>ULTX01030961.1_pt1 | contig 13261 bp, 8 predicted proteins | sample 1958041 | NCBI WGS metagenome assembly ULTX01 (sample SAMEA4835747, study PRJEB28245) | human gut metagenome | biome: gut microbiome; material: fecal sample | place: Denmark | collected 2008
AAGAGTATTTTCAATAATGACTATACCGAACTCACATTAAAGGACGGCAGAACGGTAGGCTATAAGACATTTCAGAATGTTCTTCATTTGTGGGAAGGAAGTTATAACAACAGAACGGCTCAAAGCTACTACGACTGGGGTGTAATTGCACAGCATTTTGAGGCAATGAGGCTTTTAGGAGAATTGTCCGATGAGATAAAACCGTTACCGTCAACAGACAGTCAGTTATCTTTAATAGAAAGCAGTCAGGCAGAGGAAAAGAAAACCTCTGCCTTTACTTTTTCTCAGGAAGTTATTGACGCAGTTCTAACCCGTGGAAGCGGAGTATCGGAAGGCAAAATGCGTATCTATGAGCAGTTTGAAAAGAGCCTATCCGCAAAGGAAAATGCAGATTTTCTCAAAAACGAATACGGTTGGGGCGGTTCATATCCTGTTATTATCGGTGCAGGTATTGATGAAAACCACGACGGAAAAGGCATAACCCTTTCAAAAGGATTTGGAAACGGCGCACCTAAACTCACTCTTAAATGGAATCAGGTTGAAAAGCGTATCGGAGAACTTATCCGTATGGACAGATACCTCAATCCAAAAGAAAAGGAGCAGTATCCAAAGTGGCTTGAAAAACAAGAAGAACGGCGAGCAGAACTTGCAGAGCAGCAAAGAAATCGTGAAATACTTTCTTCTGCCCCACCCGAAACTGAAAACAACGATGTAGAAACGGAAGCACGCTATGAATATCATCTTGGTGATACAGTATATATCGGTGCTTCGGAATACGAAATCTTATCTTTTGATGATGAGAGAGTAATGCTTTATGATACCGAAATGCCGTTATTTAACAAAGAGTTTGAGCGTTCGGAATTTGACCGTAAAGTGCGTGAAAATCCAATGAACGAACACCTGAGAGTAACGGTATTACCTGCCGCAGAAAAAGCAGATACAGGCGAAAATATCGCTCAAAACGATACCGAAACCGAACAGAAAACAGATTATGAAGATGCCTTTTTCATTAACCGAGAGCAAGAAAGCGTTACTTGGATGTACTTCAACCCCGACAGCAATGCCGGCGGTCAGTATGTTACTAACGAACTCTCTTTTGATGAAATTAGAGAAGCGGCACAAAGCCACAAATCGGCAGATGACTTCTTTGATTATCTCGGCAGTATCGCAAATCAAACTCTTGCCGATGTAGGTACGGAATGGTTTGAAGAAGCAGATAATGCTTTCAAACAGACACCGGATTTAACCGGCTGCACTTCTGCCACAATGGAAGCACTCCTTGAAAATGCCGAAAGAAGCGATATGGTAGCAACCAATATCGGCAAAGTTCCGATTGAGGACTACCGAGAAATTGTAGCCGTTCAAAACGGTTTTGACAGCTACGATGAGATGTATAACGAGGGCATTCGTATCGGAAACGGTTACGATAAAGAACCTGAGCCGATTGTTCCTGCTTGGGAACAGAAGAAAAAAGAAAAGGTAAAAAGTTTTGACCTGCACCCTGATGTGCCGATGGCAGAGCGAAACAATTTTGATTTGCGTTCTAATCCAGTTGAACAAGTCGGCAAGAAAGAACGCTTTCGCAGAAATACAGAAGCAATAAAGGTACTCAAAGAATGTGAGTTTGAAAACAGATTTGCTACACCCGAAGAACAACTTGTCTTATCTAAATATGTCGGTTGGGGCGGTTTGCCCGAAGCCTTTGACGAGAATAATTCTGCGTGGGCAGATGAGTTTGTAGAGCTTTACACTTTGCTTTCACCCGAAGAATACGCTTCGGCAAGAGAAAGCACCTTGACCGCCTTTTATACCCCTCCAGCAGTTATCAATGCCATATACAAAGCAATGGAACAGATGGGATTTCGTGAGGGCAATTTGTTAGAGCCGTCCTGCGGTATCGGTAATTTTATCGGTATGCTGCCAAAATCAATGGAGAACGCAAAAGTTTACGGCGTTGAACTTGATACCGTTTCGGCAGGTATTGCACAGCAGCTTTATCAGAAATCCTCAATAGCGGCACAAGGATTTGAAGAAGTCAATGTTCCCGACAGTTTCTTTGACGGAGTTATCGGCAATGTGCCGTTCGGCGATTTCAAGGTGACAGACAAGAGATACGATAAGTACAACTTCCTTATTCACGACTATTTCTTTGCCAAGTCTTTGGATAAGTTAAGACCCGGCGGTGTAATGGCTCTTGTTACGAGCAAAGGCACAATGGATAAAACCAATTCATCGGTCAGAAAATATATTGCTCAAAGAGCAGAACTTCTCGGAGCAATCAGACTGCCGAATGTTACTTTTAAGGGCAATGCCGGAACAGAGGTCGTATCGGATATTTTGTTCTTGCAAAAGCGTGACAGGCTCATTGATATTGTACCTGACTGGGTACAGCTTGGCACGAATGAAAATGGTATCACGATGAACTCATATTTTGTAGAGCATCCTGAAATGATACTGGGCGAAATGAAAACAGTAAGCGGTCGCTTTGGAGAAGAAGTAACCTGCGTACCGTTTGAAAATGCAGATTTATCCGAATTGTTATCGGAAGCGGTAGCGAATATACACGGAGAAATTTCCGATTACGAAGTGGAAGATGAACTTGAGGAAGAAGATAATTCTATCCCGGCAGACCCGAATGTGAGAAACTTCTCATACACGATTGTTGACGATAAAATCTATTTCCGTGAGAACTCTCGTATGTCGCCTGTTGAGGTATCGGCAACAGCCGAAAACCGCATTAAGGGTATGGTTGCGATAAGAGATTGTGTCCGCAACCTGATTGAACTTCAAACCGAAGATTATCCCGACGAAGAAATCAAAGCCGAGCAGTCAAAACTCAACAGCCTTTATGACGGTTATACAAAGAAATACGGACTGATTAACAGCAGAGCCAATGTGTCGGCATTCGGTGATGACAGTTCCTTTGCCCTACTTTCCGCACTTGAAGTTATCAACGAAAACGGTGAACTTGAACGCAAGGCAGATATGTTCTTTAAGCGTACAATCAAACCGCATAAACCAATAACGGAGGTTGATACGGCGGACGAAGCGCTTGCCGTATCTATGGGAGAGAAAGCAACCGTTGATATGGCATATATGCGTGAGCTTACAGGCAAAAGCGAAGAAGAATTATTCTCCGACTTAAAGGGCGTCATATTCTTAAACCCGCTTTATGGTTATGGAAATGTAACCGAGCAAAAGTATTTGATGGCAGATGAGTACCTTTCGGGAAATGTCCGAGAAAAACTTATTACAGCCAAAAAGTCTGCCGAGGTTTATCCCGAAGATTACAAAATCAATGTAGAGGCTCTGGAAAAAGTTCAGCCGAAAGACTTGACCGCAAGCGAAATATCCGTAAGGCTCGGTGCAACTTGGATACCGCCCGAAATCTTTGAGAAGTTTATGTTTGAATTTCTCGATACTCCACGCTATGCACAATGGAACATCAAAGTACACTACTCTCAATATACCGGCGAATGGAACATTGAGGGCAAAAGTTATGACCGTTCCAATGTGAAAGCGTACAGCACTTACGGCACTTCCCGTATTAACGCATACAAGATAATCGAGGAAACGCTGAACCTGAAAGATGTCCGTATCTTTGACTATATCGAAGATGAGGACGGTAAGAAAAAAGCCGTTCTTAATAAAAAAGAAACGGCAATCGCACAGGCAAAGCAGGAACTTATCAAGCAAGGCTTCCAAGATTGGGTATGGGCTGACCCTACCCGCCGAGAAAAACTCACGAAGATGTATAACGAAAAGTTCAACAGCATAAGACCCCGTGAGTATGACGGAAGTCATATTACTTTTAACGGTATGAACCCCGAAATTGAACTGCGTGAACATCAGAAAAATGCGGTAGCACATATTCTTTACGGCGGAAATACGCTGCTTGCACACGCAGTCGGTGCAGGCAAGACTTTCGAGATGGTATCAGCCGCTATGGAGTCAAAGCGTTTAGGACTTTGCAACAAGTCGCTGTTCGTAGTCCCGAATCATTTGACGGAACAATGGGCAGCCGAGTTCTTACAACTCTATCCTGCGGCTAATATTCTTGTTGCAACGAAGAAAGATTTTGAAACGAAGAATCGTAAAAAGTTCTGTGGCAGGATTGCAACCGGAGATTACGACGCAGTTATTATCGGTCACAGTCAGTTTGAAAAGATACCTATGTCTGTTGAAAGGCAAAGGGCAATCTTAGAGCAACAGCTTCAGGAATTGACTGACGGCATTATCGACTTAAAGAAAAACCGTGGAGAAAACTTCTCTATTAAGCAGCTTGAAAAGTCGAAAAAGGCTGTGAAGTTGAAACTGCAAAAACTCAACGACCAAAGCCGTAAAGACGATGTGGTAACCTTTGAAGAACTCGGTGTGGACAGGCTCTTTATTGACGAGAGTCATTACTACAAGAACCTCTATCTTTATACCAAAATGCGTAATGTGGGCGGTATCGCACAGACAGAAGCACAGAAATCTTCCGACCTGTTTATGAAGTGCAGATACCTTGATGAACTTACAGGCGGTCGAGGAACGGTATTTGCAACCGGTACTCCTATCTCAAACAGTATGGTGGAACTCTATACTATTCAGCGATACTTGCAGTACAACACGCTCGTAAAAAACAACTTACAGCACTTCGACTCGTGGGCAAGTACCTTTGGAGAAACTGTAACAGCAGTTGAACTTACACCGGAGGGTACGGGATACAGAGCAAAAACACGATTTGCAAAGTTCTACAACTTACCAGAACTTATGGCAATGTTCAAAGAGGTTGCGGACATTAAAACAGCGGATATGTTGGCATTGCCTGTACCCGAAGCACACTTTCACAATGTAGCGGTCAAGCCGTCTGAAATGCAGAAAGAAATGGTTGCCTCTCTTGCAGAGCGAGCCGAGAAAGTTCGCAGCGGCGGTGTGGATTCAAGCGTTGACAATATGCTTAAAATCACAAACGACGGCAGAAAGTTGGCACTTGACCAGCGTATGCTCAATGATATGTTACCCGATTATGAGGGCAGCAAAATCAATGCCTGCGTTGACAACATCTATCGCATTTGGGAAGAAACAACCGACAAGAAATCAGCGCAGCTTGTGTTCTGCGACCTATCAACGCCAAAGAACGACGGTACTTTTTCGGTGTATAACGACATCAGAAAGAAGTTGATTGAGCGAGGCATTCCCGAAAGTGAAGTTCGCTTTATCCACGAAGCAGACACCGATGTTAAGAAAAAGGAGTTATTCCAAAAGACACGCAAAGGCGAAGTCAGAGTGCTACTCGGTTCTACTCAAAAGATGGGAGCCGGGACGAATGTTCAGGACAGGCTTATCGCACTTCACGATGTTGATTGTCCGTGGAGACCGGCAGATTTGGAGCAACGCAGCGGTCGCATTATCCGTCAAGGCAACTCAAACCCGGAAGTAGATATTTACCGCTATGTTACGGAACAGACCTTTGACGCATATCTCTATCAGCTTGTAGAGGGCAAGCAAAAGTTTGCAAGTCAGATTATGACGAGCAAATCTCCGGTCAGAAGTGCGGAAGATATTGACGAAACCGCACTTTCTTATGCCGAGATTAAAATGCTTGCAACCGGCAATCCGTATATCAAAGAGAAGATGGATTTAGATATTCAGGTACAAAAGTTGAAACTGTTAAAATCCAATTTTCTTTCTGAAAAATACGCTTTGGAAGATAAGATAATCAAATATTACCCGCAGCGTATCACTTCTCTTGAAAACCGCATAAACGGCTTAAAAGCAGATGTGGAAACTGCGAAGCAGCACCCGAAACCAACAGATGACCGCTTTATCGGTATGGAGGTTAAGGGTGTTTTTTATTCCGAAAAAGCAGAAGCCGGCAAAGCAATCATTAAAGCCTGCAAGCAGATGAACAGCCCCGACCCTATTCCTCTCGGCAAGTACAGAGGATTTGAAACGGAACTTCTTTTCAACACCACAGAGCGCAGCTACGAGGTTAGGATTAAAGGTGCGACAAGCAAAAACATTACGCTCGGCGACGACGCACACGGCAACATCACTCGTATTGACAACGGCATTGAGAAGTTTGCGGAGAGTTTAACCTTTGCCGAAAGCGAACTTGAAAACACTAAAGCTCAATTTGAAACTGCAAAGAAAGAAGTCCAAAAACCGTTTATCCAAGAGGACAAATTGAGGACTAAACTTGCAAGACTTGATGAACTCAATATCCTGCTCAATATGGACAAAACAGAAAATGAAATTGTCGGTGGCGAGCCTGATGAGGGCGAAGTGCCGACTACACGAAAGGAGAAAACTTATGAAAGATAATATGAAAGAAAAGGACTTGACGGTAGATTTCTTTTTCGGAAACGAGGAAATCAATCCGTTTAACGCACCACAGATGTGCGTTGTTCGTCGATTAAGTAATGCTTATCACGAACTGGAAAACGAAAAAATTCCGGCTAATAAGGCGGAAATCAATCTCAGAATTGCTAAACTCAGTTTCTATGAAGAACTCATTGACATCTGCATTCAAACCGATTTTTCACAGGCTGACATTATCGCTCTTTATGAGGAAGAAGACCTTGCGGAAATTGCTTGGCTTTTTTGGAATGATGTTAAGTGTCCGGTCACCGATGTTCTTTTGCTGATTGCGAAGCTCGCTTATTGTGATGAGATAAGCGATAAGGTAATCGACTTCCTTGTGTAAAGCGAGGTGGTTTATATGCCATATATCGCACCGGAGGTCATAACCGAAGCCAAGCGAATGGACTTATTGACCTATCTCAGAGAGTATGAACCGAACGAGCTTGTGAAGTATTCAAACAACACCTATACCACAAGAACCCACGACAGCTTGAAAATTTCAAACGGAAAATGGATGTGGTGGTCAAGAGGTATCGGGGGCAAATCTGCCCTCGATTACCTTATAAAAGTTCGTGGAATGGACTTCGTTGAAGCGGTTCAGACCATTATGGGTAATAGTTCAGTAAGGTCTCCGATACCCGAAAACACAAAAAGCTATAATAATCAACCGTTGCTACTCCCCGAAAGAAGTCCCACTACGGATGTGGTATTTGAATATCTTTTCGGGCGTGGCATTGATTACGAAATCATCAATTACTGCTTGGAAAAGGAACTGGTAATTGAATCGCTGCCGTATCACAATGTTGTTTTTATCGGCTACGACGAAAGCAATAAACCAAAGTATGCAGCTTACAGAGCCACAAATCAATCAAGACTTATGGGCGACTGCACCGGTAGCAAAAAGCAATATTCTTTCCGTCTTACTGCCGAAAACACCGGCGAGGTTCATTTGTTTGAATGTGCCATCGACCTACTCTCCTATGCAACTTTGATGAAGTTGGAGGGAAAGAATTGGCGACAGTTTAATCTTATTTCTCTTGCCGGGGTGTACTCGCCAAAGCAAAATATCGGGGACTCGAAAGTGCCTGTTACGGTTAGAAAATTGCTTGAAAAAGACAAGTCAATTAAGCGTATCATTCTCCATTTGGACAATGATATTGCCGGAAGAAAAGCAACCAAGGCGTTGCAAACTATTCTTACGGATAAGTATGAAGTCGTTGACGATCCGCCCAAGTGCGGAAAAGATGTCAACGACTTTCTTTGTATCAAGTTAGGAATATCAAAGAAGCACGAAAGGAGTTTTGAAAGATGAATGTTGAAAAAATCAGAGAAATGTACCCGGAGGGAACGCAGATTATTCTCCAAGAAATGCGTGGCGAAAGTCAAATGCCTTATGGCTTGAAAGGAACGGTTAAGTTCGTTGACGACGCCGGACAAATTCATATGAGTTGGGAAAACGGCAGCTCACTTGCACTAAACATTGATGAGGATACCTTTGAAAAAATTGAAACCTCTGAAAAGATTTCTGTCATTCTTATTGAACCGGACAAGTATCCAAAGGTCATTGAAATCGAGGATACGCTTGAAGCAATGCAGGAAACCGTAGGCGGATATATTGAGGAATATATGCCGTTTGATGATGAGGTTGCAATCATTTGCAACGAAGAAGGCAAGATGAACGGTGCTGAACTCAACAGGGCAATCTACTCCGAACCTGAAAATGTTGAGATGAGTTATCAGCAGTTGAAGGCTCATTTGCGACAGGCAGAAAAAGATAGAAGTCATACTGTCGGATATATTGTTTTTACAGCTGACAGCTTCGACAAATCTTATACAGAGGAAGAACGAACCTATGTTGTCGGCAGTAACAATAAGGCTTTCATCGAAGGTATGGGTGGATACTCTATCTATGCTTCTTCCCTTGACGGCTCGGATAAAAATGTGCGACTGGAAGCATATATGGCTGATGAATACGGTGGAAAGGACGGTTGGAAGATTGAAAAGTGCTATGTGAAAGACGAGAACAATCGTGAAATGCTGGACATTATTGCCGGCAAGTTTTTCATTGCCTATGCACCGATTGAGTCGGAGAAACTTCTCAGTATGCCAAAGGATTTGATGAAAAAGTATGAGGAGAAATTCAAGTATCCGGAGCGTTTTTATCAAACAGATAACGGCATTGTAGCGAAAGCGTATAAGCCGGTATCAAAGGATATGGAGAGATAAAGAGACAATCTCCGGGGCAACCCTACGAGTCTGCACAAACTTAGCGAGCAGACCATTTGGATAACCACAGGTTTCCAAACGGTAAAACTCGTTAGGGGTTGCCCCTAATACCCCAAAGAGAAAGGAGAGAGATTTTGCGAGAGATAGTATTAACAGTCGCCGGTTTAATCATCGGCGGTTTTTTCGGAGTTACTTTTATGTGCCTGTTTCAAATAAATAAGGACAGGCACTATTTTATTTCAAGAAAGGATGACAAAGAAAATGAGAAAAAGAAACATTCAGAAGATTGTTAGGCTCAGCCGTGATGAAGCACAGGACTTGCAGAAAAAAGCAAAGAAGGCTTGCCTTAGTGAAGCCGGACTTATCCGTTTGCTTCTCCGTGGTTACGAGCCGAGAGAAAAGCCCGACGAAAGATTTTACGATGTTATGCGTGAACTTTCCGCAATCGGTAACAACATCAATCAGCTTGCCGCAAAAGCAAACACGCTCGGCTTTGCAGACGCAACGCAGCTTAAAAAAGAAGCGGAGCGTTGGCATAAGTTTCAGGCAGATGTTGAACGAGTTTTTCTCAGACCCAATGAGAGCGATATGAAATGGCAGTAAGTAAGTTGTGGGCAGTCACTTCAAGGCTCGGTCAGGTTATTGATTACGCAGCCAATCCCGCAAAGACGGCGGCAGATAATTACACTGTGGAACAGTATCAGGCTCTCCGTGATGTGTTGGCATACGCAAAGGACGAAGAAAAAACCGAGCGTGAATTTTTCGTTGAAGGTATCAACTGCAATCCGCTTACAGCCCGTGACCAATTTGTATCGGTTAAACAGGCATACGGTAAAGAAGAAGGCATACAAGCCTACCACGGATACCTGAGTTTTAAGGAACAAGATATTTCGCCGGAGCTTGCACAGAAAATCGGAATGGAGTTTGTAAACGAAGTTTGGGGCAAAAGATTTCAAGCGGTAGTAACTACGCATTTGAACACAAAGCATTTGCATTGCCACTATGTAATCAACTCAGTTTCCTTTGTGGACGGTAAGAGATTATGGGGCGACGAAAAAGCGTGGTTCAAGTTTCGCTTGGTTGCAGATAAAATTTGCGAAAAGTACGGACTTTATTATAATCCAAATCCAAATCGCAGTAAGCAATCATCCTACTATTACAAACAGGAACAAGCCGGAATGCCGACTCGATACTCAATGACTCGTCAAGCCATAGACGAAGCGATTGCTCACAGCACGAACCTTAAAAGTCTTGATTATGCACTGACTCAAATGGGTTATGAGCATTGTTTGAGTGAAAGCCGTAAGTATTGGACGATTGTGCCGAAAGGATACAAAAAACCGATAAGGCTTAAAAATCTCGGTGAAGATTACACCGAAGAAGCAATCAAGCGTAGGCTTACTGAAAATCAAGGCGTACGCTTAATGCCGTTTACAAATCAGACGGTAGTCATCAGACAGTACCGATTGTCTACAAGAGAACACAAAATAAAAAAGGTCGGCGGACTGTATGGGCTGTATCTGCATTACTGCTACAAGCTCGGTTATCTGCCTAAATACAAAAAACAAAATACCGCAAGGCTTCATTACCTTCTCAAAGAAGATTTATTGAAGCTGGATAAAATCACACAGGAGACAAGGCTGCTCGGACGAGAAAATATTTCTACGGACGAACAGCTTTTCTCATATAAAGAGTCAGTGTTGTCCCAAATCGAAAACTTGACTGACGACAGAACACACCTGCGAAAACAGTTAAGAAAAAATTTGAGTGACGATGAGCTGTCAAAGGTCAAAGAACAGATTTCAACAATCACCGGCAAATTGTGGACTCTCCGTAAAGAGGTCGGTCTTTGTGATGACATTGCCGAAAGGTCAAAGGTTATTGAAGCCAATCTTGAAACGGTAAGAGCCTACGAAGAAAAACAAGAAAGAAAGGAGCAAAACCGAAATGACAAATTCAGGTGACGCAGCAGAACAGGTCGTAAGATTATCTCTTGAAGGCTTTGAAGTTGCTGCTAAACTAACCGGTTCGGCTGCAAAGAATATTGCTATTCTTCTCGCTTCCGTGTTAAAGCAGGAAGCAACGCAGGCGAACAAGACAAGAGGTAAAGCCCGTCTTACCAATATGATTAAATCGGGCAAAGAGTTGAAAGTGTTTTCTATTCCGAATAAGGACTTAAAGAAATTCACCGAACAGGCAAAACGCTACGGCGTTCTTTACTGCGTGTTAAGGGATAAAAACACAAAGGGCGATAGTGTGCCGATTGATATTATTGCTCGTGCGGAGGACGCTTCCAAAATTCAGCGTATCGTTGAGAGATTTGAACTCGGTAAGGTTGATAAGGCTGCCATCGTTACGGAGTCGCAGAAAGCGGTTGAAAAACGAGAAGCCTTAGAAAAGGACAAGCCGACAAAAACCAAAAACGAAATCATTACCGAGGAAGCAACCCGAAAACCAATTCAGAAAGACGGGTACTCGCAATCAAACCCCACAGTTGCCAAGACGGACAAAAACCCTCCGTCAAGGCAAAACTCAGAGCCGGCAGATATGCGAACTGACAAGGGTGCTGTAAGCGACGGACAGAAAAAGCCGTCGGTCAAAGAAAAGCTCGACCGATATAAGGCTCAGTCCAAGCAACAGAAAGAATCGGAACGCAAAGAGCCGGAAGTCGATAAGACAAAGAGTAACTCTGCACCAAAGCAAACGGTACACAAACAGCCGAAAAACAAACCTAAGAAATCGAAAGAGAGGTAATTATAATGACAAACAATTTTACTCCTGCAAAGGCAGGCGGTCAGCGACCGAGACTTTCCAAAGAAGAATATGCCGAGAAGATGAAAGCGGAAAAGGAAGCAGTATATCAGATGTCGGACGACGCCGCAAAAGCGATTGTTTCCGACCCGGAGAAGTTCAAAGCATTCCTTGATACGCAGAGCCGACTTGACAGATACTCTGCTGTCAACGCTCTCCTCATTTTTAAGCAGCTGCCCGAAGCAAGTCAGCTTAAAAACTTTGACGATTGGAGCAAAGACAACATCAAAATCACGAAAGGTGCTAAGAGCATTTCTATTCTTGAACCTGTTGAATATGCAAAGCGTGACGGTACAACCGGAATTTCCTACAATGTGAAAAAGGTCTTTGATGTATCTCAGACAAATGGCAAACGACCGCCTGCGCCGACAGTCAACCGTGACCCTAAAGCACTCATTACCACAATGCTTGATTCTTCTCCTGTCAATGTGGAAGCGGCAGACGACCTGCCGTATCCGAATATGGTAGCATTCTATAACAACGAGGAACAGACCTTGTATGTTAAGCGTGATGTGGGCGACAGCGTAGCGGTTGCACAGTGCGTAGCACAGGAACTTGGTCACGCACAGCTTTCTATCAACAGCGACAGTTACAGCCGTTCCGATATGGGCTTTCAGGCGGTATGTATCGGATATATGCTTTGCAAAAAGTACGGTATTGATACGCAGAATTTTGCCATCAACCGTATTCCGGATAAGCTCGCTAACAAAGAACCGAAAGATATTCGCTATGAGCTTTCCAAAACGAGAAATGCGATGGCGGATATTCATTCCCGTGTTTCCGATGAGCTTTACAAGAAAAAGCAGGCTCGCTCAAAAGACTATGAAAGATAAGAGGTTAGATTATGGTGAAAGAAGAAATGTATCATATAGCGTTGGATGATTACGAACACGGCATTATTATCCGTTCTCTCAATGATGAAAAAACGGACTTGATGAACGAGGGTAAATCCACCGACGCTGTCGATGACCTTATCATTAAGGTCGGAACTGCCCCAAAGAAAAAGTTCAAAGTTATCGAAAAGGAACGCTCTTGTGAATCGAGATAACGAAAGGCAGACTGCTGTTATTCTTTCCGTCATCGGTATTATCCCGGTCGTATGGCTGGCACTTTTGATTGCACCCTCTGTAAAAGGAGGATTGCCGGAAATTCTGCCAAGCCTTTTGTCGGCTTTTAACAAACCGTTCCATATTGAAGTTTGCGAGGACAGCTTAAAAACTGTCCTCGTTTTGCTTCTCTGTTACGGACTCGGTCTTGGAATTTACTTCTCAACACAGAGAAATTACCGAAGGCGTGAAGAACACGGCTCTGCTAAATGGGGCAACGCAAGAGCCGTAAATAAGAAATACAGACAGTCGCCGGATTCCGCAAACAAGTTGATGACGCAAAATGTTTGTATCGGGCTTAATGCAAAGAAACATCGAAGAAATCTAAACACACTTGTATGTGGTGGTTCGGGTGCCGGTAAGACACGATTTTACTGTAAACCGAACCTTATGCAATGCAACACATCGTTCGTTATTCTTGACCCAAAAGGCGAAATTCTGAGGGACACAGGAAAGCTGCTTGAAAGCAAAGGCTATGAAGTCCGTGTGCTTGATTTAATTTCAATGGAGAAAAGCCATTGTTATAACCCATTTGTATATTTGCAAAATGACAATGATGTGCAGAAGCTCGTGACGAACCTTTTTAAGAGTACCACTCCAAAGGGCAGTCAGTCCCAAGACCCGTTTTGGGACACTTCTGCTTCAATGTTGCTGCTTGCTTTGGTGTTCTACTTGCACTATGAAGCACCAGAAGAAGAACAGAACTTCGCAATGGTTATGGAAATGCTCAGAGCCGGTTCGATTGAGGACGAGGAAGATACAAGACCTTC
>ULTX01062406.1_pt1 | contig 13209 bp, 13 predicted proteins | sample 1958041 | NCBI WGS metagenome assembly ULTX01 (sample SAMEA4835747, study PRJEB28245) | human gut metagenome | biome: gut microbiome; material: fecal sample | place: Denmark | collected 2008
GGTACATAGTCCGCATTTGTAGTGTTACAGTCATAAAAATAGCTGCCATGATGATAGCTGTTATCGTACATGGAATCTGGAATACGCTCCGCCGCCGGAAACAGCTCTATGACTTTCTGCACGCTTATAATGCCGCAGAACGGCTTTTCCGCGCTTACGCTTATGGACATGGGGTCGAACATAACGACCTCATAAATGCAGCCGTCATGGATATGCTTTCCGAGAAGCCGCACATTTCCGTTCGAGAGCCTGCCCATGTAAAACCACTTGAAAACTCCGCAATTGAACTGCGAATCCGGAATATACCGCCCGACAATAGTGTGATACGCCTGCTTGAACGAGTCCAGAGAACTGCTGTTAAGGTCAGTTCCTCCCGTTGAAAGATTCCAGTAAGTGTCGTGGTAGCCGCAGGTGCCGCCGTCCTTGGTGGTAAGGCATATACAACCGATTTCGCCGTTCGCACGGTCAGAAGCAAAGTCCCACACATGGCGGTAGCCCTTGCCGTTCTCAATTCGTCCGCTTTCGTTTGCGTTGTAAGTGCCGATTGAAGTGTCCGTGCTGGTATTTGAAATTCCGGCATGACCTATCTCCTCGTTCGTCCACGGGAGCATCATATTATTGCCGTCCTCGGGTATTTTGTCGCGGCAGACGATGACTCCACGGAACGCAGTATCAGAGATATTTCCCACGAAATCACGCAGCATATTAAAGCTGCGGTCGTTGTCGGAATCCATGCCGATTTCGATGTAATCGGGCGGGTTCAGAATCGTGTCAACGGCATTGGTTATCATGTTTTCCTCATGGATTTCATGCACCGTTCTGCCGGACTTTTCGTCTATAATCTGAATTGTCGCTCTACCTTTAATCATTCCTGTTCCTCCTCATACGGTGTGTAAATAAACGATGTCTGGAAACTGCCGCAAGGCGCATTATTAAGCACATCGACAAGATTTCCGACCTCGCCGTCATACAATAACGTTATACTCTGCACGCTGTCTTTCATCACGGAACTTCCGAACGCAAGCCAAATCGTACTGCCGAAATCACCCACGCCAAAATCAGCGGAAATCGGCTGCAAGCGCACAGTTTCATTTTCGGTTGTGACTATCATGGTGAACGCAGAAACCGCTATTTCATCAGCTTTGACGGGATTGCGCAGTTCAAGATACAGCTTTCTGTTGGACACATTCACAACCGTAATTGGCGGCGGTGTGATTATCTTCGGACTCCATGCGTCAGGGAATATTGCCATAACAGTGGGCTCAAGAGTTTTCGCACCTCTCTTGCGCTTGATGAAAGCAGGCAATGGCTCGCCGAAAACAAACTTATGTGATTTGAGAATTTCAAACATCAGAGTATCCGATGTGCGAACAAGCGCTTTCCTGACTGTTCTCCGCATAGTGAAATGAACCTCGTCCTCACGTGCTTCAATGTAGCCGTCCCAGGGTGTATCTCCGGCAAGGTAAGCGCCCATTACATAGCCCCAAGTCTGCATTTTTGGGAATTTACCCTCTGCGCCGTCAGAAGAAATCACGCTCAGCGACATGGTGTTCTGACCGACTTCCGATGTGAACGGGTAGGTGTAGGTCTTAGTGTGTGAACCCTCGCTGAAATACTCCTCATAACGCATGACTTCGTTTTCATTCTTTTTCAGAATGAATGCGAGAGTTCCTGCGGCTGAAATCACAAATTTCACTGTCGAACAGAATGCCGCATAAGTCGCTTGAATTGCATTGTAAGTAATGCGGAACAGCCGCTGTGACTTCTCCGTAATCGCAATATCCACGCTGTTTGTGGCAGTTCTCAGCTCCGCTGTGGAGTCGCCCACGTCCTTGCGTATCTCGTTCGTTTTCTGCTCCATCTGATAGAGATTGTCCGAAATACTCGGTCTGTAATCTCCGACCTCGATGGAAATTTCACGACGGTTAAATGGGTTGAAACTCATGGCAATTATGCGTGTATTCACGTTGAGGTCAAATGGGTGGAACACAATATGCACGTTGTCGCCAACGGAAAAGTTGATGTTCTTGTAGAGCGTAAGTCCATAATTTGTAGTGCCGGAACGACTGTCGGTTTCCATTGTGAGGTCAGATACATTGCGCCCGTCCATAATGCCGATGTAGTCCTGCGAACCTCTGTGACTGCGAATATTTATTTCAGTTCCGTTGTACTCGATTTCGCCGCCGCACAGCGCTATAAGCTGCATTAAAGCAGCTCTGCGTGTGCATTCGCGGTTGATTTTCAGTTTGATGGGGACGGTCGGGTCACATATTCCTGCGGTCAGAGAAGTGCCTTGAAGCAAAGAAATAAGGCACTCGCTTGGAGCGCCCTCGAAATCAAATTCAGTCAGCTTGTATTCATCGTTGTTAAGTTCGTAGGACTTGTGTTCGCACTCCACGGTGCAAATTGCAATGCTATTTGAAAGGGATTTCGACACTTTCACCACATTAAAAAGGTAATTCAGCGCGTCGCTTTTCAGCTGTACCTCAAGCCCTGTGAAAATCTCCTTTGCCGCCGATGAAATAACGGAAAACTGAAAGGTGCATTCTCCGTTCAGACTGTCGGTGAGAGATGCAGAAATCACCCGTGTAAACACACCTCGGACATTGCCGTTTTCAGTCACGATTATCTCAACCATCACACCGCCCCCGCATTCCTCACCGTTACCTTGTTCTGATTCCACTGAATTCTTGAAATGACCTTTGTCAGCGGAACTCCGTCTATGCTCAGCGGAATTGTGATGTCAAATGCCTGCGGCTGTCCCATTCCGCCAAATCCCGAAACCGTGCCGTTCATATCCAAATCAAAATCGGACGGGATAGCGTTCTGCATACTCTTTGAAACGTCCTTCATCTCATCTCCGAAGCCCTCGCCAAGTCCCTCTGCCATAAAGCCGCCGAGATTGGCAAACAATTTAGACGGCGAATGTATTCCGAAGAAGTCCTTGATTCCGTCCACAATGCCGCCGAAAAAGCCGCTAATCTGATTCCAGAGCCACGCGCCTGCATCAGAAATGCCCTGCCACAGACCTTTCAGCAGGTTGCCGCCGACCTCCGCCATCTTGCCGAAGTAACTGCCGAATGCGTCAACAATTCCGGTTATGATTTGCGGAATTGCCTTGACTATCTCCACGATTATGGTCGGGAGATTTTCAATCAGCGCAATAAACAGCTGAACGCCTGCCGCAACAAGCTGCGGAATAGCTCTGATAACGGCGTCAATAACGCTTGAAATTATCTGCGGTATCGCCGCAACAATGGTCGTGATGATTGTCGGCAGGTTCTGCACAAGCGCAACAAGCAGCTTGATTCCTGCTTCGATGATGAGTGGAATTGCGGAAATCACCGCCTTGATTATTCCGTCAATTATCTGCGGAATTACCTCCACGATTGCCGCAATGATATCCGGCAGAGCCGTAACAAGCGCCGTCAACAGCTGTATTCCCGCTTCGATTATCTGCGGTATCGCGCCGATGAGGAAATCCACGATTCCCATGATTATCTGCGGCAGGGCTTCAATGAGAATCGGCAGTGAATCCAAAATGCCCTGAGCAAGCCCCGTTATAAGCTGTAAGGCTGCGTCTAAAATGAGTGGGAGATTGTCCACGAGAGTTTTCACAATCTCCACGACAACTGCGACTATCTGCGGAACAAGCTGCGGAATCGTGTCTGCAATGCCCTTGATGAGCGACAGCAGAATATCCGCTCCGGCTGACACGATTTGCGGCAGAAGTCCCACCAAAGCCGAGATTATTTCGGTCACGATTTTAGCGAGTGTCGGAGTGAGTTCCGAGAAAGCCGACAGAAGTCCGTCTGCCAGCGCCTTGATGATACCCGGAGCGCTTTCGAGGACTGCTCCCGCAATAGAGGTGATGAGTTCTGCAAACTGCGGAATCAACGTCCGGATAGTGTCGATAACAGAAGTAACGCCGCTTTTCAGTTCTTCCGCAGCTTGCTCGTTGCCTGCGAGGAGGTCGGCAAGTCCGTCCGTGATCTGCGTTATTCCCGGCAGGAGTTCTCCCACCATGCGATTTTTCAGACCGCCTGCGGTGTGCGACAGCCTGGTAAGGCTGTCCTCAAAAGCCGCGGACGCAGCTACGGCTTCGTTGCTCATAACCATGCCGTAATCTTCCGCTTCCTGCTTCAGACGTTCGGTTTCCTCCACGCTTGTGTTTAGGACAGCTGCCATATCCACGGCGGATTTTCCGAGGAGGTCGTTTGCGGCGGCGGTACGCTCTGCGCCTGCTTCCATGCCTTGCAGAGCCGTAATCACCATGCTCAGCTGTTCATCTTGTGATTTGCCGTTCAGTTCCTCGATGGAAAGCCCGACAGCGGACAGCTTTTCGGCTGCGGAATCAGAGCAGCCCGCTGCGTCCGTAATGACGGTGGACAGCTTTTTCATGCCCGTCTGGAGGTTATTTACATCAGCGCCGCAGCGCTCGAACACATAGCCCCATTTCTGATAGCTTTCGGCACTTATGCCGATTTTCTGCGAGGTTTTGTCGATTTGATCGCCCGCCGAGCCTACATCGTTCGCCATGTCCCACAGCTTTTTTCCTGCGGCAACGCAGGCTGTTCCGACTGCGGCTGCAGCAGCCCCGAGAGCCGCACCGATTTTCTTTGCGGTATCTCCAAGTTTGCTCAACTTTCCATCAGCGTCCTCGCTTGTGTCGGCGGCTTTCTTGACGGAATTTGAAAAGTCCTTTGCTTCATCTCCGGCTTCGTCAAAGCCCTTGTCAGCCTTTTCGAGGGCGGTGTTGTTGGAATTCAGTTCACGCTCCATGCCGTTCAGAGCCGCCTGCGCATTGTTCAGCTGTATCTGCCAGCTTTGGGTGCGGCGGTCGTTTTCGCCGAATGACTCGGCGGCATTGGCGAGAGCAGAACGTAGTGTTTCGATTTTCTGCTTCTGTTGGTCAATTTCCTTGTTCAGAACCTCGCTGCGGGCGGTTAGTGCTTCTGTGGATTTGTCGTTCTTGTCGAACTGCGAATCCACCAGTTTCATTTCTGAGCCGAGAACCTTGAATGAATTGTTGATTTCAGCGAGGGATTTCTTGAACTCCTTTTCGCCCTCAAGACCTATTTTCAAGCCGAAATTTTCGGACATTCTTCGTCACCTCCTTGGAAATGGGCATAAAAAAAGAGCCTTGCGGCTCGGGGATATAGGAAAAGGAGCAGCCTTTGCGGTTGCTCCAAATATAATCTGACGTCAACAAACCGAATCAAATGCAAAACGTTGTCAATTAATATGTTATAAATAGCAATCTACAATGCGCGAAAGCTCATCTATATAATTTTGCACTTCATTTTCCGCATCATTTTCATCTGGATATGAGAAAATGGTATCGTATTTGCAAAGGAATTCATCATATTGTGTTTCACTGCTCTGCAAACCTTTTGCATGAATGTACGACACGACCATTATCGCAGCATCCATCGGGTGTGATTCAAAATTATCAGCATCAGCTAATCCTGATACACCTGAACGGTCACAATTAAATAATCTACGAACTATACTTTCTAATTCAATTGCATCACCATGCTCAATTCTAAACATACTATCACCTCCATTCATTTAGTGATATGTGATCACACTCTTTTCGATTTATTGACAATTTTATTATATCATACATTTCCACTTTTTTCAATTACTTTTTCAATCAAATCCCCATCGGCACAACCTCGTCAATATCCACCTCCCGCTTAGGCTTTGCAATCCCCATAAACTGCTTATGGCACTCCCACAGATCCATCAGAAAACCGAACGGCATAAGCCACACCTCTTCCGAAGCGAGGTGCAGCTGTGTCGTGCCGTAATAGAACAGCCGGGTGAACAGTTCTGCGTCATTCACCCGACCGTTACTGCGTTTTTTGAGGTATCTTCACTCACTACATTCCGTTTCGTGCCTTTCAGCATAGCTTCGGTGATAGCGTCCTTGTATTCCGCAATCTCGCCGGGGGAGGTCAGAAGCTCCACGGTTTCCTCGGTGAGAAGCGGCTTTTTCTCGCTGTTTCTGAGATTATGTATCTCAATGCTCTGATTGCAGAGCAGCGTTATCAGCCAGATTATCTCATCAAGCGCCATCTCCATATTCTCGGACTTCATCAGCTTGTCGCCGAGGTTATCCAGCCCGCCGTAGCGGTTGGAAATTGCCTTTGTCGCTCTGGTGGTGAGAATCATTTCATACTGTTCACCGCCGATCGTAATTAAAGAACTGCGTTCATTCGTCATTGCTCATACCTCCGTTACTTGCCTGTTTCAGCAAGCTTTGCCGTGAATGTCGGTTCATACACAGACTTGTACCAACCCGTGATTACGCTGTCCGGAACATTCTTCTCGCCCTCGGTGGCTTCCGCTTTCCACGGGTGCTTTCCGCTACCGTCCGGCTTGTTTCTGCGGAGAACCGTTCCCTCAATTGTGGGTGTGGAAAACGTTATACTGTCACCCTTTGTGGCAAGCGAGGTTGACGGAATTCCGAACTTCACTCTGTACAGCCAGAAGTATCGGTACTTTCCGTTGGACTTCTTCGCTCTGAAACCGATAGCCACGGGCTTACCGCCGTCCTCACTGGTGGAAATGACCACGTTGTTGCTGTCAATAGTCGCTCCCGTCAGAACCGAAGCCGCGTCATTTCCTATATCGTCAACGCCAAGGGAAAGCGTACCGCTCTTGAACTCCTTGACGATTTCGGAAGCGCCGTCATCGGCGTAAAGAGTAGCTTCCGCAAGCTCCACGGAGAGGTCAGCCGAAATTGCCTTTGCAAGCGAAGCGGGAACTCCGTAGGTTTCGTTGCCGTCACTGTCCTCGGTTATTTCAGCGTAGAACAGCTTGTCAAGACCTATTGTTGCCATTTATTTCTCCTCCATTTCATAGTTTTTCGCCGTATCAACGGCATAATGATGATAGCCCGTTTCGTCCTCATGGCCGACATATTTTCGGGCGGTTACGGTAATATCCGCATTAAGCAGCGCTTTCACCAGCCTGCTTACGGTGCGGGTGTAGTTTTCTTTGCTGAAAAGGGAAATCCTAACTTCCTGCACTTCGGCGGTCGGCGCATTGTCTGCATGAAGTTCAAAGCTGTCGTACAGCGGAGTGAATACCAGATATTCGTCCGGTGCCTTTCCCGAATACACAGAGGTCTGTGCCGGGATTTTCAGCTTTTTAGCTATTGCGGAGAGTTCCGAAAGCAGACTCACAGCCCCTCGACCTCCTTTTCAAATGCGGATTTCATGGCCTCCACGCACTGCTTTTTCACAGCGGATTTCGCAGGTTTCAGAAATGGTTTTGCCGACTGACTGCTTGTTCCGTACTCGAGGATATTCGCTATTTTAGCATTGCTTGAACCATCGGAACGAGGTTCAGAGAAACCCACCTTGATGTCATGATTTCCGTTTTTGTCGACAATAACGGGAGATAAACCGAGCGACCGTTCAAGTTCACCAGTAGAGCGGGATTGGCTTTTCGTACCCGAACCTACAACGGATTTCAGATTGCTCCGAACCTTTGCGAAAGCGACCTCGCCGCCTGCTTGCAAAACCTTTTCAACAATGCTGTCGGTCTGCGCTCCAAGCCGGGAAATCCTCAAAAGGAACTCATCGGGCATTTTAACATCTGCTTTAGCCACTCGGTTTCACCTCCTTTGCAAGCACTTCAATATACATTCCTCTGCCTTTCACATCTTCGACAGAGGTTATCTCAAACACAGAACCATCGCATAACAGCCGCATATCCGTGGATATTTTCACTCCCGGAATAGCGCGAAAACGGAACAGGTCGGTGGCTTCGGAAAAAGCGGCTCGGTTTGCCCATTTCTCACTGCCGTGCCGTCCCTCCCGATAGGCTCTGACTGTTGCTACAACAACATCGGTTTCCGTCTGAAAGCCCTCGTCATCGAGCGTGACCTGTTTCTGCGTTATCTGTATTTGCGTGTTCATCTTACCGAAACTCATACTTTCCACCGCCTGTCCAGTCGCAGGAGCATATTCACGGTATCCCACACCTGCTTTCCCGCTTGAACATTGTCACCGAAAAAACCGCCTGTACTGCCGTCCCTCGATTCGTAAAAATGCGAGGACAGCATTATTACCGCCTGTTCGGTAGTCGGTGGCATTGCGTTTTCTGAATAGTAATTCTCAGACAAATGCTGATAGCTTTCAGCGTAGGAAACAGCGGCGGTGATGAACCCTTTTATGAGTTCATCGTCCGCCGAGTGTTCAAGTATGAGGTTCTGCTTTACTTTTATCAGTAATTCATTCATCATGAACCGGAGCCGGCTTTCATCTTGAGAATCTGCACGGCTTCGGGAAGAATCAACTTGCCGTCAACGCGCTCCTTTGCCACAAAGCCGACCATGCCGTTGCCTGCGTACAGTTCCTTGAGTTCCGCAAAGGAACGTGTGCCACGGTCGCCGATGTTGTAGTAACTGAAATCGCCGAATGCGATTACAGGCTTTCCTGCGGTGATTGTGGGAACATACGGAGAGGTGTAGACCTCATAGCCGAACAGCCTGTCGACCTCGCCCGCCTGGAGTGACGGCTGCCAGAGATACGCGCCGTTGTTATCCTTCAGCTTGCGGAGCGCCGCAATGGTCTGGTCGTTCATGATGAACTTCGCGTTCTTGCGGTACGGGCGCTTGAGAGAGTACACAAGGTTGATTATCTCATCAGCGGTTATAGCAGTAGCGCTCGCCGCAGTCACACCGACAGTACCGCCGCCTGTTTCAGCGAAAATTCCGAGAGGTTTTCCTTTGCCGTCACCGTTGAGGAAAGCGTCCTCCTCCGCATTGGAAAGCGCCTTTGCAAACTGGTCGATGATGTAGCTTTCAAGCCCGAAATCGTTGTCGTAGAGCAGTTCCTCGGTCACCTTAACCGCAACGTGCAACTTGTGCGCGTCAAGGTTTATCTGCGCAAAGGTCGCGTCACCGAAAGACAGCGCTCCGCCCTCGTCAATCCACGCTGCAGCGGGTTTTGTCGCTGCAATGTTGATCTTGTGTTCGCCGCTGGTGGTGATGGTGTGACCCAGCTTTCGCATGATGTTTTCCTCGGTCAGCGCGTCAATAAGGCGGCTGTCGTACTCCTCGGGAACAAGATAACCGCCGTTAGCGTCAATGCCCTCGGAAAGCACATCGGAAACCTGTCTGAAATTCGTGCGGAGAGCGTTCAGCATTGCCGCCCTGTATTCATCGCTTGCTCTGCCGGACTTGGGCTTGTCGCCGTTCAGCGGCTTTGCGGTGAGAGGTGTCGAAGTGGGCTTGGAAAGCTGCGCGTCCATAGCCGCCATCTGCTCCATACGCTCGATTTCAGCGCCGTAGTCCTTAATCTTCTGCTCCATTTCGGCATAAGAAGCTGCGTCCTCTGCAGAGAGAAGTCCGTCCTTGTCACGCTTGGTTTCTACGAAAGCCTTTGCAGCTTCCCATGCCTTATTGCGCTTTTCGCGCAGTTCAAGAATTGTCATTTTCGTTACCTCCAATTTCTGATTAAATCAAGCCGAGAAAATAAATCCTCAGCTTTTGTCTTGTGTTCTGTTTTCGGTGCAATCCTGCATTTTTCAGCAATCCTGCCCATAAGCGAATTTACCACTTGCGCTTCGGAATACATCAGCGAATCTGCGGCAGGCGCTTCTGACGGCTCTTCACGGGCAAGAATGCCATCCGCAAATCCTAGCTCAACCGCCTTATTTGCGTTCATCCAGGTTTCTGCGTCCATAAGGTGCGAAATCTTCGCACGGCTCATTCCGGTCTTAATTTCGTAGGCATTCATAATGCTCTCCTTGACCTCGGAAAGCATATCTATCGCTTTCTGCATTTCGGCTGAATCGCCCATCGCCACCGTCATGGGATTGTGTATCATCAGCATGGAAACCGGGGACATCAGCACCTTGTTTCCTGCCATTGCAATAACCGAAGCGGCGCTTGCGGCAATACCGTCAATTTTTACAGTGACGTTGCCTTTGTAGTCCATGAGCATATTGTAAATCTGCGCCGCAGCAACGCAGTCGCCGCCGGGCGAGTTTATCCAGACGGTAATATCTCCGCTGCCGGACAGCAGTTCCTCCTTGAAAAGCTGCGGTGTGATGTCATCGTCAAACCAGCTTTCATCGGCGATAGTGCCGTTTAGAAACAGCGTTCTCTCCGGGGGCTGTTCCTGCGTTTCCTCGTTCTTCACTATCCTGTTCGTCCATTTCCAGAACTTCTTCATCGGAATTATCCTCCTTTCCACTTGCCGCCGCAAAGATACCCGCATCAGCCAGTTTTGTCATGTTGCCGTTTATGAGGTATAAATCGCCGCCGTCCTCGGCAGGAATGCGGTCGAGATTTTCAAGCTCCCGAATATCGTTCGCAGACATCCAGCCGTTCTGCCTTGCGGTAGCGTACCCGCTCATTCGGCTTGCGTAGTCGCCGCGCAGCAGTCCGTCAACGTTGAACTTGATGAAATATTCTCGCTTTTCGCTCGGGGATAGAAGCGAACGCACCATGCTTTGTTCCCAGCGAACAAGCCACGGTTCAAGCGTGTATTTCACGAACTCCAAAGACTGCTGCTCGATATTAGAAAAGCTCGATTTTTCAAGGTCGCCGACCATGTGCGGCGGTACTCTGAAAATTCGAGCTATCTCGTTTATCTGAAATTTGCGTGTTTCAAGGAACTGCGCCTGCTCCGGAGAAATACTGATAGATGTGTATTTCATACCCTCTTCAAGCACAGCGACCTTTCCGCTGTTGGAACTTCCACCGAACTGCGACTGCCACGCTTCACGAACCTTAGTCGGGTCCTTTATAGTACCGGGGTGTTCAAGGACGCCGCTTGGCGCTGCGCCGTTCGCAAAGAACTTAGCGCCGAATTCCTCGGTTGCAATTGCAAGTCCGATAGCGTTCTTCGCCATTGCAATCGGCGAGTAGCCAACAAGCCCGTCAAAGCCAAGTCCTGGGATATGCAGGACATCGCCCGGCGAAAGAATTACCTCGTACTCCTTGCTGCGAATTGCTTCATCAGAACCACGATAGTATTTGTAGTACAGCTTTCCGTTGGAATCACGGTCAACCGTCATTCTGTTCGGCATAAGCGGGTACAGAGCAATGACCTCGCCCTTTCCGTTGCGGATAATCTGCGCGTATGCGTTGCCCCAGAGGAGCAGGTGCGTCATAAGCGTTTCACGGAAAACAAACGAGGTCATTTCGGGATTGGGTTCATCATGGAGCAGGCGGTAAAGCGAGTGCGTGACCGCTTTTTCCTTGCCGCCGTCCGAACGATACTTGTAGACGTGCAGCGGTAATCCCGCCACAGCTTCCGACAGCACTCTAACGCAGGAATACACGGCGGTCATCTGCATTGCGGAGCGCTCGGTGACGTTCTTTCCTGCGGTAGAACTGCCCATGTAAAAGCGGTATGCGCTGCCGGCTGTGCTGTTTTTAGGCTTGTCCCTTGAATGGAATAAGCTGCTGAAAATCTTCATGTAGTCAGTCCTTTCGTAAAATGGGCATAAGAAAAGCACCCGCCATTGCTGACAGATGCTTAGCAATTATTCTGTTATGTTATATAAACTTTTTCATCACGCGGGTATAATCTTGCTTTGCGTTGAAAACCGCATTAACGTATACCGTGTTTTCTTCCTTGACATAATAATAAAACATAAGGTAATTATCATGAATGAGAAAACGATATCCATTACTCACAAGAACCCTTTCCTTGGGTAGCGAGCCGCTTTCCGGCAGTATTTCGAGATTTTTGCATTTTTCTCTTAGCTTGTTTACAAAACGGATCGCAATATTCTTATCCTTTGACTGCTTTGCAATATAAAAGGCTATATCGCGAAGATCAGCTTCTGCCGTATCAGTGAATATTACTCTGCAATTCATACATCAAGGTTCTCTAGGTCGTTTAATAAATCGTTGAATACATCATCAGCGCTGTGGACTCTTCCAAGCCTTATATCATCCATGCTTTGCGCAAGATGAGCATACAGAGCAAGTTTTTCTTCAAGCTCGGAAATATAATGCATGGTCTGCTGATAATCCTCATGACTAAGAAGTACAGTATCCTCCTTGCCGTTAACCGTGATTGCTACCGGATTATCTCTTGTAAGTGCGGAAATCTGAGCGTAATTAGTGCGAATGTCCTTTGACGGTCTTATTGAAATAGAATTTGTCATAAAAAACACCTCCTATGTTGGTAGTCATATTATATCACAATTATGCTACTTTGTCAATAAGATTATACGCATCAGATAAAAAGTATTCCTCTGTCATCATACACACTAGCCCCGTGGTCGTTTCCGCAGCGGATAGCGCGGTCGAGAGCCATAATAGTAGCTACTGCTCCGTCAATCTTTTCTGTGGACTTTTCCTTATCAGCCTTGATGTTACCGGCGGGGTCGGTGCGAATGTAAATATTGTCCATGTTCCACCGCAGAACAGGGTGACCGCCGTGGGCTATTTTCTGTTCAAGCACCAGTTTCATCAGCTCCTTTGTCGGCGGGGACATATCTTTAAACCCCTGTCCGAAAGGCACTACTGTGAAGCCCATGCCCTCGAGGTTCTGCACCATCTGAACCGCACCCCAACGGTCAAAGGCTATCTCACGGATATTGAAACGTTCGCCGAGTTTCTCGATGAATTTTTCAATAAAGCCGTAATGCACTACATTACCCTCGGTTGTCTGCAAATAACCTTGTCGTTCCCACACATCATAAGGAACATGGTCACGGTTAACACGCAGAGTCAGATTATCCTCGGGAATCCAGAAGTACGGCAAGATAATGTATTTATCTTCTTCATCAAGCGGAGGGAACACAAGCACAAAAGCCGTTATATCCGTAGTAGATGAAAGGTCAAGCCCGCCGTAGCAGACACGACCTTCCAGTTCGTCCTCGTCAACGGCGAATGCACAATTGTCCCATTTCTCCATCGGCATCCAACGCACCGCCTGCTTTACCCACTGGTTCAGACGAAGCTGTCGGAAAGCGTTCTCCTCGCCGGGATTCTGCTTTGCCGATTCGCAGGCGGCTTTTACTTTATCGATACCGACCGTAATGTCAAGGCTCGGATTTGCTTTCTTCCACACTTTCGGGTCAGTCCAGTCATCGGATTCATCAGCGCCGTAAATCACGGGATAAAAAGTAGGGTCGATTTTCCGACCCTCAATTATATCCTTGGCTTTCTGGTGAGTTTCGTAGCAAATGCTGTGAGTATCAGTTCCGGCGGTGGTTATAAGGAAATAC
>ULTX01076856.1_pt1 | contig 13158 bp, 9 predicted proteins | sample 1958041 | NCBI WGS metagenome assembly ULTX01 (sample SAMEA4835747, study PRJEB28245) | human gut metagenome | biome: gut microbiome; material: fecal sample | place: Denmark | collected 2008
ACTGCAAGTTCAGGTGATGTCAAAGCCAGCTTTGAACTGACCGTAAATACCATTCCTATTGAGAGTTTTACAGTCCCGGCATCGATGACTGTGGTTGTCGGTGCTCCGATTCCTGTTTCGCTTGAGATTAAGCCTGAAAGGGCAAGCGCCGTTTCGCTTGATTGGACCGTTGACAAGCCGGACGAACTACACATCGATTTCGTTGAAGGTCGTGCCGTACTGACTGCTGAGCAGGTCGGAACATATAAACTGAGCGTCAAGGACAAGGAGGGAAAACTCCCAGCTCAGACAATGGTTGTAACAAGTAAGGAACCATCAGAAATTCTCAGATTGTCATATAAGGCACAGAGGGCGGATAATTTGTCGATTGGAGAGGGGGAAACGATAAAGTCAAGTAACTTTTATCTACCATATTACCCTTATGACTTTGTTAAAGCTCAACTTAATAGTGGGAAGGATATTGATTTTGATAAGCTGTCTGTTGAGAGCGATAATCCTCACATCTGTAATCCGGAAATAAAATCCATATCCCCGAAACTGGCGCATATTGTTCTAAGGCATAAAATGGAATTTGGAGAAACTCCAATCAGAGTAAAATATGAGGATCCGACCTTTGGAACGATAGTCAGAACCTTCACCTATAAAAAAGTTCCGGAAAAAAAATTCGAACGGTATAGTTAAACTTAAGATCCAATACATTTCTCCTGTAAAACCGGATCTGGTCCTCAATATTCCTCCGATCGAAGCTTTAAAACTTGGTCTGGGAGAAAAGATTGGAATAAAATCGAATAATAGTTTGAGAGCTATCCATTGCGAATTATCCAACCCGGATCTATTCAACATAACTTATTATGGTTATGGCGATCAATACTGGACGAACATAATAGAACTTGAGGCAAAAAATGAAAAAGGAAAATCGACTGTCACAGTCACTGACCAGGCCGGCAATAGCTTTGTTTTTGAGATTCAGGTTTCTAAGCAGCAGTTCCCATCTGATTTAAAACTCAAGAACAGCGGAGGTAAGGAAGTTGTTGACGGCAAATCTTATCTGTCTCATATAGCTTTGTCTGAGACATTCAGTTTTTCCGATGCAGCCTACACGGGGGACTGGTCGCAAACAAACTCCACTGAATTCAGCCTTGAGCCGATAGATGGTGGAAAGTCGGCAAAAATCACCTACATAGGGTCAACGGCAGACAAATATGACAGAATTGGAAAATCTACGGAAGTCACAGTCTATGATGCTGATCACGTGAATTCCATCAAATTCACTCTTGCAGTCGGACTGGATTTGAGCGAATTGAAATTATATACAGAAGATTGTACATACGACAAAGGCGTTTGTATCTATGTTTCTCCCTCAAGTCAACCAAGAGTAATTTATTCATTCGTTGAAAAACTATCAGAGAGAGGAGTCCCAAGATTTGACGAATCCATCAGAATAGTATGCTATTATATTCCTTTATCTCAAGGAGATATGACATTGACCGTGGTGTCACGAGATGAACGAAACGGGGTTTTTACACTTCAGGGATCGCCCGATCTGAACCCTTCAATGAAACATGGTGTAGATTTCGAATGCTACGACTATTTCGGGAACAAAAGCAGTGGGCAAGTTAGATGGTAGTATAAACAACTTCCCGTCCGTTCGTTTTTTAAAAACGTGCGGACGGGAAACTTGGTAATCGTAAAAAATACCTTGACTGATTTGTATCAGATTTTGTGGATAGACAAATCCCTCTATACATTGAACAGGAAGTGCATTATATCGCCATCCTGCACGACATAATCCTTGCCCTCGACGCCGAGTTTTCCGGCGGCGCGGCAGGCTGCCTCGGACTTGAGTGTGATGAAGTCGTCGTATTTGATGACCTCGGCGCGGATAAATCCCTTTTCAAAGTCGGTGTGGATGACTCCTGCGGCTTTCGGCGCCTTATCGCCTTTGTGGATGGTCCAGGCGCGGACTTCATCGGCTCCGGCGGTGAAGAATGTCTGGAGATTCAGCAGGGCGTAGGCGGACTGGATGAGCCTCACCACTCCCGACTCCTCAAGACCGAGTTCCTCAAGGAACATCTGCCTCTCCTCGTAGGTTTCGAGCTCTGCGATGTCGGACTCAATCTTCGCCGAAATCACAAGAATCTCCGCATCCTCGTCCTTCACAGCCTCACGGACAGCGTCAACATACTTGTTGCCCTCCTTTGCAGAAGCCTCGTCCACATTGCAGACATAGAGAATCGGCTTGTCCGTAAGCAGGAAGAGCTCCTTTGATAGAGCGATATCCTCCGGGTTTTCAAGTTTCACGCTGCGGCAGCTCTTTCCGCTCTCAAGCGCATCCTTGTAGCGCAGAAGCAGTTCCATCATCTTTGCGGCCGTCTTGTCTCCGCCTGCCTTCGCCTGTTTTGAGACCTTTGCGAGCCTGCTTTCAACCGTTTCGAGGTCCTTTATCTGGAGTTCGAGGTCAATCACTTCCTTGTCCCTCACCGGGTCAACAGAGCCTTCCACGTGCACGATGTTCGGGTCGTCGAAGCAGCGAAGCACGTGAAGAATGGCGTCAGTCTCTCTGATATTCGCGAGAAACTGGTTGCCGAGACCCTCTCCCTTGCTCGCTCCCTTCACAAGTCCGGCAATATCGACAATTTCCACAGTTGCCGGCACGAGGCTCTTCGGGTGGCAGAGTTCGTTCAACACATCGAGCCTTTTGTCCGGGACGATGGTCGAGCCGATGTTAGGTTCTATGGTGCAAAAAGGAAAATTGGCGCTCTGAGCCTTTCCTGAACTTACGCAATTGAAAAGAGTGGATTTTCCGACGTTCGGAAGTCCGACGATACCGCATTTTAGTGACATTTTTTCTTTTTTTTGAAATCGGACTGCAAAAGTAGCAAATGTTTTTCTTTTTCTATCAATCAATTTCGCCGATTCTTCCGACATTTGACAGGTTTACGGGAATATGCCCCGTGCCTGAAACGAAATGATGAGATTGCTGAAATATGTAGGTTTCCGGAAATGTGTCTTCCGGCTCTCTGTTGTCTTGGTAGCTCTGCTTGTTCCGGGGGCGAAGATGTGTGCCCAATTTGAGATTGTGTTCTGGAATCTCGAAAATTTCTTTGACTATTTCGATGACGGTGGTTCTTCGTCGGACGCTGATTTCTCGTCGCTGGGAAGCCGGAGATGGACAAAGGCGAGGTTTACGAAAAAGAGCAATATGGTCGGAAAGGCGTTGCTGTGGATAGGTGAGAACCGCTGCGGTGGAGGGAAGGCCCCTGCGGTTGTGGGCGTCGCTGAGGTGGAGAATGCTTTCGTGCTGAACCGCCTTGTCAACTCGCCTGTGCTGAGGAAAATGAATTATGGGTATGTGCATTATGATTCTCCGGACAGACGCGGAATAGACGTTGCGCTGCTCTACAGGCGCGATATGGTGAAACTGCTGTCGTCGCGTCCCGTGCGTATACACGGAGACGATGGAGCGCTGATGCGGACGAGGGACATATTGTATGCGTATATTGAGTTACGTCCTGAGTCTTCCGGAGCTTCGGGTATTCATGAATGTTCGGAGAAATCTGCGGAAGAATGTTCGGAGGAAAAGGCTGTGCGGCCGTCGCGGATTCACATTCTGGTGAGCCATCATCCGTCGAAGTTTTCCGGCGAAAAGGCCTCTATGCGGGGCAGGGAACTGGCTATGACGGCACTAAGGGATGTGTGCGATTCCATAATGCGGGTCTCGGATGACCTTGTCGTAGCCATGGGGGACTTTAACGACACTCCGGACGGGGCGCAGTTCAATCTGCTGGAGGGGAGGCTCACCGACCTTGCAGAGCCGCTTTCCAAAAGGGGAGAGGGGAGTATAAGGTTTGACGGACGATGGGAGCTGATAGACCATTTTCTTGTGGGAAAAAACGGAGGTCTGCGGTCTTTTGAAATGAGCGTCATGCAGGTCCCGTTCCTGATGACGGAAGACAGGACGCATACGGGCTTTAAGCCTATGAGGACATACGTCGGTCCACGATATGCCGGAGGCGTGAGCGATCATTGTCCGATATTGCTCCGTCTTTATTGAAATAAGTCAAAAATTTTATAACTTTGGCTCCGCTTGGCGAAAATCGCCGGCAAGACACACATACTGATCAAAATTGTAAACTAAAATTGATAAACAATGGACAAGACAGCTATTGCTAAGAAATTCGAAACCCTCTTTGGTGGAGAAGGGGACTTTTATGCGTCAGCCGGACGTATCAATCTCATCGGTGAACACACCGACTACAACGGAGGATTCGTGTTCCCGGGCGCCATTGACAAGGGAATTGTGGCGGAAATCAGGCTCAACGGCACCGACAAGGTGAAGGCTTTCGCACTTGATCTCGACGAGTACTGCGAATTCGGACTCAGGGAGGAGGACGCACCTGTTCAAAGTTGGGCAAGATATGTGTTCGGCGTTTGCCGAGAGACCATCAAGAGAGGCGGAAAGGTCGAGGGATTCGACACAGTTTTCTCCGGTGACGTTCCTCTCGGAGCAGGAATGTCTTCTTCTGCTGCACTTGAGAGCACATTCGCATTTGCACTCAACGAGATTTTCCACAACGGAATTGACAAATTCGAGCTTGCCCGCATCGGCCAGAGCACCGAACACAACTACTGTGGCGTGAACTGCGGAATTATGGACCAGTTCGCTTCCGTATTCGGAAAGAAAGGCAACCTGATGCGTCTGGACTGCCGTTCAATGGAGTTTGAGTACTTCCCTTTCGACCCTGGCAAGCACGGCTACAAGCTCGTTCTTCTCAACTCCTGCGTCAAACACGAACTGGTGGGCTCTCCGTACAACGACCGCCGTGCATCCTGCGAAAGGGTGGCAAAAGTTCTCGGTCAGGAGTTCCTTCGCGGAGCCACAATGGAGCAGCTTGACGCCATTAAGGACAAGATTTCCGAAGAGGACTACAAGCGTGCCCGCTATGTCATAGGTGAGGAAAAGCGCGTTCTCGACGTCTGCGATGCTCTCAACAAGGGCGATTACGAAACTGTCGGAGAAAGGATGTACGAGACCCACTGGGGCATGTCCAAGGACTACGAAGTTTCCTGCGAAGAACTCGATTTCCTCGCAACTGTCGCTAAAGAATGCGGTGTAACCGGTTCAAGGATTATGGGCGGCGGTTTCGGCGGCTGCACCATCAACCTCGTGAAGAAGGACCTCTACGATGCGTTTATCGCAAAGGCCAAGGCCGTGTTCATGGAGAAATACGGACACTATCCGATTGTGATTGACGTGGTCATCTCCGACGGCGCAAGAAAATTATAGAAGTATGTTCTATACGATGAAGAAAACACTGATTGTCGTCGCATCGCTTCTACTCTGCGGGGCAGCGTATGCTCAAAATCCGAAAGCGGCGGACGATGCTGTCGTGAATAGCGGAAACGCACGTTTTACTGTATTGACCGACAGACTGATACGAATGGAATGGGCGGAAGACGGGCAGTTCGAGGACAGGGCCTCGCTTGCCATTATAAACCGAAATCTTGACGTGCCTGCATTCAAGGTCAGAAGAGACGGGGGTAAAACGGAGATACGCACGGATGCAGTCACGCTTACATATTCCGGTAACGGGAAATTCACGGTCGACAATCTCAGTGTCTCTTTCCGCATGAACGGCAAGAATGTGATTTGGAAACCGGGGATGGAGCCGACAGGTAACCTCAAGGGCACTGTCCGCACGCTTGACGGAATTGACGGGCGCATAGATCGCGACAATCTCAAAATCTTCGGTCGGAGGAAAGACACCGCTGATGCGCTGCCTCTTGAAGACGGGCTACTGTCCCGCGACGGCTGGGCGATAGTCGATGAGAGCAGTCGGCACATACTGGAAAAGAATGACTCCGATTGGGGCGAGTGGGTTGCTCCGCGTCCTGAGGGAGACCGTCAGGATCTCTACATATTCGCCTACGGACACGACTACAAAGCGGCACTTTCTGATTTTACGAAAATTGCCGGCAAGATTCCTATGCCTCCTAAATATACTTTCGGATATTGGTGGAGCCGTTATTGGATTTATACCGATGACGAGCTGCTTGCCATCGCGACCGAACTTCGTGAACATGAGGTTCCTGCCGATGTTTTCATCATCGATATGGACTGGCATCTCACCTGGAAACAGATGGCTGAGCGGAAGGGAAAGGATGAATTCGGACAGGTCCGGGGCTGGACCGGATATTCATGGAATCATGACCTTATCGAAGACCCTGTGGGACTTCTCCACGACATTCACGCACTGGACTTCAAAACAGCGCTCAATCTTCATCCGGCTTCAGGAATACGTCCGTACGAGGACTGCTACGAGACTTTCGTGAAAGACTACACTTCCCGTACTGACGATTATGACGGTCCGAAGGGATATGTCTACGGAAGTGAGCCTTACACGTTTGTTGGGAACGACAGGAGCTTCGCGAAGGAAGGGCATTTTGCCCCGGTTCCTTATCGTATGGATCAACAGGAATGGGCTGATGCCTACTTCAATTCCGTTATTCATCCTCTTGAGAAACAGGGAGTTGACTTTTGGTGGTTGGACTGGCAGCAGTGGGTGGACAGCAAATATATGAAAGGTCTGAACAACACCTTCTGGATCAATTGGACATTCTTCAACGACAAGGTTCGTCAGAGCGTCACGCGCGGAAAGGATGCCGACCGTCCGTTCATCTACCATCGCTGGGGAGGACTTGGCAGCCACCGCTATCAACTCGGTTTCAGTGGGGACACATACGATGAGTGGAGCGTTCTCGAAATGCTTCCGTCATTCACGGCCACGGCTTCTAATGTCGGCTATGGCTATTGGGGACACGACATCGGCGGACACATGCAGAAGAAAGGTCACGACACAGACCCTGAACTCTACACCCGCTGGCTCCAATACGGCGTGTTCACCCCTATCTTCAAGACTCATTCTACCGAAAGCAAGTTCCTTGAAAGAAAGATTTGGGAATATCCGACGCATTACGAATACATGAAGGCGGCAATCGGGTTGCGCTATGCTCTCACGCCATATATCTATACGTTCTCTCGTGAGGCGTACGACACTGGAGTCAGCATCTGCCGCCCTCTCTACTATGACTATCCGGAGATGCAGCAGGCATACGACCGGGACGAGGAATTCATGTTTGGTGACAACATCCTCGCCACTGTTCTCTGCCAACCGCTCGACCCGGCCACAGGTAAGACCGAGCGCAGAATGTGGTTCCCTTCCGGCAACGACTGGTATGACATGGCGCACCACTGCACGTACAAGGGAGGCTCGACCAAGACTCTCTACTACACGATTGACGAGAACCCTTGGTTCGTGAAGTCCGGTTCAATAATTCCTCTTGCCGGAGAAGGCATTCAGAACCTTCAGAAGGCCGACAACCGTCTGCGTCTGCTCATCGTTCCGGGAGTCGGAACCAGCAGTTTCAGCCTCTATGAGGACGACGGCGTGAGTCAGGCCTACGACACCGACTACGCGACAACCCTCATTGAGAAGTCTCTGAAAGGAAAGAAATTGCAGGTCGTGGTGAATCCTCGAAAAGGGGAGTTCAGAAATGCTCCGGCGACCCGCCGCGTTGAAATTGTCCTCGAAGGAATGTCCGTGAATCCGGCAACCGTCAGGGTCAATGGCAAGAGCGTGACGGCAGTGAAGAAAGGCACAGCGACTGTCATCAGCATACCTGAGTGTGCAGTCGGTGAGAAGTCTGTTGTGACTGCCACTATCTTTTAAGGAAATTACATGCATTGCCGTGATGCGGTCTCGGAATCACGGCAATGTCTTTAAACTATATGCTCTATAACGAAAAAGACATATTGGAACGTGTCAGCGAGGGTGAAGAGCCTGCGTTTAGGGAGTTGTTTTCATGGTACTACCCGAAAGTCCGCGTATTCCTCACGGAAATTCTGAAGGACAGGGAAGTCGCCGAGGATATAGCTCAGGATGTTTTTGCCAGAGTCTGGCTATTGAGGAGCACAATTCCGGAAATCCGTTCCTTTGGTTCTTATCTCTATGCGATGACTCGCAACTCGGCTCTTCTTTACCTTAAAAAGCACCGTCCTTCCGTGACGATAGAAGATTTTGATTTTGCCGTGGACCAGAGCGTGGATTCTCATTTGACTGCAGAAGAGAAGGCCGAGAGGATACGTGAGGTTGTCGGGAATATGCCGGAACGCCGAAGGCGTGTGTTTACTCTTAGCCGCGATGAGGGCAAGTCAAACGACGAGATTGCGGAAATTCTCGGGATAAAGAAAAAGACTGTAGAAAACCTTATGAACGCGGCGCTCAAGGACATCCGGCGCGTCCTGTGCCTGATGGTATTTTTCATTTAGGAAACCTTCAAAAAATAACCTGCATCATTTTTCCCATTCTTTTTGGTCTATATTCCTTTTCTCATCAGTCGTGTACGTCCAGTACATTCCTTCTTCCAAAAGAAATCTATACTCGAAAATAATTGACAAATCTGATGCAACTTATTTTTTTTCATGTTTCTAGAAACGCGAAAAACTTCTGAATACATATTCATATCCACCGAAGATATTAAAAAAAATCATAATCTCCGATGGGTGCGACGACGATTTTTACACTCATATTGTAATAAAGTCGTCATTATATGCGCATACGATTAAAGCCACATTTTTGTAACATACGGAAAATGAAAGGGATATATCCCTTTTTTCTTATTCTCGCGATCATCGTCTCGTGTACCGAAGGAAAGAACAATGCCGTGAAGCCGCCCCTGATGGGCTGGAGCTCATGGAACGCATATACCGTCAACATCTCCGACTCGCTCATAAGACATCAGGCGGACCTCCTCGTCGAACGGGGGCTCAAGGACGCCGGCTACACAAATGTGAACATCGATGACGGATTCTTCGGCTACCGCGACCAGCGCGGCTACATGATTCCGCATCCGGTGAGATTTCCGGGAGGCTCAGAGCAGATGCGCTCGCTCTCGACTACATCCATTCCCTCGGGTTCAAGGCCGGAATCTACTCCGACGCCGGGGACAACACCTGCGGGGCGCTCTCGAAAAATCTCAGAGACACCAGCGGGATTGGCGCCGGATTATGGATGCACGACGTGCAGGACGCGGACCAGTACTTCAACAACTGGAACTTCGACTTCATCAAGATTGACTACTGCGGGGGCTTTCACCTCCACCTCGACGAACAGGAACGCTACGAAAGGATTCGTCATGTGATTGACAGCGTGGCCGGGAGGCATATCGACATCAACATCTGCCGATGGGACTTTCCCGGGACATGGGCCGAGAAGATTGCCGACTCCTGGAGAATGTCCGGGGACATCCGTCCCGTGTGGTCGTCGGTGGCATCCATCGTGAAGAGAAACCTCTACCTTTCGGCCTATGCGCGTGAGGGGCACTACAACGACATGGACATGCTCGCCCTGGGCTACAGCATAAAGCCGTCGTCGTTTTTCTGGGAGAAAGGGCTGGGACTGAGCTATGCCGAAGAGGAGGCTCATTTCGGGATGTGGTGCATAATGAGCTCACCGCTGCTTCTGGGCTGCGACATCGAGTACATTCCGGAGGAGACGATGCGGATAATCACCAACCCGGAGCTGATTGCCGTGAACCAGGACCCGCTCGGGCTTCAGGCCCATGTGGTTCAGCACGAGGGAGATACCTATGTCTTTGCGAAGGACGTCCTGCGGCGCCACGGCCGGGAAAGAGCCGTCGCCCTCTATAATCCTTCGGACACGGCCGCATCGTTCAGCGTGCCTGCACAGGTGCTGGAGTTCGACGGCAAGATGAAGCTGCGCGACCTCAACCTGCGCTCAGACCTTGCTTCCTGCGATGTCATAGAAATGACGCTGCCGCCTCATACGGCAAAGATTCTCAAGGCTGCGGGCAAACGCATTGAGCCTGCGCTGTATGAGGGCGAGTGGGGATACTGCCCCGATTTCACGGACATACGCGGAACCGGTGTGAAATATGTCCCTGTCGAGGGGGCTTCCGGACGGGCTGTGGCGACGAACCTCGGCGGCTCCGGAACTAACTGGCTTGAGTGGGGCGATGTGTTCAGCCGCCGTGGAGGAAAGTATGGCCTGGCAGTTCTCGTCTCCTCACCTGAGGCGTTTGACTTTGACCTGACGGTGAACGGAAAGACGCATCACGCGACGGTTGAGGCGACGGACTCCGCATTCGTGGAGATTCCGTTCGACGTGGAGCTTCGCAGGGGAGAGAATGAGGTCCGTATATCCGGCGTGACGTCACCGAAGGCGGCATTTGACTGCATAAGAATGGCAAGAAAAAAGTGATATGAGGAATATGAAAGACATTTTTATCGGATGGGACGAGATTGACGGCTCGTCAGTAACACAAGAAGAGATAGATGCCGCCTTTGTGCGGACTAAAAGACGCGCCGAACAGATGGAAATGGCTTCGCTCCGGCGTGGGAAGAGGATGTGGCGCGTGGTGGCAGCGGTTTCTGCGGCTGCTGCAGCGGTCGCGTTGGGAGTCTTTGCCGGAATGCGCATTTCCGTACCTGAGACGTCTCCGGGACAGTTCGAGATTGTCACCGACTGCGGGCAAAGGAGCGATGTGCTGCTTCCGGACGGCAGTCGGATAAGACTTAATTCTGCAAGTCGCGTCTCATATTCAACGGAATACGGAAAAACGAACAGGGACATATCCCTCGATGGCGAGGCCTTCTTTGAAGTGGCGAAGAACGCCGAGCTTCCGTTTGTCGTCAGCACCGGAAACATCAGCGTAGAGGCTCTCGGAACGAAGTTTAATGTCCGTTCCTACAGGGATGGCGACGAGACAGTCACGCTCGTTGAGGGCAAGGTCCTTACAACGGCTGGAGAGAGCGAAGCTGTGCTCCTGCCGCATCAGTGCGTATCGTTCGACAAGGCGGTTGGGAAACTTGGACAGCCGAAGTCGACGGACGTCTCTTCTGAAGTGCCGTGGTTGTGCAATGAGGTTGCGTTCAACGACGACAGCCTAACCGAGGTCGCCGCCGAGTTGGCGCGCCTCTACGGCGTGCGGGTGGTCTTTGTGGACGAGGACATAAGGGACTTCCGCTACACCGGCGTGATTCCCAATACATCGCTCAATGCGATTCTCGGGATAATCACCGAGACCTCCCCAGTGTCATGGACAATAGAAGGGAGTATAGTGAAACTTTCAGGACGTGACCGGTAGCATGCCTGGAAAGCCTGACACAATAATACAAATAATAACCAAACAAAGCGATGCACCACAGATTAATGAAATGGGTATTGGCAATACTCGTCGCGACGGCTTTCGCCGTGCCGTCGTGGGGACAACAAATTACTGTTTCTGTGAAGAATAGCCCTCTTTCAGAGGTCCTTTCTGTCGTTGAGAAACAGGGCGACTTCAAATTCTTCTACAGCAGTGCACTTCCTGATTTGGACAGGAAAGTCAGTATTGACGTACAGGACAAGCCATTGAAGGCCGTTCTCGATGTGCTTTTTTCAGGAACTGCGATTTCATACGAAATCAAGAATCCGAGGCTCGTAGTGCTTTCTCCGCGTCTGCGTAAGGAGGAGGCTCCGAAGACTCAGGAAAGGAAAGTAAGCGGAACGGTTATAGATTCGGACGGAGTTCCGGTTATAGCCATGAGTGTGCTTGAGGAAGGTACGGCCAATGGCACGATGACCGACGCGGATGGAAAATATACAATAACGCTGATCGGAAAAGACCCCTCGCTGCGTTACGAGGCTTTGGGTTACAAGGTTGTGACAGAGAAAGTTGCCGGACGTGCCGTTATTGATATCACCACCGAGGTTGAGGCCATCGCCCTTGACGCAGTCGTCGCAATAGGTTACGGAACTGCGAAAAAGCGCGACCTCACCACTGCAATCTCTACCGTCTCCACCGATGATATGAAGACACGTCCGATTACCGACGCAGCCGGCTTCATCCAGGGAAAGGTTGCTGGAGTCACGGCACAACAGACAAGCGGACTCCCTGGCAGCGGAATGACCATCCGCGTGCGTGGTGCCTCTTCCATAGCCTCCAGCAATGATCCGCTCTATGTCGTTGATGGCGTTCCGGTCGGAGAGGGAAGCTACGCGATTGCCTACCTGTCTCCTTCCGACATTGAATCCATGCAGATTCTCAAGGACGCCTCCTCTGCAGCGATTTACGGTTCGCGTGCCGCCAATGGAGTCGTGCTGATTACTACAAAGGGAGGAAAGGCCGGCAAAGGAACGCAGATTTCCTTCAACTCATACGTTGGACTCACGGCAGTGGCCCGCACCTTCGATGTTCTGAACCATGAACAGTATAAGGAACTTCTTGTGGATGAGGGACTTCAATCAATAGTCGAGGAAATGCCATACGGACTGAAGGACGAGACCGATTGGATGAAAGAGACCTATAGGAATGGTCTTGCGCAGAACTATCAACTTTCAGTCTCCAACGCGACTGACAAGGCGAAGTACTATGCCAGCGCAGGCTACTCTGACGAGACTGGTGTCATTCGTTCCACCTACAGCCGCCGTTTCAATATGAAGGTCAATACCGAGTGGAAGCTTTTTGACTGGCTTCGCTTCGGCACCGACATCGCCTATTCCAATGGCCGTTCAAATGGAGTGAACACCGGAATGGGCGCGAATAATGGTGGCGTGGTCATCTCTGCGCTCTGTACCCCGACCTACGCCAAGGTCTGGGACGAGGCCAACCCCGAGTATTATTGGACGAACTTCTATGGTCTGAGCGGACTCAACTCTCCGGTCGAGAACATAGCACGGACGCAGAACAATTTCTCTTCATACGATCGTCTCATCGCATCTGGGGCGCTGACCGTTGATATCGTGAAGGGTCTTCGCTTCAAATCAACGGTCTCAATGGATCGCCGCTGGGGTCATGGTTACACCTATCTTGACCCGGTCAGCACCGTGTTCGGACGTAAGGCCCATGGTTCCGTGACTGACACCCGCAACGACGACAGGAGGATGATCTATGACAATATCCTGACCTACAACGGTCTCTGGGGAGGGCACAGCCTTGAGGCCATGGTCGGAACTTCCGCTACAACTTCAGACTATCAGGCACTCACCGCAGGCAAGAACTATCTGATGTCGGACCACAGCGTCTTCGGCCTCAATGCTGGCAACAAGCCGGGTTCAATTGGACAGAACTGGTCGAAGTGGTCTATCATGTCCTACC
>ULTX01022146.1_pt1 | contig 13149 bp, 17 predicted proteins | sample 1958041 | NCBI WGS metagenome assembly ULTX01 (sample SAMEA4835747, study PRJEB28245) | human gut metagenome | biome: gut microbiome; material: fecal sample | place: Denmark | collected 2008
TCATATTTTGTATTCTGATTACAGCGAGGTGATTGTGGTAAGTGCAGGAGCAGATGCAGTAGATTATAAACTGATAAGTATTTGTCATAAAGGGGATGTAGTAGTATCGCAGGATTATGGTGTCGCTGCTATGGCGCTTGGAAAAGGGCTCACAAGGTCCGGTGGACCTTGGCTTTGAGCCGACCGAAGCGGAGCGTAGACCATATGCTATTCACCAATCCGGCAAGTGGTACACGAATGAGAACATAGATCAGATGCTTATGGAGCGGCATCTTAACAAGAAGGTAAGACGCAGCTCTCATAAGATTCATATGAAAGGGTGCACGATGTCCGGTGGACATCGGTTCTGCACCGACCGGAGTGGAAACGGAGACACGAGAAAGCGTACAGAAGAAGATGATGTACGCTTTGCACAGTCATTTGAAAAACTAATACTGATGGCAAAGTCAAAAGAAGCTGCTCAAAGTGGGACTATTTAGGAAAAAGACAGTTACAAAAACATATGATAAGGAAAACAAGAAGCCGGTAATCAAAGCAAGCATTTGTAATGGCGAGCAGGTTGCAAGATTTAAGGATATACATACAGGTAAGATAGAAGAGGTAATGCTGATAAAAAGTCTGGCAGACCTCGAACATTTTAAGGCTATGTATGGAATAGATGAAGAGATAGCAAAGGAATACTGATTATGAATATACAGATATTTGGGACTAAGAAATGTAACGACACAAAGAAAGCTGAGCGTTTCTTCAAAGAGCGTGGCATAAAGTATCAGTTCATTGACATGAAAGAAAAAGGCATGAGCAAGGGTGAGTTTAACTCTGTGGCTCAGGTCAATGGTGGTCTTAAGAATATGATTAACTGGGAAGGCAAAGACAAAGATTTACTTGCACTCATTAAATATATTGCTGATGAAGACAAGCTGGAAAAGGTGCTTGAGAATCCACAGGTAATTAAAACTCCAGTAGTAAGAAACGGAAAGCAATCAACACTTGGTTATCAACCGGATATCTGGAAAGGATGGAACTAATGGTAAAGAAAATAGTAAAAGATCCATTATTTCTTGCACAGAAATCTGTGGATGCAACAGAGATAGATAAACAGGTGGTAACGGATTTGCTCGATACATTGCGTGCTAATCTTGATCATTGCGTAGGTATGGCGGCAAACATGATAGGCGTTAAGAAGAATATTATTGTGGTGGCTGCAGGTCCATTTCAATTTGCAATGATTAATCCGGTAATCACAAAGAAGTCCGGAGCGTTTCAGACAGAGGAAGGATGCCTGTCTTTGGAAGGCGTTCGTCCTTGCACCAGATATCAGGAGATTGAGGTTGATTACCTTGACCAAGGATTTAAGAAACAGCATGGGAAATATTCCGGCTGGACAGCACAGATAATTCAGCATGAGATTGACCATTGTAATGGTATTGTGATATAGAACAGGAGTATCAGATGGGAAACGAATCTGGCACATGGGTTATGTATGGTGTGGATTGGGATGATCCGGAATGCATACATACTGTGGAAGAAGCAACAGAATATATCAACAGAATAGGTTTCTTGCCTTTATTTAAGAATGACATACCAGGGTTTTCGTTGGAAGAGCGAACAGTCCCTGAATATTGGTGGTGTGATGATGTTGACAAAGATCCATGGCTTTGGAGAACTGTAATTGCAAGAGGCAAAGATATAGTATATAGCAAATTTTTTGACAAGAAAGCCGGATTTATTTCAAAGAAATGGCTTCCTGTATTTGCTAATTATCGTAGGGATGGTTATGATTTTGATGCTTTGTATGAAGATGGAAAAGCACCTCATAAGCACAAGAAAATCATGGATAACTTTATGGAAGAAAAAGCTGATGCAGAAATGCTTTCTAACGAACTCAAAATAAAAGCTGGGTTCGGAAAAGATGGAGAAAAAGGTTTTGATGGAGCAATTACTAATCTTTGTATGCAGACATATCTTTGCAACTGTGATTTTAGAAAGCGTAAAAATAAAAAGGATATCGAGTATGGATGGGATGTGGCGGTTTATTCATCTGTAGAGCATATATATGGATATGATTATGTGACAAGCTGTTACAAGGAAGAACCGGCAGAATCGTGGAATCGTCTTGTGGAATACATGCATGAGGCATATCCGATAGCAACTGATAAGCAGATTAGAAAGCTGCTACGATAGGAGAGTATATAAAATGATTAGCTGCATGAAGGTGCTGCAAATTATATGAAATCGTGTGAGGAATACTTCTATGGGAAGAACAGATAGAAGCTATAAAGATTTAAAGCAAAAACAGAAAAGTGCTATTGCTGATAAAACTTATAGCATGTATATAAGGTTTTATCTTGAAAATCATAGAATGCCAAATGTTTCCGAAAAGAGCAGTATTTGCAGAAAACTATATGCAACAGTACAGGCACTTGCTACTAAAACAGAGTATGAAGAATTTTGCAGCATTGTAGATAAGCGAGAAGCAGGTTATGAGGAACGTATATTACGGGATATTCAGAATGGTATTATGCTTGAAAAGCTGGATATGAAAAAGCGAAAGAAAACTCCAGAAGAAAAAGGCAGCTGTCATGAAAATAAAAAGAAAACAGCTGATAGCAAAAAGGCAGGTTATGAAGAACCATGCAGTAGAAAATAATACAAGTCAGGACGATACATTTTTCTATATTGCAGGATATACTTCTGGTGGAGCATCATATGGAGTAACATGGGAAGAAGTGGTACTGGAACTCTGGCAGGATTTAGAAGGGGAGCAATAAGATGTACATAATAAAAACTATAAGAGGCGACATAACAAAGATAACAGATGTGCAGGCAATTGTTAATGCAGCCAATAATTCACTCCTTGGTGGTGGAGGTGTAGATGGAGCTATTCATCGTGCTGCAGGACCGGAGCTATTAGCCGAGTGCAGAACACTTCATGGCTGTGAAACTGGAGAGGCAAAGATTACAAATGCATATAATCTGCCATGTGATTATGTAATACATACTGTTGGACCGGTATGGAATGGTGGTAGGAACAAAGAGGAGGAGCTTCTTGCAAACTGCTATTTTAATTCTATGAAGCTTGCTATGGAGAATGGAATCAGAACCATTGCATTTCCATCTATATCGACAGGAGTATATAGTTTTCCGGTAGAACTGGCAGCAAAGGTAGCGGTTTATACAGTTAATAGATTCCTGCAGGATAATCCGGACTGTTTTGATTTGGTGGAATGGGTGCTGTTTGATGCACATACTGAGGCAGTGTATGAAGCTGAGGTGGACAAGTTATATAAGTAATAGATGATTTTAATTTGATGATTTGGAGGATGACTATTGAAAATAGATGAGTATTTACAACTTCTTTTTGAGGGCAAAATGGGTGCGGCTAAAGCAGTTAGGTTTTCTACTATACCAGATAAATTAATAAAATTCATTTGGCTTGATGATTCTGATTCTGACGATAAGAAATTTCTTTCATTGAAAAGAAATGAGATATGGTTTGCACAAAAAGATTTATTGAATGATCCATATGAATATAAGGGTATGTTGCTTGATAGAAATAGGATGCACAATGCAGGATATAGCAATGATATCATAGATTATTATCAGCAATTATTTGATTTTAGTGATTATGGTATAACATGTCTGTCAGCTAATAGTATAGATTATTTACCAATGTGGGCTTATTATACAAATAATCATAAGGGATTTTGTGTCGAATATAATGTAATCAAAAAAGACTGTATACATGAAGTATTATATGAACCGGAAAGAATTAAAGTGGCATCATTAATATTTCAAAGCAGAGAAGCTATTAAGAAAGCTATTACGTCAGGGCATAGAGAACAAGCAGAGTTTTATTCGACTATATTTTTACAAAATTTATTCATTAAAGCAAAATCGTGGGAACATGAAAAGGAGTATCGTATAGTTTATCCTTTGGATAATAGTATAGGCATGAATGTATCGGTAAGTGATTTAGGGCTTAGAACAAGTCGAATTGTTGCTGGTATAAATTGTTCTGAAAATAATATTATAAAACTTAATGATATTTCAAATGAGCTTGGATTAGGAAATGTTTATAAGAGTAGGATTCATTCTGAAAAATATACATTAGATTATATTAGGTGGCGTTGATTGGAAGTTGATGAGCATATGCAGGCTGACGGTATAAATTTGAAGGAAGGTGAGTAAGTGAAATTTTTTGACTATGATAAAAATATAAATAATGTTGAATACTATGAGATATTAGAGGATTTAATGGAACGCTGGGAGCATGAAATTGTAGAATTCAAAGAGGCAAAAGGTGGCTATGATACGGATAAAATTGGACGTTACTTTTCGGCAATTAGCAATGAAGCGAATCTTAGGAATCAACAGTATGGCTGGCTTGTGTTTGGCGTAAGTGAAAAGGATAAGGTTAAACATGTTGTAGGAACTGCTTATAAGAAAGGTGACAAAAGTCTTCTTGAAAAATTCAAATATGAAATTGCAAGAGACACAACCAATGGTATGACATTCTACGATATTATTGAGTTATTGCCAGTTGTAAATGGAAAAGAACTGCGTGTGTTGATGTTTAAGATACCCGCTGCAGCAACAGGTATCCCAACAGATTGGAAGACCAATTACTATGAAAGATCTGGAGAAAGTCTTGTACCTTTAAAGCAGTACAAGATTGATGCAATCAGATCACAAGAAAGAAAAGACTGGTCTAAACAGATTATAGAAGGTGCAACTATCGACAATCTGGACCAAGGTGCGATTCAGTTAGCTCGTGAAAAGTACAAGGAGAAGATGGCACAAGAACCAATTTCTAAAGAAGTTGATGGTATGTCAGATGAACAGTTTTTGACGAAGATGAAGCTGTTAATAGGTGGCAAGGTTACAAATGCTGCAATGCTTTTGTTGGGAAATTCTGATTTCGACTATTTATTCACAGCCGCTCCAAGTATTATGTGGCGTCTCTATGGTGCGGATGGAACAGACAAGGATTATGCTATTTTTAAGATTCCGTTTATCAATGTTGTTGATAAGGTATTTGCAAAGGTAAGAAATCTGACATATCGGTATATGCCAAATCAAATGACGTTATTTCCTATGGAAACAGAACAGTATGATAGTTGGTTGATGAGAGAGCTTTTAAATAACAGTATTGCTCATTCAAATTATCAATTAGGCGGTAGAATTTATGTAAACGAATTTGATGACAAAATTAAGATTACTAATCCGGGAGATTTTATTCCACAGAGAATAGAGAATGTTTTGGAAGTTAGCTACAATCCACCGTTTTATCGTAATCAGTTGCTGGCAGAAGCAATGGTATCTTTTCATATGATTGATACTGCTACACTCGGAATTAGACGAGCTTACAATATTCAGAAGGCGAAGTATTTTCCGATGCCAGACTATGATTTTTCATCTGGTGTTCAAGTGGACGTAACAGTTTATGGCAAGACTTTGGATGATAATTATATGCATATTTTATATGATCATCCAGAACTGAATTTGCAAGATGCATTTTTACTTGATAAAGTGCAAAAAGGTATTCAGATTGAGAAGAAAGATGCTGATAGGTTACGAGCATTAAAGCTTGTAGAGGGCAGACTTGGAAGCTTATATTTGTCTGCATCAGCTGCAAAAAGCATAGAGGATCAAGCAGGTTATATTAAAAACAAAGGATTAGATGATCAGTATTATAAGACATTGATTATTGAGTATCTAAAACAATATACAAAGGCAAACAGAAAAGAAATTGATAGATTATTATGGGACAAGTTGCCAGACTCGTTGTCAGAGGTTCAGAAGAAGAATAAGATTCATAATTTGCTTACATCAATGAAAAACAAAAATCTTATCGAAAAAGACAGCGACAATCAACAGAAATCAAACTGGGTATTAAAGTAGAGCTCGGTTAAGCTCGGTTTAGTTTGGATGTAATTTAACCAAGATTAACCAAGAAAAACCTAAATTAAAAAGAAATTAGGATGACCTCTTGGTTTGATCTCGGTTGAGAATTTTTTTTAACCGAGACTCTAACTGAGATTTAACCGATGTTACTATTGAGATGGCAGAAAATAATTATTGCAAATGATGTAATGGATATTGATTTAGTAATGTGAGCGAATGGGCATATACTTTATTTAGTAGTATATGCCTCAAATTTAAAACATAAATACTAGGTTGACACTAAAAAGAACCGCATATATACTATATCTAAGATATGGAGGTGCTCATATGGTTCAAGATGAAAACTTATATCAAAAAGTAATTGCAGACTATAGGATTACCAATTCTGTAAAGAAAACCGCACAAAATGTTGGGACTTCACTTGTAAGAGCTCAGAGGATACTGATAACTGAGGGGTTATGGAGTAGTCATACATCTGAACAAGTCGGAGAACTATTTCGGAAAGGGATGACTACATCAGAGATTTCAAAGCAGTTAGTGATATCAGAGAAAACAGTCCAAGCATATCTGCCATATACACGAACGGAAACTGGTTATGGAGAAAGTCGGTCATATAACTCAAAAAAAAGTGAAGATTATCGAAGACGTATGTATATAGCGGCGGACAGTCAAGTTTCCAATAAATTCGATGAAATAGTCAGACAGAGTAAACAGCATGATGAGCCTATTGGGACGATAAGAATTATGACAGAGCACGAACTTTTACAGGTGCAAAAGAAATTAGATGAAGAAAGAATAAAGAAAAAGGAGAGTGAAGAAATGTCAGAACAGAAGTATTCTGTATTAAAATTACGTCTTTCCCTGAATCTGGAAGAAACAGATGTTAAAGACAGAGTTGTTCTTAATAGATATGGAAAAGTAAAGCAAGGTATTATTAGGGAGGTACTTGTCCCGGCTGATATTACATTACATGCGCTGCATTATGTGATTCAGCGTGCTTTTGGATGGCAGAACAGTCATCTACATCAGTATCTTTTGCCAGAAGAAGTTTTTCAGAAGATGACTGGTGGAAAGAATAGACCGGATGAATATGGAAGAACTCTATATGATGGGAAACTAACGGATTGGATAGATTTGTGTGGTGTGTATTTTCGCTTTCCGTGCGATGATTTTGAAGATATCTATTGGGATGATGATTATAAGCAAGGAGTCAGCATCAAGACATGGTTTCGCAAGAAATATACAGCACCTTATTCCTACGGTGGTAAGTGGGAACATTATGCATTTGCAAATGCTACAGCAAAAAGTTTAATTACAGAAAATTCGGTAATTAGAGTTACTCCATCCTTTGATGAATGGATGGAAATGAAAAAGAATGGAATTGATGTTTCTAAGCAGAAAGATAAAATGATTCCTGTGACGGATGCAACGATTGAACAGGTTGGACTGGGATTTGAGAGCAGAATGGACGAACTTCTGGAGCGATTGAAGGTAACTGAGGTCTTGGCTGCTAAAGATGAAAAAGTTCCAGATGATATTAGAGAAGCAGTACAGTTTGTTGCAAAAAGACTAGCAAAGGTGAACGAGGAAATCGAAGTAACACCAATTACAAAATCTCTAAAATATAATTATGATTATGGAGATGGATGGGAAGTTGATATTGTCATGGAGGAAAAATATTATACAAAGAATCGTTTAGACACAGCATTTGAGGGAAATGTAGACGGCTTTGTAGTAGTTTCCAATGAGGAAGGTCTTATAGAGGAAGCCAGAGCGTATGATATGAGTGATCATCTTCAAGATGAACTGTTATCAAAGATTATTCAAACAGTGGAGATAAAAGGAAAACCAATATGCATATTTGCAGACGGCCTCCCTGTTATGGATGATGTCGGTGGAGTACACGGGTATATTGATTTCTTAATGACAAGCAGACTGGGAAATCAGGAAGAAAGAGATGAAATAAGAGACTGGGCAAGTGGAATGGGTTGGACAGGACGCATGTATAAGCCTGAAAATATATTATAAGAATAATGGCACTAGAGAAAATTTCCTCTTACAGCTAATGTTGAAAGTAGATAGTAAAAGAGCTGGGTGTCATGTGCCCAGCTCAATCTTCTACATGGAAGACATCTTCCACCATCATATTAAAGTATTTTGAAATTCGCAGCATAAACTCGGCGGATGGGGTGCTTTCCCCACGTTCTATTCGACCGATGGTTTTGGTACAGTATCCGGTAGCTTCAGCAAGTTCATCCTGGTAGATGCCACGCTGTTCTCGGATTTCTCTGATATTATTGGTAACCGCCATAAAAATCCCTTCTTTCAGTTCTATATTTCTATATTTTCTTATTGTCATTATGCAAAATAATGTGTCCAATAAAAAGGACTTGTGCTTATTATTTACAATGTCCTGTAATAGCAGAAGCATCAGATTTTCCAAGAACTTTTCCAAATATGTCTAAGCGGTCGTTTTCTCCAACCTTGATAGGTGCATACTTTTCATTGAGAGAGATAAGGAAAATTCCACCTTTATCGTTTTGTAATTTCTTAATATAGGCTTCTCCGTTTTGAGAGAAGATACCGATTTCTCCATTAGCAACAGATTCCTGTTGTAATACCCATGCAATCTGACCATCATGGAATTCATGTTCCATACTGTCACCACTAATACGTACACCGAAAGTAGTATCTTCCGGCAGTATAGATTCATCTATGCGTACAGTCTCTTTCGGTCCGTCTACAAGAAAGTTACCGGTTCCGGCTGATACTGCATTTTCAAAAATATCAATGCTACGGAATGGAATTATCTTAGCAGTTTGCTTTTCATACATGTTAGTAATATTATTTCTAAAACAAAAAGCTATGAAGAAAAAGAATTTTATCTAAAACTTGCGTCAAAGGAAAAATATAAGGCAAAAGAACTGGCGAGATAGATTGATAGTGGATATTATGAGAGGTTGCTTTTATCTAATGGAAAAGCCCCATCTGCAATCGAAAGTAAAGATATGACAGGTGTTCTTAGGGATATGTATATGTTAGAGTTTCTTGATTTGTCAGAACCATATAAGGAGAAGAAAAGTAAACGCTAAATAAAATAGCATTGTTGATAAAAATGCAATCTACGAGAACTCTCGCATGATTGCATTTTATATTAAGGAGATATACGAAACAGGAGAGACTTAATTTATATCGTATAGATATGAAATAAAGGAAGTATCGAAGGTGAGAGAAGATAAAGCTAGATAGTCTTGAGGATGTGGGAGAGATTCTGCGTCCTTTTTTAGTGCGGATTAATTTGATAGATGTTATAATGTGAAAAATAAATGCAAAACAGAATAAAGATGTTTACATGGTAGCACTCAGAGATGAAGGTAAGCTGATAGGATATTATGAGAAGCATGAATATCGAAATGTAGAAACTATGAAACAATATGATTTATGTTAATATTATGATATAGATTAAACAGGGAATCAGTGATAAAACAATATCGGACAGGAGTAAAAATTATGCCTAATATACTAATTGTAGAGGATGATATAAATATTAATAACCTTCTTTGTGAGGTACTTAGGAAGGCAGGTTATACGTGTGAACAGGCATTTTCAGGAACAGAGGCAAAGCTGCTTCTGAATATAAAAGAAAAGGCTTATACGCTTGTACTGCTTGACTTAATGCTGCCTGGTGCAAGTGGTGAAGAGGTTTTAAAAGAGATAAGAAAACAGGGAAGGCTTCCGGTGATTGTGCTGACTGCAAAGGATAGTATAGATGATAAAATCGGAGTGCTGACAGATGGAGCAGATGATTATATAACAAAGCCATTTGAGATTAGAGAGGTATTGGCACGTATTCAGGTGCAGCTTCGTCATATAGAGGCAGAAACACAAAGTGAAGCAGAGGCAGAAACAGAAACGGAAGTGATAACAAAAGCTGGTATACAGGAAGGACAAGGCAGCGGAAGGCTTGAGTTCAGGGATATGGTGCTTATACGCTCTACCTTTGAGGTAAGTATCGGTGGCAGGGTGCTTCCTAAGATTACAAAACAGGAATTTGCAATACTGGAATTGCTGCTTAAAAACCCGAAGCAGGTGTTTAGCAAGGAGGATATATTTGAATATGCGTGGGATGAGCCATATATGGGTGAAACAAAGACCCTGGATGTGCATATAAGCAATATCAGGAAGAAAATAAAAACCGTTACACCTGATGAATATATAGAAACAATATGGGGGATTGGATATCGCCTGCATGAATAATTTACTCTTTTTTTACTATTTATTTGCGATTGATTAGGATTTATTTTTTATGATAAGAGCAGTTAAGAAAAGGAGGAAAAAGCTTTGAGTGAATTATTATTGCAGACAAGAAATCTGACTAAGCAGTATGGCAGACACAGGGCGGTTGATGATGTAAATATGCACATTAAAAAGGGTGCGATATATGGCTTTATTGGAAGAAACGGAGCCGGTAAAACGACCTGTCTTAAGATGATTAGCGGACTGTCAACACCGTCTTATGGCGAAATAGAAATGTTTGGGTATAAGGGAAAGGACTTACAAAAGGTACGTTCAAGAGTAGGGTGTCTTATAGAAGCTCCCGGACTTTATGGTAATATGTCGGCATATGACAATCTCAACATTAAATGTAAGCTTACGGGGATTAAGAAAAAAGGATATATAGAAGAGCTGTTAAAAACAGTGGGCCTTGATACTGTTGGAGAAAAGAAAACAAAGCATTATTCGCTTGGAATGAAGCAGCGCTTAGGGATTGCTCTTGCACTTGTAGGCGAGCCTGACCTGCTTATTCTTGATGAGCCGATTAATGGACTTGATCCACAGGGAATAGTGGAGGTGCGTGAAACTATCCAGAAGCTTGCAAAGGAGCGTGGCATGACAATATGTATTTCAAGTCATATTCTGGAGGAATTATCAAAGCTTGCTACAGATTATGGCATTATTCATAATGGATGCCTTGTGCAGGAGCTTACAAGAGAAGAGCTTATGAAAAAATGCAGTGAGCGCATAGAGCTTACACTTGATAATCCTAAGCAGGCTATTCCTGTGCTTGATGATATGGGCTTTAACAGCTATCAGGTTATAGATAAAGAACATATTCATATATTTGAAAGACTGGGAGAAAGTGCCAGCCTGAACATGGAGCTTGCAAAGGCGGGAATTCCAGTTAAGGGAATATCTATTACAAGTGAAGAACTTGAGAATTATTTCTTAAGGCTTACAGGGGGTGACAATCGTGCTTAATATGATAAAGATGGATGTATACAGAATGTTTCGTACAAAGAGTATGTATGTAATATGGATTATATTGCTGGCATCAGCACTGCTTACCTCATTTCTTTCAAAAATAGATTATGATGCAGTTAATAAGGAATGGGAGCAACAACAGGCAGATGACAGCAACAAGGAACAGCTTTCGCAGCAGAATACAGATAATGTCAATATTGGTATGAGTGTGGAATTACCTACGGAGCCAGGGAAGAAGGTTACGGTAATGGATGTTTTCTTTTCTAATGCACAGGGGAAATTTTATGCACTTTTTCTTGTAATATTTGCGGTTATGTTTGCAACAGCAGATATTAAGAGCGGTTATATTAAGAATATTGGTGGACAGGTGTCACAAAGGGGTATGCTTATTGTTTCAAGGGCAGTTGCGCTTGCCTTATTTACAGCAATTACCTTTGCAGGGATATTTGTATTCCAGGCAGCAGCGAATATGCTTGCGTTTAAATGTGTGGTGTGGGGTAACTGGAAGGAGATAATACCTTATTTCTTAACGGAACTTACGCTTCATTATGCATTTGTGTTAATATGTATGGCAATAGCAGTTATAATTAAGAACAATGTCATAAGCATGACCTTGTCGGTATGTCTTACCATGAATATAATGAGTATTGTGTATGCCTTTATAGATTATGTAGTTAACAGAAGGGGATTTCATAACTTCAGCATCTATAAGTATACAGTAACTGGAAGGATGGCAATGCTTCCTATGAATGCAGGCAGGGATGATGTTGTTGGTTCAATGTGTGTGGCAGCTGTATTTATTATAATAATGCTGTCATTAAGCAGTTATATTTTTCAGAAAAGGGATATTTAGAGAATGAGGATTATTATTGGAATATTAGCAGTAATAATTATTATACAGGCATTTATTATGTGGAAATACCAGCGGCAGATTAAGGACATCTGCCGCCAGTTGTCGTTTCTTATGGAACACGATAGTAACAAGCTGATTCAACGTGAAATAGATATGGGGGGAATAGGTGAGCTTTCAGATAAATTGAATGAGCTTCTTGACCTGCGTAAAAAAGAAAGAAATGAATACAGAAAAAAAGAAGAGCTTATTGCAGATACATATACTAATCTTTCACACGATATAAGGACACCGCTTACATCACTGGATGGGTATTTCCAGCTTATAGAGGAATGCGACAATATAGATGACCAGAGGAGATATCTTGATATAATCAGAGAAAGGCTTAACAGCCTTAATGAAATGCTGGAGGAGCTTTTTACATTCACTAAGCTGAAAAATGATTCATATAAGCTGGAGCTTACGGATTGTTGTATGAACAGAATATTAAAAGAAGCTGTATTTTCTTATTATGATGAATGGAAGAAGCAGGGCATCTGCCCGGATATTAGTATTACTGAGGAAATGCTGTATATATCAGGTAATAAGCAGGGCTTAAGGAGAGTTATACAGAATGTCATAAAAAATGGTCTTGATCATGGGAAAAAGAATATAAGTATCAAGCTTATCCGTGAGGATAATCACGCCTTGCTTAAAATCAGCAATTATACGGAACATCCTGAAAATATTGACTTAAGCCATGTGTTCGAGCGTTTTTATAAAGCAGATGTGGCAAGAGGCAGAGCCTCAACCGGACTGGGTTTATCTATTGCAAAAGAGCTTGTGGAGCGTATGAATGGAGATATAAGTGCAAGAATACAGGGGAATGATTTCATTATTGAGATAAAAGTTTTGCTTGTGGTATAACATGCATAGGCTGAAAACCAGGAGGATTACATCATGGAACGAGTAGTACAATTTTTAAAAGAAGGACAATGACATGGTAAGAAAAATTATGCGGGATCCATTATTTCTCGCTCAGAAATCAATAGATGCAACAAAAGCAGACAAGCAGGTTGTTACAGACCTGCTAGATACATTAAAAGCAAATGGAGGAATAAAATATGTTAGAAGTAGGAAAAAAAGCACCG
>ULTX01088227.1_pt1 | contig 13103 bp, 7 predicted proteins | sample 1958041 | NCBI WGS metagenome assembly ULTX01 (sample SAMEA4835747, study PRJEB28245) | human gut metagenome | biome: gut microbiome; material: fecal sample | place: Denmark | collected 2008
GGAATACTTGAGAAACTTAAATTGATGAGAATATGAAAGGATATATGAGGACAGTTGTGCTGGCTGCTCTTTTCTGTGTCTCGGCATTTGCTCGAGGAAATGACAGAACCGGTGCAGACGAGACTGAGTTCGTGCTTGTCGAGGCAGAAAGTTTCGTGCAGAAGGGCGGATGGTGTGTCGATCAGCAATTTATGGATCAGATGGGGTCTCCTTATCTGATTGCACACGGAATGGGAGTGCCGGTGGAAGATGCGACAACCTCTGCGCAGCTGAAAAAGGGCCTCTGGAATGTCTGGGTGCGGACCTACAACTGGACGTCTCCATGGACTGACAAGGAAGGGCCGGGCGCGTTTTCTCTTTCTGTGGGCGGAAAGGCCCTGAAGACCGTCCTCGGCACGACGGGCAGCGAATGGGGCTGGCAACATGCCGGAGCTGTGAGAGTCCGAGGCGGGAAAACTGAGATACGCCTTCATGACCTTACCGGATTTGACGGTCGCTGCGATGCTGTGTTGCTTGTCTCCGGAGGCGCCTTGCCTAAACTCCCGGCATCGGGAGAGAGACTGGCCGAGTTCAGAAAGGGGCTTTCCGGCGCGGTTGCACCTGTTCGGGAGAAGTTTGACTTTGTCGTCGTGGGAGGCGGCATCGCCGGAATGTGTGCTGCCGTGGCTGCCGCGAGAAACGGACTGAAAGTAGCCTTGGTTAACGACCGCCCTGTGCTCGGCGGCAACAACAGCTCTGAGGTCCGCGTGCATCTTGGCGGAAGCGTGGAGGTAGGTCCAAACGAGGGCCTCGGGCGGATGATCCGCGAGTTCGGGCATACGAAGAGAGGCAACGCCGGCCCTGCATCAAACTATGAGGACGACAAGAAACTGAAGTTTATTAACGCGGAGAAGAATGTGCGGCTCTTCGCCCCATATCATGCGGTTTCCGTGGAGACAGACCCGTCGGACGGACGGATTGTTTTCGTGACGGCCAAGCATATAGAGAACGGTTCTGAACTTGTTCTTGAGGCTCCGCTTTTTGCTGACTGCACCGGAGACGGGACAATCGGCACTCTTGCCGGGGCTGACTGGACTCAGGGACGCGAGGCCCGCTCGGAATACGGCGAGTCTCTCGCTCCAGAGGAGGCGGACAGCATGACGATGGGGGCTTCCGTTCAGTGGTATACCCGTAAGGATAGCCATCCGACCTCGTTTCCGGAGTTCTCCTACGGATTGGAGTTCAATGACAACAACTGTGAAAAGGTCACTATGGGCGAGTGGACATGGGAGACAGGTATGCACCGCGACCAGGTGCTTGAGGCCGAGTTTGTGCGCGACTATGGTCTGCTCGTCGTCTACTCCAACTGGAGCTGGCTCAAGAACCATTCAGGCGACCCGAAATTCTCCGACCGCAGCCTCGACTGGGTGGCATACATCGCCGGAAAGCGGGAATCGCGCAGGCTTCTCGGAGACTACGTCTTGACACAGAACGATATAGACGGAAACATAGCCCATGACGACGCTTCATTCACGACGACGTGGAGCATAGACCTCCATTTCCCGGACAGCGTTAACTCAAGGAACTTTCCCGGCGGAGAGTTCAAGTCCGCGACCGTGCATAACTGGATTTATCCCTACGCGGTGCCTTACCGTTGCCTCTACTCCCGCAATGTCGGCAACCTCTTCATGGCGGGGCGTGACATCAGCTGCACGCACGTGGCGCTCGGAACTGTCCGCGTGATGCGCACGACAGGGATGATGGGCGAGGTGGTCGGGATGGCCGCATCGCTCTGCCACAAGTACGGCTGCCTGCCGCGCGGAGTCTACAGCGGACATCTTGACGAATTGAAGGCAATGATGAAGGCCGGGGCAGGACGCCGTGACGTGCCGCTTTCAGACCAGACTTTCAATGAGCAGAACTGTCTGCTTGCAGCTCCTGCGAATGAAGCTCCGGAGAGGAAGACCATTCCTACGCGCAAGTTCTACGGCTGCCGCGCAACTTTGGAGTCAGACACCCTGCGCCTTTCCAATTCATTAATCGAGAGGACTTTCCTTTGGAACGGCGGTGACTTGATCAGCCTGTCCATAAAGGATCTGAAGACAGGTCGAGTATTCGCGAACAAGTCTGCCGAGCCGTCCTTCGTGGTGACTTCGGAGACGGTTCCGGCGACTGACGGAAAGTTCAGCACACGGCTGGTTGCCTCCGACGGCATACATCCCGTGCATCTTGAGGCGGAAGTCTCGTATTCTCTCGGCACAACCCGGATTCTCCGTGTGTTCCGTCTCTATGACAACTGCCCGGCAATCGCCTGTGACAACTACGTCTGCGGGGCGGACGCGTCCGTTGAGCGCGAGGGCGGCAATACCGCAGACAACAAGAACATCGAGTCTGCGGCCGACATGAAACAGAAAAAGAAACGTTCTCCTTATCTTGAGACGCTATCCCTTGACGGTGTCCACTGGCATTGCCGCGCTGTCGAGTTCTTTGACGTGACCGACTGGAACAACAATCTCGTAGCCGAGCGGGACTTCATTCCATACCGCAGGACGGGCTACAGGGGCAACCTCCTCTTTGCCCGTGACGGCCGTGACGGGAACGGATTCTTCTTTCTCAAGGAGGCTCCGTGCTCAAGCGTCCAGCTGGGCTATCCCGGCTCGGACTTCGTCTGCGAATTCGGCAATTTCACGGTCTCCGGCATAGGCGCTTCGGAGGCTGACCTCAAGTCTTCCGACTGGGTGAAGCTCTACTCCTGCGTGACGGGCGTCTTCGGCGAAGGGGAGCTTTCTCCGCTCAAGGCTCTGCGCGCCTATCAGAAAAACATCCGGGAGCACCGCCCGGAGCGTGACGAGATGATAATGATGAACACATGGGGCGACCGCAGCCAGGACTCGAAGGTGAACGAGGTCTTCTGCCTCGCGGAACTTGAGAAGGCCGCGCGTCTTGGCGTCACGCATTTCCAGATTGACGACGGCTGGCAGGAGGGCAAGAGTCCAAACTCTTCTGTGGCAAAGGGCTCGTTCCGGAACATCTGGGACAACCCTCTCTACTGGACTCCGGCAAAGGACAAGTACCCTCACGGGCTGGCTCCGGTGGTCGAGAAGGCAAAGGAACTCGGAATCGAGCTTGGCCTCTGGTTCAATCCGAGTGTACAGAACGACTTCGAGGATTGGGAGAAGGACGTTGAGGCTGTCGTGAAACTCTACAGGGAATATGGCATCCGCGTCTTCAAGATTGACGGCCTCTCCATCCCGACCAAGAAGGCCGAGACCAATCTCCGCAAGTTCTTCGACACTGTACTTGAGAAGACTGACAATCAGGTGGTTTTCAACCTTGACGTGACGGCAGGACGTCGTGGAGGCTACAACATGTTCAACGAATACGGAAACATATTCCTTGAAAACCGCTACACCGACTGGGGCAACTACTACCCCTACCAGACTCTGCGCAATCTCTGGCAACTCAGCCGCTATGTGCCGGCGGAGCACCTTCAAGTCGAGTTTCTAAACAAATGGCGCAACCCGGAGAAGTATGCCGGAGACCCGTTTGCCCCGTCATCATATTCATTTGATTATGTTTTCGCGACCTCTATGGCCGGCCAGCCTCTCGCGTGGATGGAGGCGTCTAACCTTCCGGAGGGGGCATACGGGATTGCAGGCCTTGTAGGGGCATATCGCAAGGTGATGAAGGATTTCCACAAGGGGACAGTGCTTCCGATAGGAGAGGAGCCTTCAGGATGTTCATGGACAGGTTTTCAGTCAGTTTCCTCCGACGGCAGGAGCGGCTTCGTTCTCGTCTACCGTGAGCTGAATGAACGGGGAACAGCGGTTCTGGACACCTGGCTGCCTGAGAACGCTGTTGTGGAGTTCACCAAGGTTCTCGGCAGCGGAGAGGACTTCTCCGTGACGGCAGGGCGGCACGGAGAAGTTGAGTTCAGCCTTCCGAAGGCAAATGGTTTTGTTATGTATAAATATAAAATTGTAAAATAATGAATATAAGGCATTTGCTTGTTTTATTCGCGTTTTTTGCCATCTCTGTCCTGACGATGTCGGCTCATTCTGGCGATGACTCCGTGCAGGCAGCGAAAGACAGGGAGACTTATGGCTCTCCCGAACTTATGCAGAATGTTTATGGGCGTGACTATGAGCTTCTTAACGGTAAGTGGGACGCAATAATCGACCTCTACGACCTTGGGAGGAGCAAACAGCTGTGGCTTAACCGCAAGCCGGAGACAAAGACAGAGTTTTTTGAATATTCGTTTGACGGCGGCCTCCGGCTCAATGTCCCGGGGGACTTCAACAGCCAGATTCCTCAGCTTCAGTATTATGAGGGAACGGTTTGGTATGCAAGGCATTTCAGCGCATCGCCTGCATGCGCCGGAGAAAGGCTCTTTCTCTATTTCGGCGCGGTCAGCTACCGCTGCACCATCTGGCTCAACGGGCACGAATTGGCAAGCCATGAGGGAGGGTTCACCCCTTTCCAGATTGATGTCACCGACCACATCATTGACGGGGACAACTTCATCTGCGTCGAGGTCAACAACCGCCGCAGTACTGATGCGATTCCCGCCATGTCCTTTGACTGGTGGAACTACGGGGGCATCACGCGCGATGTCATGCTCGTCCGCACTCCGCAGGTTTACATCAAGGACTATTTCATCCATCTTGACAGGACGGCTCCTGACGTGATAAACGCCTCTGTGCGCATGTCGGCAGGTGTTCCGGAGGGTTCAGCAGTTGTCATTGACATCCCGGAGCTCAAATGTAGTGTGAATGTCGCCCTCGATGCCACGGGATGCGGCTCCAAGTCGTTTAAGGTCAAGAAATTGCAGCGGTGGTCTCCTGATTCTCCCAAACTCTATGACATTCATCTGTCATATTTTTCAGGTGCTGCGGAGGCCGGCGATTCTATATCCGAGAAAATCGGTTTCCGCAACATCACTGTGGACGGTACACGCATACTCGTGAACGGAAGTCCGACGTTTATGCGCAGTGTCTCTTTTCATGAGGAGATACCGCAGCGTATGGGACGGGCTTTCTCCGAGGCCGACGCCTGGCAGCTCCTCTCCGAGGCAAAGGAGCTGGGCGTCAATATGGTACGTCTTGCACACTATCCCCAGAACGAGTACACGGTGCGTCTTGCCGAGAGACTTGGCATAATCCTCTGGCAGGAAATCCCGGTTTGGCAGGGCATCGACTTCGAGAATGCTGCGACGATGGACAAGGCTCTCCGAATGTTCTCCGAGATGCTTTACCGCGACAAGAACCGTTGCGCAGTGGGATTTTGGGGCATCGCCAACGAGACCCGTCCGAGTCTGGCACGCAACGCCTTTCTTCACCGCACTCTCGAATTTGCCCGCGGCATGGACTCCACAAGACTCTACACCGCAGCCTTCGACAATGTTTACTACAAGAAGGAGTTCGGAGAGTTCCGCATCGAGGATAACTTCACGGAGGAACTGGACGTCGTGTCGTTCAATAAGTATATGGGCTGGTATGCTCCGTGGCCGGTCGAACCGTCGCTGTGCCGCTGGAATGTGGTTCCTGACAAGCCTGTGATTATTTCTGAGTTCGGCTGCGAGGCTCTTTACGGACAGCGCGGCAATGCCGAGTGGGCAGGCTCATGGAGCGAAGACTATCAAGCGGCGAATTACCTCAGAAACCTTGAAATGTTCGAGCAGATCCCGAATCTTGCCGGCGTGTCTCCGTGGGTGCTCTATGATTTCCGCTCTCCGTACCGCTTCCATCCAACCAATCAGGACGGCTGGAACCGCAAGGGGCTGGTTTCTGATCAGGGGCAGCGGAAGAAGGCGTGGTATGTCATGCACGATTATTATATGAAAATGAATAAATAGGCAATAGCTGCGTTACGCTCCGCCCGTTTCTTCATTTTCAATGGCTAAGCATTTGTTGAAAATAAATTGTTGATATATAGATTATTATGAAAGTACTGATTATTGCGGCATCGTGCATGGCGTTGCTCTTCGGACCGGCGGATGTGGCGTCGGCGTCAGCGAAAAGGGAGAAGATTCCGGTGTATAAGGATGCTTCGGCGCCAGTTGAGAAGCGTGTTGAGGACTTGCTGTCAAGGATGACGCTGGAAGAGAAGATAATGCAGATGAACCAATACACGCTGGGGCGCAACACTGTGGAGAACAATCTTCGTGAGATGGTTGGCAAGGTGCCTGCGGAAGCCGGCTCAGTGATTTATTTTTCCGATGATGCGGAACTTCGCAACGCGATGCAGAAGCGCTGCATGGAGGAGTCCCGTCTCGGCATCCCCATGCTTTTTGGACATGACGTCATCCACGGCTATCGGACAATGGCTCCGGTTCCGCTTGCTCAGGCAGCCAGCTGGAATCCATCTCTCGTGGAGGCTGTTAGTGCTGATGCCGCCCGCGAGGCCTCAGCCTGCGGTGTGGATTGGACATTCTCGCCGATGGTTGATGTCGCCCGCGACCCGCGATGGGGTAGGGTCATGGAAGGCTACGGGGAGGACGTGTTTCTCACTTCCGAGTTCTGCCGTGCCGCCGTGCGTGGCTATCAGGGCTCCAGTCTGTCGGAGGAGGGCACAATTGCAGCCTGCCTCAAGCATTTTGTCGGTTATGCCGCATCGGAGGCCGGACGTGACTATGTCTACACTGAAATCTCCGGCCAGACACTTTGGGACACCTATCTCCCACCGTTCAGAGCCGGAGTAGATGAGGGCGCGGCGACGGTGATGAGCGCATTCAACAACATAAGCGGCATCCCTGCCTCTGCCAACCGCTACACCATGACAGAAATTCTCAAGGAATCCTGGGGTTTCGACGGCTTCATCGTCTCCGACTGGGACGCCGTCATCCAGCTGTGCAATCAGGGATATGCTGAGGATGGAAAGGAAGCAGCGGAGCTTGCGCTCAACGCCGGAATAGATATGGACATGATGGATGATCTCTATCACAAGCACATAACCACGCTACTCAATGAGGGGAAGATTGACCTTAGGACCATTGACGAAAGTGTCCGGCGCATTCTTCGCGTGAAGTTCCGCCTCGGACTTTTCGAGCGTCCCTACACGGATATCCGTCCGGTAGACGAAATCTATCTTCAGCCTTCCGCCCTTGCGAATGCCGAGGAACTGGCCCAGGAGTCAATGGTCCTTCTGAAAAACGAAGGCTCCCTGTTGCCTCTGCAGAAAAAGGGATGCATTGCCCTCATAGGGCCTCTTGCCGACACACAGTCCGAACTCATCGGTAACTGGGTGGCACGCGGCAAGGCTGCCGAAGTGGTGTCTATTCTGAACGGAATGAAGTCGGAGTTCGGCTCTTCAGCAGAGGTTGTCTCGGCGAAAGGCTGCGATTTTGAGACGGCTTCCGAGCCGGACCTTTCTGAGGCAGTTGCCCTCGCTGAAAAGTCGGATGTCACTATTCTCTGTCTTGGAGAGAAGAGCCGTTGGAGCGGGGAAAACTGTTCGCGCTCGTCAATAGCGCTGCCTGCCGTTCAGGAGGAGCTGCTTGCCAAGGTTAAGGCTACCGGCAAGCCTGTAGTGGTGCTGATTGCGAGCGGACGTCCGGTTGACCTTTCGCGCATCGAGCCTCTTGCCGATGCGCTGGTTGAAATATGGATGCCGGGAACCACTGCGGGAAATGCCGTAGCGGGAATCCTGAGCGGCAAATACAACCCATCCGGACGCCTTCCGATGACATTCCCGTATACGACAGGTCAAATTCCAGTCTACTACAACCACCGCAACAGCGCACGTCGTGGAACCCAGGGGCTCTACAAGGACATTCAGAGCGAGCCGATGTACTGGTTCGGTTATGGCTTGAGCTACACCACTTTCACCTACTCTCCGGTCAGGCTCTCTTCAGACAGCGTTTCCGAGGACGGCACGGTCACTGCAACTGTCACCGTCACCAACACTGGCAATGTAGCCGGCAAGGAGACCGTTCAGTGGTATGTCTGCGACCTGTTCAGCCACAGCGTCGCGCGCCCTGTCCGCGAACTCAAGCACTTCGAAAAGCAGCTTCTCCAACCTGGAGAGTCACGAGAATTCCGCTTTGAGATTAATCCCAAGCGCGACCTCGGCTTCGTTGACAAAAACGGCACTCCCTATCTTGAGAAAGGGGAGTACCGCGTAATTGTCGGAGACTCAGTGGTAAGTTTGACCGTGAAATAGGGTAGTTATTCCCCGTCCGCCATGAACATCGGGTCCCATGACGGGAGCTTGACTGGGGTCTGATTGAGCATCTCAAGGATGTCCTGCGGGACATATTTCTTGGCGACGACGAGGCGGAACATATACTCGTTGAACCACTCGTCGGTCATAATGAGGCAGCCCTTGTAGCCGGCGGATGCGCCCCAGCTGTTCTCGACCATCCATTTCTTCGGAGCTCCTGTGGTCTTGTCCACATCGACGGCAATCAGCGTCATCGCGTGCGATGAGCCGCTGGCGTGGGTCTGCACCCTTTCCCGTTTGTTCATGCCGAACTTCACTCCAGTCAGGGACTCGTAGTCGAAGTTAGCGAGGTCGAGTGTGCCCTTGCTGCGGCTGAAGAATTTGCCAACGTCGCAGGAGAAGTACATCGCTGTGTTGTCCCTGATGCTCGCGATGGCCATTTCCTTGATGCGCTCAACGGGCAGGTTCACGTAGAGCCAGTTCTTCCCGTCATAGACGTGGCGGTCATACTCGATTTCGTAAACCTTACCATATTCGCGGCACGGGTCGTTCATCACCATGATGTAGCCGTTCTCCAAGTCTTCGCTTATATATTTGGAGTAGAACGATTTCGGTGTGAATTTCTCCACGCTCACAATCTCTCCCTTGCTGTTGCAGCGCGTCCACTCGAACTCCGCAGGCGGTTCTCCAAGGCAGAGGGCGAGAATTCTGTATATGTCCTTGAGCATCTCAATCTTTTGCGATTCAAGTTTTTTCACCATGGCCTCCTCCGCTTTCTTTCCTTTGGGAGCCGTCTCCGAGTATGCCTGACGCAGTCTGAGTCCGTCCTCGCGGAGCTTGAGTTTCAGAAGCATAGCCATCTGAGAGGTGTTGTTGCTGCAGAAGGTCTCAGGCATTGCCTCGGCCGGCACAACGCCATATTTGGTGAGCAGGTCGGACACCCCCGTGAACTGCCCGCCGTCGCTCAGCGGATTGCTGAACAGCCAGTCAACCTGACGGTCATCGTCCGGGAGCGCCCGCGTGTCGATGATGCCCTGAAGAAAGAGGTTGGCTTTCTCAATCTGGTCGTAGAAGAAGACATAGTTCTGCGAGAGGTGGAACTCCGGCAGGTCATATTCCTCAATCATCCGCGCCCTCAGTACATTAAGCCCCGTGAACAGCCAGCACCTTCCGGACGACTTCTGGTCGGTGATTCCCTTTGTCTTCACCCTGTCCGAGAAATGAGTGTCAATCATTGCCGCATTTTCGCTGTTTACCGCCAGCGTCGCAATCGAGGTCCCTGCCAGCGCATTTCTCAGCGCCTTGTCTGCCGCCGTGTTCCGGTAACTCCCGGCAATTTCCTTCAGATTTTCTTCCGTAAGCCCGCCGACCGTCACGCTCTGCGCAGCCGCACTCATTCCAAGTGCCACCGCAGCCAATGTCAAAAAGATTCGTTTCATATATTCATCGTTTTTTCGTTTCCCATTCAAGCCTCCCGTCGCATCATCCGTCGCTTCAGAACGCTCACAAATGCCCAAAGTTACGAAAATTATTACCCTCCTGCGGATTTTTGAAAAATATTTGCGAAAGTTCACGGAACTCGGTAACTTTGCACCGTAATTGCGAACAGAAGTAAGCGGTTTTGCCTATGACACAGGATGTTGTTAATATTCAATTTGTTGTAAATCTCCTCTGGGGGGGGAAGAACTATCGTCATCTTGTGGTGAACATTCGCTGAACATAACATATAGGAATTACGTACTCAGGCGGGTACTGAAGCCATTTTAGGCTCCAGTACCCGTTTGTCGTATGTTGCGCTCTACACGGACGAAGCGTAGTACATTGAAATTATAAAGGTTGTTGAGCCCCGCCGTTGGGAAACGCCAGTGATCGTCCGCACAGGGGCTCATTTTTACGGAAGGTGCAGCAGAACAGTGTAGTGTACAATAAAAGTTTGGAAATTAACCTTATAAACACAGTAAATATGAACAGAACAAAACCAATCTATGAGACTCCTCTTGTACGTGTCGAGGCGGTCTCAACCGAGCACGGCTTCGCCGGAAGTGGCTTCGGTGAAGCTAATCAGGCTGGCGCCTCTGTCAGCGAGGATCCAAATTACACTTATGACCTTTAACAGTAGCTATTATGAAGAACACAATCAAAGCAGCGGCTGTTATAGCCCTTTCACTTTTCGCAGCAGCTTGCGCAAAAGTGACAACTGATGAGCCTTCAAACGAAGGACAGGAATTGCATTTCATCGTCAATACGGCGGAAAACGCTGTGGTTAAGTCGTTTTTAGAAAACAACAATGACGGAACCTATACTCCGAAATGGTCAAAAGGCGACGAGTTGGCTATATTTATGGGAACAATCAGCGACAAAACAAAGCCAAGCGGAGTTTTGAGCAACACGAATGCAACCGGTCCAGTTGCGAAATTCGTTGGAACTGTCGCAGCTGTTGAAGGAACAACATCATTCAAGTCATTCGCGCCTGCATCTGCTTTTGCGAAAGGATATGGCAGCGGAAATGTCGGTATCACTTTGTCGGAAAACCAGAAGCCAAGCAGTCTTACGATTGACCAATCTTGCGACATTCTTGTGGCTAAGGAGGCTTCCTATACTGCAGACGCGGCTAATAATGTCGTAGTAAATGACCTCTTCTTCAAGAGGGTGTTCTCTGTAGTGAAGATCGCTCTCACCGGTCCTGCCCTCTCAGCGGAGAGAAAGTGCAGAAGTTTTCGCTTACCGCTCCGGAAGGAACTGTTCTTGCCGGTCGTGCGGCTATCGACCTTTCTACAGCAGCTATAAATAAGTGGAATATCAGCAAAAATGCAGTTACTGCTACATATACTACTGATGCTCCTGTTTTTGGCAGTGATACTCCAGGTTCAAGTAATGTAGTTTGGCTGGTTGTCAACCCGGGCACAATCGCCTCCGACGCAAAACTGACGTTCTCCGGAGAGACCGCCGCTTATACATTCTCAAAAGAAGTCACTTTGTCAAATGACCTTATCTTCCCGGAGAGCCAACTTGCAGTCATCAACCTGACTTTGGCAGATGAGCACTGCACTAAGAAGACAACTCCGTCTGTGGTTCCTGTATATGCTTCCGTGGCTGAGCTTATAGCTGCCGGAAAACCAACAAAGGACGCTACAAAGGTTACGGTTACTCTCACGGATGAGGAGATTATTAGATTCCACACATTGAAAGATGGAACCGTAGCCGGAGCCATTATTAAGGTAGGAACGCAGGAAGTCGAGATTTTCTGCAAGGGAACTCCATCTAACTGGAAAGTCGGAGGTACTATCAGCGGTACATTGACAAATTGCGATTGGAAACTCTACAATAATTCTACTTGGGAGCTTTGTCCTACTAACTACTCAGAATTAACCTACAAGGCACCGCTCACCGCTTGCGCAACACCGGTGATTACCATAGCTGAGGGCGGTGCAGTGTCTATCGCTTGCGAGACACCAAGCGCTACTATCCATTACACTGTGGGTGACGCTCCTGCCGACCCTACCGAGGCTGACGCAGTATTCAGCGCAGTCACACTCACCGGTGGCCAGACCATCAAGGCTATCGCAGTAGCCGAAGGCTTTAAGCCAAGTGCAGTCGCTTCGAAGAAGTATGTTGTTGGTGGCGCAGAGTCTATTTTGGTATGGGATGATGATTTCTCTTCTATTAAAAAAGCAAACACGACTGCACTAAAATCTTTAAATGGTTCAAAGACAGGATTTGAGGATGCGTATACTATAGAGAATTGCTATCCTGAAGTTTCTTCAATAAAACTGTCTTCTAGTAAAAACATTGGTAGTATACAAACGCCGAAATTTACAAAATTGTCAGGCACTTCATCCGTTGTCGTAACGATTGAATATGCTGGATACGGAAAAGATGCAGGTACTTTAAATCTGACTATTGTAGGAAATGGAGTACTTGAAAAAACATCCTTGACAGCAACGAACACTGCTACAAGTGGAGCTGGTGTTGAAATATGGGATAAGTCTACATTCGTTATTTCTGGCGCAGATAAAGATACTGCTCTAAAAATAACTGCTTCTGCCAAAGGAAAAAGGTTTTTCATCAATAGTATAAAGATTGAAACCAACTGACTCCCATCCGGCGCCGGCACCGATGGGCAATAACCCCCGGAAGTTAAGCCAACGCGGATGAAGCAATAAAAACCAGCAATTGAACCCGACAGACTCGACTCTGTCGGGTTCTTTCAATTTACCCACTCCCATACCTCATTCACCTAACATCACCCCCATCCATAAAAAGACTGCAACCGACATCACACTTATGCCAGTTGCATTCTCACTATCTAAATACGCACCTTAGCGAGTGCTTACAAAGAAGGTGTCGACCAACGAATCTTGCAACAAGGCGAAGAAAAAGTGACAAAATTACCGGCTTAAAACTCGGAAAAAGTGACAAATATGGATGCAATAATCCAGAGAAAGTGACCATATCGATGATAAAGGCTTTAAAGGTTAAGCGATCTACAATAGCAGCGGCGATGACCTTGTCGGAGAAGATCTGGTCCCATTTGTCAAAGCCAAGGTAGGCAGTAATGATGATGGGCTTGATGCTGGCACTGGCCCCAATCTCAGTCACCAAAATCTCCGTTCCGAGGCCCCGCTATATACAAAAAATAATCGACAAATTTGTGCGCTATTTGTTGTACAAGTGCAACAATCTGTTTGTTTTTTTATCGGAAGAATATATGTTCATTTGCAGTCAGTGAAAATGCCACACCATCCGTGATAATTCCCCGGCGGAAAGGATGCGACGACACGACAAAGTAACATATAATTCTTAATGAAAATGATAAAGAAATTTCCACCTCTGCCTCCGGAATACTCCGGTGCCGCCAGGACTGCGAACAACGCTGGCAACGATGTAAACAACAACGCTACCGTCTCCGGTTACAGCACCGAGGACCTCCTCTGTCTCCTTGAAGACGGTCCGGACGATTTCGG
>ULTX01005001.1_pt1 | contig 13042 bp, 6 predicted proteins | sample 1958041 | NCBI WGS metagenome assembly ULTX01 (sample SAMEA4835747, study PRJEB28245) | human gut metagenome | biome: gut microbiome; material: fecal sample | place: Denmark | collected 2008
TTTGTTTAACGGGTGCAAAGATACAGCATATTTTTGAATTAGCAAACAAAACCCAGTTTTTTTTTGCAAAAAATCATTCAATAAACCGATAGTTAAACAACTGCCATCCCAATGTGATGCCTACATTCCATTCTTTTTTGGGTGAGCTATAATGGTTTACGTATGCTGAAATTGCTCCGAAAGGCAAATGACACACAAGTGACAATTCGCCTATATATTCGAAGCGGCTGAATACTTTTCCGTAGTATGCCTTATTGAACGCATTCTTCATAATAGGGAAAATGGGTACAAACCCATAAAACTCGGTACGTACTTGAAACATATCATTCAACACATATATAGGTTTAATACCTGCAGCAATATACTGATTCGCTCTAAAAGCCTCGTTGTAAACCAATTCGCTATGCGGAGTAGGAGAAAAATCGCATGCCTGCATCATCGTAGCCGTATAATTCTCCGAGAAGTTTTTCGATGAATAGACAGCTTCAGCCATCCAGCCTAAGGTAAAATTAGGGCTCATGGCATGATAGGCCTCTTTCATGTAAGAAATCTGAAGCCACGACTGCCTCTTTTTCCATGATGAAGCTTCCGTTGTCGTAGAACTTCCAGAAATAAACTTTTCTCTACCCGTAAAAATCTGAGCGATCAGCTTCTCGTAATAACCTTTAGTGGCATACTGCCTCACATTAAGCGTACTTCCATAAAAGCCAATGGCTCCACCCAGCAGACGATACACACTCTGATCTGAACGATCCTTCTCAAAATCAATCACATTTGACTGAAAATAATTATCTTCCAGTTTACCAATACCAAAACTGAATTCAGCCCGTTTGTTGGCAAGGAATGGCAAAGCAACCATCAACTTCAGGAAACGTTCGTCTTTCGAATTGAAAGAAGGTATGTCGTGCTTGGAAAACAGCTTATCCTTTTTATAATAGTCAAAGGTACTGATTGATGCTATCAGACGATAGGACGTCGGAATATGTGTCGGCAAATCTATTCTTGCCATAAATTGGGCATTATTATACACTTTACCTATCTGACCGTCAATAGTCAGCTCCTTCGAGTAATAGTTCAAATTCTGATAACCGACACCCAAGTATATCTGATTGGAGCTGGTGGTTGATACGCTTCCCCCGACACGAACCGAAAAACTATCTTCCATTTTCACCTTCAGATGAAGAGAATAGAGATCGGACGTCGGATCATAAACGGCATGAGGGATTATTTCTGAAATCATATTGTCTGCCAGTAGGCGGAAATAACCCCGTTTCAAATCTTCGTAAGTGAAAATGGTATGCGGATCATCATGAAATTCCTTTTTGATATATGCCTGCTGCTGAGGATTGGCTCCATCAATATAGATATCGCGAAAACGGAATTGCGGGAGATTACTCCGATAAACCATTCGTCGCAGCCGTATATTATCGGCATTCACCCTTCGGTGAACACGGCTTTTAATTGAATCCATCATACTCATCGTACGATTATAACCGATATCGTGCAGCTCGTCAAGCCTGTCGAAGTCCAGCAAATTCACATCATTGTATTTAAATGTCATCACTATGCCTAAGGAATCGGGAATAGAATAATCAGTCTTTTGCATAACCATGTTTTCTATCTGGCTCATCAGGTCGTTCTCGTTCGGTTTGCTGGGATTAGCTGCCACTACACTGCCTATAATCACATCCGGATGAAAATCTTCGCGCATCACATCGGTAGGGAAATTATTGTAAATGCCTCCGTCGTAAGCCAGAATACTGTCTATTTCGATAGGCTTGAATACAAAAGGGAAACTCATGGATGCCCTAACGGCATCTCCCAAATCTCCATTGCGCATGATCAAAGGCTTTTTATTGTACACATCGGAAGCCACGCACCGGAAGGGAACAAACAAATCATCAAAATCGCCACGGCATGCTGCTGTAGAACGTGCAAAAAGTTCTACAAAGACCAGATTCATCTGAATCGGGCTAACCATACTTGTTGGCAACCGCAACGACTTGGAACGCAATGAATCCTTAAAAGCAAAACGAATATTAAGAAACTCCGGTGTAGGCCTTCCTTTCTTAAAATAGTATTCATATTGGGATTCTACCTGCCCTGAATACCAACGCTTGAAATCGGGAGAACGCAAAAGAGCCTCCATGTCATCGGGCGAATAGCCCATTGCATACAAAGATCCTACAATAGCTCCCATCGAAGTTCCTGCAATATAATCGATCGGAATGTTATTCTCTTCCAAAGCACGGATTATGCCAATATGAGTCATGCCCTTGGCACCACCACCGCTTAGCACAAGCCCCACCTTCTGTGCCTGCACAAAGCGAAAACAGAACAATGCCAATAGAAAAAGCAACAGATATCTTTTCATAGCTTACCGGCTAATGACGTTTCATACATGATTTATGCCCAAATATACACAATAGTCCACAAAAAGCACGATTTCATCGAACTTTTTTATCAGCATGTACCAACACAGACATTAAAGGTCAATATCAACTTCTACCGGACAATGATCGGAACCATATATGTCGGTATGTATCTTTGCATCTTTCAGTCGAGGTTGCAAGCGGTTGGAAACCAGAAAATAGTCGATACGCCACCCGGCATTCTTTTCACGGGCACGAAAGCGATAAGACCACCATGAATATATGTCTTTCTGTTCAGGATAGAAGTAACGGAACGTATCTGTAAAGCCCGAATCGAGCAGAATAGTAAACTTTTCGCGTTCTTCGTCCGTAAAACCGGCGTTACGCCGATTGGTCTTCGGATTTTTTAAGTCAATTTCCTTATGTGCAACATTAAGGTCACCACAGATGATGACCGGCTTGTGAGCATCAAGCGACAAAAGGTAGTTCCGAAAATCATCCTCCCACGTCATGCGGTAGTCAAGTCTCCGAAGTTCGTCCTGAGAATTGGGGGTATATACGGTAACTAAATAAAATTCAGGCATTTCGAGGGTGATGACACGTCCCTCTTTATCATGATGTTCTACGTCTATGCCTTTTGTTACCCGAATCGGAGTATGGCGGGTAAAGATTGCCGTTCCCGAATACCCTTTCTTTTCCGCATAATTCCAGTAGGAAGTATAGCCTTCAAACTGTAAGTCCAATTGTCCTTCTTGCATCTTTGTCTCCTGCAAGCAAAAGAAATCGGCATCCAACTGCTTGAAAGCGTCTCCAAACCCCTTATCATTACAGGCACGCAACCCGTTTACATTCCAAGATATAAATTTCATTTCATACTGTTTTTTATGGTTCATATTTCTTTTCGTGCCGGACACATCTGCCCCCCCGAAAAGTCCGGTGAGCGTATTCTGCATACAATGTCCGACAAATCAATATACAAACATATAAAAAACTCCGAAAACCCTCAAACCTATACGCCCAATGTTTCTGCGATTGGAGCAGAAAAGATGTATTTCGGAACTGTTTAGGGCGAAAACCTTACGCAACAGCATAAAAAAAGGATGTACCCTCAGCGGATACATCCTTCCTTTCCATCTGTAGTAAAATGAACTACTTATTTTATGAGTTCCAAACTTCTCTTTACAAAGTCGTTCAACGAAGCACCCTTCAGCATACCATTCTGAAGCAGAGCCAAGTCAATGAGTTGGCGAACAATTTTGTTCTTTGAGGCATACTCTGCCCAAATGTTCTCTTTCTGCTTCTTCAGATCTTCCCACTTCTTGTCGAGCTCGTTTACTTCATCTTTCTCGGCAGTAGGAATTTCTTCATCCTTCTTGCCTTCCTGAGCCTTCTTCAATTCCGTACGACGGGCATGTACATCATCCATCTCCTTTTGAACCGGAGCTATCTCAGAAGCGCAAGCTGTTTCTTCATCGTTCAGAACTTCCTTTACCAGGCGATGGTCAGAATTAAGAACCAAATTGAACATATCGGGCATTTCTCCGTAGAAACTCATGCCGGCTTGAATATTGGCCATTTCCTTCATACGGCGCATATATTCGCTTTGAGTAATCATCACCGGTGCGGCATTTTCTCCCAAAGCTTGAGCTGAAACATGAAATTCTGCCTTATCCATTGTCGGCAACTGGCTCTTGAAGATGTGTGCAAGTGCCTCCTGTTTAGCTCCTTCCAGTATTTCCCCTTTCTTGTCCTCTTTCACAATCAGGTTGTCTATCACATCGCTGTCCACACGAGTAAAACGTGATTTTTCGAACTTTTGCTCCAGCATGCCTACTACGGCTATATCCAACTGACCATCCATCAGCAATACATTATAACCTTTGTTCTTCGCAGCTTCAATGTAACTGTACTGTTCGTCCTTGTTGTTGGCATACAGATAGATCAGATTTCCATCCTTGTCAGTCTGATTGTCTTTAATCAGAGTCTTATATTCATCGAACGTATAATACTTGGAATCGGTGTCGATGAAAAGGGCAAAATCTTTAGCTCTGTCGTAGAAATCTTCCTGCGTCAGCATACCATAGTTGATGAAGATCTTCAAATCGTTCCACTTTTCCTCGAACTGCTTGCGGTCGTTCTTAAAGATGGATTGCAAACGGTCGGCCACCTTCTTGGTGATATAGGTTGAAATCTTCTTCACGTTAGAGTCGCTCTGCAGATAAGAACGTGATACGTTCAACGGGATATCCGGAGAATCGAGCACTCCATGAAGCAAGGTCAGGAAGTCGGGCACAATACCTTCGACGGAATCGGTCACATAAACCTGATTGCAATACAGTTGTATCTTATTCTTAGTCAGTTCGATGTTACTCTTTACCTTCGGGAAGTAAAGGATACCGGTCAGATGGAACGGATAGTCCACATTCAGGTGTATCCAGAACAACGGCTCGTCGGACATCGGGTAGAGGTCGCGATAGAATGCCTTATAATCTTCATCCTTCAGTTCGCTGGGCTTGCGTGTCCACAACGGAGTAGTCTCGTTAATGATGTTGTCCTCGGCTGTTTCTACCTGCTTGCCGTCTTTCCATTCTTTCTTCTTACCAAAAGCAACGGGTACGGGCAAGAAGCTGCAATACTTCTTCAACAAGCCCGAGATGCGGGACTCTTCAAGGAATTCCTTGCAATCGTCGTCGATATACAATACGATATCGGTACCACGGTCAGCCTTATCGCAATCCTCAATGGTAAACTCTGGACTTCCGTCACAGGTCCACTTCACCGCCTGAGCTCCTTCCTTGCACGACTTGGTAATGATTTCCACCTTTTTGGCTACCATGAAAGCCGAGTAAAATCCAAGTCCGAAGTGACCAATAATGGCATTGGCGTCGTTCTTGTATTTCTCCAGGAAGTCGTTGGCTCCTGAAAAGGCTATCTGATTGATATATTTATCTATCTCTTCGGCTGTAAGACCCAAGCCACGGTCGGACACGGTTATAGTATCTTTGCCCAGTGTGACGTGAATGGTCAGATCGCCCATTTCGCCTTTATACTCGCCGATGGAAGCAAGGGTTTTCAGCTTCTGAGTAGCATCTACGGCATTGGACACCAGCTCACGCAAGAAGATCTCATGATCGCTGTACAAAAACTTTTTAATAACGGGGAATATGTTTTCGGTTGTTACCCCAATGTTTCCTTTCTGCATAATAATAGGATATTTTTAGGTTTTTACTTTTTTATTCTTTGCCCATAGAAAAACAAAAAAAATGCCAGCCCCGCAGGACTGACATTTTGTCTGTATAAAATGAATTACTGTCAACCTTTTTGCATCTTCAGCTCATCCTTATCGGCATCCCACGTGACATGAATGGTGTCACCGACCTGCGCGCCGCCAGAAACAATCAGCTCGGACAAGCCATCTTCCAGATAATTCTGGATAGCACGCTTCAGCGGACGGGCACCAAACTGTACGTCGTAACCTTTCTTGGCCAGAAACTTTTTGGCATCGTCGCTCACATCGATGTGATAACCAATGGCTTCCAAACGTTCGAAAAGTCCCTTCAGTTCGATGTCAACTATGCGTGTGATGGCATCGAGCGACAGCTGGTCGAAAGTGATAATCTCGTCAAGACGATTCAAAAACTCGGGCGAGAAGGTTTTGTTCAACGCCTTCTGTATAACACCACGCGAGTATTCCTTATCATCAGTACGGTTTTGCGCAGCAAATCCAACACCACGTCCGAATTCCTTCAGCTGACGGGTACCGATGTTGGAAGTCAGGATAATAACGGTGTTCTTGAAGTCGATCGTACGACCTACATTGTCAGTCAGACGTCCTTCGTCGAGCACTTGCAACAAGATGTTGAACACGTCGGGATGTGCTTTCTCGATTTCATCCAACAAGATGATGGAGTAGGGCTTACGACGTACTTTTTCGGTAAGCTGACCGCCTTCCTCGTAACCGACATATCCCGGAGCGGCACCTATCATACGCGAGACGGTATATTTCTCCATATATTCGCTCATGTCGATACGTATCAGTGCATCGTCCGAGCCGAACATATAACGTGCCAACTGCTTGGCCAAGTGAGTTTTACCCACACCCGTAGGCCCCAGGAACATAAAGGTACCGATGGGGCGATTAGGATCTTTCAGGCCTACGCGGCTACGCAAAATAGCCTTTACCAGCTTGTCGATAGCAACATCTTGTGCAATGACCTTCGATTGAAGGGCTTCTTTCATGCCGGCCAGTTTCAATCCTTCGGCTTGTGCCATACGCTGTACAGGTACGCCCGACATCATCGACACCACGTTGGCTATCTCTTCTTCGCCCACTGTCTGACGATGGTCTTTCAGATGAGCTTCCCAGTCGGCTTTCATCGATTCCAGTTGGGCCGAAAGCTCTTTCTCGCGGTCGCGATAGCTGGCAGCCAGTTCAAAGTTTTGCGACTTCACGGCTTCACCTTTCTGGATACGGGCCTCTTCTATTAGTTTCTCCTGTTCTTCAATCTCCTTGGGAGCATTGATATTGGTCAGATGTACGCGCGAACCGGCTTCGTCGAGGGCATCAATGGCTTTGTCAGGGAAATTACGGTCGCTGATATAGCGTGCTGTCAACTTGACACATGCTTCCAAGGCTTCGTCAGTATAGGTGACGTTGTGATGGTCTTCGTACTTATCCTTGATGTTTTTCAATATCTGAAGAGTTTCCTCGGCTGTGGTAGGTTCTACCATTACTTTCTGGAAACGGCGCTCCAAAGCTCCGTCTTTCTCGATGCTCTTGCGGTATTCGTCCAACGTAGTAGCGCCGATGCACTGTATCTCGCCACGAGCCAGTGCCGGCTTCAGCATATTGGCGGCATCCATGCTTCCTGCAGCAGCTCCCGCACCGACTATGGTATGGATCTCGTCAATAAAGAGGATAACGTCGGGATTCTTTTGCAACTCATTGATAATGGACCGGATGCGCTCTTCAAATTGGCCGCGGTATTTGGTACCGGCCACCACGCTCGACATGTCGAGCATAACGACACGCTTATCGAAGAGGACGCGCGACACCTTCTTCTGATTGATGCGCAACGCCAGGCCTTCGACAATGGCCGACTTGCCCACCCCGGGTTCGCCTATCAGCACCGGGTTGTTCTTCTTACGACGGCTTAGAATCTGAGCCAGCCGTTCTATCTCGCGTTCGCGGCCAACAACAGGGTCCAGTTTGCCCTCGGCAGCTGCACGCGTGATGTCCGTACCGAAGTTGTCGAGCACGGGCGTATCATTGGCCGATTTCCTTGCCGTAGCTTGAGCGGTCGAAGAAGCGCCGCCTGCATTACGTCCGCTGTCTTGTCCGGAACGAGGCATGTCCATCTCTTCGTCATCATCGTCATCCTCGGTAAAGCCCATACCGGAATTCGGATTGGTTGATTTCTTCGTAAGCAATTCGAATACAGACTGATAGCTGATATAGTCATCGTTGAGCACAATGGCAGCCATGTTGTTTTCGTCTTTCAGAATGGCCAGCAACAAGTGTTCCGTATCGGTCAGTTCGCTTTTCAGCAGGCGAGCTTCGAGCATGCTCATCTTTAATATGCGGGATGCTGTGGGCGAGAAAGACATTTCTCCCTCCGTCAGCATATTATCGTCTTCGGCATCTCTCAACTGCTCTTCGAGACGCTTCTTGATTAAATTCAAGTTTGCATCGAGCTTCGTCAGCACTTCAACTGCCTTTCCTCCGCCGTCGCGCAAGATGCCAAGCAGCAGATGCTCAGGGCCGATAATGCTGTTTCCCAGCCGATTGGCTTCTTCTTTACTATAAGTCAGTACGTCTGAAACTCTTTGTGAAAATTGATTGTTCATTGATGATCTCCTTATTGTTGATTATATCCGTGGCAAAGATACACATTTTTAGCGTGTGCACATCGCCGTTTCCCAATATTCTACAAATCCTATGCCAAGAATTTTATGTCAAACAGTCCCTGCCTTTATAGTCCGACAAAGTGTCACAAAAACGAATAAAAAGCGTTCATTAAGTCTGAATTTTATCCCTATAGCTATCACGACCAATTTTCAAAAGATCGAAAATAGAATGAAAGAGGGGGTCAGAAGCGTCTATCATCGCGTTCAAGTCGTATGTTAGATGGCCTCACATTGCTTCTTGCGAAGGTAAACATTGCTTCTTGCGAAGGTAAACATTGCTTCCTGGCAACGGTAACATGGCTTTTGGCGTGCAAAAAGCACCTACTTTAGCTTCTCAAAGAGCCTCTTTGGCCACGCCAAAAGGGACATAAGCTCGAAAACGAACAAAAAAAGCCTCCAACAAGGCCATTTTCTGCCTTTATTATTTCTATTTCAAATGTAAGCATTTCGCTATTCCACTGTTTATAAGCGAATAAGCCATCACTCACTTCGATATTTTCCACCATCACCGACAACAGCCCGAAATACGCGATTCTCAGCAGGTGAAAAGCACAAAGTGTCATTATGATAAATCTACGATCCCTATTTCGAGGAAGCAAACATACACCTTTATTTATTATAGAAAGTTAGCAGGGGCCATTTCTGCCTACTTCTCGCCGAAACTTTCTTTTCGAAATGTTTTCGTATGTCGTAAAAAAGCAGTACTTTAGCGTGGTTTTTCACAAACCACGCAATGTATAATTAATAATCTTTTTAAATGCTTGAACAAGACAGAATTATAAAGATTAACATCGAGGAGGAAATGAAGTCATCGTACATTGACTACTCCATGTCGGTCATTGTTTCGCGTGCCCTTCCGGATGTTAGAGACGGTTTTAAGCCCGTTCACCGAAGAATTCTTTTCGGTATGATGGGATTAGGAAATACATCAGACAAACCCTATAAAAAATCAGCCAGAGTTGTGGGTGAAGTATTAGGTAAGTACCACCCGCACGGTGACTCGTCCGTTTACGGAGCACTCGTCCGTATGGCACAACCGTGGGCCATGCGCTACATGCTGGTGGACGGACAAGGGAACTACGGTTCGGTTGACGGCGACAGCGCAGCAGCCATGCGTTACACCGAATGCCGCCTCCAGAAGATCGGCGAAGACATGATGCAGGACATCGACAAGGAAACAGTTGATATGCAAAACAACTTCGACGACTCCTTGCAGGAACCCACCGTCATGCCTACACGCATCCCCAACTTGCTGGTAAACGGTGCGTCGGGTATCGCCGTAGGTATGGCAACCAACATGCCTACACACAACCTGTCGGAAGTAATCGATGCTTGCGTGGCTTACATTGACAACAACGACATCGAAATCGAAGAGCTGATGAACTACGTCAAAGCCCCCGATTTCCCCACAGGCGGATACATCTACGGCATGAGCGGCGTGCGCGAAGCCTACCTAACCGGACGCGGACGCGTAGTCATGCGTGCCAAAGCTGAGATTGAAACCGGTTCGACTCATGATAAAATCGTTGTAACCGAAATTCCTTACGGAGTAAACAAGGCCGAGCTCATCAAGTCGATAGCCGACCTGGCCAACGAAAAGAAAATAGACGGCATCTCCAACGCCAACGACGAATCCGACCGTGAAGGTATGCGTATCGTCATCGATGTGAAACGCGACGCCAATGCCAGCGTAGTGCTGAACAAGTTGTACAAGATGACCCAGCTGCAGACCTCGTTCGGAGTAAACAACGTAGCACTTGTCCACGGACGCCCGCGCCTGCTCAACCTGAAAGACCTCATCAAGTACTTCATCGAACATCGCCACGAGGTAGTTATACGCCGTACACAATACGACCTGCGCAAAGCCAAAGAACGCGCACACATCCTGGAAGGTCTGATCATTGCTTCGGACAACATTGACGAAGTAATCCGCATTATCCGTGCTGCCAAAACACCGGCTGATGCCATCACAGGATTGATGGATCGCTTCCAACTTACTGAAATTCAGAGCCGCGCCATCGTCGAAATGCGTCTGCGCCAGCTGACCGGACTTATGCAAGATCAGCTCCACGCCGAATACGAAGAAATCAAGAAACAGATAGCCTATCTGGAAGAAATCCTCGTAAACGACGAACTATGCCGCAAAGTCATCAAAGACGAACTACTCGAAGTCAAAGAGAAATACGGCGACGAACGACGTTCGGAAATCGTCTATTCGTCTGAAGAATTCAACCCCGAAGACTTCTATGCCGACGACTCGATGATTATCACCATCTCGCACTTGGGCTACATCAAACGTACACCCTTGAGCGAATTCCGTGCACAAAACCGCGGTGGGGTAGGTTCCAAGGGAACAGAAACCCGCGACGAAGACTTTGTAGAGCACATCTATCCGGCTACGATGCACAACACCATGATGTTCTTTACCCAAAAAGGGAAGTGCTATTGGCTGAAAGTATATGAAATACCCGAAGGAACCAAGAATTCCAAAGGCCGCGCCATCCAGAACTTGCTGAACATCGATGCCGACGATGCAGTAAATGCATACCTGCGTGTCAAGAACTTGAACGACGAAGAATTCATAAACAGTCATTACGTCTTGTTCTGCACCAAAAAAGGTATTATCAAAAAGACGTTGCTCGAACAATATTCACGTCCGCGTCAGAACGGCGTCAATGCCATCACCATTCGCGAAGACGACCGCGTCATCGAAGTACGAATGACCAATGGCAACAACGAAATCATCATAGCCAACCGTAACGGACGTGCCATCCGTTTCCACGAAAGTGCAGTCAGAGTTATGGGACGTACAGCCACCGGTGTACGAGGCATCACGCTCGATGAAGACGGCCAGGACGAAGTTATCGGTATGATTTGTATCAAGAATCCGGAAGAAGAAACCATTATGGTAGTATCTGAACAAGGTTACGGCAAGCGCTCCGATATCGAAGACTACCGCAAGACCAACCGTGGAGGAAAAGGTGTTAAAACGCTGAACATCACCGAAAAGACGGGTAAACTGGTAGCTATCAAGTCGGTAACCGATGAAAACGACCTGATGATCATCAACAAATCCGGCATCACCATTCGTCTGAAAGTTGCCGATGTACGCATCATGGGACGTGCTACACAAGGAGTTCGTCTGATCAACCTCGAAAAGAGGAACGATGAAATCGGATCTGTATGCAAAGTCACTTCGGAAACTGAAGAACCTAACGCAACCGAAGAAGAAAATACAGAATCAAACGAAGCTATAAACAGCAGAGATCTGTTTGATAACGAATTTAATCAGCCCAATGAAAATACCGAGGAAAATGAAGAATAGACATAATATTAATTTTAATTTTTCTACAATCATGAAAAAAATTTTATTTTCAGTGGTTTTATTGCTTGCAGCCGGCTCAGCTTTTGCACAGGAAAAAGCCGTAAAAGAAGCCAAAAGCATTGCTAATGGAACAAATCCCGATTTTGCTAAAGCAGAACAGCTGATTCAGGGAGCTTTAACTAATCCGGAAACAAAAGACGATCCTGAAACATGGAACGTTGCTGGACTTATCCAACGCCGGAGAAGCGAAAAAGAGATGGAGAAAGCTTTCTTAAGAAAGCCATACGACACCCTTCAGATCTATAACAGTGCATTAGATATGTGCAGATACTTCTTCAAATGTGATGAACTTGCCCAGATTCCTAATGCAAAAGGAAAGATCAAGAATAAATATAGAAAATCTAACTCCGCGACAATGTTAGGAGAAAGAAACAACTTAATTAATGGTGGTATCACATATTTCAATATGGCTAGCAATCAAAATGAAGACGAAGCTAAAAAAAGCAATCAAAAAGCTTTGGATTTCTTTGCAACCTACATTGATATTGCAGCCAGCCCGATGTTTGAGAAAGAAAATCTTCTTCAAACAGACACCCTTTTGTCACAGATTGCATACTATGCAAGCTTGGCTGCAACCAAAAATGAAGATTACCCCAGTGTACTGAAATATGCTCCTTACGCCAAAGACGACAAAGAAGTAGGTAAATATGCGATGGAATTCATTTCCACTGCTTTAAAAGCACAAGGAGATACTGTTAAATGGATAGCATCGTTACAAGAAGGCATACAGAAATATCCGGATCATCCGTTCTTCTTCGGACATCTGATTGATTATTATAGCAGCCATAACAAATATGACGAAGCTATGAAATTTGCAGATGATATGCTGGCTAAAGACCCCAACAATACGTTCTATCTGTATGTTAAAGGATACTTGTATCATAACATGTACAATGTTCTCAAAGAACAAAAGAAGGATCAGGAAGCCAGTGACGCCTTGAAAAAAGGTATTGAATACTATCAGAAGACGGTAGAAGCTGATCCGAATTATGCTGAAGCATATTCCAATATGGGCTTGATTTACTGTCTGCAAGCACAGGATTTCTCAGAGAAGGCAACTACGGATGTCAATGACCCGAAGTACAAAGAAGACCAGGAAACTCTGAAGACTTTCTATGAGAAAGCAAGACCTTGCTACGAAAAAGCCAGAGAATTGAAACCTGATCAGAAAGACTTGTGGTTGAACGGCTTATACCGCGTTTACTACAACTTGGATCTGGGACCTGAATTCAAGGAAATCGAAGACATGATGCCGCAGCAATAAAAAGCTGAAAACAACGCAATACAGCTCTTGAAAGCCATACTTTCTTGAACTGTATTGCGTTTATCTTTTAATCACGTAACCATCCAAAATTGGCGTATTGACTAGCATGGCTCT
>ULTX01027336.1_pt1 | contig 13010 bp, 9 predicted proteins | sample 1958041 | NCBI WGS metagenome assembly ULTX01 (sample SAMEA4835747, study PRJEB28245) | human gut metagenome | biome: gut microbiome; material: fecal sample | place: Denmark | collected 2008
TCGCCTTCTTCAGATAGATTTCGGTCAGCTTCACGTCGATTTGTGCGTCAATCTTTTCCGACTGTGCCGAGAGCCATGCCGTGTGTGCTTCGAGCACGTTGCTGGCGGGTATCACTCCTTCTTCAAAGCCCAGATTGGCGTAACGCAGGTTTTCGTTGGCTTTCTCTAAGTTCTTCTCGGCCATGGCCAACTTCTTGGCGGCTTCGCGTACCTTGAAGGCCGACTGGCTGACTTGCAACTCTATCTTCTCTTTGGCGTCGTCCAGTTGGTATTGTGCGATGCGGGCTTCCGACTTGGCGGCTTTCACCTTGTAGATGCCTTGGCCCCAGTGCCAGATCGGTACCGATACTACCACGCCTACGTTCCACATGCCTTTGAACTTCTTTTCGAAGCTGTTGAAGACGGACGGGTTGGTCGCGACGTAGTTTCCCATCAGGGCGACGGAGGGCAGGTAGGCCGCCCGTTCCACGTTCACCTTCTGCTTGTATATCTGGGTGGCCAGCTCCAGACTGCGCACTTCGGGACGCAGGCTGTACACCTGTTCCAGGTCGATGCCGTTGGCTGCGATGGTGGACAGGGTCAGGTTTTCTTCCTGTTCGTCGGCCAGGGTGATGGGGCTACTCAGGTCCAGTCCGCACAGCTGGCACAGCAGCATGCGCGCCAGGCTCAGTCCGTCGTCCACCTTGGTCATGGTCATTTCGGCTTCGTTCACCTTTACCTTTACCGACAGTCCGTCGGCTTTGGTGGCCACTCCTTCGGATATCATCTTCTGCATGTCGCCGTCCAGCTTCTGCAACAGTTGCAGGTAGCTTTCGGCCAGTTTTTTCTTGTTGGCCAGCGACACCACCTGCCAGTAGGCCTGGTCGGTGCTCAGTATGACGTCCTGCACGCCGCTGTTGTGTTGCTGTTGTGCCAGTTTCTCGGCATACCGGGTTATTTTGTTGTAGGCGCGTATCTTTCCGCCCATGTAGAGGGGTTGCGTCAAGGTCAGTGCTCCGGCATACATGTTTCGGGTGTCGGTGCGGAAGGCATCGACGATGGCGCTACCGATGCTGTTGAGCGGGGTGGCGATGTCGGCACTTCCCAATGCTTGCAGCAAGGCCATGAATTGCGGATTCTGCGTCAGTTCGGGATGCTGGGTCAGCAATCCCTGTATGCCGCTTTGCATGACGCCGCTTACCTGTGTGCCTACCGAGGTGAGTGCTCCCTTCTGCGCGTCGCTCAGCAGAGACAGCTCTTTCTGGTTGCGCATGTATCCGCCGGTGGCCGATATCTGTGGCAGGAAGTTGGTGAATGCCGCTTTTTTCTGATAATGTGCCGCACGGATCTTTTCCTGGCTTATCAGCAGGTCCTTGTTGTTGGCGATGGCCAGTGCACGGCAACTATCCAGACTCAGTACCCGCTGTGCGCCCGCCGGCAGGGTGATCAGTGCCAAGTAGATGATACAGAATACTTTTTTCATTTTGTACATACCTTTATGTAAGTGATAGAATAAAGCTTTTTATAGCAACAATTATTGCATAGACAACGATGCAAATGTATGTGCTTTCGTTGATACGGCAAAATTCTTTAAACTTTTTTATATGGGGATGGTTTTGAGGGTTTAGGGTTGAGGGTTTAAGGTTGAGGGATGAGGGTTTAGGGTTTGAAATCTATCGGCCTTTAACTTCTCTAACTTCCTCTAACTTCTTTAACTTCCTCTAACTTCTTTAACTTCTCTTCTCTCCCGTCCCCCTTTTTAACTTCTTACTTCAGCGTAAACTCCTTCGAGCCTATCATGGTGCCGTCGGTGAAGATGTAAACCTGGTAGGTGCCTGCGTACAGGTATTCTTCCACGTTCCAATAGACGGTCACGTTCTGTTCCTCTCCGTTGTATTCGATGTATTTCTTGATGGAGTAGGGCAGTTGGCGGTTCTCGTAGGCGAAGGTGTCCGATGGGTTCTGTGTCAGCACGGAGTTGTCGGGTTTGGCAATGCGTACGTACAGGGTTCGTTCGCCGGTTTCGGCCGTGATGTTCTTGGCGATGGTGAAGTTTATTTTCAGTTTCACGGCGTCTTTTATCTTCCGTGCCTTCTTCCCGCGCTTGTTCTGGGCTTCGAGGGTGATGCCGCTTGCGTCCAACTGGGCGGCGAGGGTCACCTTCTCGTTCAGGTTCTTCTTCTCTTCGGACAGGCTGCTGATCTGCTGCGAGGCGGCATGATACTTCTGTGTCACCTCGGCAATCACTTCTTTCTGGTGGGCCGTGAGGCGGTTCAGCGAGTCAATCTGGTTGATGTATCCTATCATGACCTTGCGCAGGGTGGCCAGTTCTTTTTTCAGTCGGCGTATTTCGCTGGCGTTGCTGCTCTTTACGGTGCGCAGTTCTTCCAGCAGCCGTTGGGTCTTCAGCTGTTCCTGTTCCAGCAGTTCGGCCAGCGAGTCGTTCGAGACGGTCAGTTTCAGTTCGTCGTATTGCTGTGCGAATCGGGTGTATTCGTTTTCCAGGTCTTCCTTTTCCAACTGAAATTCCTGTACGAGTTCGCTATTGGTCTTTTTCTCCGTAAACAGCAGGATGGTTACTCCTATCAGCAGCACTAATAGTGCTACAACCATGATGACAAGCGCATTCTTTTTGTTCGCCATATAGAATAATGATTAATGGTAAGTGGTGAATGATTAATGATTAATGGTAAATGATTAATGGTAAATGATTAATGGTTAATGGTAAATGATTAATGGTAAATGATAACTAATTCTTCATTCCTCATTCTTCATTCTTCATTTTCCTGTTCCTCATTCTTCATTTTTTTATTAACAGCCTGAGGCCGTAAAGGTTTTATCCGGTTGCAAAAATAATCATTATAAGTGAATCGGCATGTTTTGCGGACAGATTTAATTCATTAAAGTTTCTGTGTTTTCGGTTGGCAAACAGGTTGGGGCGGCAGATGCCTGTTCTTTATCACTTGCAGGGCTCCTGAGAGACACTTGCACGGCTCGCGAGCCGTGCAAGCAATACTCGTGGGGATTGCAGGCAATACTTGGCTGGTTTGCAGGCAATACTCGTGGGCTTTGTGGGCAGAACCCGGCGGTATTGCTTGCGATAGGCGGCGGGATTGCTTGTTGCTTGGGCCGGGCATTGCTTGTTGAGACGGCTAACTATGGATGTTACGCGGCTAAAGTAGATGGTTAGGAATGCAAAGTGAATGATTAAAAATGAATAGTGAAGGGGGATGTTTTCAAACCCTCGACCCTCAACCCTCAACTTTAAACCCTCAACCCTCGATTTTGCCTTCACGCCTTCACCCGTATTCCATGCTGTTATCAATCAGGCAGATAGGGTGAAACATCCGGCTTCACGGAAGTTTCACCTTTTGCTTTCACCTTTCCGGATTTTTCTATTTCTTCGGGATTTGGCTCTGTTTGATGAATGCTTATTAATCTGTTGATAAACAGTGTGATGCGGTGAAAGATGTAACGTACGGAAAAGTCTGATGTAACGTACGTGCAAATCCGATGTAACATTTGTGCAACTTTTGCAATCCGTTGCAAGGGTGAAACCTGCATTTTAACGCAGTATGTTACGCCATCAAAGTTCTTTGATACAAAAAGTTTTGGTGGTGTGTCCGATAAGTCGGATATTTGCAGACAAACCTTATACGTACAAATGAACATGCATACCACTGAATCCCTCCATCCGGGCACGTCGCTTAAAAGCCTGCCCGTTCTGTTTGCCGCCCTGTGCGTGCTGCTGTGTCTGAGCGGCTGCCGTCCCAAGCCCTATCCGTCGCTGCTGCTTGCGGCGGACAGTCTGGCGTCCGTGCTGCCGGATAGTGCCTGTGCCCTGCTTGCCTCCTATGCTGCCGACACGGCGGATGAACCGCTTTATGTCCGCATGTACTACCGCCTGCTGTGCATCAAGGCGAAGGACAAGGCCTACATCGTGCATACGTCGGACAGCACCATCCTGCCTGTAGTGGACTACTACGAGCATCACAAACGTTTTCCCCACCTGCCCGAAGCCTATTACTATGCCGGTCGCGTGTATCGCGACTTGGGCGATGCGCCACAGGCGTTGGCCTATTTTCAGCGGGCGCTTGACGCGATGCGCGAGGGTGAGGATATGGTTTTGAGAAGTAGAATCTATTCGCAAATGGGAGTCTTGCTGAAACAGCAGAATCTTTATTTTGAGGCTTTGGATGCGTACAGACAGAGTCTTGAATGTTTTAAAGTGCTGAAAGATAGTGCAAACATTGCATATACTTATAGTCTGTTGGGAGGATTATTCTTGAATCTGGAGCAACAAGACAGTACTGTATTTTATTATCGGAATTCTTATAAACTATGTCGTTTATTGAATAGAACGGATTTAGAAAATGAAATACAAAGTCAGTTGGCTCGTTTTTATATAGAGCAAGAACAATATGAAGCTGCTCATTTTGCTTTACAACGAGCTTTGCGGAATGTTGCGAGGTTTAATCAGAGTGGAATCTATTCTATTGCAGCTGACTATTATCATAAGGTAGGTCAAATAGATTCTGCACAATGGTATTATGACAAATTATTATCATGTGGCACTTTGTATGTACAGGAATGGGCTAATCGTGGCTTAGCTTCCATCGCTTTGTCGCAGGGAAAAACGGTTCCTGCTGCCCAATATCTTTATCAGGCATTATTGCTGGGCGATTCCATCCGTAAGTTGACTAAAACAGATGAGGTCCGCAACGCTCATTCACATTACAATTACCAGCTCCGTGAGCAGGAGAACCAGCGTTTGAAGCTTCAGAACCTGCGTCAGCGTCAAACGAATGTCGCCATCTTGGTGGTGTTTGTCCTGTTTGCGTGTGGTGGTACACTCTATTATTTGCATCGGCGTAAGGTCATGCGTCTGCGTCTGCAGGTGGCCGAGCAGTTGCAGGCCGAGGCCTATCGCAACAGCCGGCAGTTTGTAGAAGACAATCGCGAACATATTCATCGGTTGGAAAACCGCATCCAAGAGCTGAACACTCAGTTGCAGGGCAGCAGCTTGCAATGCGAGCAGCTGCAACAGCAAATCGACATTCTGTCCCACATGAACCGGCAGGTGGAATTGGAGCAAAACAAGCGTTTGTTGGATCAGGACCTGTTTTCCCAGTCGGAAATCTATGCCTTGTTCAGGCAGAAGTTGACAACCGGGCAGGCCGTCACTTCTGCCGAGTGGAGCCGGTTTGCCGAACAGCTCGATAGCGCCTTCGACGGTTTTACTCAAAAGCTGGGTCGCTTAGGGCAGTTGAAGGAAAAAGAATGGCGTGCCAGCCTGCTCATTAAGGCTCGGTTTAAAAACAAAGAGATTGCCGCTCTGTTGTTTCTTTCGCCCGAAGGCGTCAGTTCCCTTCGGCGGAGGCTTTGTGCCAAGTTTTTCCAAAACGGTTCGGAAGCCAAAGAGTGGGATAAGTTTATTCTCTCATTATAAGCCTCTTGCATACTCCGTGCACAGCTTTTTGCACAGTTTTTCTTCCTGCTCAGCGCCAAATGCACAGTTTTTGCACAGTCGATTTGTTGCTTATCCCTTGCTTTTTGCGGAATTTTGGGGCATAAACTTAAATATAAAACACATGAAACATTTTTTTATTTTGTTAATCGGTCTGCTGTGTTGTTTAAACGGTTGGGCGGATGAAGTGAAAATCCCGTTAGAAAAAGTTGGTGATAGTGAAAAAGGTGAATTGCATGATATTCGTTCTTTAACTAATTTTCTATTTGCCACTCACGATGGTCCCCAGGTCTATATCTATTCCGAGAAGACATTGGAAAACGTCTGCATTCATGTGACGGATGCCAACGGAAATGCAGTAGCGTCCGAAGATGTGGACGAGATTCAGGGCCGTTATACCTTTTATATAGAAGATACGGAAGTGAAGGGAACCTTGACATTGTTCATTCAGACTGCTACGGAGAGTTATGAAGGCATTTTTTCCTTAGAATAGGAAGGGGCTAAACGATCGTTGCAAAGACAAAGGTTTAACCTGAACCGGAAATAGGTAAAAGTTGATTGTAAGATTCCCCTTCCTCTCCTCTTCCTGCTTGTTCTGATTGCGTGCGAGCAGAAGAGGGGGTAAAAGGACTACATGCCCATTCCCGGTTGAAGAGAACAGTAACGCAGATTTTCGGTTAGGGGAATAAAGAGAATATGCGTGATGCAGGCGTTAAATGCTTGCATTTTGAGGGTGTGCCAAAGTAAGATACTGCTATCATGCTGTCATGTTGAGCGAAGCGGAGTTGAAACATCTCATGCGTGTTTACTTGAGATTCTTTTACTTTGCCCGGGGTGACAAAGGGTTAGAGCTTTTTTGTTGTGACACACCCTCATTGTTGAAAACAAAACCTGATTAATACGAAGAAAACATGAAAAAACTTCTATTCCTCTTGTTGATAATGACGAGTTGCCATTCCGACGAACATGTCGGAAAGCATTTATCTACGGTATGCAATCCGCTGGACATTGAATATAGGCTTGCGGACGGAGACGTACTAAGGCGTGATATCGGTTCGCCTTGCGTGGTGCTGTTTCGCGACGAATATTATCTGTTCGCAACAAATGCTAAGGGTTACTACCGTTCGTCGGATCTGGTCCGATGGGATACGGTTCCTACCAACTTGCCCTCCGATGCCATTGCACCAACGGTGATGGAAATGGACGGTGAACTGTATTTTATGTCCTCCTTCAAAACAGATACCATCTACAGGACGAACCGTCCGGAGACGGGAATGTGGGAAATAGCGACTGACAGTTTTCCATACGCCGATTTGTCGCAGCCCATGCTGTTCTGCGACGACGATAAAAAAGTATATCTGTACGCCAGTACCGGTAATCCGGCTGTGCTCGTTGGTGTGGAAATAAATCCGGATACCTGGTGCCCGACAGATACTTTAAAGCCTTTGTTGAAAGGCAATAGGATGAAAAACGGTTGGGAAAAGCCGGGCGACTACAATGACTGGGAAGTGACCGACCCTACCTGGATAGACGAGGGCTGGATGACCAAACACGGCGGACGATACTATTTGCAGTATGCTTCTCCGGGCTCTTACCTGAAAAGTTCGAACGATGCAGTATATGTTTCCGGCCATCCTTTGGGTCCTTTTCTCCCTGCCGCTCACAATCCGTATGCTTATAAGCCGGAAGGTTTTGTGGCCGGTATTGGCTACGGATGTGTGTTCAGCGACCGGTATGGCAATTATTGGCACGTCGGAACCGTGCCGCTTGCCACGAAGACCTTGTTTGAGGGACGGCTGGCATTGCATCCGGCCTTTTTCGACAAAGACAGCCTGCTGTATGTCTATACCGGGTGGGGCGATTATCCGATGTATATTCCCGAAAAGAAAGTCGAGTCGCCGGAAGAGTTCTTTCCGGGGTGGATGCTGCTGTCTTATGCTAAGCCGGTGCAGGCCTCTTCCGAGTTGAGGAAGCGTCCGGCCGAATGTGCCAACGATGAAAACATCCGTTCGTTCTGGAGTGCGCAGAGCAACGGGGAAGGGGAATATCTGTCGGTCGATGTGGGCGAAAGATGCCACGCCTGTGCCGTTCAGGTCAGTTTTGCCGATTATGAGCTGGATTCTTGCCGGTCGGGCGATGACCGCTGTTATCAGTTCCGCATCGAAGCGTCCGCCGACGGCAGACGTTGGACGACGGTTGCCGACTATGCGGATAATCGGCGGGAGGCAACACATTGTTATATACCATTTGCCCGACCTGTTCGGAAGCGTTATTTCAGGATTGTCAATCTGCGTTGTCCGACGGGCAAGTTCTCGTTGCTTGAGTTTCGCATTTTCGGTAAATCGGAAAAAGCTTTGCCCGGAAAGACTGCAATCTACATTGCCGACCGCGATTCGACGGACCGGCGGACAGTTTTCCTGAAATGGAAGCCTGCCCCTGATGCGCTCGGGTATAACATCCGTTACGGGAGCGCCCCCGACAAAATGTATCACAATTACATCCTTTACGATGATACGGAACTGACCATCCGAAGCTTGCAGGCCGACCGGTCGTATTATTTTACCATCGACAGTTTCAATGAAGGTGGAATAACCTGTGGTGAAAAGCAATCTCTCATTAAATGAACTTATATAGAAAATGAAACAATTGATACTTTACTTATGGACAGTTGTTTTGCTGGTCGGGTGTACCGATTCGGAGAGGACATCGGTATTGGAAAAGACGCTGTCCGAAAACCCGTCGCTGAAACTTGTGCTGCAACGGTACGAGACTGATTCGTTGAAGCGCAGGGCAGCAGAATATCTGATAGAGAACCTGCCCTATCATGGAGGATTCCGGGCTGAACAGATGGAACCGTATCTGAAGATGTACGAACTCTTCGGTACAGGCGAACTGACCATAGAGGAGGTGCAGGACTCGGTAAGGAAACTTTATGGTTCGGTTTCTTCCCGGCAGGTGCAGGGTGTGTCCGACCTGACCCTTTCGTCCGAATTTCTGATAGACAACATCGAGTGGGCGTTCAAAGTATGGAACGAGCAGCCGTGGGGAAAAAATGTCTCTTTCACGGATTTCTGCGAATACATCCTGCCCTACCGGCTTGCCGACGAACCGCTGAAGCCTTGGCGGGAAAAAGTATATAAAGCCTTCAATCCGTTGCTCGACAGCATTCGTTGTCTGCCCGAAGCAGCCGACCCTTTGTTTGCGGCCGGCGTCCTGATAGATTCTTTGGCAAAGAAGAAGTTCAATTTTTCGTCTTCGCTGGGTAACGGACCTCATGTAGGCCCCGACCTGGTAGATTGGAATTCGGGCAACTGTCGGGAAGAGGCAGACAGGCTGACTTATATATTCCGTGCGGTAGGCATCCCCTGCGGATGCGACTATATGCCTTTGCGGGGAGATGCCAACGTGGCGCATTTCTGGAATTTTGTGCTGGATAAGTACGGCGATTCCTATTATATGTACGATGGCCGTCGTCCCGAGCCTGTCAGAAGGTATTGGGGAATCAAGTCGAAAGTTTACCGTCAGACCTTCAGTACCGACCGGAGTCTGGTTGAAAATAGCGGTGGAGATGCCGGGATGATCCATCCGGATTTCCGATATGTCCATTTTACGGATGTCACGCGGCTGTATAGCGGTAAGTATGCCCGTACGCTTTACGTTCCTGTGGACGAACTGTCCCGCCTTCCGGCCTGTGGCGTAGTTTACTTGTGCGGAGCATCGTGGCAGGAATGGGTTCCTTTAGCGGCAACCTGCATCAACGACCGTTATCTGGCGTTCGATGATGTGGAAGGCGGCGTCGTCTTCACACTGGCCATTTACGAACAGGGCAGGCTGATGCCTGTCTCTGCCCCCTTTGTGCTTGATAAAGAGAGCCGGGGCATCCATTACTTCCGTGCCGGCAGTGGTATAGAAGAAATCAAGTTACTGAACAAATACCATCAGTTTGTGGAATCTTTTCCGCAGCGTATGGTCAACGGAGTTTTCGAAGGAAGCACCCATCCCGATTTTCGTGTCAGGGATACGCTGGCCGTTGTCACCGGGTTACCGGTGCGTCTGCACAATGTGATGGGGGTTGACAGCAAAAAGGCTTACCGGTATGTCCGTTACTACGGCCCGGAAAACGGGTATTGCAATCTGTCGGAGGCGTCATTCTATGCTACCCCTACAGACAGCCTTCCTTTGAAAGGGCATGTCATCGGGACCAGCAACGGTACTCATGGCGACGGCAAACACGATTATACCAATGTCTATGATGGTGACCCTTATACTTCGTTCGATTACTATCAGCCGTCCGGTGGCTGGGCTGGACTCGATCTGGGTAAGCCACAGACTATCCGGAAAATAGTTTTCACGCCGCGCAATCGTGATAACTTTATCCGGCAGGGCGACGAGTACGAGCTGTTCTATGACTCGTTGGGTTATTGGATTTCTGCAGGCAGGCAAACAGCTGCTTCCGATTCCCTGCTTTATCGGGTGCCTCAGGGAGCTTTGCTTTACCTGAAAAATCACAGCCGTGGAAATGATGAACGGATTTTCGAATATTCGGATGGAAAACAGGTTTATTGGTAAAACTTGGTGGGATGATGGTTTTTAAAATAAAATAAATTAAGAATAACCTATAGGAAATGTGAGGCTATGAATGAAGAAAAGATTAAAGTATTGAATTACATTTTAAAGAGCAGCAGCTTTCGACTGTTGAATTGGGTATATGTAGAAAATGCATTGTGCCGCATTGACAACAACTTTCCGGTAAAGTTGCACGAGTCATGCCGTTCGCTGACGGAAGAAGATATCAGAATATTATTTCTTATGCGATTGGGGATTGGTAATAAAGAGATTGCACAACTTCTATCTATATTGCCATCGTCGCTTCGGCTGAGGCGTTATCGCATTAAACAGAAACTGGCCATTACAAACGTAAGTTTGGGGGATTGGGTTAAAAATTTGTATTGCTGAATATATTATGCTGTAGAAGCGTATACAAATGCAGAATGCAGCGTATTTGTATACGCTTGATATTTGTTACATTGGATGGCAGTATATACTTTTGTAAAGTATGAGAAACGGAAATTTATAGTTTAATCATTTTTTGTAAAAGAATGATTAGTTAGTAGTTGTCTGCTTTTGTTTATGTAAAAATGATAGGACCTTATGCTTAATATGATAACACTTCATACATATGTTAAAATTTTACCTATACTGATGTCTTTAGTATTAGTTGGGGTGTTGTGTAGTCCATTTGTTCCTTTTGCTCTTAATGATTGTTTTTTTCGTTTGTATCCACTATCCATTGGAATAAGTGCTTTTTGTATAATATCTTTTTTATGTTCTCTATGGTTACATAAAGGTGTATTTGTTTTTACGTATTTTGATGGTTTGATAGTGGCTATTATTGCCTATTATCTTTTACGATACGATTACTCTCTTCGTTTGGCTGATTGGAAGATCTTTTATGCAATTTTGTTGATGTTGCTATGGTTTTCCATAAGAATAATGCTATCTTACTGTCCGGATATTAGAAAAATACTACCAATATTTATTTCTTTAGTTGGTTGTATGCTATCTGTTTGGGGAGTGATGCAACTTTATGGTTTAGTTGATTCTGCTCATCCGTTGTTCCGTATTACAGGACCTTTTTTCAATCCAGGTCCTTATTCCGGTTATTTAGCCTTGTTGCTTCCGGTTTCTTTACATGGTTTTCTGAGTACTCAAGGGAGAATCAGATATTTGCATATTTTATCTATGGCTCTGATGTTTTGCATTCTTCCTGCGGCAATGAGTCGTTCGGCATGGATGGCTATTGCTGTTAGTATGCTATGGGTGTTAGTTATGCAAAAAGGTTGGTTAAAACAATTTTGGAAATATTGTAAAAAGACACCATACAGAGCAATCGGGTGCATTATGATAGGATGTTTTATCGTATTCTTTGTTGCTGTAGGAGTCTTTCAAATTAAAGCTAATTCGGCTTATGGGAGGTTGCTGATCTGGAAAAACACTTGTCAAGCCATTAGTGAACACCCCTTTATAGGCTATGGAGTAGGACGCTTTCCCGCTGTATATGGTAAGGCACAAGCTGATTATTTTGCTTCAGGACAAGCTACAGATCTTGAAAAATATGTAGCAGGGTATGTAGAATATGCTTTTAACGATTATTTGCAACTGACTATAGAAGGTGGAATATTATTGCTGATTTTAGTTTTAATTTGTGGTGTACTTGTTTTTCGTCAAGGTCTTATTCGGCAGGAATATGGATTGTGTGGGGCATTGCTCGCATTTGCTTTTTTTGCTGTTTCTTCCTATCCTTTGCAAGTACTTCCTTTTGGAATTGTTATTGTTGTGTTTAGTGCTTTTTGCGTTACTGTTAATGGTGGTAGTTCATTAAAGGGTATATGGCGTTTGACTTTATTTTTGTCACTGTTACTTTGCATTGGTGGGGGGATGATTACATGTAAATTGTCTAATTTGCCGAAAACTTATAAAGAATGGGGTATGATAGAAAATGCGTATAATAAAAAATTGTATGACATAGCTTTAAATGGTTATAGAATGCTTTTCCCAGATTTAAAATATAGTCGTCTTTTTTTATTTAATTATGCAAATAGTCTTCGTGAAATGGGGCATCTTATGGAGGCATGTGATGTTTTAGAATATGCAAAGTTAGTTGATTGTAATTCTCAAATATGGAATTTGCAAGGTATATATTACCAAGAAGCTCAAAACTTCTATTTAGCAGAATTTTGTTTTAAATATTCTCTTCAGTTAGTTCCAATGCGTTTATATCCTTATTATTTATTGGCAAAACTTTATTCAGAGCCTCAATATTTTAATAAAGAAAAAGCAAAAGATATGGCAAATATTGTTCTTATTCAGTGCCCTAAAGTTTATTCATCTCAAGTTGATTTGATGCGTGAAGAAATGAGAATATTGTTAGATGATATTAATTAATTTTATTATTAACTTTAAAATTTACGGATTATGTTAAAAAACAAGTGCTTAGTACTATTGACTGTTGTTATGTGTGTGTTTACTATTCAGAATGTAATAGTTGTTCTACGATCGCAGAAGCTTAGTGATCTGTCTGTTAATTTAATACATGCTTGTGGAGAAAGTTTTCCAGAAATTCCTGATATGGGAGGCGGATTTAGAGTCCGAGTAAAGTATAGCTTAAACTATTATACTTATACTTATTCTTTTTTCTTCCAGCAAAATGGAGTAAATTATTATAATACGTCAAAAATTCCTACGACACAAGTAGTTTGTGACGGAAATGGTGAGGTTAATTGTGTTCCTATGACTGATTATGGATTGCCGGAATATGTAGGTGTTTTGAGTGAGCAACAACTCCGCGAATTGGGGGCCTTTGATGCAAATTTCTAATTACAAATTCTGTTTTAGAAGAAGTATGCATTAACTTTTACTGAAGTTTAGCTTTGTAGGTGTTTAAAATTTTATTTTTTTTGTGAAAACTAACAGAATTTGAATAAGTTAGAAGAATTTGCTTTAAGCTCTGAGTGGACTTAGAAGTTAAAAACTAATAGAGAAAAATGAAGGCTGAAGGCTATGC
>ULTX01088556.1_pt1 | contig 12971 bp, 12 predicted proteins | sample 1958041 | NCBI WGS metagenome assembly ULTX01 (sample SAMEA4835747, study PRJEB28245) | human gut metagenome | biome: gut microbiome; material: fecal sample | place: Denmark | collected 2008
CACGGTGACGAGCGTTATTCATGGTTTATTGATTGATTCACCTTACAGATTTGGGGAATATCCAGCAATGGGTGTTCCCTAATCTGTTTTAATCCAATGTGTTATGAATGAGAATAATTACAAGCAAATGACCGTATTCATTATTTGCGTATTGGTCTTTATCGTATTTCTTTGCGTCAGTCCGTTTTACACGTTAGGAATCTTTGGGCTGTTAGTCTTATTGGTTTCTATCTTGTTTCACTAATTTATAGAAGTGAAAGTGATTTGATAATCAAATAGTTATAAAATGATTCTCAAATTTACTTTCACTTTTATATTAAAACCTATAAAATTGAAACAAAATGAGTTTGAAAAACAGCTATACAACAAGTGACTGCCTACAATGGGACAGTGCTACAAATTTAGTGAGAAAGTTATATAGGGATAAGAATTATAGAATAAGCCTGCTTGTCGGGTGTGGCATATTCTTCGGCTTACGCATTTCTGACCTATTACAACTTACTTGGAAAATGCTTCTAAATGAGGAAGCAAAGTTTACAATTACAGAAAAGAAAACAAGAAAACGTAGGGAAGTGAGAATTAACAAGGAGTTTCAGAAACACATTAATGACTGTTATACGGCTTTGGATATTCAGAACTTGAATGAACTTTGCTTTTTATCGGGCAGAGGGAAGAACAAAGTCTATTCTATCCAATGGGTGAACATTGTACTTAAAGAACTGAAAAGCAAGTACAATTTGAAGATAGACCATTTTTCTACCCACTCACTTAGAAAGACTTTTGGCAGAAAAGTATTTGAATCTTCTGAAAATGCTGAATTGGCTTTGGTTAAGCTGATGGAGCTTTTTAACCATTCAAGCGTTGCCATAACGAAACGGTATCTTGGACTAAGGCAAGAAGAACTATTGAATACATACGACTGCCTTAGCTTCTAATCTTGCAGTAGGTGGAAAATCTGAGAATTTGGCTCTTATAAGGGCACAAATGGATTTTCCACCTTTATATAAGTGTTATTCAGCATTCAAAATACAAATACCTATCGTTTTTGCATTAAGATTCAACGCTTTTATGTACCTTTGTATTCGACTTCCGTAAGGTTGTCAGACATAAGAGAACGAAGAGCGTTATTGAACTCGTCCTTCTTATCAAATTCTCGCAAAATTGGATATGGAGTAGGATGGGTAGCAACAACGCTCACGCTACGGATATATACTATCCTGAAAGGGAGAACTATATACTCGCATGGCGTGAGTGGCTGTTGCTTATCCACTCCATAAGGCAATGCGAGAAGCCCGATAAGAGGATAAGCAAGATACAGTCCTCACGCTTTTCGCATTTAATAACTTTAGATGTTCCAATGGGGGATGAGGAACACAGAATATGTAAAATGGCAAATGACATTAGGCTTCAAGAATTCAAGTATATGATTCAGCAAGGGCGTGCAGATTCTTATCCTGACCTTGAGTTTTATTGTTGGGATTCTGCCAAATCAGGAAATATTGATGCGTTAATTCTAATAGGTGACTATTTGGGATACAACCAGGGAGACGCGAAACCTCTAAAGATATATTGCTACAATCTTATGCAAGAAGTTGCAAAAGTATTGCCACAAGCTTATTATTACTTGCACAGAATGATTGAGCAAAATAACTTCTTACGTATTTTGGAACCTGCCCTATCCATAACAACCGAGAAATTAGAACAACTATCAAAAGAATACTTAGAGCGTTCTGCTGATAGTCAATTTCCATGGGCAATGAGTGATTTGGGGGATTATTTGATTACCGGTCTTTGTGGTTATGGTATGCAAAAAAATGTTGCAGAAGGATTGAATTGGCTAAATAAAGCAGCCAAGAAAAATCATGCTCCTGCAATGTCCTCGCTTGGCTATTACTATGATTCTATCCATGATGATATTAAAGCAACTTATTGGTTCGCTCGTGCGGCAATACTATTAGACAAACATGGGATAAAAAAGTTAGCATTAGCGTTTCGTGACGGTAAAGGCGTATCTAAAAATAAACAAATATGTACTTATTTGGAAAATTTGGTTAGACCTCATAAAAAAGATTCAAACGCATTTAATTGTAAACCAAAATGTTTTGATACAGAATTGGACAAAATCCTACAGCTAAACTTTTAAGTGAATCAGAATAACACCATTTATAGAAATGATATACAAAGAAGATATACTTCACAGATGAAACAAATGATATTCTACTTTAAAATGTCTGTTTTACTGCTTATTTGCAGTTGCAGCAACAAGCCGCAATCAAATAATCATGCTTTTATTGATAGCTTAATAGTTGGCAAGTGGCGAATGGTAGGATATGGAAGTGGTACTGTAAATGCACTTGACACAATTTCATTTTTTGAAAATGGCAAAATGGATTATCCATTTGAAACAGGTGAATTTACCTACCGCTTTATAACATCTGATTCTTTGGCTATCTATAATCATGGCTTTGGAGAACAGCATTATAAGATTCTCAAACTATCCAATGACAGCCTAATAAAGCAACTTAGACGGCAAAGGATATATACTGACAGCATTGACGAGCCTATAATTGGAGAGATTGAAAAATACATAAAAGTAACAGACAAGTAACAATTTATTCATTTAACATAAAGACAAAAAACAAATGAAAGCATTAAGATTTATTGGAATGCTCTTAGCTCTTGTGGCATTGAGCATAAGCCCCACAACAAGTAATGCACAGACTTATAAAGGCTCTATCGAGGGTGGAAGAACATTGCATACAGATGACATAGGGCTGTTTAGTACCACAGACATATACACAACACACGGTGTTCAATTCAACTCATACCTTTATGTGGGTGCTGGTGTTGGGGTTCGATTAGGAGATGGATATACAGCCATTCCCATATATGCAGATGTGAAATACACCATTCTCAAAAAGAAAGTTTCTCCCTTTATTGATGCGAAGATAGGATATAGCGTACTTGATGCGTCAGGCTTTTATATGAATCCAGGAGTAGGTGTCAGTTGGAACTTCTATAAAGAGTTGTCTGCATTTCTAAAAGTTGGATATACCTATAATGCCAATCCTTATGATGGTTGGATGAAGCCCAATGAAATGGGATGGGTTTCAGTAGAAAACAAGACGGACATCTATCCTCATGGCGTGTCTGTTTCTATTGGCTTCGGCTTCTAAAAAACTACCTAATGAGAAAGAAGAAATGTAGAATCATATTGCTCTGTTTGGTAACGGTGCTTCTGATAATCATTCTAAGTTGTTACCTGTTGGTTTCCGTCAATGCAAAAGGAAAGACCTTTAGTGATGTTCAAGACATACCCTTTAATGAAACAGGTCTGTTATTGGGTACTTCCCCCGTTACTTCCAATGGCGAGCATAACTACTACTTTGATGAAAGAATCAAAGCTACTGCAACTCTTTACCATAGTGGGAAAATCAAAAAAATTATAGCAAGTGGAGGTGACTATTCAAGTAACGGAGGGTACAATGAATTGACAGCAATGAGGGATTCATTGATAAAGCTGGAAGTACCCGACAGCTTGATTTCTTTGGACTATCAAGGGACACGCACCCTGCATTCAATAACCAAAGTCAAGGACTTGGGAAGCATTACTATCATTTCACAGAAGTACCACAATGAAAGAGCCATATACCTTGCAGAACATTACGGTTTACAAGCCGTAGCTTACAATGCAACTATGCCAAACATTACAAAGAAGAAAATACAGAACATTTCAAGAGAGTTTCTTGCAAGGGTAAAATTATTTATAGACTTAGTAAGTTCTAATTGATTGAATAAACTGACAAATTAAGAATGTGGATAAAGAGCAAGCTATAAAATTGGCACAACGCTATAAGGCAGCAGTAGCAGAACGGTTGCCCTTAAAGGCTCTTTACCTTTATGGCTCATACAGCAAAGGCAACCACACGGAGGACAGCGACATAGACATAGCCGTTGTCGTGGAACACATGAGCGATGATTATTTTGAAGATACGCCTTTATTGTGGAAGTTGAAACGCAAGATAAGCAATCTTATAGAGCCTGTTCTACTTACAGAGGACACCAATAATCCACTCTATGCTGATATTCTCAAAACAGGAATACTGATATAAACAAGCAGTACCTTTTTTGAAGAAAGCCTGTTTTATAGGGGGATTCAGAAAAAAGTACCACTTACTGAAAAAGCCACTTTATTTCATATTTCAGAAATTAGAATATGGCGGCTTTTTAAGTGTTTAGAAACATCTGAATAAGATGCACCTATATAATTGATTCTCTTATTATTACTTGCATAGTCCAACCGAATTTGCTAACTTTACACCGAGATAATTAACATATTCATTAACAATTACAAGTCGTTTAAACCCATGTTTAAACCAAGCGAGTAGACAATAAAACTACGAGTGAATCATGCAACTCTACTGATTCATAAAGTGCCATAGCTCAGTTGGTTGCATCCAAAAGTGAGCGTCAGCGAGCTTTCGGATGCCGAAGATGAGCAAAGGACTGAAAATCCTTGTGTCCCCGGTTCGATTCCTGGTGGTACCACTAAAAGTAAATAATAGTAGACTCCTGATTCCCAAACGGAATCGGGAGTTTTTTATTGTTCATCTGCCTCGTACGCTTTTGTCGTCATTATAACATTAACCACTGTAGTTGTTTTTCAGTGAAATCATCTTGTTTTGACGTGTTTGAATTCGTCATGTGTCTTTCCTTCAAATGATAAATTATTTGAATAGGCTCATTTATTGTCGAGTAAGTGATTATGAGTCGTTTAGTGATTTCCCGGCAGCAGTCAGTATGTACTAATGATTATAACTCGTTGCGATCGGTTCTTCATGGCAGTATAGTGTTGCGATTGATGGTCAATCAAGTTGTAATTAATAGTCTTTCGTGGTGCAATATGTCATCTTTCGCAATGCAAAAGACGGTCTTTTATTGTAGTGGTTATATAAAGCATTTTTTAATATGTTTCTTTAATATTATATGTATGGTGGAAAAGATTAAAATAAAAAAGAGACACTCTATGAGTGTCTCTTCGTACGCCTGCAGGGGTTCGAACCCTGGACCCTCTGATTAAGAGTCAGATGCTCTACCAACTGAGCTACAAGCGCGTCTGCATTTGTTATTTCTCAAATGCGTGTGCAAAGGTAGGCGTTTTATTTTAAACTACCAAAACTTTTGCCGAGTTTTTTACGATTTTATTAAAAATAATTGTTTTTAGGGGTATAATCGGGCATTTATTTGTATTATTATTATCTGATTTCCGTTAAATCAAGAAAACAAGTGATGTAATAAAAAACAATAAATATGTAGCTTATTTTTACTTAATACTTGGATTTTTCTTGAACTTGCATTAACTTTGCAGTAGATATGAGGGCCATGGTAGCCTACGGCCTGTTTGGAATATCACTTTTGATTACATGGCTTATTTTAATTTATAACTTATAAACTAATCAACAACATGAAGAGATTTGTTTTATTATGCCTGTCATATATTTTGGCAGTAAATGTCGTACAGGCAGATGATTACGGGGAGTATTATAATAATCTTCCGGTTAACATGCCAATTGTCAATACTCCGGTGATTCCTGATTATTCCGTCAATATCAAGGATTTTGGCGGTGTAGGTGATGGCCTTACGCTTAACACGGAGGCTTTCAGCAAGGCAATTAGCGCGTTGAACAAGAAAGGTGGTGGACATTTGGTAGTTCCTGCAGGTATATGGCTTTCCGGTCTTATATCGCTTAAGGATAATATAGATCTTCATCTTGAGAAGAATGCAATATTGTTGGCTTCGCCTGACAGAAGTCTGTTCATTAAGGAGAAGGACGGGAAGAAGGACACGAAGTGTACCCCTATGATTAATGCGAGCAAGCGTAAGAACATAAGTATCACTGGTGACGGCGTCATAGACGGCAATGGCGCTTACTGGCGTCCTGTAAAACGTTCAAAGGTAAGTGATACGGAATGGAAGGACTTTCTGTATATGGGTGGAACAGAAACGGAAGGTGGAAAGTTGTGGTTTCCTTTTAATTTAAAGCATTTTGACAATATCGCGTCCTCTCCCGAGGCTCAGGAGAAAATGCGGACTCATTTGATAAGGTTCACTGATTGTGAAAATGTTATGGTGAAAGGTGTAACTATACAGAATTCTCCGAAATTTCATTTAATCCCGACACGTTGTACGAATGTAATTGTAGACGGTGTTACTATCCGGTGTCCGTGGAATGCGCAAAACGGCGATGCGCTTGATATAAGCAGCTGCCGCAATGTCTTGATTGTGAATAACACTATTGATGCAGGTGATGACGGTATCTGCATGAAAGGTGGAGCCGGAGAGTCGGGCGTAAAGTATGGTCCGTGTGAAAACATCCTGATTGAGAATAATGCCGTATTCCATGCCCATGGAGGTTTTGTAATAGGCTCAGAGTTTTCTGGAGGCATGAAGAATATCGTTGTGCGTAACAATCGTTTCTGCGGTACGGATACTGGCCTGCGATTCAAAAGTGGCATTGGCAGGGGAGGCAAGACCGAGGGTATATATATCAGCGATATTTATATGACCGATATAAAAGACGAGGCTATTGTTTTTGACTGTACTTATATTGATAAAAAATATAGTGTAAAAGAGGATGACGGGAAAAAATCAGAGGTTGTGGATAACGCTCCATTTGCTCCTGAATTTTGTGATATTCACATTTCCAATGTTGTCTGCCGTAATGTCAAGACTGCCATTTCGGTTACGGGACTGCCCGGGATGAATTGTGTGCACGACGTAACTGTTGACAATTCAACGTTCTTTTATACCAAGAAAGACAAGGAATTTATAGATAACGCGGAATTGAACATTACAAACTCAAAATTCGTAAGTTTCTAAAAAACAATCAACTGAATAAATGAGAACCGGACAAGGATATCCGTATCAGATTCATCGGAAAATACATCGATATCCTTGTCCGGTTTTGTTTTAATATGCTTTGTCGTCGCCATGTATTGCGTCGGTGACGGTCTTTATCATTATCTGGATGTCAAGCCAGAAACTCCAATGCTCGATATACCAGATATCTTTTTCCACACGTCGCCGCATGTCTTCTACGGTTTTTGTCTCACCTCGTTCTCCATGGGTTTGGGCCCAGCCTGTTATTCCTGGTTTTACATAATGCCTTATCATGTAGTCAGAGATAAGTTCAGAGTAATAATCTGTGTGTGCAAGCATATGCGGGCGTGGCCCTACAAGGCTCATGTCGCCTTTCAGTACATTGATGAATTGCGGTAGTTCGTCAATGTTCGTGTGTCGCATCAATGCTCCCCATTTTGTTACCCTCGGGTCGTTCTTTACGGCTTGTACGGTATCAGAGTCTTTGTTGACTTTCATGCTGCGGAATTTATAGCACCAGAAGTCGCGCCCGTCGTAACCGGTACGCTTCTGTTTGAAGAACAAAGGGCCGGGCATTGTTATTTTCGATACGATGTAGACGATAATCAGAACGAACGGGAATATCGTGCATAAGAAGAGCAGTGATACGAATATATCGAACAGGCGCTTCTCTATCCTGTTGCGCACGTCACGTAACGGCTCGTCATATTGCGACAGAACGTAAATATTACCAAATTCCTTTACTTTGGCTTTCCTGAATTCTCCATAGACTGTCGACGGGACATAATACGCACGTATCATGTTCTTGTCGCATATTTGCATGAGTTCCTTGAAACTTACGGTTCCTGCCGGCACCTCGCTAATATACAGTTCGTCCACGTGATTACGTTCCAGATAGTCGATTATGTCATCCTTGTCGCCGAGTCTTGGTATCGCCTCGCCTGTGGTTGAGTTGACAATCGCTTGGTCGCCGAGTCTCGAGAAATATCCCAGCAGGTTGTATCCGTTCCAGTCATTTGTCATAACGTCGGCCACTTTCTGTGACATGCTGCCTGTTCCTAAGATTATTGTCTTTACCGAATCACGTCCTGAGGTTCTTCTGTGGATTATGTATGTTCGGAGTACAAGCCGTTCGATGCTTGTCGCCACGAATATTATTGCGGCGAGGAATAATGAAGATACGTCATCGGGTATTCTCACGTCGCTGAACATTCCGAGGAATGACGTGTAAAGCACGATGAAGATCAGTGATGTTCTTGACGTATTGCTAAGTACTTTTGCTGGTTGTGCCCATCTGTGGTGCAAGCTTATTGTCACGAACTGCAGAGCAATTATGTACGCGATGTTTGAAGTGATGAAATATGTCAGAAAGTTTCCTTCCCAGTTTAGGAACGGGAACCAACTCAGGTAGTATGACAATAAGAATACGATGTTGAATGTCAGCCAGTCTATAACTGACAAGGATACGCCTAGTTTTAATGTTCGGTCAAATGCAGAAATCATAGTTGTAAATTTTTCAATCCTCTCTCTTGATAATCATAAATGCAACGTTCACTATCCTTGGATAACTTCCTTTATTGTCTATGGTAAGTCTGTCTTTCAGGCAGAATGTGTGTTTATGAAAATCAAGTTTTGTGTTAATAAACATCTCAAGTTCATGCCGTAAGTAAAGTCTTTAGTTTTATTGGTATGTCGGTTGTATACTTTTTTCAAAGCGCAAAGTTAATAAAAAATGTTTTCCAAACAAAGAAAAAGTAAAATTTTTACATTAACTTTGTGCCCAAATACAAATTCAAACTACTATCAAAGATGGAAGAACAAAAACAGCTTTTTCACGAAGTAAACGAAGGTTACACCATGCTTGAGGCTATAAACGAGGCCAAAAGATGCCTGCATTGTAAGGTTCCGCAATGCCAGAAGGGCTGCCCGATAAGCCACGACATTCCCGATTGGATTCATGAATTGTCAAGGGGTAACCTCGGTAATGCGATGAAAATAATCAACGACAAGAGTAATCTGCCTGCTGTATGCGGCCGTGTGTGTCCTCATGAGAAGCAATGCGAGGGACATTGTGTGTTGAGCAAGAAGGGACAGGGGATACATGTTGGCAAGCTTGAGCGTTTCATTGCCGACTTTGACGGCGATATGGGGCTGATACGTGAGAAACTTCAGCAGAAAACCCGTGGCAAAGTGGCTGTTATCGGGTCAGGACCGGCCGGCCTTACGATTGCCGGCGACCTTGCGCGGCAGGGTTTCAATATCGAGATATTCGAGATGGAACCGGAACCCGGAGGAGTCCTTATGTTCGGTATACCGGAATATCGACTGCCCAAAGAGGTGGTAAGGCGCGAGATTAAAAAGATAGAAGAGTTAGGAGTCGTATTCCATTGCAATACGACAATAGGCACAGACCTTAATATCGACCAGCTTTTTGAGCAGGGATTTGACGCGATTTTCATGGGCACAGGTACCGTGAAGCCGCGCAAGCCTGATATTCCAGGACGAAATCTCAGGGGCGTACGTCAGGCGGTTTATTTCCTTCGTAAGGTGAGTCTTTACAATGAAGGCAGCATTGCCCGTGAGGATGTTCCCGTGCAGGAGGGCGACAGGGTGTTTGTATTAGGCTGCGGCAATACTGCGATGGACGCTGCCAGGACGGCAATACGTATGGGGGCGCGCGACGTTGAGATTATTTACCATCGTACAATCGATGATATGAGCGCCCTGCATTCTGAATATGACGAGGCCGTAGCGGAAGGAGTGAAGTTTAATTGGGAGTCAAATCTTGTCGAGATACTTGACTATAACGGAACATTAAGCGGTGTCGTAATCGAGCACGGCGGTGAGCGCCGCACGGAAAAGGCCGATAAGGTTCTGATGGCAATAGGTTCGGTTCCGGCCAGCCGTATTGTTTCGACAACCAAAGGCATAGAGACTGATGAGAGCGGATATGTCCTTACACGTGAAAAGCCTTGCGGAATGACAAGCCGAAAAGGTGTTTTTGCCGGTGGCGACGTTGTTAACCGCCCGTCAACCGTAGTCCTTGCCATGCGTGATGCCAAGAAGGTGGCCGAAGGCATAGCGCAATATGTTGACGCGATAAAACTGCTTGAGGCTATAAACATGAATGAACATATAAAAAAATAGACAATTGCAAAGTCCTGAGGGACGGTACAATAAAACGCCGGAACGAGGAAAACTACAGCGCAGAATAGATTTGCATGCGCATTTAATATCGCGTTGTAGTTTTCCTCGTTCCGGCGTTTTATTGTTTATGTAGGTTGTTTTTTATTTGTATGGTTTATTGTCAACTTGGCAATTTGCCGTCAATCGGTTTCTGATTAGCCGTATTTTGCATTACGAAATGCCGTCTTTTACATGATAAAAGACCGTATTCCACAAAGTCTTTATTTACCGGGCCAAAATTCGCTTGCGGTGTCTTGCCATTTATTGGATTGTATTGTACTGAATTATCTGTTACCATCCTGCAAGCGGTATTTTCTTCCGTGGCGGGGGAAAAGCCGCGTCGATATGGGCCAGGTCTTCATCGTTCAATGTTACCGTTAGGCTGTTATAGTTGTCGTTGACATGTGATATGCTTCCTGCTTTGGGTATGGCTATTATGCCAGGACTGCGCATTGTCCAGGCCAATGCTATTTGGGCTAGCGTAGCCTTGTGGCGTTTGGCTATTCTTTCCAGTGTCTGGTTGCATGACAGACGTCCTTCGCCTACGGGGCTATATGCCATGACCGGCATGTTGTGCCGTGAGCACCAGGGCAGCAGGTCATATTCCACACCGCGGCTTTCGAGGTTATACAGTACCTGGTCGGTTGAGCATTCTCGGCCTTGTGGCAACGAGATGATATGTTCCATGTCGGCAACGTCGAGGTTACTCATGCCCCACATACCGATTTTCCCCTCGCTGCGTAGTTCGGCAAGTGCACGTACTGTTTCCGCAAAAGGGTGTATGCCAATCCAATGTAGCAGGTACAGGTCTATGCGCTCTACGCCAAGGCGCCTGAGGCTGCGTTCGCATGCACGTTTCGTGCCTGTGTAGTCGGCATTGCAAGGCAGCACCTTGCTTACGATAAACACTTTGTCGCGTACTCCCCGGATGGCTTCGCCTACGAATTCTTCGTTTCCGTACATCTCGGCAGTGTCAATTACCGACAGCCCGAGCTCTATCCCATGCCTTAGCGCACGCATTTCGTCGTCGCGCCTTGCTGCCGATATACCCATTTTGTATGTGCCTTGGCCGAGCTTGCATACGGACCGTCCGTCGGGGAAAGTTACAGTCTGTTCCATGCCGCATTTTGTGATTTAAGAGCCGGGTATGGCCTTTTTGTCATCATACCATTAACCCTCTTGTGGCATATTGTTGCTCATTCCCGGCTCTTGGTTCTTGTCATTTCAATGTTTAGTTATTTCAGGTTCTCACGGTAGAACTGTTCAATCTTGTCGAATGGAATCTTGTCAAGGTTGTCGTAAAGATCCGTATGGCTTGCGCCGGGTATTATCATCAGCTCCTTGTTGTCCCCCTTAAGTTTTTTGAACGTGTCCTCGCTGAAGTACCTGGAATGTGCTTTTTCGCCATGAATCAGTAATACTGCGTTGCGTATCTCGCCTGCAAAGCTAAGCAGCGGCATGTTCAGGAATGACAATGAAGAGGTCTTGTTCCATCCGCCGTTTGAGTTAAGGGAGCGCTTGTGGTATCCTCGTTGTGTCTTATAGTACGCATGGTAGTCCTTGACAAACTGTGGCGCGTCCTCCGGTAATGGGTCGACTACTCCTCCAGCCAGCGCATACGTGCCGTTACGGTAGTCCTCCGTGCGTTGTGCGTTTAGCTGTTCGCGCATGGCGTTGCGTGCATCGGCGTTGTCCGCCTCGTCGAAATATCCGTTTTCTGTTACTCTGCTCATGTCATACATTGTCGAAGATACCGTTGCCTTTATCCGTGTGTCGATGGCGGCCGCGTTTATGGCCAGGCCTCCCCAGCCGCAGATTCCAAGTATTCCGATACGCTCCTTGTCAACGTCGTTGCGCGTAGAGAGATAGTCAACGGCTGCGCAGAAATCCTCAGTATTTATGTCCGGTGAGGCTACGTAGCGTGGCTGACCACCGCTTTCGCCCGTAAATGACGGGTCGAAAGCTATCGTCAGGAATCCTCTCTCCGCCAATGTCTGGGCATAGAGTCCTGACGCTTGCTCCTTGACAGCGCCAAACGGGCCGCATACGGCTATGGCCGCAAGCTTGCCTTCGGCATTCTTTGGTACATAAAGGTCAGCCGCAAGCGTTATCCCGTAACGATTATGAAACGTAATCTTGCTGTGGTTCACTTTCTCACTCAGCGGAAACACCTTGTCCCACTCTTGAGTCATGTTCAGTTTCTCTTCCATAAACATATTTTTATCAATGTTTTCTTTTTGTGCCATGATACTGTTTGCCAAGGAAAAGCTGGCTATTAGTATCAAGCATGCTTTCTTTATCTCCATTTTTCCCATTGTTGTTTTACATCTGCAAAATTACGGATACTATATAATAATGTAAGTATCTGTTTTACAGATAAAAGTATCCGGATTACGTTTTTATATTTACCTGGCGGCCGTTAAGCCATCTCATGCGTTGAAAAAGACGGCGTTTTAGCTTCTAAAAGGCCATCTTTTACATCCTGAAATGCCGCCTCTTAGTCTCTAAAATGCCGTCTTTAGAGTTTTACCCACCTTTTGGTCGACATATATATAATAAGGTAATGGGATGATGCGATCGTTTCCTTCTCTTGTACTTCTTTCTTTTTTTACGTTGTGAATTATGCAAAATAGCCTTTTAGGCATAGAAGAATTATGATTGACTCAAGTCTGCTCTTATGAACATTTCTTTTGTGCTTTTTATGCTTTATACGTGCGTTTTGGTTGATTTAAATCAAGAATGTAATATTTTTGCATTGTTTTTGAAAAATTCTTGCTGAAATATTTGCAGGTTTGCTGTAAACCCATTACCTTTGCATTCGCTTTCACTTCAAAACAACAATCTTGTTAAGAGGTGCTCAAGCGAAAGTTCTTTGAAATGATGACACAGGCGAGGAGCAGCGGCC
>ULTX01068035.1_pt1 | contig 12908 bp, 9 predicted proteins | sample 1958041 | NCBI WGS metagenome assembly ULTX01 (sample SAMEA4835747, study PRJEB28245) | human gut metagenome | biome: gut microbiome; material: fecal sample | place: Denmark | collected 2008
ATGGCTAAAGGAATGGCTGACGGTTTGGCCAAAGGAAAGGCTGAGGGGATGGCCGAGGGAAAAGCCGAGGGAAAAGCCGAGGGAAAAGCCGAGGGAAAAGCTGAGGGTAAAGCTGAAGTGGCCAAGGCCATGCTTGAAATCGGTATGCCAATAGGGCAGATCCTACAATTGACCGGGCTTACCGAGAAACAGGTAAAGGCATTAAGGTAATGACCCGAAAAACAAGGCGACCGGAGATCCCGGTCGCCTTGTTTTAATAAGCTGGTTTAAAGTTAAAGAGGGTTACCTTGCAAAATACATGCTCTCTCCATTGCTTCCGTTGTAGTTCGCCTGATAGACCACATCGTAACTGCCAGAGATTGTGGAGTTGTCAGCTGATGTTGCCTTGGCGATCGAAACACCACAGATGTAGTATTTTCCGTTGCTGGTCTTCTGACCGGCACCGAAGTACTGGTACTTCAAGGTCTTGAAGTTGTCCTTCGCTGTAAACCAAAGCCAATCATAGTTGGCCTCGGAGAAATCCTTAGGAGCGAAGTTGTAGTTGCCCCAACCGTTTCCTCCCGAGCACTCAGGCAAGTAAACGCAGAACTTACCGCCACTTAGCGACTGAGACTTGCGGCGGTCAAGGAACAGACCCACCTTGGCTGTCTTGTTCTTGTAGTCAATCTCGACGCATGCGTCAAGGATCGAGTCGAGGTAAAGTCCCTTGACACCCACGTTGTTGACATGCTCCGCACCATTGGCGTCCGCCAAAGTCTCCCCGTTGAGAGGATTGCCGAATGTCACCGTTGTCTTGTCAGCGTTCACGTTTCCCTTACCCAAAGTCTTGTTTGGATCAAAGAGTTTGGAATATAACGTCCAGGAACCCTTGAAATCGGCAGGAGAAAGCTGAGTCACGGTGATCCTTGAGCCGGTGGTAAACTCGATTGTTGCGGTACGAGGACTTCCTGTAGTGTTCTCCGTCCAACGAACGACACCGTCCTTGTAGGTAAGCCATCCCTTGTCAACCGATGCATCGCCTCCAATAATAGGACGATAGCCAGCCTTGTCGTTCTTCCACAATTCGAGTTGCTCAGGCTCGGTAGGCACACGTGCCTCGACCTTGACCTTGCAGGATGCCGTCTTCCCACCGTCGGTTGTCGTGACTGTCACCACAGCCTCTCCTGTCGCCTGTCCGGTAACAACGCCGTTCTTGTCAACAGTTGCGATGTCCTTGTCCGACGTAGACCATGTCACAGACTGGTCAGTGGCGTCGGAAGGATTGACTATGGCCACCAATGTGGCTGTCTCATTTTCATAGACAGTGATCTCCGCCTTGTCAAAAGACACACTCTGAACAGGCTTAGGATTGACAATGATCTCACTGGTTGCCTTAAAACCACCATCGTCAGTGGTGACGGTGATGGTAGTGGAACCAGGAGACAGAGCCACAACTCTACCAAAGTTGTCAACAGACGCGACCTTTGCATCGGAAGACGCCCATTTGAAGTACTTGCTGGTCGCATTATTTGGCGCTACGGTCGCTGTCAATTCCGTATGCTCACCGGCTGTCAGAGTGACCTTGGCCGGACTTATTGAGACACTCTCGGCCTTTACGAAACTTTCCTCATCCTTACATGACGAGACGAATGCCATCGCAAAAACTGAAAGAACGCCCAATATCAATAATTTTGCTTTCATATTCATAATTCATTAATAATTCCATGATTAGTCTGCCCAATGAGTGTTGGTAGTGGTCTCGGATCTTGGAATCGAAAGAACCATCTCATCAACCGACAATGTGCCTGTCCTGTAGTGGTTGTTTGATCCCGCGCGGTTGACACTGATGTTCCAACGCTTATTGTTGTAGAATTCACGTCCACCTTCGCACCACATCTCGATGCGGGTCTGAAGCTGGACCATCTGGAGTGCGGACATCCCCGACATCCCGCTGTAGTTATCACAGGTGAGAGTCGGCTTGCCGGCTTTGGTACGGGCGGCGAGCAACTTGTTGAGAACCTCTTTGGCCTTAGCATCCTGTCCACTCTGGGCATAGGCCTCGGCAAGCATCAGATAGGCCTCGGAAGAACGGAAGATGTAGTTGTCACAAATGATCTGATGGTCACGCACGGTCACACCCTTAGCGAAAGTCGCGGCGAATTTCATACTTGAATATTCAGGAATCTGCTGCTCCAGAGTCTTCCCATCCGAATCAAGGATGTACTTGTAGTTGGCTGTGGATGTGGTGAATATGTCCTTTCGGAAATCATTCGCGTCAATCTTGTCATAGAGCCTTGAGTCAATCCGAGGCGGCTCTCCACTCGAACCGGCCACACCATTGGCGAATATGTTGAAGAATGACGATGTGTAGGTGTTCGAGCCGGCGCCACTGATGAATCCCATCAAGGCCTCAGGGTTGGCGGCCACGACAAGGAAGGCGTTATCCTCAGACTTGCAGTCCTTGGTTCCATCGCAATAGGCCTTGAAATCCTCATCCTTCGCACCGTAGTTCGCCTCCTTGATGAAATTAGGGAACTTGCTGACAATCTCAGACGCAGCCTTGATACAAGTGTCCCAATCCCCGGACCACAGAGCGGCACGAGCAAGAAGGAACTGAGCCACGCCACGGTCAACATCTTTAGGCTCTGTCGTATAGCCCATTTCCGCAAGATCCTCGACAGCCTCGGTAAGATCCTCAAGGATGAACTTGTAGGTGTCCGTGGCGGAAGAGATAGGCGCAGGATCGTTTGTACCGTAAGACTTATATATAGGCATTCCCTTTCCGTCCTTACCACCATTGGTGTAAGCCGGCTGGAAGCGCTCCATAAGCTGCATGTAGGCGTACGCGCGGACCGCAAGAGCCTGTCCACGATACTTTCTGGCATTAGCTCCGGCTTTAGCCGCCTCTGGCGTGAGGTAGAGGAGAGCCTTGTTGGCTCCCGTCAGCATGCTGGCGCTAAGAGCGTAATAAGGGTAGGTGTTGTCAGTGAGGCTGAAGGTCTTGATGAGCTCATAGGCTGTCTCATGCCCACTGGACGCCGTCACGGCGGTTCCAGGTATGACATCGTTGCCTCTTAGGCTCATCAGGTAGTCCTGGTCAATCTGCGAGTTGAGAGGATAGGACGAATAACCTGTCCATGTCTGACCTGAGATGTTGAAGAAATTCTCAAGCCCTGTGCCGACAAGATTAATAATCAAGTTCTTGGCACTCTCATCTCCTTCTTCAAGAATCTTCTGAATCTGCTCGTCCGTGATGTTGTTAGGAGGAGCGACATCCAGAGACTTGCATGAACTCAGGGAGAAGGCGGCCAGCAAGGCGACCGCTATGTAATTTATGTACTTTTTCATAATTAACATTTTCTTAAGAAATTAAAAGTCCAGGTTTATTCCGATAGTGTAGGTACGCATATTCGGGAATGTGTAGCTGTCCACATCGTTATAGCCACCGGAAGCGGACATTGTAGGATCTATGGCCTTCGCCGCCGAGAGGATGAACAGATTGTCAGAAGAAGCGAACACCTTGATGTTGCTTACGACCTTGTCGATGCGAAGCTTGTTGAGAAGCGACTTGGAGACATTGTAGCCCAAAGTAAGGTTCTTCAGACGGAGGTACGAAGCACTGAAAAGGCTCTCGTCGGTGAAGCTCCAATTGCCGCCATTGGCGGAAGTACCGCTGAAATAAGAGTTCTCTCCGGCAGGGTACCACTGCATAGGGAAGCCGGCTCCCGTGTTGTCCGGTGTCCAGGTGTTACCCTTCACATCCTTGGAGACAAACATCATCCTATACATCTGGGCGTCAACCACATTATAGAGGTACTCCGCATAGTTGCGGCTGAAGAACTTTCCTCCGATCTGATAGGCGAACTGTGCGTTCACGTAGAAGTTCTTGTAGGAGAAACTGGTGTTGAAACCACCTTGGAATGTAGGGATAGCGCTGCCGACCTCGTACTTGGAAGCATTGGCGTAATTGGTTGTCTTCACGCTGCCGCCGACCTCGGTGTCCTTATACTTACCTGCCGCGTGGTCAGCTTCGGTGACCCTATGGAAGTACATAGGAAGACCGCTGCTCTGATCGATTCCGGCATATTTGTACATGTAGAGATTGAACCAGTCCCGACCGATGCCTCTGAGATAAACATTGGCATTTTGCTGGGAGCCTCCGGCGGAAGCCCAAGAGCCTTGGTTGTCTTCCCATGTTCCATCAGGAAGTCCCTCGGCGTGGGCAGGGATGGCATCATCAGGAAGGTCGGTTAGTTTGGTGGTGTAGTGAGTGATGTTGAACGCCACGTTCCAGCGGATGTCCTTGGTTCTGATGATGTCAGCGTTGATGTCAAGCTCAATACCACGGTTTGTCAACTCTGCGATGTTGCGAGGCAGCGTTGTCTGTCCCATTGCAAGATATGAAACCGGCTGACTGAATTGAGAGTTGCCAGTGACACGGTTGTACCAGTCAAAGGTGAGGTCAATCCTGTTGAAGAGGGTAAGATCAAGACCCACGTCAAAAGTTTTGGTCTCTTCCCAAGTGAGCTGCGTGTTCACGAGACCTCCCATAGAAAGCTTGTAGCTGTCACCGGTTGGTCTGCCGGTACCATTGTTCGTTGTCTGGTAGGTAGTGCTGTAACCCCAGGTTCTGTAAGTCTGGTAGCGGCCGATGCCGTTCTGGTTACCGATCACACCGTAGCTGGCGCGGAGCTTACCATTATTTAGCCAGCTGTCCCTGAGATCCTGCATGAACGATTCCTCAGTGAAGCGCCAACCGGCACCCACAGACCAGAATGTTCCCCATCTGTTCTCTTTTCTGAACTTAGATGAGCCATCACGGCGGACGGATCCTGAAACATAGTACTTGTCAGCGAATATGTAGTTGGCGCGTCCGAGCCATGATCTCATTCTTTCTATGTCATGACCATAACCTGGAGTCGGAGCGCTTCCGGCACCATAGTAGCGTCCCACAAAGTTGCCGGCCGCCAGGAATCCAGGTATGAACTCATCCGCGGATCCCCAGTTCACAGTCTGCTGCTCCCAATCACTGTCTTCGAACAACGCCATCGCATCAACGTGATGTTTTCCAAAGTCCTGATTGTATGTGAGCCGGTGCTGTAGATTCATCACCTCGATGTCGTTCATCCTCTTGCCGAAATATCCACCCATGCTTGCGGCGCGACCGGTCGTTCCATTGTAGTAGACGGTCGTTGTCCGGTTGATCTTGTCGTAGGCGAAGTCTGTCCTGAAAGTGAAGTGATCCAGGAAAGGAATCTCGATGTAGGTACGGGTGTTCAGAGTAGAGGTAAGATCCTCACGGATGTCGTTGTCCATCGCATACATGATGTCCGTTGATCCGTAGTTGTTACCCGTCTGTCCGAGAGGAGAATAGGTCGAGTTGTAGAGATAGTTGCGTACTTTGTCCCCATTCTTGTCATAGATGTAGTTACCTTCGGCATCGTGAGCGTAGAAAGGCACGATCGGTGTGTGACCATTGACATAACGAGTGATGTTACCCTGATTGGAACCGGAGTTACGCGCGGCCCAGTAAGTACCCTGATAGTTTGTCCTTGAACGGGTGTAGCCCACATTCGCACCAACCTTCAGCCACTTAAAGAGGTTGACGTTGATGTTGGCGCGGCCCGTGATGCGCTCGAACCTTGAATTAGGAACATAGGAAGGATCTGTAAGATAACCCAAAGAAAGGTAGTGATCCTCCTTGTCCGATCCACCGCTTGCGGAAAGATCGTACTGCTGACGGAAGCCGGTCTTAAGAAGAGCGTCGGCATAGGTGTCGTCGTAAAGAAGGGAAGCGTTAGGGTTGATCTTGCCGTCTGTACCGACGAGATACGCACCTGTCATTGTCGAACTCGCGGAAGAACCTGTGCCGTCAGGAGTGTAAGTTGCTCCAGGCACATTGTAAGCCATGTAGTTACCCAACATATTACGTCCGAAGCTATCGTTCAGGCCAATGTAGTTGAACAAGTGCTGGCTGGCGAACTCTGCGGCGGCGTCGTGAGACACATTAGGATTGCCTATGTTGGTGTAATACTCCCCAGTCTCCTTGTTGAGTGCCGGACCGGCGCCATTTACACCATAGCGATAGGAGTTATAGATCGACTGCCAGAGATATTCATAGATTCCTGCGGCATTGTCAACCTGCCCTACCTTGTAGGAACCGACGGTGTTCCAGCCAGCGCGTGCCTGGAAACTGATTTTTGTCCTGCCACTGTCACCTCTCTTGGTGGTCACGAGGATGACACCGTTGGCTCCGCGTGATCCGTAGATGGCCGTTGAGGCGGCATCCTTGAGGACGGTGATGGAAGCGATGTCTTCCTGATTCATGTTTGACAGAGGGTTGTCTCCCTGGGCAGGAACACCATCGATGATCACGAGGGCGTTGGAAGCCCCGACATTGGTGGAGCCGAGACCGCGGACACGAAGACCAGCGTCGTTACCAGGCTGACCGTCAACAGAAGCATACACGATTCCAGGAACGGCACCTTCCAATGCCTTGGTCGCCGAAGAACTGTTCTGCGAAGCGATCAGTTTGTTGTCAATCTGCGTAAGGGATCCTGTGAGATCCTTGCGCTTGGCAGTACCATAACCTACGATGACAACCTCGTTGAGAAAATCAGCATCGCTCTTGAGAACCACATTGACCACAGAAGACGATCCGAGCCGTACTTCCTAAGATGTGTAACCAATGCTTGAGAAAACGAGGATAGCTCCCTTTCTGACATCTGTCAGACTGTAGTTACCATCCAAGTCTGTCATCGTGCCGGTCGTGGTGCCCTTTATGAGGACATTAGCGCCGACACAAGGCTCCCCAGCCTCGTCCGTGACCTTACCGGACACGGCAGACTGGGCGAATGCCTGCACTCCGATTGTCAGAAGCACAAGCAATGTCGTAATTAATCGTTTACCCATAAACTGTGTATTAAAAAAAGTATTGTTAAATTCCTTTATCTTTCCTCAATCGAGTAACTTTGGAGAAAAGCCTTAACATTACAAAAATAGGTTATCATTCCCGATATTTTATATAATTTTTGACAAAACGACTTTGAATTCTGATAACGCAAACCTTTTCGCAAGCCTCCAAAATAAAGCCGGAAAGCTACAAACTCAAGGCTTGAGGAAAGGTAATGCCCTTCCGACTCCCTCAAGCTCAAGGAGGAGTTCGGGGCGGCAGATGTCGGCTTGGAGGAAATGGATCGGGGTGTCCTTGAAATGTGAGATGAAGATCTCTCTCACCTGCTCAAGATCCTGCGGGCGGCGGACGTAGACGCGGAGGTACCCGAAGCGGAAGGCAGAGCAATCCGGGGATATGTTGGAAGGAGCCACCAGATGCTCCACCACATCGATCGCACCGAGCGCCTGGACACGGGTGTCTTCCGAGAACTCGCTGTCCTCGCCTTTGATCGCAGCGGTTCCCGAAACGAAGACCACATCCCCAAGAAGCCTGCCACGCTCGAACTTGGGAGTCGTGCGCACTGCTTCCTTACCGGAGGCCAGAACCCTACCTGAATATCTGTGCGCGGGCACCTGCAACGGGTTGTCCAAAGGTAAGTTAGCCCCGTCGAAACCTTTGACGGCATACACAATGACCATCACTCCCCCAGAGTCACAGCCAATACCTGTCGCCGCAGGATAGCCGTCCACCCACTCGGCACCTGAATAGAAATCCGACCGCTAATTTCGGCATTTATTCCGACAATCGGAAGACTATCAAGTCCGCACGGAACACTTTCCCACCAATGGACATTCGTCCAGACCGGTCAGCAGCTGTCGCGGACAATAAGTGTAGGGGCGATAAGCCGTTGGACTGCAGGAAGATCCTGATTACGGTTCTCGATAATGTCAACAAGCGTCTCGGAGGCGAGGCGACCGATTTCGGCGAGCGGCTGCTCGATGCGGGTGATCGCGGGATAGAGGAAATCAAGGAAGCCGTTGTTGTCGAACGAGATGATGCCAACCTGCTCCGGCACATTGATTCCAAGCTCCCTGAACGCGCGGATCGCTCCAAGAAGGATGGTCGATGAATATGCGAACACGGCGTCATACCTGACTCCGTCCGAGAATATTCTCTTAACCTGATTGTAGCCGTTCTCGACGGAGAACGCGTCACCCACAATGGCATATTCAATGTCCTTGTCCTTATGGGCGTCGATCGCATCCCTGAAGCCTCTGACACGCTCCATCGAAGGGGTAGAGTCATCAACTCCCTGGATGGACAGGATGTTGCGGAAGCCACGGTCGATGAGATACTCAGTGGCCATGAAGCCGCCGGCATAGTTGTCGGTACAGATGTAAGGAAGTCCGGTCCCTTCAAAGTAACGGTCGATCAGGACTGTCGGGATGCCGTTCGTGATCTCGTCCGCAAGTCCGGACGAGTTGCCGACCGGAACCGCGATAATACCGTCCACGCTCCTGGAACGGAACATACGCAGAGAACTTTCGAAATCCTGCTGATTCTCAAGCGAGTCGGCGAGCAGCGTGTGGTAACCGGCTAGTTTGAGATTCTCGATCACGGTGGCCGCGAGAGTGGCGAAGAACGGGTTGTCTATCCCCGGAACCGTCAAACCGATGGTGAACGTCCGGCTGGTCCTCAGACCCTGGGCGAGCAGATTGGGAGTGTAATTCACCCTCTTCGCCTCCGCCCGTATTATGTCTATGGTTTTCTGGCTGATCCGGGATCTTTGAGCCTTGCCGGAAAGTACACGGGAAACGGTTGAGACAGAATAGCCGGTCTGCTCGGATATGGACTGGATAGTGTTCTTACTCATAATTAATGTCTTGGTTGGCAAAGATAGGGATTTTTTAGCAGATATTGACCTACCTCGATCAGCTAATACAAGCAAAACGTCTGACGTTTCCCGACACAATTCTGATTTTTTTCGTAAATTTGGTGACGGAACGATAAAAATCTGGCCAACGTTCTCCAGCGAAATAATTCAAGCGCATAGTATATTCTTTTAGATTATGAGGAAAAGTATTTTCACATTCGGTATCGCGGCTCTTATCCTTTGCGGCTGCGGAAACAAGGTTATTGAAGGATCAGGGGATGTCTTGAACATCATAATGGAGACCGACATCGGTAACGACATCGATGACGCGATGGCGATGGATCTGCTGTACAAGTACCTCGACGCCGGAAAAATCAACCTTCTGGCAGTGAACATCAATAAAGAAGGAACCGCTCCGGCTGAATATGTTGACATCCTCAACACATGGTACGGTCACCCGGACATCCCGATAGGAGTGATTCGTAACGGCGCTGATTGCGAAAATGACGCACCTAACTATGCCAAAGCAGTGGTGAATATGAAGGACTCCTACGGCAATCCAGCCTTCGGGCGCTCCATCAAAGAATATGACACCCTCCCTGACGCGCATATCCTTTATAGGAAACTTCTGGCAAACGCTGATGACAATTCAGTCATCATAGCCTCTGTAGGATTCTCGACCAACCTCATCAGACTACTTGACACTCAGAAGGATGAATATTCAGAATTGAGCGGAAAAGAGCTTGTCGCAAAGAAGGTCAAGCTGCTTGTCACGATGGCAGGAGATTTTGAGGATCCGAATATTCATGAATATAACATCTCCAAAGACATCCCCGCGGCCAAGATTATCTTTGAGAAATGGCCGACACCTATCGTCACGTCCCCATTCGAAGTCGGTTTAAGAATCGAATATCCTGGCTCCAGCATCGTGAACGATTTTGGATGGGCCGGGCTTCACCCGGTAGTCGAAGCTTACAAGGCTTATCTGCCAGAGCCATGCGACCGTCCGACCTGGGATCTTACAGCAGTACTGTATGCGGTCGAGGGCAGTGGCTGGTTCACGCTCTCTCCTGCGGGCAACATCGCCGTGACAGATGAAGGCTCGACCATCTTCACTCCGGACGAGAACGGCACCAGACGTTATCTGTCTGTAGATGAGAATCAAGCAGATTCCATCAAGACCCACTTTGTGGAGATGATGACATCTGTTCCTCTGCATAGAAATAATGGTTCCGCCAAACATTGACACCACTAATGCATGACGGAACCTACTTGGAAACTATAAGCCTTATGACTTCTCGGCGGCCACCTTGTTGAGGAAGCACTGGATGGTGTTCTCCATCAGGCAGCAGATGGTCATCGGACCCACTCCGCCCGGAACAGGGGTGATGACGGAGGCCTTCGGCTCGACTGAGGCGAAGTCAACGTCGCCGCAGAGGTTGCCGTTCTCGTCAAGATCCATACCCACGTCGATCACGGCGGCTCCTTCCTTTACCATGTCTCCGGTGACAAATTTCGGACGGCCGATGGCTACGACGAGGATGTCAGCCTGCCTTGTGATCTCGGGAAGATTCTTTGTTCTTGAGTGACAGACCGTTACCGTAGCGTTCCTGTCAAGCAGGAGTTTGGTGATGGGAAGGCCGACGATCTGGCTGCGTCCGATCACCACTGCGTTCCTGCCGGCGATCTCATAGTCAGCGTCCTCAAGGAGTCTTATGATGCCCATCGGAGTACAAGGAACGACGCAGGACGCGTTAGGCCTCTTCTGCCATAGGGCGGCGGTGTTCAAAGGGTGGAAGCCATCCACGTCCTTGGACTGGGCGATGGCCTCGATCACCTTCGGCTCACTGATCTGTTTAGGAAGAGGGAGCTGGACGAGGATGCCGTCCACGGTGTCATCGGCGTTGAGCCCGGCGATCTTGTCAAGAAGTTCCTGCTCAGGCGTGTCGGCGGGCATCCTGACTGTCGTGTTCTTGATACCCACGACATCGCAGGCCCTGGACTTATTTCTGACATAAGTCTGGCTGCCTGGGTCGTCCCCGACGAGGATCACTACCAAATGAGGCACTCTACCATACTTTGCAGGGAATGTGGCCACCTGCTCGGCCATCCGGGCCTTTAACCTGGCCGCAAGGTCTTTTCCAGATATAATCATAACATTTGTACCTCGCTAAAAGGTTATTACTAATTGAAAAAACATATCTCACGTTCAAAGTGCCTACCACGACAATCTATTCACGTTACCCTCTCCCTAAATCCCTCCCCTCGGGGGAGGGACTTACTTTCACCGCAAGCGGTGAAGAGGTGAGATTTATAACTACAGGACAAGATGTCCGATGTCGGAACGGTAGAAGAGGTTGTCGCAGTGGATCTTACGAACTGCAGCCAGAGCCTTGTCGCGGGCCAGGCGAAGAGTCTCGGCGGAAGCCACAACCATCAGCACACGACCACCTGAGGTCACAAGGGACTTGGCTCCGGACACCGGATCGGAAACCTCCTTGGTACCCATCTGATAGATCCTCACGGAAGGATCGGACAAAGCCTCATCCAGACCAGTGATTTCAAAGCCTTTCTCATAGGAACCCGGATAGCCTTTCGAAGCCATCACGAAACCAAGAGTCTGTTCGGAAGACCATTTGATCCGAGGCATCAGCTGTGACGACGGCACCTTCACACCCTCAGCCACGTCAGTCCCTTCCAGAGCGTTCACGACCTTGCCTCCATCGGCGACGGCACAGAAGATCTCGAATATGTCGGACTCCAGACGAGGCAGAACCACCTCAGTCTCAGGGTCGCCGAAACGGCAGTTGAACTCGATCACCTTGATGCCGGACGGTGTCTTCATCAGTCCGCCGTAAAGCAGTCCCTTGAACGGACAGCCCTCGGCGACCATCGCGGCGGCGGTCTTCCTCATGATGTGCTCAAGGGTGTATTCCTCATCCTCGGCGGTGATGACCGGAACCGGTGAATATGCTCCCATACCCCCCGTATTAGGCCCCTTGTCACCCTCGAACGCCCTCTTATGATCCTGTGCGATCGCCAACGGGAAGACTTCCTCACCGTTCACAAAGCACATGAACGAGAACTCCGGACCGGTGAGATATTCCTCGACCACGACCTTTCCCTTGCCGAACTTGTCGTCCAGCAGCATGTCCTTCAAAGCCGTCTGCGCGTCGGAGAAGGTCTCCGGGATGACGACACCCTTGCCTGCGGCCAGGCCGTCGTATTTCAGAACAACCGGGAAGGTGTGCCGGCTGACATGTTCAATGGCATCCGCATAGTTGTCGAAGGTCTTGAAGGAGGCTGTCGGGATGTCGTACTTTTCCATAAGCCGCTTGGCGAAGTCCTTGCTGGACTCGATGCGTGCGGCGGCGGCGGACGGGCCGAATATTCTCAGACCGGCCTTCGTGAAGGCATCGGCGATTCCGGCGGAGAGAGGGACTTCCGGCCCCACAACCGTCAGGTCAACACCGTGTTCCTTCGCGAAGTCCACAAGTTCAGGGATCTGTGTCTCCTTGAGAGGAACGCACTCGGCCTGCGCGGCAATCCCGGCGTTGCCTGGAGCGCAGTAGATCTTGCCGACACTTCTGGAACGACTCAAAGCGTCCACAATGGCATGCTCACGTCCGCCTCCGCCGACAACCAGCACATTTCTGGACAGCAGAGTGTCCAGCATTATCGTTTTGCCGTCACTCTTGTTCGTGGTTTCAAAATGAAAAACTCGCATACTACTCTAAGAAGCTTTGGCAGATTATTCTAATGTTTGAAATGACGTTCTCCAGTGAAGACCATGGCGATGCCAAGCTCGTCGCATTTCTTGATGGAATCCTCGTCGCGGACGGATCCGCCAGGCTGCACGATGGCTTTCACGCCGTACTCGGCGGCCAGGGTCACGCAGTCATCGAACGGGAAGAACGCATCGGAAGCCAGCACGAGACCTGCCTTGCGAGCGGCCTCCTTAGGGTCAACAGGCACGCCTGTCTTGGCGGTTTCCTCCTCGGCCAAAGTGGCGGCGGCCTGTTTGAGAGCCAATTCGGCGGAACCTACACGGTTCATCTGGCCGGCTCCCACTCCGCAGATCATTCCGGCCTTGCCGACGGTGATGGCGTTGGACTTGACGTGCTTGACAATCCTCCAGGTGAAATTCAGATCTACAATCTG
>ULTX01058073.1_pt1 | contig 12904 bp, 12 predicted proteins | sample 1958041 | NCBI WGS metagenome assembly ULTX01 (sample SAMEA4835747, study PRJEB28245) | human gut metagenome | biome: gut microbiome; material: fecal sample | place: Denmark | collected 2008
CAATGTCGGCGAATACAAACACGACCGATATTATCAATATACAATGATTGACGAGGCGACGCGGGAGCGGTTTATTTACCCTTACAAGGAAAAAAGCGGATGCTCGACCGTCGATTTTATAAAACGCGCAATAATTTACTTCGGCTATTTGCCCGCCGTTATTCAAACCGACAACGGCACGGAATTTACAAACCCGAAAGGCACGAGCGAAGGCAAAGTCCACGCCGTCGATCAGTTATTAAACCGACTCCGCATAAAACATAAATTGATACGCGTTTACACGCCGCGCCACAATGGAAAAGTTGAACGCTCACACCGTACCGATCAAGAAAATTTTTATAATCATTTAACCTTTTCGACCTTTGAAGAATTACGCGAAAAAATGCACGCTTGGCTCGTGCGTTATAATCATTGCCCGCACTCGTCTTTACGGGATAAATACGGGCGGCGGTCGTGGATTACACCGCTACAAAAGCGCGCCGAACTTATGGACGTTTTGAAATCGGCGACGTCCGACGCGGGTTATCGGGTCAAATTCTTGAAGAAAAAAGCCGCCTAACGAAACTTAACACCACCGACGCGCCGCGTCTATAATCGCCGCGGTTGTTTTCTTATACCCTTTTACAAGTTAAAACAACGGGGATTGCCGCACAACACGACGGCAACCCCCTTATTTTGCCTATTTTAGGGCGTCAAAACCCCGAAAATAAAAATTATTTAGAAAATTTCTTAAAATCTCTTAAAAAACGATTGACAAAACAACAATTTTCGTTATTTTTAAAATTTTTTTCGCACAACCTTATATGGTATATATTAAAAATAAATTCAACCATATGTGGTGAATGAAAAAATAAGTGAAAATAAATATTGAAAACCTGACAATTTGCGCTTAAAATGTGCATTGTTAACCTAATTACAACATTTATTGGGGAAAATCAGTCCTAATAAACAAATAAGTATAATCATCGACAAAAAATCGTGAAAACCGCATTTTTACGTAAGCCGATGGATTTTATAATCAGATTAACAAAATCATTTCTGCAAATTGGAGGGAAATTATGAACAAAACAATAGTGATTGCAGACGACAACGCTGCGTTATGCTCGGGCATGCGAGATTTCATCAATTCACAAGACGGATTTGAAGTGGTCGGAGTTGCTCAAAACGGAAATGACGCTTTGCGCCTTATCGACCTTTACAAACCCGACTTTGTCCTTCTTGACATCGTCATGCCCGAACTCGACGGCTTCGGAGTGCTCTCCGCAATGGAAAACAAATCATCGATCGTGATCATGATGTCACAGCTTGCAAGCGACGGATTCGTCCAAAAAGCAATGCAGTACGGCGCAAGTTACTTCCTTGCAAAACCGTTTGACTACAACACGGCGTTGAAAGTTATCAATGATTTTTCAAATCCTCGCCCGGCGCAACGCTCGCAAGTGAACGTGAGAAAAAATAAAACACTGGACGAACGTATCGCAAATTTGTTTATATCGGTCGGAATTCCCGCCCACATCAAAGGTTATCAATTTTTACGCGAAGCAATCAAAATGACGATTGAAACGCCCGAAATCATCAATTCCATCACAAAACAACTATACCCCGGCATTGCTCAAAGATATCAAACGTCCGCATCAAAAGTCGAACGTGCCATTCGCCACGCAATCGAAGTTGCATGGAACAGAGGTAAAATTGAAAATATAAACAACGTTTTCGGCATCAAAATTTACGCTCCCAACGAAAAACCCACCAACGGCGAATTTATCGCGCTCGTCGCAGACAAATTGCTGTTGGAGTGTGCATAGTATTGTGCCGTAGGCACAATACTATACACTCAAGCGTGCGTATAATTGTCCTTTCTGACAGTGAAATTTGCGCTATGCGCAAGTGATATTGCAGCATTGCCACAGTTAAGGAAGATTTGAATCTTCCTCTTGCGTGCAAAGCACGCCCCACCAAGCAGATAATTTTGCGAAATTGTGGCGTGAATTTTTGCCCGTCTTAATTTAATAGCAAAAAATTCTCTGCGCGGTTAGTAAAGCAATAAATCGCGCGTGGCTCTTGGCAATAAGCAAATTTTGCGTGTTGCCATTGCCTCTGCGATGATTTTTGCTCGCGCAAAGAACTCCTCTATCCCAACACATTAGAACGGGCGACAAACGTCGCCCGTTCTAATGTGGTTTGTTTTTTCTAATAAAACATCCATAAACCACAACCATTATATGCTGTTTCTCATCAAGGTCTTGACGGCGGTGCTTGTCCACCGCCGGATCGCATATTAAAGGCAGTGGACGATGCAATCGTCCAAGGACACGATAAGACAAAGAAAAAGCACTCGCGCTGAGTGCTTTTGGCCTTATGAGTGGACTCGCTCAACAGCAAGCGAGCAAATGTATTTGCAAAAGCGCAGCGTGCAGACCGAAAGGTGGTTCGCGCGCCATAGGCGCGAGGCGGCTTTGCCGTCTAAGGACACGATAGGACAAAGAAAAAGCACTCGCGCTGAGTGCTTTTGGCCTTATGAGTGGACTCGCCCAACAGCAAGCGAGCAAATGTATTTGCATAAAGCGCAGCGTGCAGACCGAAAGGTGGTTCGACTGCTGCAGGCAGTGGACGATGCAATCGCCCAAGGACACGAAAAGACAAAGAAAAAGCACTCGCTTTGAGTGCTTTTGGTTGGATTGAGTGGACTCGAACCACCGACCCCCACCTTATCAGGGTGGTGCTCTAACCTACTGAGCTACAATCCAATATGGGTGGTGGAGATACACGGATTCGTTTAATAGCGAGCGACTGTGCTTGCATAGCGAAGCGAGCGTCAGCGAGGACTTGTCCTCGGTTGCATCGTATGCGATGCGGTTGCGCCCGCAACAGAATGCGGGTATTTCACCTGTGGTGGAGATACACGGATTCGAACCGAGGACCTCCTGAATGCAAATCAGGCGCTCTACCAACTGAGCTATATCCCCACGTGAATGCTATAAGATAATAGCATTTGCACAAATGTTTGTCAAATGATTTTTACAAAAATTCTTTTTGCGCAATCACTTTGACTTTTGCGAGGCGGCGATTGAAAAATCGCACCTTGCAAAAACCGTTGTTTTATTATTTAATAGACAAGCCGTCTTTGAACGCTTTGCCCACCGTTTGGCCGAGAACGACGTATGCGTTGTTTGCGCTATCAAACGTAATCGGAGCAAGTTTTTGCACGTCGATTTTGCCGTCCGTGAGCACGCTCTCGTCTGCCGATACGTTGACTATACGGCCTCTCATCGTGCCGGTTTCGCTGTCATAATCGATAAGCTCGCACTCGATTGCAAAGGGCAATTCGTTGATGACGGGAGCGTTTACTCTTGCGCTGTGCGTAACCGTGAATCCGGTTTTTGCAAATTTGTCGGGATTGTCGTTTGCCGAAACAAGTCCGAGATAGTCGCACTCTTTGACGTATTTTGCCGTCGCCACCGACACCGTAAACGCCTTTCTTTCAAGGATATTTTTCACGGTTTTGTGTCCTTTAGACAGACACATCGAGATTTGCTCGTAGTCGCCGATACCACCCCACGCCGCATTCATTGCGTCTACCGTTCCGTTTTTATCGTAACTTGCGATGATGAGCACGGGCATAGGATAAAGCCACGTTTTTGCACCGAAATCCTTTCTCATTTGTTACCTCCGCATGCAAGAAAGTCGCATTTTTGCGATTTAGTTATATATCCTATTTATTTTTTTGTCAATACTCAAGAAAAACCATTCATCAATCCGCGCCGTTTTGCGCAATATACTCGGTGTATGCGCCAAGGTATGCGAATGCGGAAAAGTATGTGTCCAATTTGAGCGTGTTGGCAAGGAATATATCCGCCAAAATGGCGTTGCCTTTTGAAAGATAGTATAAATGCACACCGTAGTTGAAAATGCACTTTTGCAACTCGTCATCGTCGGGAATGACGTCGCACTCGGAAAGAGAATCCCCCGCAAAAAGTTTGATAGATTGCATATAGCCGGTGTGATGTCCTATCTCCATATTCCTATCGAATTTTGCCATATCCGCATCAATGCGCTTGCCTGTACGCGCGTCGCACGCAACCGCCCAGAACAAAGACGCAACGTACATATCGCCGTTGCCTTTCGCAAGCTCTATGCACTCGTCGAAAAGCTCCTTCGCGCCTTCGAAATCGCCCTCGTAATATTTGCAACAGCCGAGCATATATTTGGGATCGAGAGTGTCGCTTGCATGTTCCACGCACCAAGAAAATTCCTCTTTGGCATCGTCGATGCGAAGTGTGGACAAATACCGTCCCGCACATTTTCTCCGTGCGTCATAGTCGTCGGGGCGGAGAGCTTTTGCTTTTTCAAACCACTCTATCGCCTCGTGATAACGCATTTGAAACGCAAGTGCGCCGCCGAGTGCCATATAGGTTTCGTAGCAAGAATTCTTGCTTTCGTTTTCTCTTGCTTTTGCGGTATTATCGTCGTCGCAAACAGTGTTTGCGTGTGCTTTGCCAAACAAAATCTCATCGTCGCGCAATGCTCTGACGTCGCTGATTTTGTTGCAGTTGCAGTTGGGATCACTAAGGCACATTGTTATCTCCTAATGCCGAAACGGCACTTTATCTATGTATTATTTACACTTTATCGTGCTTTCTTGCACGATCTTGCGTCTGAACTCGATATACTGATTGATCATATATACGGCAAGTTGCAAAAGCATAATCGCTCCGCCCGGAGCAAGAATCCAGTTGTATTTGCCAAGCAAAATTCCGCCGTAATTGAATGCGTTTTGAATCATCACGCCCCACGTTACGTCCGTGACACTGCCCATGCCCAAAAAGCTCAGCGTTGCCTCAATCATGATGCAACTTGCAACAGAGGGCATAAACTTCGCAAGAGCAACGTCCATAACGTTGGGAAGCGTGTGCCGCAATAAAATCCGCATTTCGCCGTAACCCATGGATTTGAGTGCGCGCACGTAATCGGAATTTTTTACGCTCATGGTTTTTGCTCTCACCGCTCTCGCCGTCGAACACCAACAAAGCAAAGATATGGTGAGGATTATGCTCATCTCTCCGCCGCTTGTGTACGATGCGACGACTATCGCACAAGGAAGCATCGGCACAAGCAAAAAGAAGTTGATTATGCCGTTGACCGCCTCGCCGGCAATACCGCCGATATACCCTGCCAAAAGTCCTATCGCAACACCTATGACAAGGCATGCAACCGCACTCGAAATGCCCACGATAAGAGTTGAACGCGTGGCAACAATGAGTTGTGAAAAGATGTCGTAGCCGAGATTGTTCGTGCCGAAGATATGTTCGCGCGAACAGGGTAAGAACTTGTCAAAGCTCTCACGCGAAGAGTACGGCGCAATCTTTTCTCCAAACAAAGCGAACACCGCAAACGTAAGCAAAATCGCAATGCCCAGCGCAAATACGATTACGGACAAAACTCGCCTTGCCTTGTAGTTTCGTGCACTCAATGTTTTCATGCCGCCCTCCTCTGCCGAGGATCGAAAAATGCGACTATTACGTCGGCTATAAAATTGGACACGATTACGCTCACTGCGATCGCTAGCAACGCTCCTTGGAGCATGGGAAAATCTTTGTCGCTTATCGCACGATTGACCAGCATGCCCACTCCGTCTATCGAAAAAACTTTTTCGATGATTATAGAGCCTGCAATCATATGCCCGAAACTCGTGCCGAGCATGGATATGAACGTAGCGGAAATATTCGGAAAAGTATGCACACATTCGAGCCTTGCGTCGCTCAAACCCTTTGCGCGCGCATAAGACATATATTGTTCGTCATAAATTGTTGCCGATTGATTGCGCACAAGCAAGTACTTTTTTGGCGTAGATACAAGCGTCAGCGTCAGAACGGGCAAAACCAAATGCAACAGCCTATCCGGAAACGAGTTCTGCGCAAACGGTGAATTAAGCCCCCCCGAAGGGAGAATCTTCCACTCGAAAGCAAACAGTATAAGAAGCAAAATCGCAAGCAAAAACGTAGGCACAGCATCGACCAACATCATACCGCTCGTTATGCCGACGTCCGTCAATCGCGATTTGTTGTTCCCGGCAACAAGCCCCAGCCAACACGCCAAAAGTGCAGACAACAACCATGCGGGTAGCGTAACTTGCAACGTGCGCGGAATTTTTTCAAGTATAACTCCTGCGACGTCTTTGCCTTGATGGTAAGAATATCCCCACTCGCCATTGAACAAATCCGCAACGTAGTTGGCAAATTGTTTGCCGAGAGGAAGATCAAGCCCCATCTCGTGATAAAGTGCGTCGTACTCCTCTTGTGTTATCGTTTTGTCGTCTGCACCAACAAGATTTGCAAGCGGATCGCCGGGCATAAGGCGCGGCAAAAAGAAGTTGATGACAAATATCCCCACCAACGCAACTATTGAAAATATCAAACTTTTGCTTATCCTTTTTGCCATATACGCCTTGTTTAAGTTTTCTCTTTTTTGTTCAAAACAATGTTTTTTGTTATCGATTTTGCGTTGTAAAATCCGTTTTTTGCAAATTCTGCCGCATCTCACGCATTCTTTTTCAGCGTTTCAAACGTAACGACGTTTAAGATGCCACTTGTCGCATCAAGCCTGAATCCGTCGAGTTTGCTGCTTGCGCCGTAAGTTACGCTTGCGTAAAAGAAAGGCACGCACAGCACGTTTTCTACCATATAGTCCTGATAGTCGCCCACTGCTTTTTCAAGCTCTTCGTCGGAAGTCGCCTTCTTGATTGCCTCCAAAATTTTGCCGTATGCAGTAAAGTTGCCATCTGCGTCTTCGGTGAGCATTTGCCCGTGCGCAACGGGATTCGGGTTCATCGGGCACATATTCGTACTTGTAGCAAGCGTATATCTCGTGCCGTAACCTGCCTCGAAATCATAACCCTTTGCCGTTATTTTGGCAAAACTTGCCATATGATTGCCGCCCTGATAGTACTGCTGCCAGTCGCTTCCTTTTGCAACAAGAACGACTTCAACCATTCCGCTTTCTTCGATTTGCGTTTTGAGAAGGTCGACATATTGCGTATCATTGGTGCCCGAATGTACCAGAATTTCAAAACGGAATTTGTTTTGCTCGGAATATCCCTCGCCTGCAAGCAATTCTTTTGCCTTTTGCAAATCACGCGACCAAGCGGGAGTTTCCTTGTACCCTACGATGCCCTCTCCCACAAAGCCTTCTCTTGACGGTGCCGCACCGCTCGGTGCAAACGTTTGGCGGATTTTGCCGTAATCTATTGAAAGAGCAATCGCGCGTTTGACGTTGACGTTTGTCATCTTTTGGTTGTTGAAAAACATCACCTTGTCGATTTGCTTGGTTGCTTGCGAAACGAGTTGTACGCCACTTGCTCCGTCGAGTGCGGACATTGCGTCGGCAGAAAGGCCTTTTGAATAGTCGAAAATCATATCGACTTCTCCGTTTTTCAGCGCAAGCGTAAGCACTTCTTGCGAGCCGTATTGTTTGAACACGACCTTGTCGAACTTCACGTCGTCTGCTTTGGGATATCCGTCAAACTTTTCAAATTCGATTGTGCCTGCCGCCTTATCGATAGCAACAAACCTGAACGGCCCCGCACCGACAACCGATTCCGCATCCGTGAGTGTGTCTTTCGTTTTGCCGTCGAAAATGTGCTTGGGGACAATTGTTTCGCTTGCGACTTTTGAAAGGAACGTATCTGCAATATCGACGGTGAAAATCAATGAATTGCCGTCTTGCGATACGCTTTGATAGTCCTCTCCTTCTTTAAGCGATTTTAGTGTGTATTTGACGTCCTCGATTGAAACGAGGGTTCCGTCATGCCATTTGTATCCTTTCTTTTGGGTGAGGGTTACGGTTTTTCCGTCCTCGGAAACTTTGTAGTCGCAGTCAACCCCGACAAATTTGCCGTCTATTTTGCTCACTGCCGAAATCTGAGATACAACCGATGCAATTTTGTCGAAGTTGTAGCCCGGAGCGCCGCCCGCCGCATCAAGACGATTGAGCGAATCGACAACCGTCGTCGTACCTACCATAAGCACGCTTTCTTTCGTGTTGTTTTTCGGATTGCATGCAACAAACGCAATGCTCGTCGTCGCAATAATAAAAACCAACATCATCGCAACGATAATTTTACTTTTGTTCATGGTTTCCTCCTTTATGGTTTGTTATAGTTTTTCTTCCGTTTCATTTCGATAGCCCGCTACTTTTGAGAGTGTGCCGTCTTTAATTTCAAACGCCTCATCGCAAAAATCGTCGACAAGACGCATGTCATGCGAGATAAAAAGCAGCGAAATATTCTTTTCTTTGACCAGTTTGTCCAAAAGCTCGACGATGCTTTTTTGCGTCGTGGGATCGAGCATAGACGTTGACTCGTCACAAACGAGAATTTTCGGATTTAACGCAAGCGCACGAGCAATCACCGCTCTTTGTGCCTGTCCTCCGCTCAGATGCACGGGCAATCTTTTGGCAAGCGTTCTTTCAAGCCCCACCTCGTCGAAAAGTCCCATTGCCTTTTCTTTTGCGTCTTTCCCGAATTTTGCTCTCTTTGAAAACACGAGAGCTTCCCGTATCGCACTGCCTATGCGTTGGGACGGATCGAGAGCAAGGAGCGGTTTTTGCGGTATAAGCTGAATTGCCATGCCAACCTTTTTATCATACCTGTTTTTTTCACTCCAAAGCGGTTGTCCATCAATCAGGACACGTCCTTCGCTCGGCACTACAAGACCGCATACTATATTGGCAAGCGTGCTTTTCCCCTCTCCGCTTTTTCCGACAAGTCCGACTTTTTTGCCGTTTCCTATGGTTAAGGATGCGTTTTTGAGAGGATAAACGTTCGATTGCGTTTTCCCCTTGCCGACGGAAAACGTTTTGGATACGTTTACGATTTCAAGCATAACTCACCTCGCATGCGGATATCAGACTCTTTGCATACTCGCTTTTCGGATTTGAAAAGACTTCGCAAGTCTTGCCGTATTCTTGCACGCATCCGTCTTTGAGCACCAAAACGTAGTCGCACTTTTTGGCAACCGTCATATCGTGCGTAACGACAATAAGTGCCGTATTTTGAAAATCGTTGTTTATACAATTCCAAAACGTTTCGCTTGTTTCTTGGTCTATGCCTCGTGTTGCCTCATCGGCAACGATAAGCTTTGCGTTTGCGCACATAGTGATTGCAAGCACCACTCTTTGCGCTTCGCCGCCACTGATTTCAAACGGATACTTTTCAAGGATAACCTCGCCGTTTTTCAATCCCGCACGAGCCAGATTGTAAACGGAATACGCTCTCTTTTGCTCGCGAGTGAGTTTCAGTCCGGATCGAGAAAAAGCCTCGTAGATTTGAGTTTTTATTTTCAACGACGGGTTGAGCGACTCCGCTCCGCCTTGCGGAACAAACACGATTTGTCTGCCCAAAAACGCTTTCCCTCGCTTGCGACTTTTGAGAAAATCCTCTCCCTCGAACAATATTTGCCCGGTTGCAAAACAGTTGTCCGAAAGCGACGAGGTGAGAGCGTTTACTATCATGGATTTTCCGCTTCCCGACTCGCCGACTATCGCAAGCCGCTCCCCGCTTTTGAGGCAAAACGAAACGTCGCCCACAATCTTTTCGGTGGAGCGCAAAAAGCATGCGTACACGCTCAAATCGATGACTTCGATCACGTTTTCGTCCATGCTTAGATTATACCATTCGAATGACGTCTAATCAAGCTAAAACGCACTCGTTTGTACGGTTAAAATTATAAAAATAAAACAAATTAGAACATATTATTTTGTTAATGGCAAAAATTCATACATTATGTATTGACGCGCGAACATAGTGTTTGATATAATGAAAAAAAGTAAATCATAACAGAGGGTTTTATGCACAAAAAAATCAATGCCACAACCGAAAAAATTTACAATGCGTTTGCCGAAGTTTTGCTTGAAAAAGCGTACGCGGACGTGCGAATTCAAGACGTTTTGGACAAAAGCGGTGTTGCAAGAAGCACGTTTTACGCACATTACAAAACGAAAGAGGAATTGCTTAAATCCATATGTTCGACCATATTCGGACACGTCTTTTCCCACTCGCTTGCAGAGGAAAAAAGCCACGATTTTTCAAAATCCTCCATATTCGACTACAAGCACTTTATCACGCACATTTTTTATCACTTGCACGACGAAAAAACGCTTGTTCACGCCATTTTACTTTCGCAAAGCAAGGACACTTTCCTCAACTTCCTGCGTGGCGAGCTGAGAGAATTTGCAACCGCCTGCGTGGAAAACAATTTCGTAACGGGCAAAAACCTACCCAAGTCCTTGAAAGTCAATTCGATAATCGAAAATTTCGTTTTGCTTGTGGAATACTGGGACGAAACGTCCTTTGCCGATACCCCCGAACGCCTAACGGAATATTTTTTGATTATGAACGAGTAAACAACCTCGTTAACGAAAGAGCCGAGATAGAAAATTTCTATCTCGGCTCTTGTTTTAGCATTTGTTATATTATATTTAAAATGTCATCTGCGGCATCCGGGAAACCTTTTGTGTTGAGATATATATCCTTGAATACTGAAAGATAATTTCCTATTGCTGTTCTTGTATCGTCCGAATAATTACTAAAATCATCACCCTTGGATATTTGCTTGAAGTCATGTGCATTTTTGTCATATAAAACCACGTGTGCTTCTTTTACATTGTTGAGCGACTTGAAAAAAGTCCTATAATCAACATCGTCTTGAGGCATCGAATACCCGATAAAGACCAACTTTTCAGCAGATTCGAGTTCGCAAAACATTTTTATGCGTGTTTCTTCGAGGAAAGAGTTTCTCTCCTTAAAGTTCGATTGCACAAGAATATTGAAATCTTTGGCACTTATTTCCGTATCACAGTTTGGGCAATTATAGAGTTTGTTGTTTAAGCTATAATCTATGGTTTTGCTTACTTCTTTTATTTCCAACTGATTTCCAAGATACAATGAGTGACGAGCGCATTTGGGGCATTTGAAAGAGTTCATGAGGCCGTGCGGGAAAAATGCTTTCAGCAAAACTACACGTCTTTTGCCCATATGTTTCTCGGAATTTGCAATAGCCGCCGCCGGCTCGGTAAACGGAAACCACGGCGCGCCATTCATTAACGATGCACACTCGTAATTAAAGTCTGTATACATCTTCAATTGAGGAAGACCTTCCTTATTGATATACCTATCATTTTCGTGATTAAGTTTCTTGTTCGCCTCTATAATAGGGAACAATGAGCACAAATCCCAATTGAAGTTTATGACAGAATAATCGGCTATGAAAAACTCGCGCTCTTGCATATCAACATTGCACTCAATCTTTTTACTCAATTCCCTCTTTGCAAGTGCATAATAAAAATCGACATACCTTTTATAGAAGCAATCGTCCATTGCTTCAATATTCTTTTTGAATTCTTCAAAAATAGTCGAAATAAGTTTGCGTTTTGCTTGCAACAACTCCAAGTATTCTATTTTTTCCTCATTGGAATACAATCCCGTTTTTAGATACAATGCCGTGTCGATCAAATTAAACACATCATTAATGCCATAATCCTTATTTTCAAATCTTTTCGTTACAATACGATAGAGTTGGCGGAGCGTTTCGTCGCCGCTCTCTGCCACCCCTTCAAAAATCTTCTTTTGTTTGTCCGATGTCGGAATACCCAACTTAGCAGTTGATCCCGCACCGATTATATATATCGTTTTACGCTTCATAATACTCGACAGATTTTATTGCAAATCCATTCTTTTCATCTTGTTTAACGGCAATGTCAAAATCGAACTTTTTACCTAAATATGCAGATAAGTCTAATGCACAAGTAAAGTATTCTTCGATAGGGACAATTTCTGCTTTAAGGTCGGAGGCATTTGTATCGTCAATAACAATGTTATATTCAGTATCTTTTATCTTTACCGTTCTTTCGAGTTTGATGTAGTAGCGTACTATTTCGTCTACTTCGATTTTGTAAATTATACCTTTATTCATTTGTATTCTCCTTTTTTGTTTATTTATTATATCGTTCAATTGGAACAATTGATTGTACAGTCAGATGCTACACCATAACTCCAATAATTTCCTTTTTCTATTTCGTTCCATTGTGTTTTTGTACCTTTAAAATTGATGTTTGTAAGACCGCTGCACTTTTTGAAAGCAGAATCACCAATACTCGTTACGCCATTCGGGATTGTTACGCTTGTCAAACTGCTACAATTTTGGAAAGCAGAATCGCCAATACTCGTCACGCTGTCGGGAATTATCAAAGATGTAACAAGCTCATTGTTTATATACAATATCTTTTTATGACTATTCCATCCCCACAAACTGTCTGCGCCACAATTCATCAAATTAGCTAATCCGAGTATGCTGCACCATCCTGCAACATCTCCGTTATAATAAATATTCGTCAAGTTTGTACACCCCTCGAAGGCATACCAACCAATGCTTGTCAAACTGTTGGGGATTGTTATGCTTGTCAATTCGGCGCAACCATTAAAGACATACCAATCAATACTTGTCACGCCATTTGGAATTGTTACGCTTGTAAGTTTTTCGCAACCGGAGAAGGCAGAACCGCCAATGTTCGTCACACTGTCTGGGATTGTGATACTCGCCAAGCCGCTGCAACCAGAAAAGGCAGCGCCACCGATACTCGTCACGCTGTTGGGAATTACAACGCTCGTCAAACCGCTGCAACCACTGAATGCAGAAGATGGAATTGCCGTTACTCCATCCGGGATTGTAACCGATGTGATAAGCTCATTGTTTAGATACAAATTCTTGTTGCTTGAACCACAGTTTATCAAATTGCTCAATCCAGAGATATTGCACCATGCCGCTATATCCGTGATATATATGTCTTGAAGTTTGCTGCAAAAAGAGAAGGCACAATCAATAGGCATAGGGATTTTTCTTTCTTTTTAGAT
>ULTX01016730.1_pt1 | contig 12882 bp, 8 predicted proteins | sample 1958041 | NCBI WGS metagenome assembly ULTX01 (sample SAMEA4835747, study PRJEB28245) | human gut metagenome | biome: gut microbiome; material: fecal sample | place: Denmark | collected 2008
AAGAGAAAAGAACTTAATTTTGCACACAGAAAACGACAAGTTTATGGGCAAGCGCCCCATTCCTACCTTATATAATATAAGTAAGATGTCAGAAAGACCCCGAAAAGAGCCAGAACGGCATTTTGAGTAGGAACGACAACAACTTAAGCCAAGAAGAAAAGAAGAAAAAGTAAATAATTTAATATAATACATTAACTTAAAAATCAAGCAAATGATGAAGCAGGTAAAAATTAAATTGCCTCTCAGAGCGTTGACCCTAGCAAGCGGTCTGCTTCTGACGGTGAGTTCCTTTGCGCAGAGTAATGCGATTAAGGGACAAGTGAAGGATGCTTCTGGTGAGCCTATCATGGGTGCTACCATTACAGTTAACGGTAAGGCAGTGGGCATTACCGATATGGATGGTAACTTCTCAGTAGACGCAGCGCCAGGTACCAATCTTACTTTCACCTATCTTGGAATGACTCCGCAGACAGTGAAAGCAGCTAATAACATGAGCATTACCTTGGCAGATGACTCTAAGGCTTTGAACGAAGTCGTAGTCATCGGTTATGGTGTGGCTAAGAAGAACGACTTGACCGGTTCTGTTACTGCACTCAAGCCAGATGAGAAGAACCATGGTATCATTACATCTGCACAGGATATGATCCAGGGTAAGATTGCCGGTGTAAACGTTAACTCTGCAACGGGTGCTCCTGGTGAAGGTGCACAGATCCGTATTCGTGGTGGTGCTTCTCTTACTGCGAGCAACAACCCATTGATTGTTATCGATGGTATGCCTATGGATAACAATGATACAAAGGGTGTTAACAACCCTCTTTCTCTTGTCAATCCTAACGACATCGAGAGCTTCACCGTATTGAAAGATGCTTCTGCTACAGCCATCTATGGTTCCCGTGGTTCTAATGGTGTCATCATCATTACCACCAAGAAGGGTCGCAGCGGTCAGAAGCCACAGGTTTCTTACAATGGTACAGTCTCAGTAAGTACTATTGGTAAGAAGTTGGATGTGATGAACGCATCAGAATACGTTGACTTCATCAAGAACTATTATGGCGAAGGTTCATCTGCCTACCAAGGCTTAGGTTGGAAGGAATACAATGCTGATGGTACACCTAACTATGCTGCCGGCACATACGATACCGACTGGCAGGATGAGATTTACCGTGCAGCTGTCAGCCATGAGCATAATGTCAGCTTATCAGGTGGCATCAATAAGAAATCATGGTTAATGCCTTACCGTGTCAGCGTTGGTTACACTGGCCAGGAAGGTATCCTGAAGGGTTCTGACTACAAGCGTGTTACAGCTGGCTTCAATCTCAGTCCTTCTCTGCTCAACAAGCACCTCAACCTGAATGTAAATGGTAAGTATTCTTACTCAAAGACAGTTCCTGGTGGACAGGATGCCGTTGGTGCAGCTATCACAATGGACCCTACCCGTCCTGTTAAGAGCAGTGACGAAAAATTCAAGAATTGGGGCGGCTATTGGCAGTGGGCACAAGAGAGTAAATCATACGACCCAACCTTCCCATACGACCGCAATTCCGATGCTCCAGCCAACCCTGTTGAAAAGGTAGAGAACTACGGCTTTAACAAGAGTGCACACGTTCTCTTGGGTAACATAGAGGCAGACTATAAGATTCACGGTTTCGAAGACCTTCATCTGCATGTCAACTTAGCAGGTGAATATACCACCGGTGGTGAGTATGATCACAAGAATCCACAGTCTACCTACGCATACTACTATGGTGGAGAAAGTGAAAATACAGAAAAGAAGTATAACGTTGTAGCAACAGCCTATGCTCAATATACCAAGGACTTCAACAAGGCTAACCACTTCGATATCACAGCTGGTTACGAGTATAGCCACATGAAATATTGGGGAGACCAATGGAGCAGAACCATGTATCCATCTACCTATGAAGGAAAGAATGACAAGGGTGAAGCTCTTGCTGGTACAGAAAAGGCTTACGATACTAGCAGATGGAGAGGTCAGACCTATCTCGTGAGCTGGTATGGTCGTGCCAACTATTCTTTGTTGGATCGTTACCTCCTTACATTTACCGCACGTTATGATGGTTCTAGCCGATTTGCAGACGGACACCGTTGGGGTTTCTTCCCTGCTGCAGCCTTCGCATGGCGTGTTAAAGAAGAAAGTTTCTTGAAAGATGTTGACGCAATCAGCGACTTGAAACTTCGTTTTGGTTGGGGTAAGACTGGTCAGCAGGATACTGGTAAAGAGTATTATACCGCTACATACAAGAAGAGTACAAGTAATCACTTCCTCTATCCTATCGGTGGCGGCGACAACACTGGATTGCTCTATCGTCCATTGGCATACAATGATGACCTGACTTGGGAGACAACCACTACTTGGAACGTCGGTCTCGATTACGGTATGTTCGACCAGAGACTGGTTCTCAACTTTGATGCATATTACCGCAAGACTACTGACCTTCTGAGTGAAACAACCATCCCAGCAGGCCAGAACTTCGACAACAAACTGTTGAAGAATGCTGGTACCTTGGAGAATAAGGGTTTTGAAGTTGCTGTAACAGGTCGTCCTATCCAGACCAAAGACTGGTTTGTTGAATTGAGCGTGAACGCAGCCTACAACAAGAACGAGATTACTGAGCTTGCAGGCGGTCGCGATATGATTGAAGCAGGAATGACGGTAGGTCAAGCCCAGCCAATCACCTATCATAAGGTAGGTAAGCCAGCCAACTCATTCTTGGTTTACCAGCAGGTATACGATGAGAACGGACGCCCTATCATGGGTTGCTACGTAGACCGCAATGGTGATGGTTCTATTGACGAGAACGATAGATACTTCTACAAGAATATCGTAGCTCCTTGGACAGGCGGTTTCAGCTTCAAGGTTTCATACAAGAACTGGGATCTTGGAAGTAACTTCCGTGCAAGTTTTGGAAACTATCTCTACAACGGATACGCAGAAAGCAAGGCTAACACTTCTGTTCTCTGTAATCCAAAGGGATATTATGAGAATTGTACAAAGGAAATAGCAGCCTTAGGTTGGACTTCCTACAACTATCCTCGTACCGATTACTTTGTACAGAATGCAAGCTTCTTGAAGTGTGACAACATTACTTTGGGTTATAATTTTGACAATGTATTGAAGATGGGTAACTACAAGGGTATCTCAGGTCGTATCTACGCATCATGCTCTAATGTATTTACTATCACAAAGTACAAAGGTCTCGAGCCGGAACAAACATCAGGTAAGGACAGCAACGTATATCCACGCTGCCGCACATTCCTGCTCGGTTTGAACCTCAACTTCTAACAATTTAAAATAGATTTCAATATGAAACTCAATAAATTCAAAACATTCGTCCCTGCTGCAGCTCTTCTGCTTTCAGCAAGTTTGTGCTCTTGCATGGATGATTTGGACAAGGGAAACATTGATCCAAATGGTGACGCAAATCCAAACATAACAGGCTTGTATAGCAAGTGCTATGCTGGACTTATTATGGAAGGTAATGATGGTAATGCCGATTTCAATATTCAAGACAACGGCAAATCCACATTGCTACGTAACATATACAACTTCAATGAGTTACCTACTGACGAATCAATCTGTTGGTGGTCAGATGGTGGTCTCACTGAGATCAGCTACAACCAGTTCAAAGCTGATAATGAAACTCTGAAGTATTTGTACTATCGTATGATGTCTAATATCTCATACGAGAATCATTTCTTAGAACTCGAGGCTGCAAAAGAAGATAAGACCAAGTATGCAGAGGTACGTGTTATCCGTGCTTACCACTATTTATTGATGCTTGACTTCTGGGGCGACCCTTCATTCACAGATAAGATTTCGGCAGAGACTCCACGCCAGGCTCACACCTACAATGCTAATTATGATGCAAGCAAGAGTTACACTCGTGCTGAGCTTCTTCAGTTGGGTCGTGAGTTCCTCTTCAACTGGGTTAAGGACGAATTGCTCGCTGCCGAGCCCGACTTATTGGAGGCAATACCAGAGACTGACACCGATGCTGACTATGGTCGCGTAGACAAAGGTACATGCTGGTTGCTCTTGAGCCGTCTGTATCTCAATGCAGGTACATACCTCAACAACGATGGTCAGAACAATCCCTACTGGAATGAGGCGCTTGAATATGCCGAGAAGGTTATCAACTCACCATATGCCCTCTTCGATGAAAGCAAAATGTCTGCAGAGGCCAAGGCTAACGGCTACAAGCCATACGACCTGCTCTTTATGGGCGACAATGGTTCGAATGGTGCCAGTTGCGAGGCTCTTCTTCCATTGATGCAAGATGGTGACAAGACTCAAGGATGGGGAGGTTCACTCTTCTTCGTTGCAGCAAGTATAGATGAAAAGTCCAGAACTGTTACAGGTGAAACATTAGGTACATCTGCTACCAACTGGTCAGGTATGCGTGTTCGTCCTTCATTCTTAACCAAATTTGTCAATAACCCTTCGGATTTCGAAGGTAAGACTGCTAAACAGATTCGCGATATGGGTATTGATGACCGTGCCATGATTTGGGGTGTAGACCATAAATTAGCCCTGGGCAAGAATGACGCCTTCAAACAGGGACTCACCATTGTAAAATGGAATAACGTTTACTCCAACCATGGAACTACACACGATACCTTCTGTGTAGATACAGACTTCTTCCTCTTCCGTGTAGCAGAGGCTTACCTCAACGCTGCTGAAGCAGAAATGCATCTTAACGGCGCAAATTCTGCTAAGGCTAAGGGATGGATTGATGCTCTTCGCAAGCGTGCCCACGCAGAACCACGTTCAACATATTCTCTTGAAGACGTGCTTGATGAGCGTGCCCGTGAGTTGTACTGCGAAGGTTTCCGTCGTACTGACCTGATCCGTTACAACCAGTTTGGTGGCAGTCAGGCTACATACAATTGGGAATTTAAGGGTGGTAACGAGAAGGGTACAACCTTCGACAAGAAGTTTAATGTATATCCTCTCCCATCTTCTGAGATTCTTGCCAACCAGAACCTGACACAGATTGACGGATATAACGAGGTTCAAAACTAAAGTATAATAGATTCATAAAAAGTAAACGCAATATGAAGAATAAATATATAATTGGTGCTATGCTTGTCGGCATCATCAGCTTATTCGCATCATGTTCGGATGACAACGACTCAAACCCAACGCTGATTCAGCCTACGGAGTTTAAGTTGAATACTCCAGAATATGTAAATTCTACTATTGACTTGGAGCATTCTACAGGACTTGGTCTTACATGGTCACAGCCTAAGTACACTGCCGACAATGCCCCAATCAATGTAACATACGAGGTACAGGTATCTCCAACCAACTCTTTCACGGTTTCTACAGATGAGGCTGCAGCAGATGAAAGTGGCGAGAAAGTTGCCGATTATGCAGCTCTTAGCCACACTACATTGGAATGCAAAACTTCAGCCTCTGCTGAAGAAATAGACAAGGCTTTGGTAAAGATTCTGAAATTAACAGAAGCCAATGTTCCTGCAGAGCAGGATGCGTATGTACGTGTGAATGCTTTCATCCTTGAGGGCACAAATCGTCTGAACCCTATCGCATCTAACTCTGTACAACTTAAGGTAAAACCTTATTATGTTGAGTTGAAGGATGCTACTCCTATCATGTGGTACCTTGTAGGTAACATGTTCGGTGGCAAGTGGGCTGGTGATAAGATTACTGGTACAGATAATCTTCCTATGTTCTTAAAGCCTAACTTCGCTTACGACAAGAAGACTGGTGCTGGTGAGATTGAATACACCAACTACTTCCTTACCGGTGCTTACGACGACAAGGCTGAGTGTGCCGACGCTGGATTCAAGATTCTGCCTGCAAGCTTCAGCTGGGATTACAGTATGAATGCTGATGGTGGAAAAGCTGGTACAATCGTCTATCGTGGTGATACTGGTAGCGACGGTGGTCATATCGTAGCTCCTGAAGCTGGTTACTACACCGTTACCATCAACACAGCAAACAATACTGCTACAATGGTGAAATATGAGGATGAAGTTAATAAGACCTATGGTACTATACAGATTGCTGGCTCATTCAACGAGTGGGCAGATACTCCAATGCTTCCTTACAACACAGAGGGCGTTGAGAACCACGCTTGGTATTATGTAATGGAAGTTCCTGCTGGCGAGACTGCACAGTTCAAGTTCAAGATTGCAGGATCTTGGGATACAAGCTGGGGTTATGGCAAGGCTGACGGCGATATCAACATGTTCGGTAAGTGTGAGGCTGGTGGCAAGAACCTCGGCTTGGCAGAAGGCAAGTACGTCATCTCATTCAACGACATCACAGGTGCATTCAGCATCGTTAAATTGTAAATCACTTAAAGTATAGACAATTATGATTAAGAAAATATTATTGGGAATGACCCTGCTGATGTCTATGGTATCTTGTACCGAGGACTACACAGACTGGGCTAACCCACAGACAAATCCTGAGGAGGAAGCTGTATCATTTGGAAACGGTAGCGTTACTCCAGAAGGTGTCATCAACTTGGCAGATGTTACAGGAGATAAGGTAAAAGTAGCGAGCATTGTTGCTCCTACTTCTACCAAAGATACTTACACGCCTAGTTTCAAGATTAATTTCGATGGTCAGTCATTCGACATTGATGCTGATGGTAACATGGCAAAAGCTGACTTGGTAAATTACATCACAGGTAAGTATGGCAAGCGCCCAACAGAGCGCGATATCGATGCAACTCTTGACGCATGGCTAAGCAATGGTTCAACAGCCGCAAAGATGGCTACATCTGAAACATTCCAGGTTAAGGCTATTCCTGAGGCTCCATTCATCGATGCAGCTTACTACCTCGTAGGTGACTTGACAGAATGGAGTTTGGATACCAAATTGAAATTTGCTCACTCTGATGCAGACGTTTATGAGGATCCTGTATTCACCCTTATGTTTACAACAACTAAGGACGACCAATGCTGGAAGATTATTCCACAGGGAAATGTAGATAAAGGTAACATTTGGGCTGTAGAAAATGCTCCTGAGGGTGTTGTTGGTATTGAAGTAGATGGAGATAAAGCTATGAGCGGTAAACTTCTTACTACCAACTCTGAGGGTAATAAGGCTGGCGCTGGTAAGATTGCCAAGGCTGGTATCTATCAGATGACAATCAACATGATGGACTACACTTATACCATCAAGCAGATTGCACCAGAATACTACCTTGTTGGTAAATTGCAGGGCTGGTCAGACAAACCTAAAGACAAGACCTGTCTCATGTATGCTGAGACTCCTATGGTTCAGAGCTATACCACTCAGTGGAACGACGATGCAAACCTGAAGATTTGGTTGGGTAGCGATTGGGGAGATTGGAACAATGCTTATGGTGCAAAGGACGATGGCGACAATTCTGTAGAAGGCAAGATTGCTGGAAGCGGTGCTATCGTTTGCCCAGAACCAGGTGCATTCTATACCTTTAAGGCTGATTTCTCTACCATGACTTACAAATGGACAAAGCTCGAGAACCAGAATCCTACAGCATACGAGAAAGTTGGTCTTATCGGTGTTGGTGGCGATTGGGTCAATGATGTTGACATGACAGAGGTTACTCCTCACAACTGGTTTATTGAAAAAACTCTCCCTGAAGGTAGCTTCAAGATCCGTGCTAACCATGAGTGGAACGATGCAGCCAACTGGGGCTTTGCAGAGGGTCAGGAATTCTCTTCAACTGGTAAGTTGATTACAAGCGGAGGCAGTAAGGATATTAAGATTGCTGCTGGCAAATACCGCATCTTCTTCAATGATATTACTCTCGAGTATGCTATCATTGCTGTTGCAGAATAAACATTTATTTTAATAATACATTATAGGCGGCTCTCAATTACGGGAGTCGCCTATTTTTTTTCTTTCTCACCATCCTTTTCAAGTATTTTTTCCGTAAAGCCTTGGAAGTTACGAGGAAAAGTCGTAACTTTGCAGAAGAAAAGCTGCACTCGGCTAATTGAAAGCAAGCTTTCTTTGCGCTCGTTTGCATTTTCTTTGCCAACGAATAGCAATATTGCGTCCACGACCTTATAAACAACAAAGAATGTAAAATGGCAAATAACATAGAACATCAAGACAAAGATGAACTGGTTACAAATTGTGACCGATCCAAAATGGATGTCACAAAATATGATGACCATAAACTTGCAAGTAACATAGAACCTCTAATAAAAGTAATTAGAGGACAACAAGTTATGCTTGATAAAGATTTAGCCACCTTATATGGTGTAGAGACAAAAGTCCTTAATCAAACCGTTAAGCGTAACATAGAGCGATTTCCCAACGATTTTCGCTTTGAATTGAGTAAAGAAGAATGTTTGAGGTCACAAATTGTGACCTCAAACGGCAGAGGTGGTAACCGATACTCAACTTATGCCTTTACAGAACAAGGCGTGGCAATGCTTAGTAGTGTCCTTCGTTCGAAAACAGCCATAGAGGTAAACATTCAGATTATGCGAGCATTTGTTTCCATGCGTCACTTCATGGTAAATAATGCTTCTGTTTTTAGTCGTTTAGAAACAATGGAGTATCACCAATTGGAAATTCTGCAACATCAACAAGATACCGATAAGCACATAGAGGCAACCAATAAGCGTATTGATGAGGTGTTCCGCAGATTGGACGAGGGCAATACGAAACCGAAGCAAGGTGTATTCTATAATGGGCAAATTTATGATGCCTATACTTTCGTTTCCGATTTGATTAAGAGCGCAAAAAAGCGCATTATTCTTATCGACAACTATGTGGATGAAACTGTACTTACATTACTAGACAAAAGAGAACCTGAAGTGACTGCTGTCATCTATACTCAGCAGATAAGTCGTCATTTCCAACTTGACATTGACCGCCATAACGCTCAATATGCACCAATAGCTGTAGAAACATTCCGTTTATCACATGACCGCTTTCTTTGCATAGATGATGACGTTTATCATATAGGTGCTTCTATCAAGGATCTAGGCAAAAAATGGTTTGGTTTCTCTAAAATGGAAATACTTACACCTAATGAGTTGGTGGAAAGAATAAATAGAGGGTAATAAAATGAGAAAATAAGAACAGACAAATACTATAAAGATTTCCGCAGTAGCCTTTCTCCATCGAAAAGGCAATTAACGATAGGAATCAAAATAGAATCCAATATGCGGTTCTCAATTCCGGGAGCCGCCTATTTTCTTTTTATCATCATGATTTCTCATTATTTCCTTCATATCCTATAAAAAACACAAAAAAACTTTGGCGGTTTCAATTATTCAGCGTATCTTTGCAAAAGTTATAAGAATAAAATTATGGAGGAAATAATATGATAACAAAACGTACTGTACTTAACGAGGCTCAGCTTGAACTTCTTGACCTTGTGTCCGTTATGGACTCAAAAGAAGAGATAGAAGGATTGCGTAAAGCAATAACTGATTACTTGGGTTCACAACTAAAAGGAGAACTTGACAAACTTTGGGCAAACGGAACACTCAATGAAGAAAAAGTAGAAAGCTTCCGCACACTCCATGAAAGAACTCCTTATCATAAGGAAAAAGTATCATGCTAAAAGAGAAAATTGTACTAGACACAAATTGTCTTGTCATGTCTCTATCTGCACATAATCCATATGCAGAAATTTGGCAGAAATTCGTAAAGGGAGAATACATCTTATGTGTGTCCAATGACATATTGGAAGAATACGAAGAGGTGTTAGGGCGTAATATTACCCCCAAAGTAGCAAGAATTGTATTAGCTTATATTCAAATTTTGCCTAACGTAAAGTTTATCGACCCTCATTACAGCTTTGGATTGATAAAAGCAGACGAAGATGACAACAAGTTTGTTGATTGTGCCATTGCTAGTAATGCAATTTTTATTGTAACAGAAGATAAACATTTCAAAGAGTTAGAAAACATTCCTTTCCCAAAAGTGGAAATAGTAGGTATTGATGACTTTTTGAAACATCTCAAGAAATAATTGTTTTCAATAGGCGGCTCTCCTCCTATCCGGGAGCCGCCTATTTTCTTTTTCTCCTCGCCCTTTTCAAGTATTTTTTCCCTAAAACCTTGGAAGTTACGAGGAAAAGTCGTATCTTTGCAGAAGAAAAGCTGCACTCGGCTTATTGAAATACACGGCACATGCCACTGTTCGACAAGCACACGGAGGCAGAGTGTATGGATATATTTGATTGTTGGATTTATATAGTGAAGAATATGAACATGTTTGAACAGATGCCATTCAGCGAGAAGTATCCAGTCTTCCGCAAGTTGGCAGAAATAGGCGACCTCCGCAAGCTCTCCCGAGAGGAACTCGAGCTGTATGACGAGGACATCAAGAATATGCGTGATATATATGCCACCAGAAAGTTTGATGAAAAGAAAGGGATGGAAATAGGTATGGCAAAAGGAATGGAAAAAGGAATGGAAAAAGGAATGGCGAAAGAAAAGATAGCCACAGCTTACCGCCTTTTGTCCATGGGTCTTTCTGAAGCGCAAGTATCAACAGCCACAGAGCTTCCACTGGAGGAAATTCTGAAAATGAAGGAATAAGAAGAGATTACCAGGCGGCTCTCGAACATATCGGGAGCCGCCTTTTTAGTATGCCTTTACGTTATGCAAATCTATGGAAATCGTATTAAGCTTTCTGCACGTTTTCAAGATTTTTATGATCATATTCTTTAACAGACAATGGGATGGATTGTTGCACTTGCTTGTTGAATTCGCATTCTTTGTCTTCTATGAAAGATGATGCATATATATATAATAATGTGATAACTTGTATCTTTTGGTGTAAAATATTAGGTTTATTTATACTTTGATATATGTCATGTGATTATACGACATTTGTCATCCGGTCGTACGACAAGTGTCGTATAAACGCATGACAAATGTCACGCAATCGCAAGAAAGGCTTCCTTGCATCGTTATAATTGATTCCTTGCATCGTATAAGTTGCGGCATTGTTATCATCCATCTCACCATAGCCAAGCATCGGGACGTAATTTTCACTTCCTCAGTTGGCTATGATTCCTCCTCTCACCAGCCATTTCGCAAAGAAGCGGTCACTAACCAGATAGCCAGTCGGAGTCTTGCTTACCAGCTGCTTATCTACCAATGCCTTTAATGCCGTTTTCACGCTGCTCGTAGCTGGAAGATGGTGGGTGCTGACAAACTGCTGACTCAACGGCGAAGATACCAAATGCTCACGAGCTATCGCCCACAAAAGGATTGTTCAATCTTGCCAAATCTTGTTATCATTCATTATACAAACGTTCATTGCGCTTTTTACGCAACGTAAATTACGCAATAAAAAACGAGACCGCCAAATGTTTTCTAGTTTTTTAATCATAATTATCTCCTAAAGCTACATATACCTTAATTATATATAGAAGAAAAGCGCACCGGAATGCAAACGTTTGCACAATTTATTCGCTTGATTTGCATCCATTTTTGAACAAGCTAATGAAATAAATCGTAACTTTGCCAACGTATAACAATACAACTTGCAATTAAACATAAAATAATAATCAAAATTACAATGATAATTATGAAGAAGATATACTTTACACTCATCGCCTTACTGACAAGCATCAATATGTTTGCACAAGGTTGGCCTGCTAACTATAGTGGCGTCATGCTGCAAGGATTCTCATGGGATTCTTACGACTACTCCCAATGGACTGTCTTAGAAAAGCAAGCCGATGATATGAAAGGATTCATCGACCTTGTATGGCTTCCACAAAGCGGTAAATGCATCGAAACTACTCAGGTAATGGGCTATAAGCCATATTATTATTTCAACCAGAATTCCTCATTCGGAACTGAGGCTGAACTCAGAAGTCTGATTGCCAAATTCAAAGCCAACGGCATAGGCGCAATAGCAGATGTTGTGGTCAATCATCGCAATACAGACGGCTGGTATACCTTCCCTGCAGAAACCTACAAGGGAGTGACCTACCAGATGCAATCTACAGACATCTGCAAGAATGATGATGAAGGAGCTACTTCAACACAGGCAACTAAAGACGGTGTAAGCCTCAGCCAGAACTATGATGAGGGAACCGACTTTGGAGGATGCCGTGATATTGACCATAAGAGCGCAAACGTGCAGAAGATTATCAAGGCATATCTGAAATTCCTGAAAGAGGATATAGGATATACCGGATTCCGCTACGACATGGTAAAGGGTTTCAGCGGTACCCACGTAGCTGACTACAATGACGCAACAGGCGTAAAATTCTCTGTTGGAGAATATTGGGATGGAAACGAGACTATCATCAACTGGATAAACAGCACCAACAAGAAGAGCGCTGCCTTCGACTTCCAGTTCCGTTATAATGTACGTGACGCAATAGGCGTAAAAGACAATAAGATTGTTTCAGCACAGAACTGGTCGAAGCTGAAGAGCGATTACAATCTGATGCATGATGCAACCTATCGTCAGTATGCCATCACATTCGTAGAGAATCACGACATGCAATACCGTTCTAAAGATGAGCCGCTGGATCCTCTTAAGCGAGATACGCTTGCAGCCAATGCCTATATGCTCGCCATGCCGGGAACTCCTTGCGTGTTCCAGCCACACTGGAGAGCATACAAGCAGGAAATCAAGAGCATGATTGAAGCCCGCAAACTTGCAGGCATCACCAACATGAGCAATTATACCAACAAGATGGCTCAGACCTCCTGCTTCGCCAATGAGACTACTGGCAACAAGGCTAAGCTCATCGTGGTTGTAGGAAACGACACCAAGGCATATACTCCGAGTGCTGATTATACACAGATTCTCGAAGGATACCACTACCGTTATTATCTTTCAAAATCAGCAGAAACCGCATGGTGCAATATTCCATCAGGCGAATACGAGGCAGGATTCAAGGCTAAGCTTAC
>ULTX01019610.1_pt1 | contig 12867 bp, 9 predicted proteins | sample 1958041 | NCBI WGS metagenome assembly ULTX01 (sample SAMEA4835747, study PRJEB28245) | human gut metagenome | biome: gut microbiome; material: fecal sample | place: Denmark | collected 2008
TTTATTTGCTCTAACAAATTTACAAAAACTTTCGCTATTTTTCTAATAATCAATTAGTTAATTTTCATCGAACTCACGTTAAATCAGGAAAGTACAGTTGGTGTGAGTCGTGGGCTATCGGGTACGAGTTGGGCCGAGTTGGTCACGAGAAGGCCCTATTCATTAATATTTTTCCAATTGAAGGGCAGTAGTTCTACCAGATCCCGCTACTAGTCACGCTGGTAGTATGAGTTCTTTCTCAGTACGTCCTCCATCCAGGCTCGCGGGTCAACGTCGGCAGCCTTGCGTGTGATTATGAGCGAATATACGATTGCCGCACGATAAGCAGATGCGTCATTGCTGCAGAACAGATATTTCTTCCTGCCTTATGTTGGCAATACCATTATGTCGGCATCGCAGAATAACCTATTTATATCCGCAACTATGCCAACAGATCTTGTCGTCGTCTAAAGTGATTTTAGAAAGCCGTTTTTGCGAATAATTCGATATGTGCACCAAGTTTCTGGAGTCAATGATGGGTGTTACCGGTGGCTTACAATACTAACATATTGCTTGTATCTTTCATCCAGCACACCTAAAAACATATCCATCTCTCTTTTGGATAGACCTTGACGATTAGCAAGTCCTCGCCATTCCTTTACGGCTCCAACCACCTCTGCAACAATCTTCTCTGCTGTTTTCTTATTGAGCATATAATCCTCGCAAGCATTAAGTAAAATGTTCAAATCTGCTTTGTTGGAATCTGCGGAGATAAGCAGACTTTGATATTCGTTCAGTGTAGGATTCATGTCGTATGCCGGCGACAGAGTCCATCCTTTTGCAGTCAAAAGAAAACCATGATTGCGGAAATGGTCATCGCTGTTACCTATGCAGATATTGAAAGCCACACGACGGAAGAGTTCCTGTAGGTTTCGCTCTACATCGGTACAATTCTGAATAATGAAGTCGACTATATCCAGATAACCATGCCCGGTAGTTGCATTGTCACCATCACTCAACCCCAACAAGGTCATTGCGGACGCAAAATGAATACGTTTGCTATCGTTTGTTCTATCGAAACGTTGTGACAGCAATGTATGATATTTTTCTCCAGTTGCCAGCACTTTGGTTTTTGATGCGTTTATCTCTGCTTTTGTGGCAAGCAAATGACTGAAATGTTCCCAAAGTCCAACATCATAGTCATCCTTACGTGAAGGAAACTTGGCTACATAAAGAGTTTTATCCGTATCTATCACATTGGCTTTAGGTCTCGCACCGCCCAATGATGTTCCTGGTTGCACAAGTTGTGCAATCCATTTCCTATCGGGGAGCATATTGTTTTCTTCGCTCTTCTCAATCTCAGCACTGGCTACAATCAACTCCCGAATATCTGTCAGAGGTGGAATTTTCAACGATTCACTTACATTTATATATTCACTATCTGGGGTTTCCTTAAAACGGAATCCGCCCATTCGAGAGAAATCATCAATACCAGTCAAGAAATCGAAGGATGACAATCTCCGTACTTGTCGTTTTTCTTCCGCAGCTGCAATTTGCTCACGACGCAACAACAAAGTACGTCCCCAACGATCTGGCAAAGCATCAGAAAAACATCCGAATATATCCTTGTCCGGTTGTGTATATTGTTGTCCTGGGTAATTATTCAGGTCGTCACTCAAAAACAGATCGCTGTGCTGCCTTAACCATTCATTATTGAACGTAAAACTATAGCTGTCCGCACCACGAAGAGACTCAAAGCCTAATTCGCCAATGAGTTCCACTTCTTTGAGCCAATCGAAATCGGCATATACATACAACTTTTTCATAGATTATTCTTTCTTGGATGCACGTTCTCTTGTTTTCAAACTCAAATCTTGTAAAGACTTTCCCAATTTATCTTCTTTGGCAAGCAATAGAATATCATCGTCAAGTTGCAATGCGTACAAAACACGTAGATAGATCCCTATTGCAACAGTAGGAATCCCTTTTTCTATTCGAGACACAGTAAGAGGTGAACAGGTGGCACGTTCAGCAACCTGAGCCACACTCAGATTCCGACGCAAGCGAGCCAACTTAATCTGCTCACCTACAATTTGCATCTTCTGCTCCAATTTTCGGGGAAGTTTGGTTCCCATTGTATTCTTTGCCATTACTACATCAATTTAAGGTGCAAAGCGACTATGTCGATGACTTCACCACAACAACCTATCATATAATATACAAAGGTAATACTTTTTATTTATTTAATGATGTATTACACATAAAAAAATGCACGTCTTGGCATAATTAACCATATACATAATCTATTTTGAGCAAAAACTTCCAAAAACTAAATGCTATAATCTTGTTTGTAAGCACCATATACACCTATCAACAAACAATATGTTATTCGTTACAAACAATGCAAATTGCTCATCATACACTCATCATATCAAAGAACTATTATCAAAGTCTTTTCATTTGTTTTCTTGTACCGGAAAAACACATTATCTTTGTAAAAGTCCAGCGAAGAATAAAGAGCAAAAATCAGACTTTCCTATCATTTAAACTCCAAACTATTGGTAGTCAATCAGTCTAATATGCTACGTTGGGACGTGAAAATACAGCAATTGCGACAATTCTTTTGAAATAGAAATAACGAAAAATCGATTGATATGGACAACAAATTCACATGGACTCCTCTATACAAGGAATTAGCTAAGGCTCTTCTTCGATATAAAGAAAACCGTACGGCTCTTGTAGAATGGATATATGAAGACCTTAGCAAAGTGACAAATGCTAACGGGCAATCGCTTGTTACATATCTAAAACAAAAAGATGGATCCAGGATTACCGACATAGATCCGTTTTCTGTATTCGCTATATTCAACAGAAATACAAGTTGGGGCAATCGAACGGAACTGCTAAATCATTTCAAGAAAAAGTTCGGGTTGGCTTCAGATATTCCTACTGATTTCAACGGTATACCTACAGTTGATGCGAGGCGTTCATTTTTCTTCTCATGGAAATCAGATAACAACAAAGTCATACATGATCTGTGGCATCTGTTTGAGGACGTTATTTCAGATCACGACATTTCAGAGGCTTTTGGTCAAGTTCTTAAAAATGGAATGCCGAAATACAGTTTAACGATGTGCTTGTTCTGGGTTTATCCAGAAAAGTACCTCGCCCTCGATTCCAAAAACAGATCATACTTGAACTCTTTTGGTTTTCCTAATGAGTTTTCGAAGTTCAATTATCATGATTATTCTGACCTGCTGACGCAGGTGCAGAAGAAGATAAACATTGGCGATATACCTTGTTCTTCTTTCTTGGATATTTCCTTCCGCGCATGGACGGAGGCCGCCTCGACCAATTACATACCTAAATTGAAATATAAGGAATACATTGACCTTCTTGCGGAAGCACATAACTTAGTCCTTACAGGCGCGCCCGGTACAGGTAAGACACACATGGCTCAGGCAATAGCAGAAGAGATGGGTGCCGTGACCAAATTTGTGCAGTTCCATCCTTCGTATGATTATACGGACTTCGTAGAAGGGTTGCGTCCGATCGAGAAATGCGACGGTCAGATGGGATTTGAGCGCAAAGATGGGGTCTTCAAGGAGTTTTGTCGAGAAGCTATCAAGAACTTGATCGACTCAAAAAAGAGCATTGAGAGTTTGACTAAAGAAATATCATGGCAGGAAAAGCTTGATCGTTTTGTAGAAGATTCCATAGAAGAGGGAACCAAGTTAAAAACGGTAAATGGAAGCGAGTTCGAAATTTCCGAAATGAAGGGCCATACGATTGTAATTCACAATGAACAGAATGAAAAGACAACACAGGTTGCCGTAAATGCAGATGAAATCCTGGAGTTACTTACCAATGATGTTCCTTTGAACATCGTACGGGATATTCGCAATTATTTCAACCGCAAGTTCGGGACGCAACCTGACTCTTACGCTTTTGTCATTACTAAAGCCATTCGGGCTATAAAACAGAAAATGCCTGTGGTGGAAGCGAATAAGATTGACATAAAGCCCTTTGTGTTTATCATTGACGAAATCAATCGCGGCGAGGCATCGAAAATTTTCGGAGAATTATTCTATGCAATAGATCCTGGTTATAGAGGAAAGAAAGATTATCTAGTGCAGACCCAGTACCAGAATCTTGTACCTGAGACAGATATGTTCGCCAAGGGATTCTATGTGCCGGAGAATGTTTATATACTTGCGACGATGAACGACATTGACCGTTCCGTGGAAAGTATGGATTTCGCCATGCGCAGACGATTTGCTTGGAAAGAAGTAACCCCGACTGACACGGAGGATATGCTTGACACCCTATCATGCGCCAAGGAGGCCAAGGCTACCATGAACAGATTGAACAATGCGATTGCGGAGACTGACGGACTTGGTTCTGCATATATGATTGGTCCGTCCTATTTCCTGAAACTCGGCGAAAACGGAGGTGATTTCTTCAAGTTGTGGAAAATGAATATCGAACCTTTGTTGAAGGAATATCTACGTGGATTCCGCAAAGCCAACGAGATTCTCGACAGATTCAACAAGTCATACTTCAACACAAAGGAAGAAACCGCAACGGACCAAGTAGAATTGATAGATGAGGATTAATCTGACAGACAACAACATCAGGCAACCTGATGCCGTAACGTTCCAGAGGAAGGACGTGGCAGCATTGTTCCCAATCGCAGACAAAACGATTGCGGAATTGTGCAAGGAGAATGAGAATCTCCTTATTTTCCCGTACAGTATCGAAACGTCGTGCGACAAGATTTGTGACTCATCAGTCATGAGCATCCTGAATACCGGTGATCCCGATAAGGTGCAAATCACAACTGGCAACGTGATGGGCTTCATTGGCATTGACAATCTACAGATAAAGATAAAATCGCGATTCGACAAGGGGCGTGATGACTTCTTTCTTCACTATATGCTTCAAAAGGTATTGTCTTTTAACCTTTTCGACCTCAAGCATAACGACGAGCAGGAGGATTTATTTGACTTCATTATGTTTATGTTCCCCTATCTCCTAAAAGCCGCCATGAACCAAGGAATATATAGGGAATATAAAAACTTCAAGCACAATGATTCAAATATTAAAGGTACTATCGATATCGGCCGACATATTGCCAGGAACTTTCCATTTGTTGGTAATATCGCTTACGCGACACGAGAATACAGCCATGACAATAACATGTCGGAACTGATACGGCACACAATTGAGTTTATGAAGACCAAACGGTATGGACAATTAGTTCTGAATATTGACAGGGAAACTATCGAGAACGTTAAGATCATTATCGCGCATACACCTTCATACAATAAGAATGAACGGAGCAGTGTTATCAGCAAGAATCTCCGTGCAAAGGTTCACCCATATTATACTGAGTATCGCCCACTCCAGACGCTCTGCCTCCAGATTCTCAGAATGGAAGAGGTTAAATATGGTGAAAGCAGCGACGAAATCTGCGGAATCCTCTTTGATGGAGCGTGGCTTTGGGAAGAATATGTCAACACCATCTTGAGTAATCATGGTTTCAAGCACCCCGAGAATAAGTTGCATAAGGGCGGAATTTACCTATTCGACGACCATAGTGGCATTCGCTATCCTGACTTTTACAAGGACGATATGGTGCTTGATGCCAAATATAAGCGGCTTGGCAGTTATGACAAGGTCTCAAAGTTGGATCGTAATGATGTCCATCAGGTCATGGCATATATGACGACACTTAAAGTGAATCGAGGTGGCTTCGTCGCACCATTGGAGCAGAAACAGTCGAAAGTGCCCACCTCTCATCTTAAAGGGAGCGCGGCTACCCTATCAATTTTCGGCATTGAAATATGCAAGTCTGCCACTTCCTATGCGGAATTCTGCGAGAAGATGGGTGAAATGGAGGATAGATTTGTGGAATCTTTGAAACAGTTCTGAGTGGATAAATGATAATTTAGAGGCAATGGCAAAACAGCTCTACGACTATTGGTTTGTGCAGTTTGACTTCCCGAATGAAGAGGGCAAACCGTATAAATCAAGTGGCGGAGCTATGGTGTGGAATGAGAAGTTAAAACGGATGATACCGCAAGGATGGAACAATGGAATATTATCTGATGTAGCTAATATTACAATGGGACAATCGCCAGATGGTTCTTCTTACAATGAATTGGGTGAAGGCTCTATTTTCTATCAAGGCAGCACAGATTTCGGGCTTCGCTTTCCTTCAATTCGCCAATACACCACGTCGCCAAATAGATGCGCCAATAAGGGCGATATTCTTATGAGCGTAAGAGCACCAGTTGGAGCATTGAATATCGCAAATAATGATTGTTGCATTGGTCGTGGTCTCTCTGCTTTATCGTCAAAAATAGGTTCTATTACCCATCTATACTATTTGATGAACGACTTTAGGTTAAAGTTTAAAGGAATGAACTCCGCAGGTACAACATTTGGGTCCATTACAAAGGATGAACTATTCAATCTCCCTGTTGTTATTCCTACGAAGTCTGTCATTTCAGAGTTTGAGAAAGTTTGTGAACCGATATTCGACAAACAAATGATAATCGGTGAAGAAATCAATGTCTTAACTAAGCAGCGCAACGAGCTCTTGCCTTTGCTGATGAACGGTCAAGCCACGGTAAATTCGGACTAACGTCCGCATTTACGGCTGTGCCTCGGCATAGCTCAAACTGCGTTTGGCTCTGCACTCGGCTTGCTCGTAAATTATCATTTATCCGCTTATTGAGTTGGATTTTATCATCCACTACAGACAACAACTGACCAACCGCACGTTGCTTATCTATATTAGGCAGACAGACTTTGATATTGTAATAACTATCAAACGTCATGCTCGGCACTCCCGTTCCAGAATCTAACCGGGTTAAATCTAATTGTTTAAGGTAATAATATAGATAATATGGATCCGCTAAATGAGTGTCAATTTCAGTGTAATAAAGAGTATCGACAGTCCAAAAAGGAGAATCGGCAAACTGTATATTAGATAACGTTCCTTTTCGAGGTAACAGAACACTTGGGCGCTCATAAAGGTAATTATCAACTGTACACATCAGGCCCCCGCTGCCATATACAGGGTATAAACCATTCTTCAGATTCTTATAATCACGTCCATTCTTAATTGTAAGAATTTCCGACAACTTGTATTCTTTCATAACTTCCTTCGCAACTCATTTATCTCTGCCTCAAGCCTTACTTTTTGCTCATCCAATGGCGTAATTGGATGACACTGTCCTCTATTCAATCCATAGGCTTTCACAATGCGAATGTCAATCTCACTTATCCGCTTCTTTTTCTTGTCGATTTGCTTTAGGATGTAGCCTTTACTATTGCGAACCGTAAACCACAACGTCATATAAGCCACAACGGCTGCTATTATAGAAGCTGTGGTTCCGATTACTCCGATGATAATATTCAGGTCCATTATGAATTGAATTTAAGACTATCCAGCTGTTTTATTATCTCCGCTTCCAGCCGGTGACTTTCTTCAAACTGCGCTGTAAGCTCAGCTTTGTAACCGGCCATCCTCTTGTTGAATTCCTCTGCGGTAATATCCACATAATCAATCTTGATATCGAAGTACTGCCCGGCGGAAAGGGAATAACCTTTCTCCTTAATCTCGTCATAGGTCACAGCAACGGAGAAATCATCGACGCTCTCCTTGTTCTGAAATACTTCCACAATCTTGTCCACCTCGAAATCCCTCAAGCGTCGTTTCTGATTATTGCCTTCCTTGTACTCTTCTCCAAGCTTGCTTGCATCGATAAGAATGACCTTGTCAGAACTTGCACTTTTATCGAAAAAGAGTACCGAGACATTAGTTCCCGTGGTGGCGAAGACATTAGACGGCATCGACACGCAACCATAGACAATCCTTTCATTCACAATCTTCTCCAGAATCCTTTTTTCCACCCCGCTCTTGGAAGTAATAAATCCAGTGGGAATGACAATCGCTCCTTTACCCGTCGATTTCAGAGAATTGATAACATGCTGGATGAAACAGGTATAGATGGACATCTTCGGCTTTGCCGGATCTATCTTGGCTACAGCATTCGGAACTCCGGCCCAGAACCGGACTCCGTCAGCCGCCAAGGTGTCCCTATATTCCGGGAAGTCAAGTTTGAACGGAGGATTAGACACGATAAAATCGAACTTCTTCAACGTGCCGTCAGGATTCCTGTGCGACGGTTCAAGAAGTGTATTTCCCTGCACTACGTTTGGGAGCGAAGCCGCGAAGTTGTTAAGAATCAAATTGAGTCGGAGCATCTCACTGGATTTTTCGGAAATGTCCTGGCTGTAGATTGTACAGCGGTCTTCTCCGATCTGGTGTGCAAGAGCCATAAGCAATGTTCCCGTTCCAGCTGACGGATCGTAGCAAGTCACTCCCCTCAGGTCTGCATTGTCCCCCACAAGAAGCCTTGCCATTACTTGAGCGATAGCTCTCGGAGTATAATACTCAGCGTATTTTCCTCCTCCCGCATTGTTGAAGCCCTTGAGAAGGTGCTCGAACACTCTTGAGAAGAAATCATATTTTTCGGTAAAGACATCTTCAAAATTGAACGAAGCCACTTTGCGCATCAGCGACTTTGCGAACTCGTCTCGTTTCTGCGTGTCAGTCACATAGGATGTAACCGCCGAAAAAATGTTCACACGGCTCTTTCCAGACGTGGAAACCGAGAACGTATCAGAATTAATCTTTGCGATGTCAATAAGCGTCGCATCTAAAAGGGTAGAAAAATCGCCCTTTCCTGTGGCGTTGTAGAGATGGGCAAGGGTGTGCTCAGGCTTCAGTCTCGGCACCGAAGATGGAAGATAGCTGAACAGGTCTTCCACCTCCTCGTCTGTAAATGTGTCATATTCGGCATCCCATTTCTCCGCTCGCCTCAACCGCTCTCCATAGACCTTGTCCTTCTTGGCTTCATAACCGAACTTGTCATTGAAAAATTTATAAAGGAAGATTTCTATGACAATTTTATATTCACTTCCTGTTCCCGCAAGACCGAACTCTGCCGTTGTACTCTTGAGTGAATCAATCAAGGCTACCGTTGACTCTGTAATGTTTATATCGCTCATTTATAGATAGTTTCTCTGTTGAAAATATTCTGCTGTAATAAGATTGTTGATGAATTTGCGGTCAGAAAGCGTGGCCGGTATGCCCATATCAACCAACTTGGAGCCGATAATAGCAAGCACATCCCTTTTGAAGGCATCCTCATTGTCGACAATATGGGAATTAAGGTATATCATATTGTCTATCTGCGACTTCATTTGTGACAAATTCTCTGCGATTTCGTATTCTCCGGAAGAGATTATAGGCTTCTCCCTCTTCGCATTCTCTTCTTCAATTCTCTTGTGGATGCGCACAAAACGCTCGTCTCCCCTGTACTTCTTCTTCAGAAGATTATTGCGCCGGTTGATTTCACGGATTTTTGCCATCACGGTATCCATATACTCGATGCTTTCCTTCGCCTCCGCCGTGTTTTGTGGTACGAAGCCCTTCTTACGGAAGTATTCGCGGAACTGGTCGGCAAGAATCACATACTTGTCCTCTCCCTTGTCAAAATTAGCCTCAAATTCAGCCTGCACCTTGTCGCAACGCTCACGGATGTCATTCACGACTATTCTCATTTCCTCCGGGACACCTTTCTTGAACTCAAAATCAAGTTCGGAGAGAGCTATGTTGATAATGCCAGAAACATCAGCCATATGCTCAGTGTTTTCCATCAGATTGATGCGTTCGATACGGTGACTTACCTCCGAAATCAGAGTTGGAATGCCGACTACCGCCAGTTTTTCAATCTTTGACTTAAGGTCCTCGTCACCGAATGCCCTGACCTGATTGATTATAGCCTTCGCTTCATTAAGAGTGGAACGGAGTGCATAGAGAGTGTCCTTGTTGCTGATTTCGTCAAGCTCCTTGCGAAAATCCTCCGGGTTCTCACATGTGAAGTTGAAAAGGATATTCTTTATCTCCTTCATCTTGGAGATAACAGCCTCTTTGTCCTCGATAATCACATTACCTACTGGTGCATCGACTGGGACATCCGCCGTATCCACAGTGCGGTTCAACTCCCTTAGATAACGGTCGTTGGTTGTCTCAAAATTTTCCTTTATATCGACAAAATCAACCACGTAGCCATATTTGAAGTCCTTGTATGGACGATTGACCCTTGTAAGCGCCTGCAACAAGTCGTGTCCGTCAAGGCTCCTGCCGAGATAGAGCTTTTTGAGCCTCGGCGCATCGAAACCTGTAAGAAGCATCTGGTTGACAATCAGCACATCTACTGACATCTGCTTCTTGAACCCTTCGATATAGGCCTTTCTCTCAAGTTTGTCGCCTTCGTCGTGCAGTATAAGAGAAGCACTGAGAGGCTTCTTGGGAGAACTATATGAAATCATCGGGTCTTCGAGCATCATCAATTTTTCCTCCTGCTTCTTCTCGACATACAGAGACCGTGATAATCTCTCCTGCCACAGACGATACATTTCTCTTGCCTGTGGGTTTGTCCTGCAAACTATCATCGCTCCGATGCTTTCATCATCCTGTTCCTCTCGAAAACGGCGGAAGTCGGTGATTATGTAGTCAAGAAGAGCATTAAGATAACTATCGTGCTCAAGGATTTTGTTCTTGTCAATGTCGCTCTTCTTGATTTCCACACCTCCGGCCAACTTATCCAATATGCTTTTTATCTTTTCCTTATAGACCGTTTCTATAGGCTCGCGCATCAACTTCAGGGTATATCCGTCAGAGATTGATTTGTCGTAGTAATATGTGTCAATGTAATTACCGAAAACGCGCCAAGACTCTCTTTCTTCCTTAAGAAGAGGCGTTCCTGTTAGAGCTATCTTTACGGCATCCTTATCAGCTTCAAGCAGGTTTGCAAGGAAACTCCCCTCAGGATTGTAGCCCCTATGCGCTTCGTCTATAAAGAACACCCTTTGAAGAGATGTGCTGTAACTGTTGTCCAACTGGATCTTCTCAGAGTCTTTCTTGAATTTCTGTATGTTGACGACCATTATCTCAGGCTTGCCCACGCTGTTCTCCACAGGGTCGATACTTCTGAAATCTTTCATCAGTTCATTCCTGCTGTTCGCAGTTCTTACAATCAGTCCTCTCGCTGCAAACTCATCGCTTGCCTGTTCCATAAGAGCGATGCGATCAACGATGAAATAGAATTTCACGGCAGTCTGCCTCTGAGCATAAAAATCCGTAAGGCTTCGCACGGAATAGTATGCGAGTGCGGTCTTACCACTCCCTTGAGTATGCCAGATGATACCGCTTTTGACTCCAGCGGCTAATTTTCTCCTGATGGCCAAAGATGCGAACAGTTGCTGATAACGCATCACGTGCTTTTCCAAAGAAACCTTCTTGCTGCCGTCGTCTTCTTCCGTCGTCTTGTTCACGTAGGCAAAACCATATCGGAGGAGAAACAGGAAACGCTCCTTGCTCAACATCGATGTCAGAATTCTGTTGGTAGGAGTAGATGGTTCTTTATTAGTCTGATAGTCAGGAAGATTTTTAATAACTACGCAGTTGCGATGCTTGAGAACCCTTTTCTCAAGTTCCTCTGAGACCTCTTCATAAGGATAAGAAGAGACAAAGTTTTTGTCTGCCTCGCGAAAGACATTGAAGAACGCCTTATTCTCTGAGATGCAGCAATAAAAAGCCCCTTGAATCGGAACACGGTTGTCGTTATCATATTCTTGATTATTGGAGAAAATCATCAACTGCGTGATGTTGATAAAGCGCCTGAATGCCTTGTTGGACATTCTCTTGTTGATTCTGTCTCTTTCAGCGAGAATTCCATCGTGATTATTCGGTTTCTTGACTTCAATGAAGGCAAGCGGAAGCCCATTCACAAAACAAGTTATGTCTGGACGGAAACTGTCGCCGGTGTCAGAATTCTCACAGGTAAATTCCGTGGTAACGTGCCACTCGTTATTGTCAGCATTCTCGAAATCGACAAGCTTAAGACCACTGTTGGCAGAGAGTATGGTATAGAACTCTTTGCCCAGATCATCATTCCGAAGCATTCCGACTATCTTGTCAAGCATCTGATGGCTTCCAGTCTCATCCAATTCGGGATTCAATCGCCTGAGTGAGCGAAGAAATATGCCGGTCAAAATGTTTGTGTCAGGATTATAATCTGAGATGTCATCGAGATAGGTATATCCCAGACGACATAAGTGCAATGCCGCCGGCACTTGCACGCGAGTGTTTTCCGTAAAGCTGTTCATTTCCTATCATCAATCTTGCCAACTTACAAATTTAGCAAATTTTACCGACATTGAAGACAATCACTTCTGGTACCTCAAGATAATTATGGAGTATTAACGGAAATGATCGTTGTCATCACATTACTGCGTTTCTGGCGTAACAGATAGATAATAAGTCCATTGTAAATTATTACTTTGTGATAAAGACGGTCATTTGATGTAATAGTCACCGGCCCCTTGCTGGTTGCCAATCTGACAAGTAAACTATACAAACAATCTTCTTAATCGACAAAATTACCCTAAAAAGCACCTCTTATCCGACAAAATTGCTTATTGTTGTTTATTGGAAAAATTTCAATGAGGTTATTATTGTAACAGCTTCGACTATCCACCCGTTACTAATCACTATAAAACGCAGAACTATCACATATCATGTTATCCGCCATTCCAACACTTCCCTGCTGCTGAACAATTTAATCGACATCTACACTGTGAAAAGATGTTCACCAATAAAACTATCAGCACAACTTAGTCCTACACAGAGGTTTGTAAAGAATATCAGTTAAACCGCCTCAAAAGTGTCAACCAAACTCAGAAAGTGGACTTTTATCATCTTGATGCGGTAATTGCCGTCAGACGGGCTACGGCGATCAGGGCGAA
>ULTX01090028.1_pt1 | contig 12867 bp, 9 predicted proteins | sample 1958041 | NCBI WGS metagenome assembly ULTX01 (sample SAMEA4835747, study PRJEB28245) | human gut metagenome | biome: gut microbiome; material: fecal sample | place: Denmark | collected 2008
GTGACATAAAAAGAGAACGATAGCAATCTATGCGAGTGCTGCTCGTTGCACACAACGAACTAGCGATTGTTACGAAGTCAATCGCGTTCGCGTTGTCCCCACGCGGAGCGGACGCCGTGGGTTCCCTTTCAAGGGGGAACGGCGAGGGGGAAAACACGTGAGGAAAGGGGAAATATCATTTAGTATTCTAAACATTCAACTCTTGTAGAGGAATAACACACACTTGATGAGGGGGACATTGCATTTACCCCCCCCCACACACACTCTTGTAAAGCTCAAAAAAACCACCGGTAACACGGTGGTCTTTCTTAAATCACAATCAGCCAAATTTATCTTGCTTGCTTCATATGGAGTTCTCTCATTCCCTCAACCGAGTCGCAGATTTCTTTCAGGTTGCAATGGGCGCAATCGACAAGCACGTTGTCGAGCATGTGGTTGAACGCAGACAATATTTGCGACGTGTGAGATGAAAACTCTTGCAAGGGAGCAAAATCTATTTGAGCGTCCGCAACGAAAACAACCGTAACGGCCTTGACGGCGTCTTTTGCCAAATAGGATTTTATTGTGGTTGCACCCAGTGCTTCGAACGACAACCCTCTCTTGATTGCAGACTTTGCCACCCTGACCTGTTCACGCTGTTTGATGACGGACGTGCGCATCATATAACCGCTGACGTTTTCCTTGTACTTGGCATATTCCAAAGATTTTGCAAGATCGAAAATGGCTTGCTCGTCGTCGGATTCGGCATTGACGGAAATAATGACGATCTTTGCGTAGTTGCAATCTTTTTTGACGTCTTTGAGCTCTTTGCCGATAAGTATGGTTTGGTTTTTGATGGGCATATCGTCGGTAAGCACGGTTGCCGCCGTGCAAGGCATATCGCTGCCGCCGAGTTCGAAAGCGGTGTCTTTCATCAAAATAAGTTCGCTTTGCTCGTTCGTAGGCAAAGCCTTACCGCTGTCGTACGGATAGACTTTCGCATCGTTTTTCGCAATGCAATCGAACAGTTTTCTTATGTCTTCGTCAAAAATACCTATCATTTAAAGTCCTGTTTTTCAGTCGATTATTTGTATGATTATTTGTGCGTATTTTGCAAAATCCGCACTTTATCGTATTATTTCAAGTTGTTTAAGTGCCTCTTTGACGCCCTGAACGACTTTTGAGTTTTCGGGAAGTTCAAACACATTTTCACCTTTAAGGTCGAAGGACGCAAGGTTTTTGTCGTCGCCTATAACCGCCAAAAGTTTCACTCCGTCATAGTCGAGAGCACGCACTGCGTCCTCGTCGGAAACGCGATTGACGATGATGCCGATCTTGTCGTACATGACGAGATCGTCGGCAACTTTCTTGATGGTTTTGCACACGTCCCTACCCTTTTTAGATTGGTCGGTGACAAGAATCAAATGCGTCACCTTTTCCATAACTCTGCGGTTGATTTGCTCGATGCCTGCCTCTCCGTCGATAACCACGTAGTCGAATTCTTCGGACAAAATGCCGATGACGTCTTTGAGATATGCGTTGATTTTGCAATAGCAACCGGCGCTTTCCGGGCGACCTACGGCAATAAAAACGTATCCGTCTTTTTCAACCATAGCGTCGAAAATACGGAAACGCGCCTCGTTGAGCAACTCGATCGCACCCTTTGCATTGCCGTCCTCAACGTTTTCTATAATGCTTTTTCTTATGTCGTCGATAGTGGATTTCACTTCAACGCCCAAAGCCGTTGAAAGTCCTACGGCAGGGTCTGCGTCTATTGCCAAAATACGCTTGTCGGGATATGCTTCCACCAAATTGCGAACGATGTTTGCCGCAAGTGAGGTTTTGCCCACTCCGCCCTTTCCTGCGACTGCGATTATAGTTGCCTTTGCCATAAGTCCTCCTTTGAAACGAGCGCCGTTTCAAAACAATGTATATGGTAGCACTTTGCTTGCTTTTTGTCCATATAATTGCTTACATTTCGGCACTTGAAGCCGTTGAGAGTCCTTTTTCTTTAAATATCTCGTGCCTGTGCCATACGTTCTTTTCTCAACGAAAAAACGCCTGAAAAACGGCGTTTTTTGCTTGTTTTTTGTAATTTTTCAATTCGAAACGAATTACGCAATGCGCTCGACGACGTACATTCCACTCTCACGCTCGATTGGATTGATCGTCATATTTTCGTCGTTGCAAAGGATTTTGCCGTCTTTGCAATAAATCGAGAATATTCCGCCCTCCTTTGCGCTTGCGACCTTATCCGTATCGAAGGAATCCGCAAGATACAGCGGCAAAATCTCAAGCACGATTTGCGAACAGGTTTTGGTTGCGGAATATGCGGTGTACGTGCTTATTGCGCTTACGTTTTCGCCGTTTTCAACGTTCACGAAGTGAGAGCGCGACGTGCCGTCCTCATAGACGTAGTAACCGTCCTCGTCTTTTGAAATCGCATAATCTTTGAGCATAACGACGGATATTTGTTGCTTGTACGCAAGCCTGCCAGCGACGATTGCGCCGTCATCCGTCTTGTCGAACACGTTTGCTTGCAATTCGTCGTGAGCCTCGCTTAAATTGCGTGTGAAGCCGTCATAGCTCGATATAATACCTTTATCGTAGCCGGCATCCGTCATCGTGCTTGCGATATAGTCGATTACAAAAGCGTTTTTCGTCCAGAAAAAGTCGAGATATACGGGGGTGTTTTCGCCAAATGCGTTTTTATACTCGTCCGAAACGACAAGTTTGACGACGTTCCCGTCCAAAAACTCCAATTTTACGTTGTTCTCGTCCGCTATAAGCGAAATAAGCGTGTCGAAATAGGTCTTTACGCTTTCGTTTTTTGTCGGGTCAAACCTTTCGGCATCGTTGTCGTGAATACACGTAAACATCTCTTCATAGTACGCATAAATCGGAGCATAATACAAAAATCTGTTTCCCGCGTCATCGAACGCTTTGAGCGACCGATACAGCAGCGCAGGAACCTGCACTTCTTCGTTCGGATGCGTATTGAGATAGAACAAATTGTTCATCCCGTCGACTTCTTCGCTTGCATAAAAAACTTTGTAGGCGTATTCGCTTGCCTCGGTGTACTTGGACGCTACGCTTTGACGATACTTTTTGTCTTGATTTTTATCAAAATAATAGGTAAAAACGAACTCCCCTCCACAGTTCTTCGTTGAGGATGTATCGGGGGTTATCGCAAACCACCCTGCCTCGACTCTCAACAAAACAACCATAACAACGGCAAAACAAACAATCGCAAGCACCAAAAACAGCACAAAAAGCACAACTCTCAGCTTGACGTTTTTGTTTGACACTTCGACCTGTTCCACAGGCGGAGGCGTAAGGAGATTTTTATCCTTTGCATATCTTTTCATAATCACCTTTGTTTAAAAAGGTTTAGCTCGTCGCTAAACCTTACGTTTTGTTATCTGAGCGTCAAAAGCAAGAAGAACAGGAACAGTACCAACAGTACCGCCAAGAATATAAATCCTGCGATTGCGCCTTTCTTGAACGCTTTGAAGTTCTTTATGTAATTGAACTTCTTGAAGATATACGCCGCGATTATGCCGGGGATAGGCAAGAAGAACGACAGCACCTTAAACCACGAACTACCCGTATCGTGTACGGGTGTGTCGAGAATGGGCTCGGTTGCCTCAACGGGTTCTTCCGCTTCTTTTTCGGCATATTCGAGAGCTTCTTGCTCGGTCATGAATGACGAAGATTTGAGCGGAACACCCTCTTCCCTTATACGTTTGTACTCTTCGATTTCTTTCTTGTTGCCGAAGATATAGTGATTGTGTCCGATGCACACCATTTCGGGCTTATCTTCACTGTAATCGTGTTGCGAGGGATCGTACACGAAAAGTTTTTTCTTCTTTTCAAGCTTCGGATCGGGGATAGGAATTGCCGAGATAAGAGATCTCGTGTACGGGTGAAGCGGATACGCGAACAATTCTTCCGCTTCCGCAATTTCCACGATTTCGCCCTTGTAAATAACGCCGATTCTGTCCGAAATGAAACGGACGATTGACAAGTCGTGCGCTATGAACAGATACGTCGTACCTCTCTCTCTTTGGAACTTGTTGAGAAGATTCAGCACCTGCGCGCGAATAGACACGTCGAGAGCGGAAATCGGTTCATCCGCAACGACGAGGGACGGCTCCATAATCATAGCTCTTGCAAGGCCTATACGCTGGCGTTGTCCGCCCGAAAATTCGTGAGGATAACGCGTAAGGTGTTCGGGAAGCAAACCGACTTCTTTGATCATTTGCTCGACTTTTGCAACTCTGTCCGCTTCGTCTTTGAAGAGATGGAAGTTGTAAAGACCTTCGGACACGATATAGTCGACGGTCGCGCGCTCGTTGAGAGATGCGGCGGGATCTTGGAACACCATTTGGATGTTCCTGATGACCTGTCTGTCGAGTTTATGCGAAATGTTGCCCGAAATGCGCACGCCCTTGTATTGAATCTCGCCCTTTGCGCAAGGGTTGACTCTGATGACTGCGCGTCCGATGGTGGTTTTTCCCGAACCGGACTCGCCGACAAGAGAGAACGTTTCGCCCTTATATATGTCGAAAGACGCGTTTTTTACCGCCTTGACAGCCTTGTCGCCCTTGCCGAACGTGATGTCGACGTTCTTGACGGACAACAGAATTTCTCTGCCGTTTTCGTCGAGAGGACCTTGTTCAGGGAGAGTATATACTCGATTTTTGTATTGATCGATTCGCGTTTTCCAGCTGTCGCCAACGCGTTTGAAGTGTCTTTGAATTTTTCCGCCGACGCCCTTAAACCAGTCGCTTATAACCTTCCCTGCGGGTTTTTTTGAAGGCTTCTCGTCGCTTTCAACCGAATTGTCGGCAACAGAAGTTTCTTCAACGGAGGAATCCCCGAAAGAAGGCGCGCCTTGTTCGCAAACAGGTTCTTGTTGAGTGGCGGCATTTTCGATATTTTCTTGTTGCTCCACTGCGAGTTCTTGTTCGACGGGCGTGGAGTTATCCAATGCGGAGGTTTGGATATCGTCGATTATTTTGTCTTTGTCCATCATTCCACCTCCTCGATATTGAATGCTTTGAGCAATCTGCCGTGAATATCTTTGATGATTTCGGGTTTTTCGATTTTAGGCGCTCTGGGGTCGAGAAGCCACGTTTTTGCGAAGTGGGTTTCGGTCACTTGGAACATAGGTGCCTCTTTGAGCGTATCCACTTTCAGACAATATGGATTTCTCGGCGCAAACGGATCGCCGATGATCTTGTTGTAAAGCGACGGCGGAGTACCGGAAATCGAATACAATTCTGTGTTCTTTTCCGCAAGTTGCGGCAGCGACGACAAAAGCGCCCACGTGTACGGATGACGAGGATCGTAAAACACCTCGTCCACGGTGCCAAGCTCGACGATTTGTCCCGCATAAAGCACCGCAACTCTGTCCGCGACGTTTGCGACAACGCCGAGGTCGTGGGTGATGAACACGATCGTGTAGTTAAATTCTTTTTGCAAATCCTTGATAAGTTTGAGGATTTGGGCTTGAATGGTAACGTCAAGAGCGGTTGTAGGCTCGTCGCAAATGAGGATCTTGGGTTGACACGAAAGCGCGATTGCGATGACGATACGCTGACGCATGCCGCCCGAATATTGGAAAGGATAGTCGTCATAGCGGTTTTCCGCATTGGGAATACCCACCTTCTTCATAAGTTCGACAGCTTTTCTTCTCGCCTCTGCCTCCGAGCAGTGTTGGTGCTTGATGATGATTGAGGAGATTTGCTTGCCGATTGTTATGATCGGGTTGAGCGACGTCATCGGATCCTGAAAGACGGTTGCGATGCGCGTACCGCGGATCTTTTGCCAGTCCTTTGTGTACTTGATTTTTGCGAGGTTGAGCACGCACACACCGTGGAGTTGCGTTTCGGTGGTGCCGTCGAGGAACTTGACTCTGAACGCAATCGGATCGAAAATCTGATTGAGTTGCTCGTCGTTTGTGAGGTCGACGCCAAGACGCATAGCCTTACGCAGTGCGAGAATGAGTTTGACAATAAGCTTAAATCTTTCGAGTGCGCCGTATCTTCCGACGGAAAGATAAATTTCCTTGCCTAAAATCTCGTTGCGATGCACGGTATCCTCGGTGATTTCTCCTTGCAAAGCGAGTTTGTATTCCTCTTTGAGCTTTGCCATGGTTTCGGCGTAATACTTTGCAAATTCGAGGTCGGCTTTTGCCGCTTGTTTGTGAGCGCGCACGGTTTGAGCGATTGTCTTTTCCAGAGCCTTTATTTTCTTGTCGCAATCGGAGATAATGCCGTTGGTTTCTTTGACCTTATCTCTTTCCTTGCGCGTATTGAGCGTGAGTTTGAGGTTGTACGCCTCGGTGCGGCGGAACTTGAGATCGTCGATCTCGTCCTGCATTTTCTCATGCTCTTGCTCGCTGAGGGTGAATTTTTCCTTCTTTTCCGCCTTGAGCGCGAGGATTTTTTGATAGATATCCGCGCCGAGTTCGAGTTTTGAGGCTTTGTTGAGCCGCTTCAAAACGACGTCGAGAAGAAATTTGTCGAATTTTGTCGGAGTTGCAACGGTATCCGCAAGCTCGTCGTCGTTGAAGATGAGTTCGCCTTGCGAAATGAAGCCGTTTGAGTCGAGCATACCGGCAAAAGTCTTTGTAAAGACGGATTTGCCCGAACCCGATTCACCGACGATTGCAATAGATTCGTTTTCATATATATCGAGCGAGATTCCGCGGATTGCGGTGAGGATTCTGCCTCTGACGCGGAATTTGACTTCGAGATCTTTGACGGATAACAAAACTTTTTTATCTTCCATACGTCACCTCACATATGCGTTCTCGGATCGGAAGCGTCACCGAGTTTTTGACCGACCACATAGAGGACGATGGTTATGATTGCCGTCACCGCAACGGGTGCCCAGAATTCAAGCTCTCTGCCGGTAACAAACATCGAAGCGTTGGTCATTTCGATTATTTTTCCGAGTGACATGTCCGACATACCGATTCCGATGTAGGAAAGGAAAACTTCCGACGAAATGTAACTCGGGATTTCGGTTGCCGCGAGCGTAACGATGATCGACGTCATAAACGGCAAAATATTTCTCATTGCGATACGGAAAATCGGCGTGCCTAAGCACTTTGACGCAAGGTTGTATTCCCTGTCGCGAATGATGATGACTTGCGTGCGGATAAAGTAGGCTATGAACAGCCACCCCGTTATCGTCATTGCAAACACAAGCGTCCAGAAACTTGCCGACATAATCATGACCATAACCGAAATAAACAATATTGTCGGGACATTGCCGATGATGTTGTACACTTCGGTCATAAACTTGTCGACTTTCTTGGAGAAGCCCCAGATTGCGCCAACGACGATACCTACCGTCATGTTGATTGCCGCGCAAATGAGAGCAAGGCTTATAGATATTCTCGCACCGAACCAAATAGAGTCGAACATAGGTTCACCGGAGCCGCCCGTACCGAGAATATAGTGGATGCTGAAACCGAACTTATCGATAGCTGCCGACGGCGTCAAGTGTTGGGATGAAAGATCATTTATGTTTGCAAACCTATCGTATTGGATACACATAGGATAGATATACGCAAACACAACAACCAAAAACAACAGCGCCAAAAGAACAATATTGATTTTATCTCTGAAAAATACTCTGAACACAGACTTCCAATAGGAATATCTGGGCGCGGTGATTTTTTCGGATTCAAGCTTGTTGTTGTCGACCTGAGAGAACAACTCTTCATCCGACATGTTGAATTCTTGAAGGTCTATTACTTTATTTTCCATATCGTCACCTCGCCTTATCTGAGAATGAAATTCTCGGATCTACCATTGCCATCAATATATCGCCGAGTATAATCGAAATGACAGACAATACCGCATAGAACAGCGTTACGCCGACAATAACGGCGTTGTCGTATTTTCCGATTGCGTCGACAAGCAATCCGCCTGCGCCGGGGACGGTGTACACACGCTCGGTGATAATCGCGCCGGTGAGCGCACCGAGTACACTGCCCGGGATTCCGTGTACAAGCGGAATAATTGCGTTTTTGAGAATGTGTTTGTTGAAAATCTCTCTCTCGCTCAAACCGCCCGATCTTGCAAACTTGACATAATCGGAGTTTTGCTGGTCGATCATATATCGTCTTAGCCACTTCATAAGGTTTGCGACCGAAGGAAGCGCAAGCGATATGATAGGCAAGACATACATCGCTTTTGTAGGTTCGGACACGCTGAACGTTGTGGGCAAACCTGCGGATCTGCCTATTGCGGCAAAAATAAAGATATATGCAAGCGACGGCACAGCCATAATGAAAATTATGTACAAAGTGCCGAGTTTGTCAAACAGTTTGTCTTTGTTGCGCGCCATCATAATGCCGAGAGGCACTCCGAGGACATACGCCATGATAACCGACAAAATACCGATAACAAACGAGAATCCGAGTTTTGAAAATGCGTTTCTGTTCAATACGACTTGCGTATAATCGTCAACAAAATACTTTTGATTAAGTTCGCTTATCGCAAGCGATCCCTTTATGTATGTTGCCGAATGCAAATTGTCGGGAGAAACCTCGGCAATGCCCGTGGGATAATGGACAAGGCCTGCTTTTTGAGAACCTTGTTCGCTTGACATGGTTTGCGAGATGTCCGTACCCTGATTTATCGAATATGAAACGCCAAGGTTGATTTTGACAATATTCTGATGAATAAACGGAAATTTATTGTCAAAATACACCAAATATTTATGTTTTGTGCCGTTGCCGATAATGGCGGGAGAAAACTTCTTTCCGCCGTATGCAGGATCGTACCAAGTGAAAGAAAGGCCTCTCTCACCGTTTACTTCTTCCGCATAATGTATGGAATCGACTTCAATGATATTTGCAAAGTAGTTCCACAAACGTTTGAGAAGGTGGATGTCTTTGTATGCAAAAAGCCCCGGATTTCCGCCTTTGACATTTATGCCTTTAAGGCGGGAAACCGTATATCCTTGAGATTTATAATAATCGGTGAATTTCTGCGTATATTCCTTTGCAATCGCATTGTCGTCTTTTGCATTGTTTGCAAGGAGTGCCGCCGATGATCTGGTGTCATCGTCTATCTCACCGTTTTTTGCAAGTTCAACAAGATAATCCCCGTACGGAACGTAATCGAGGTATCCATACTGCTCCCACAAACTATACTTGTACATCGTTTTGTCATTTGTACCCAGTCGCGTATAGTTTGGATCGGCAGCCAATACGAGATCCCTGTTCATCAACGAGTAGATGAGCAGCATAACAATCCCCACCACGATTATGACGGAGATGATTCCTCGTATTATTCTTTTTATAAGATATTTTGCCATTGTTTACTCCATGGTTTTTATTACAGCAAGGGATGAGTCACACTCATCCCTTGCCGAATAAATCCCGTCCATGACGCACAAGCGTCATCAACGCAATTCAGTCATTAGAAAATGCCGAGGCACTTTGCCATGTAGCCACCCTCTGTGAGTGTGTCAAGGTAGGACGACGGATCGCCGTAGTCAGGACCCCAACCGGAAACGTCATAGAGATCATAGTTTGCTTGATAGCCAAAATCTGTGTAGTAACCTGCATTGTACCAGTCGCCGCTTGTTGTTGCGCCGGCAAGGTCAATCGTTACGTAACCCTCAAGAGCAGTTGCGATTGATTTCTTGTAAGAGAACGCTCTGTTGTAGTAGATTTGGCTTGAAATAAATGCCGGCAAATCGAGGTGGATCGGACCTTCTTCAAGGTCAACGCCTTGTGCTTTGAGTTCTGCGATAGCGATCTTAAGTTCTGCCATAGCATTTTCGGCATTGTACCAACCATCGAAACCTGCACTGCTGCCTGCGCCCTCATCTGCAGTCGGATCCCAGACTTTGATCTTCACTTCGTCTGCGTCGATTTGTGCTTGCATGATTGCACCATAGTACGTACCTTTCTTGAACGTTGTGTCTTTGCCGTTGATTGAAACGGTGACATCTTCCGTCAAAGAAACGAAGTTGCCCGGCGTGTAGCTGTTGATGAGCGAAACGGATGCGAGGTCTTTGCCGGTCGTTTGTGCATTATATGAAGTTCTGTCAAGTGCCATTGCAAGCGCTCTGCGGAAGTGAACGTTGCTCAATGCCGCTTTTGTTCTTGCTTGCTCTGCGCTGTCTTTTGCAGTTTGGAGCTTGCCGTCTTGTGCGTTTGCATATGCAGTACGATTGATGTTGAAGAATGTACCGAATGCGGTTGCGTCGGTTGCAGTCACATAGTGATATTCATCAAAGTAGGTCTTTTCACCGACTTTATCGGTTTTTGCTTGCGTAACAGCATCCGCATTGAGACCTGCACCGTCAAGAGTACCTGATTTTGTCTCATTGTATGCTTTCAAAGTGTCTTTGCCGTCATTGTACTTCCAAGTGATCTTTTCGAGATTGATGTTGGCTTTGTTCCAATAGCTATCGTTCTTGGTAAACACGATTTCGGATTTTGCGGTGTTGGTTGTCACACGATAAGGTCCGCAATAAGCAATGTTGTCTTGCGTCTTGCCATACTTATAAGCTGTGTCGGCCGCATCGAATTCCGAACCGAATTTGCCGCCTTGAGATTCATAGAAGCTTCTGCACAGCGGAGCAAATACGTTGTAACCGAGCATTGTAAGGAAGTAGGATTTTGGCTCGGTAAGAGTGTACACCACTGTATAATCGCCGTCTGCTTTGACGCCGACTTTGTCAAACGTAACTGCTTTGGCATTGTACTCTGCCGCATTTACGATAACGCCCTCGACAAGATATTCGAGACCGCCCTTTGCGTCAAGCATGTGTTGGAAACCTGCCACGAAGTCGTCTGCCTTCAATTCAGCAATTTCTTTTCCCGAGGAGGTCACCCATTTAACGCCTTGGCGGAGAGTGAAAGTATAGGTGAGTCCGTCATCGGACACGGTGTATTTTTCTGCAAGAGCCGGTTGCAATACGTTGAATGCATCGTATTCCATCAAGGAATCATATGTGTTGACGATTGCCTCGGAGTCTGCCGCACGAGAAGTTGCTTGAGCGTCCCAAGTTTGAGGATCGGAAGCATAACCCATGTTGTAGGTTGTTTTCACGCTATAACCATGCTCTGAGAAATAAGCTTTTACAGCCTCTTCATAATCTTTTGCGGTTTTGCCTTCTTTTCTCAAAGTTGACCATTTTTCTTTCAATGCCGTTCTGTCTGCTGCCGTGATGAGTTTGTCGGCAAGGATTGCGTTGTGGAAACGATCACTGTCGTTGCCCCACAAAACAGAAGAAATAGTGTTGGGCGCGACTTTGCTGATTGCATAGGTACCGCCATTTGCAGTACCGGGAACGTAAACTGCAGATTCCATCAACTTTGCCTCTGCGAGTGCCATAAGAGCATATCTCTTGCTGGTGTTTTTTGTTTCTGCAACAGCTTTTGCATATGCTGCTTTGAATTCACCGAGTTGCTCTCCGTAGATTTTCGCAGACTCAGCAAGATATTGTTCGAGTCTTTCCGCATCGGGATCGGTTTGATCGTTATTGCCGCCGTCTTTCGGGTTGCACGCTGCAAACACGCCAACTGAAAGCACGAGAACCAGGACCATTGCCAAAATCGCAAATATCTTTCTTTGCTTCATTGTTTGTTACCTCCATGTTATATTTATATTTGGTTTGTTTTGTTGTGCCTTTTTTTGATCGGGCGCGGGTGTCCCGCCATATGTCATTGCGAGCCTTGCGTGGCAATCTCCGGGGACGGAAACAAACATCGGTTTGCGCTCCCGCCAGATTCCTACGTCGCTTCACTCCTCTGAATGACAAGTGAGAGCGAACATGCTGCTTTCGTTCGGGCAATTTTAACTTTTTGTCCGCAAAATTGTTTCAACTTTTTTGCGATTTCGCTTGCTTTTGCCCAAGCATTTGTTGTATAGTATCAAGATTTTAATTTTTCTTTAACTTTTTTGATGTTCACATTACAAGTGCAGTTTGCCGATATGTAAACAACTTTTTTTGTTTTTTTGAAAAATTTAATTTTTATGCATAATTGCAGTTTCAATGCCATTTTGTCTTTTCAAAACGCCGCAACCGAGCATATCTCTCTTTTTTATATTGATATATTCTATTACTATACTTATTTAATATACTTTAATTAAATGCGAAAACAATATTTTTAGAAAAATCATCAAAATTTTCAATTCAAATCCACTCTCCGCAACCATGGTTTGACAGGGGGGGGTTGATGCGATTTTGGGTTGATTTTATGCAAAAATAGTTTAAAATTGCATAAAAATAAAAATTTTTGTATAAGCGATTTTTCAAAAAACTTGACGTTTTTGACAAATCTCGCAAACATTCTTAACTTTATTTGTCAAATTTGTAAGTTTTTTAAACAATCTTCCCCAACCTCGCAACCGTCGGTTGCGCATAGATTTATTAAAATATTAAAATCTCACACGTCTATATGCAAAACAAAATCAACACCGTTTCTTGCTTGCACCTGTTTATTCTTCCTCTACAAGAGTATCGCGCGTATACCGCCGTTCATCACAATCGGGTGTGGGTGCCCCACCCTTTCCGTCATTCCGAGCGTAGCGTGGGAATCCAGCCGTCAGGCGCAATCGCAACAGACACATAGGGCTATCATTTAACACTCTAAATACAACTTTCCCCCTTACTCACGTGTTTTGTTCTTCCTCTACAAGGGGGTGAACGGCGTGTACCCTAAATTAGATGTGCCCCCTCTTTCCCTTTCGGGCTTTTGTTCTTCCTCTACAAAGGGTGAACGGCGTGAACTCTAAATGCAATTTCCCCTTTCCTCACATGTTTTGTTCTTCCTCTACAAGAGTTGAACGGCGTGAACTATAAATGCAATTTCCCCTTTCCTCACGTGTTTTCCCTATCACCGTT
>ULTX01025432.1_pt1 | contig 12863 bp, 9 predicted proteins | sample 1958041 | NCBI WGS metagenome assembly ULTX01 (sample SAMEA4835747, study PRJEB28245) | human gut metagenome | biome: gut microbiome; material: fecal sample | place: Denmark | collected 2008
TAAACACGCTGAAAATTGCGTTGTCGCTTTGACTTTAGTCGCTAACGTATTATAACGTATTATGGACCACTTTAGTGAGTTTTCGGCGAGGAGGGGCTGTGGACTTGTGAAGCCCCATCCTCGCCGAAAGCTCTTCTTCCCTGTGGCCTCAAAAAATTTGAAGTCTTAAACACGCTGAAAATTGCGTTGTCGCTTTGACTTTAGCTTGACTTTAGTTGACTTTAGTCTTTAGTAAGTAAACTGATACTGACTATAAACAGGCAGCCGTTAGGTGAATGGTTCAAAGAACAGTTTAATAAGTTACGGCAAGGTGTACGAAAATCAGCAGAAGAGCCAAGAAAAAATAGGGGATTTAGGATGTAATTCGATGATATTTGATTGGATTTCAATAAAATTCTGTATTTTTGCAGATGGATAGAGGCAACTCTTTCCAAGACATAAGAGAAAACGATTGGTAGAAAAGCAGACCATGCATGTTAATTAATGAGATAATTATGAGACAGTTCATCGGCTACTTTCTTGGATTTACTATTTTTATTATAGGTCTACCTACGCTCATGTGGCTTTGCAGTGACTTAATCGTCCCGACCTTCTGGCAATGGGTAGTGGGTGGGATGTTGGCTGTTGCAGGGTTAGCTTTGGCCATATGGAGTGTTGTGTATATGAAAATTCATGGTAAAGGCAATCCGTTTGATGCGATGGGGCACGAGATTGCTCCACGAACTCAACACCTAATGACCAATGGTCCATATCGTTATAGTCGCAATCCGATGCTCAGTGGGACATTAGTTTATTATCTCGGCATTATCACGATATTGTTTTCTTGGCAGGCGGTCCTCATCTTCGTAGTTATAGTATTCATTATGATGGTTCAAGTCCACAACGAGGAACAGCGTCTTGAGCGTGATTTCGGTGATGAGTATCGAAACTACAAACATAAAGTGGGGAAATTTTTCCCAAAGCTATGATCTTTTGATTACATGGTCGTTATCCAAGCACGCTTCACTGTGCCGGAAGAGCATCTTCCTTGAAAAGGGGCGCCATTATTGTATAGTGTCCTGTTAATAAGAGACCTTTGGCTTTAATGTTAATTCGTATTGTCCCAACTTTGCATTTTGGATACAATAGAAGGTGCAAATCTTGCAATTGCTTGATTTACAGTCTTTATTGCGGAGAGGAGGCAGTTCCCTATTTGCATCTGAATTATCCAGCCGATGAATCCGGAAATTTTGTGCAAGATACTCCGATGGAAGCCTTTGACTTCGCTCTGTCGTTCAATAATTCTCAAATTTGCAACAGCACCCATTCCTGAACACATTCTGAATTGATAATAACAGATTAAGCAGATAAACCTGTATATCATATTTTTATCTGCTACCACAAAGATGATTCATTAAATAATATAAAAGCACCCAATTTTACATTATAGGGTGTAAAATCGGGTGCTTATGTTTGCAAAACATTGATTCTCAATGTTTATTGCGGAGAGAGAGGGATTCGAACCCCCGGAGGTGTGACCCTCAACGGTTTTCAAGACCGCCGCAATCGACCACTCTGCCATCTCTCCATGTGGTCTTCCGCCGCCATGGCGAAATTGCGAATGCAAAGTTAGCGTTTTTTTTGCAATTTCAGGCTATATGCGCACAATTTTTCGCTGTGCCGTCACTGATACGACGTGCAAACGACCCTTCTTCATTGCTTATTCGGGCACGAACTAACTTTGCACGCCGACATAAACGCCAAAATCTCGAGGCATGAGGACTACGCGTCGTATATGGTGGGATCGGGAATGCCGGCAATCTGAAAGGCTTCGCGACGTTCGCGACAGGTGCCGCAGGTGCCGCAATGGTGTTCGCCGCCGCGATAGCAGCTGTATGTATGGCTGTAGTCTACGCCTATGGCGGCGCCGCGTTCTGCTATCTGACCCTTGGTGAGGTGTGTATAAGGCGTCAGCAGGGTAATGCCGTCGTAGGTGCCGGCGGCGATGGCTCGCGACATATTCTCGACAAATGCCGGGCGACAGTCGGGATAAATAGCGTGGTCGCCGCTGTGGTTGGCCAGCATCACGTGCGCCAGATGGTGTGTCTCGGCAAGGCCGGCGGCTACGGAAAGCATGATGCCGTTGCGGAAGGGCACGACGGTGCTGCGCATGTTTTCGTCATCGTAATTGCCTTCGGGAATGGCATCGGCGCCGGAGAGCAACGAGCTGGCAAAATGCTCGCCGATAAACTTCAGGGGAATAACCATCAACGGAATACCAAGCTTGGCGCATTGGAAGCGAGCACATTCAATTTCGCGCGCGTTGTGATTGCTGCCGTAGTCATAGGTTACGGCCATGGCGATGCGCGAGGCGTATTCGCAAAGCATGGTGACGGAGTCCATACCTCCGCTCACCACCATCAGAGTGTCTTTTTTCATAGTCTGCAATAGTGGTAGCCCGGGAATTACATATCGTTGCGGAAGGAGGCCATCAGTCGCTCACGAGCCATTTCCTTGTGGTCTTCGTCGCCGTAATTGGCAAAAGGAATAATGGAGATGCCGCCGCGCGGTGCAAAAAGCCCGGTGACTTCGATGTACTTGGGATCCATCAGGCGGCACAGGTCCTTCATGATGATATTGACGCAGTCTTCGTGGAAATCGCCGTGGTTGCGGAACGAGAACAGATACAGTTTCAGGCTCTTGCTCTCGACCATCTTGGTGCGCGGGATATACGAGATGATGATTTTGCCGAAATCGGGCTGTCCGGTCTTGGGACACAGCGCCGTAAATTCGGGACAGGTGAAGGTCACGAGATATTCGTTGTCGGGATGCTTATTGTCAAAGGTCTCAAGCATCTCGGGACAGTAGTCGGTGGGATATTTGACGCCGGTATTGCCCAGCAGGGTCACTCCCGGCATTTCTTGTGGTGTACGACTCATAGTGTATTTTCTGTGAATTCAGTCTTTTTGTTTGCGTCCTTAGGGACCTTAGGGTCACTAAAGTCATGCAAAATTACGCATTTTCCGCGATATGGCGGACGGCATGGCGGCGCGGCAGTCAGAATGACTGCATATCTACCAGACGCTTGTAGTATCCGTCAAGGGCCAGCAATTGGTCGTGAGTACCGCGTTCGACAATACGGCCTTCGTGCATGACGCAAATCATGTCGGCATTGCGTATGGTCGAGAGCCTGTGTGCAATCACCAGTGTAGTACGGTCTTGCATCAGGCGTTCGAGTGCCTGCTGGACCAGTTGCTCGCTCCCGCTATCGAGGGCGCTGGTGGCTTCGTCCAGTATCAGTACGGGCGGATTCTTGAGTATGGCTCGCGCTATGGATACGCGCTGGCGCTGGCCTCCGCTGAGGCGGCAGCCGCGGTCGCCGATATTGGTCTGATAACCCTCGGGACTTTCGATGATAAAGTCGTGAGCATTAGCGATACGGGCGGCCTGCTCTACTTGCTCTTGGGTGGCTCCGGCAGGCGCGCCGAAGGTGATATTATTGAAGAACGTGTCGTTGAACAATATAGCTTCCTGATTGACATTACCCATAAGCGCACGCAGGTCGTGTACGCGCACATCGCGGATATCGATGCCGTCGACGGTGATGCTGCCGCTGTCCACGTCATAGAAGCGCGGCAGCAAATCGGCCAGCGTGGACTTGCCGCTGCCGCTCTGTCCCACCAGGGCCACGGTGGCGCCTGCCGGGATGTCCAAGCTGACATCATCTATGACCTCATGGTCGCCGTAGCTGAAAGATACATGCTTGTAGCTGATAGCCCCGGCATGTGGCGGCAACGTCTTGGGATGCTCCGGATCGGCGATGGGATTGACCGCCCCGAGGATCTTGTCGACGCGCTGCATCGATGCCAGACCCTTCTGAACCGAGTAGGCAGCCTTGCTCAAGTCTTTGGCCGGATTGATGATGCTGTAAAATATCACCATGTAATATATAAACTGCGGGGCATCAATGCCGGCGCTGCCGCCCAAAATGAGCGTACCGCCAAACCACAGCACTATCGCGATGGCCGCCGTACCCAAAAACTCGCTCATCGGATGAGCCAACGACTGGCGACGCGCTATACGATTGGACAGACGATAGAACTCCTGATTCTCGCGATGGAAACGTGCACGTACCTTATCTTCGGCGTTGAAAGCCTTGATGATGCGCAGTCCGCCAAGGGTCTCCTCGATATTGGACATCAATACACCCCATTGGTTCTGCCCCTCAAGCGACTGACGCTTAAGGCGTTTGCCTACACGACCCATAACCATTCCGGCCAAAGGCAGCAGCACAAACACAAACACAGTCAGCTGCCACGACACGGCCACCATCATAGCCAGGCACACGACAATCATCACCGGATTTTTGAACATCATATCCAGCGACGCCATCACCGAATTCTCGATTTCGGCCACATCGCCGCTCATACGCGCCATCACATCGCCCTTGCGCTCGCCCGTAAAGAACCCTATGGGTAGCCGCGTAATCTTGTCATAAACCTCATTGCGGATATCGCGCACAATTCCGCTGCGCAGCGGAATGATGTAATACAAGCTGAGGTACGTAGCTCCTGTTTTCAGAGCCGTCATCACCACCAGCGCCACAGCCAGCAGCGCCAGCGTCGCCGACGGCCCGTACAGCGCCACAGCCTCCTGTGTGTAATAATAGAAATTGTTGACTACCACCTCCTTGAACGAGCCGTCCGCCATCGTCATATACACATAATGCGTGGCATTGATTTTGAACAGCATCTCCAATATCGGGATAATCAGCGCAAACGAGAACAGCGTCAGCAGCGCCGCCAGCACATTGAACAAGATGTTCAGAGCCAGATACTTCTTATACGGAGGAACAAAGCGGCGCAACAGCGCAAAAAAATCTTTCATATCAATATCGTAGTCTCGCACAGCCGGGCATCGCTCGGCTGCGAGACATCATCATGCGTTAGTATTCGCCCACAAAGTTACGCATTATTCGCGACATACCGCCCCTCCCCGTCGGCCCCGACCCGGCGCAATACGTAGCACGCTGCGAATTAACGCGATAGCCCACACTGATAATTGCATCAAGGTTGTAGAAAATCCAGTCGCGCTCCACCTGCCGATTGCCCTCCTGCTGAACTATTCTAATTTTTCGAATAGTTGCCTCCTGTGCCAACTCATTGCTTGTGTATATCTCTTTAAGTTGATAGTTTATAGTGTTGACCTCTACACCAAATAGCTGAGCCATTGCCTTTTGCGTAAGCCACAGCGTTTCATCTTCGACATACGTCTGTACGCCGCCGCTTCCATCCGGCAGATTATACAATATAAACTATATTTCCTTTCCCATAACAACCTTAATAAGCGTATTAGAGTGACTTCAATATAACTGTGAGGCATTGACAACAGCCTTAAAGCTCGAAAGACGATCTACCGCGGTATGCGGAATCAATATGTATCGCCATGGTTTTCCGCCATGCTGTACCGCATAGTCTCCGGCAATCTTGCAGTAACGGCGTGCGGCATTAGCCTTGTCAAGGACATCGTTATCGTCAACGTTTTTCTCAGCTTTTGTCTCACACATATATATTGCATCAGCTGTCTCGACAATAAAATCCGGTTCGTACCGCTTGGCTCCGTTAGACCAATAGATATTGAATTGTTGCGGTACAGGGCGCAGCCACTTCAATACTATGGGGTCGTTTTCAAGAATATATGCAAAATCCCATTCTGTCGTGCTGTCAAAACGCGTTTCAGGATAATACGACTTCAGGAATCCCTGCACAATATACTTGCTGCCCCACGATTTCTTTTCGGGAATGTCGCTTACCATGCGTTTGCCAAATCCGTTGTCTACGAGATGCTGGTCAAGGATCCGGCTGAAAGGGAGCACACGTGTCGGAGACGTTTCTTCTTTCACGATATGGAAGTGCTGCTTCATCTGTTTGTATATGTTGTTTGCAAGAATCTCTTTATAAGCATTGACAATCTCGGCAATATCATCTTGTGCTATGTCAGGATTATAGCCTTTTATCGCATCTACGGCTTGCCCTGCAAGTTTGTATAACAAGTCGGCACACTCGTCATAGTCCACATCATCGAAATCGATAAGGCGTGCCACAAGAATATCTATTGGATTCCCTTTGGAGCTGCCACTGCGGCCGGCTATGATATCTGTTTCGCCTGTAGCAAGGCTTTGTCTTTGAATTTCATAGTGGACTTTATCAAGATTGTAACCAGTGGACGTATCAAGGTCAAAATCTTCGAATACGGCTTTGATGCGCGGCTGCTCAACGACAAGACGCGGAATTTCGATTACGTTCTTCTCGTAATCTACCACGACTTGCTTGATTACTTGGTCAAGCTGCTTGATTTGTTCTTCGGCCTCCTGCTCGGCAAAAAGCGGCGTGGCGACCTTGGCTCGTTCGGTAATGACTTCGGCAGCTTTCAGCCTAATCACCTTGATAATTTCAGGCTTATTCAAGTCTCCATAATGCTCCACTTTTTCGGCTGCCATAGGGATAACTTCAAGCACGGCACGTACTGCATCGCAAGTACGTTCGGCCACTTTCTTTTCGTAGTCAGTCTGTGCCTGTTTGACTGCAGCCTCGTATCTCTTGACGACAGCAGTGGTTGTCGTCACGACTTTGCCTGACTGCGGGGTCAAATCATCATCGTCAAGTTCGACATACGTCAATTTGTTTAATACGCTGTCGCCGTTTTGGGCTTTATCAATTACTGCGGCAAAGTTGTCGTGGGCAATCACAGTAAGTTTGTCTACATCAGGATTGCCTGTTCGTTCGCCTCCGTATGGCAGACGGAGTCCGCGACCTATAGTCTGTTCGATGAGTACGGCAGCATCGGCGGCTCGAAGTGGTATAATCGTGTAAAGGTTATTTACGTCCCAACCCTCTTTGAGCATATTGACGTGTACCACAATTTCAATCTTATTGTCGGGCGACTCAAGGGCGACAAATTGCGACTCTACATCCTCGTCCTTCTTTGTCGAACTATCTATCTGTAGCACCTTGCCTTTGTATCGGCCATGGAATATCCTATCGCTTTCGAGTAACTCCTTAACTTTCTTTGCATGACCGATGTCACGGCATGCCACAAGTATAAATGGGTGCACAACGCGTCTTCCTGTCTGTTTGGCATACAGCTCGATAGCAAGTTTGGCGCGCTCGTGTACGGTGATGCCGTCTTCCAACTTGATTATCTCGATTTCGTCGTCAGTGTAGTTAGACTTCTTGAAATTCTTGCGTCCGGCTACCGTCGGGTCTTTCACATAACGCTTGTCGGCAAGCGCCTGGGCGAGATTGTATTCAAAGACGATATTCTTGAATGGTTTGTTTTTCTCGTCAAGGGGCGTAGCGGTCATCTCGAAGCCGAGAACCGGGCGTAATTCGTTGATAGCTTTCTTAGACGCATCGGCATGGTAACGATGCGCCTCATCCATAAGGATTACGAGATCGGGCATCCCGGCGAGGTAATCAAAATACGATTGGCCTATATATTCCGAAAGGCGGCGCATTTTGGGCGCCCCTTTCTTTCCTTCCTTGCTGTCCTTATTGAATTTTGAGATATTGAAAATATTAATCTGCAACGAAGAGAACATTGATGGCGTGCGCTCGTTGTATGTCTCGCCGGTAACTATCTGCGGCGGATTGCTTACAAATTCGCTAATGCCTTTGAACACATATTTCTCGTAGGCGGTGTCACCAAAATCGTGTATCAACTTGTTGTACAGTGTCAGATTAGGCGCAAGAATAAAGAAGTGCTTTATACCCTTTTGCAAATAGAGATAAGCAACGATCGCCCCCATCAGTCTGGTCTTGCCTATACCGGTGGCTATGGAAAATGCCAGCGAGGGAAAGTCTCGGTCAAAGTCCTTAAACGTAGGTACAAGCGATTTGACCTTGTCGACTTCTTCCTTGAGGAAATCAGCAAGAGCGCCGGTCTCTGTCGGCGGCTTCTGCAAAGAAAGCTTTTCGATAATGTGCGAGGTGAGGTCAAGCGCCTTTGCCAGCGGTTCGCGTAACGACAATCGCTGGCGTATCATATTAACTGCAGCGTTCATACGTCAAACAAATTTGGTTCGTGGTCGGATGTCGGTGCTTCCTCAGGGTCGAGAATGTCGTCTGCTTCGTCACCCTCACCGTCCGGCATTTCGGGCAGTGGAACTATATTGAGCGAGTAGTCGTCACGGCCGAACTCGCAGCGGCCGAGAAGCATCTTGGGAATTTTCTTGAGAGTGATGTTCGGATAGCGGTTGTTGCACTCCGGTTGAAACTGGGTGCAGCATATCAGCAGCGACTCGTCCTCGGCCATCTGCTCGTGCAGGTGCTGCAACGCTTCAGCTGTAAGGAATTGCGTGGTGGTGAAAATATAGTCATGTTCCGAGCTATATCCTTGCTTCCAATATTGCTCGCTGCTCGGCTGATAGGTGAAGCCCTCCTGCTTGGCCATAGCGGCCGCCAGCATATCGGCATTATACGCCTTATTGATTACCAGATTACCATATTTGTCCTTATTGAGTAGGCTCGGAGCAAGTTCATAGAACTTGAAGCCGCCACCCCCATGCCAGTTCTGTGACTTAGAGATACCACCCTGCTCGCCATCAATAACTTTTCTCATGCGCACCGCGCAATGAGTATATGCGTGGTCACCCAATTCTACTCCAATCCATCGCCGTCCCATCTTGTTGGCTACTGCCGCAGTCGTACCGCTACCAAGAAAACTATCGAGTACGAGATCTCCAATTTGAGTTGTAGCATTTAAAACCTTTAGAATAAGCTTTTCAGGTTTAGGCGTATCAAATGTATCAGTCCCAAATAAACTATTTATTTCAGCTTTTGACGTTCGATTACTTCCTGCTTCATCATGCCTCCAAATAGTTTGAACCGGAATCCCCTTTGATTGGTCGGCATAAATACGAAAATATAGCGACCATCCATTACGCCCATTAACCCATTCTATACGTTCTTTTTCTTCTGCGACTTTACGTTTACTCCACCTCCAACAAGTTTTTTCTCCTTTAGCCGAGATAGGCAGAACCTCTGTCCCATCTGGAGCTACCATCGGATAAAACAAAGTATCACTAACATTTCCGCCCATGACACGCATAGGTTTCAAATAATACCTTCTTCCATATTCATCTATCTTATTGTAGTGTTCCGGAATCTCTGACGGAATATCTCTGTTAATTATTAACTGAGAAATTTCTTTGGCAAAAACCAATATTGTATCGTGACGGGTAGAAAAAAACCTGGGATCCATTTTGGGACTATCTGCTTTTTCCCAAATAATGCTTCCAACAAAATTATTTCTGCCAAAGATTTCATCCATTAAAATTTTGCAATAGTAAACCTCATTATCATCAAGGGTTATCCATATGCTTCCATTTTTAGACAATAGCCTATAAAGTATCTCAAGACGCTCTCGCATCAGTGATAGCCAAATAGAATGTTCAACGTTGTCATCGTAGTGTTCAAACGCTGCGCCAGTATTATACGGTGGATCAATGTATATACATTTGACTGCGCCCGTGAAGTTTTCTTCGAGGGCGCGGAGTGCGAGCAGGTTGTCCCCGTGGATAAGCATATTACCCGGCCACGGCTTGCCGTTGGGCAAAGTCCCGGTTTCAACCTCACCATAGGCGAGTGCCGGGTCTTCGATAAGTATGCGTGGTTCTATGGCCGGACGCTCGTCATCTTTCCCTATCCACGTCAATTCTAGTTTATTTAGTTTGTTCTTTACCATTGCAGTCATAGTAAAAAGGCATTGTTATTGTTGTCGTTTTGTCCGCTTGCTCCAAGCCCATAAATTCATATAAGTACTGGACAAACTCAAAAACATAATTGTTTTGTTTTATCAATTCAGATATACAGTCATCCAAATCAATGCACTCTTGATATAATATTTTGGGGTCAAACACTTCTATTGGGGAACTCTTGGGATCATAACAATACTCATTCCCATCACGTTTAATCGGCAACTTACCTTTAACATATTTCACATCCGGAATATATGTATTTAGGCTATTGATAGAAATACCTCCTTGATGTTTAATTATATTAGAAAGATCCCTTATATATTTTCGGTCTTTTTCATAGAAATCGACGAGCTTTTCACCAAGCTTTTGATCCGGTGAAATACCTCGTAAAAGGCTCTTTATGCCACACTCTATACTTTCATTTTTGCCATTTTCATCTTTCTTATATTTTCGTGATATCCATTTACAATCTGATAGTCTTTTTCGATATTCCTCCTTCGTAGAAAAATCATCTGCAAAATGAAAAGCGAAATAGACGATTTGCAGTATGGTGTCGTAACATGAATTATATGATAGTATGGCGTGCTCAAGTTCAAAAAGGACTATGCAATCACGGGCATCTCCTTTCAATTCAGACCTACACTCACCACAAGATCGTATTGTTCGTGCTTGATTTAACGCATAATTGGCAAAATCATACTGATAACTAAGCTGGAAATAGAGAACTAACGCCGCCATTAAACGTCTATCTCCGATTATATGATTTATATATAATCGTTTAGACGCTATTCCTTCAATAATAGAGTGCATGTCTTTAAGTTCGTTCATATCATTATCGGCTTACTTGTGGCATCAGTTGTTCTTTGATTTGCCGTTCCTCCTTCTGTTGAATTGTCGTTTTAAATTTCCCTCAACTTGGGGAAATTTGATAGCCGGGTTAATTTGCAAGTAAACTGCAAGTAAACTGCAAGTAAACTGCAAGTACAGCAAGTGCCACAGTTCCCTAAATCACTGTACAACAGGGTGGTGTGTGCCATATCACTATTTCTTGCGTTTTTTTCTTGCATACTTGCGTCTTGAGGAATTAATTGGAGTTATGATTATAAGTAGTCCATCTTTTACCATCTCAGATAAAAGCCGAGACACATAAGACATAGCTGAATCCGGAAGGTTTAAGAGCATACGCGCTTCCGAATTTGAAATGGTCTCCATAGAATCCAGATAGCGCATAATTGCCTCTTTCTGAACAGCCTTTTCTTGCTTTTTGTTTCTGACATATCGAATCTTTTCGGCGGTGTCCCTTAAAAGGCGCTTATGTATCAAATAAACTGTGCCAGAGCCATGTCCGCTGCTTTCGATAAAGCCGAGTTCAATTAGCTCGTCCAATGAATGTTTCAGCTTTCGGTCGCTTATGAATTTAGCCTTGGCCAACTCCTTTATAGTCAGTTTTCGATTCGCAACTATCTCGTTTAATATCAGTAGTTGTTCAACCGATGGAAGCCGATTGGTCAGCCGTTGAAAATGGTGAGAGATTTCTATCATAGTGTCCGAAATTACTGCCGCCTCGACCCTGAAAATCACAGATGTATCAGTTTCTTCGGGGACAGGCAATGTCTTGCCTTTCGACAGTAGTTCGGTAAATATCTTGTCCCAGCCGCTACCGGCTTTTTCCGCAAATTTAATGGCTCTGAAAATCTCCATAATCTCGGGATTACGGGCATTCGTTTTCCAAAGGAAATTTTCACAATTAATTCCCTGTGGGAAAAGGCCCGGGCTTTCAAACTCAATATAGTCCGGATAACGCCTGATTTCTATAATCTGCTGCCTACTATAGTCCCGGTGCGCCAATGCGTTGATTAACAATTCGCGTAGGACAACCCTTGAATAATCTTCAATCGTTTCGTGGAATAAGCCGAAATTCATTTCACGCTGGTGAATTTCCGCTTGAAGTTGGGTAAAGCACTTTTCAGCCATCTCAATTAGGTTCCCTTTCCATTCAAAAGGTGTATATGTACCATCCTCGAAGTATCGAATATACTTTATCTCCGAATAAGGAATTTCACGCAATGCCCTATCTGTGCCGGTGAAAAGGATACCCGTAAGAGTGGGACGAATATTTCCATCTTCCTCTTTGGTTAAAGACAATAAGTCATTGAAGTCTTCGATAGAGTCTTTAAGTAAGGGACTATCGGGGCGGGCTTTGCTTATCAAGCGTTGAAGGATACCAACTCTTTCTTGATCCTGCCAATTTCTTAAATCCCAGGTCGTTTGGTCATATACAAGCATTCCTTTTTCAGACATCAAGGTGGACATTTCATAAGGTAGAATTGCCCGATTGCCATTGTTTGACCGGATTAGGTATTCCCCTTTACTTGTACAATGAAGAACCGTTGAGAACGGAACCTCAAGAACAAGCAAATCCTTCCCTCTAACTTTCAATTTATGAGGTATTAGGGTTATCGATGGCTGCGTGCGATCTTGTATACTTTTGATTAACTCATATAGTTTTTTGTCGTTATATTGAAAATCGGGATTGATATCCTTGGTTTTATCCTCTATCCCAACAATAAGAAAGCCTCCTTTCTTGTTGGCAAAAGCTACTACATCGCGCGACAACTCTTCGTAACTGCCGCTAAAACTCTTATGCGGTTTGGCAAATGCGTCACGGTCATCAAAGTGCTCTTTGAAGTCCACAATGTCACATTCTCCTTTTTCAAGAAGATCATAGAACCATTGTATACTGAGCTTTGTATGTCGTTTCATTTTATTCTCCAATGAATGGTGAGTATGCGGTTTTGCTCTGTCTTCTGGGTGAGCATAGCTTCAACCTCGTCGAGCAGGGCTTCTCTCTTAGCGTCCACTTCGTCTTGGGCTTGGTAGAGGTTGAGGCGCTTTTCGCTGCGTCGCTTTTCGAGTTCTCGGATTTCGCGCTGGATGCGCACTCTCTCTTCAAGACGTGAAGTGCGTCTGGATTCGCTCCTACGCAATCTGATTTCGGCATCAAGGTCTCGCAATTCCTTCTCGAGCCCTTGTTTTACGTCTTCCGCCCACGAGTCGAGCTTGTCAGTCTCCTCGTCAAAGAACGTTTCATTACGCTTTGAATTGTCCTCAGCAATATCGGCTCGAC
>ULTX01030651.1_pt1 | contig 12851 bp, 7 predicted proteins | sample 1958041 | NCBI WGS metagenome assembly ULTX01 (sample SAMEA4835747, study PRJEB28245) | human gut metagenome | biome: gut microbiome; material: fecal sample | place: Denmark | collected 2008
TGCGTTCAAATTTTGCCTTTGCCATTTGAATCTTTTCCTCCGTATTCAATAAGTCGTTTTTTTATTCAGGCGCGTTTTTACGCGCATTGCGCAAATCGTTTAGTATTTGCCGAGTATCTTCTTCGCGATTGCGTCGCTGACCTGCTCATAGTGGTCGAACTGCATCGTGAAGGTACCGCGGCCCTGTGTTGCGGAGCGTAGATGGGTAGCGTAGCCGAACATCTCGGACAGCGGGCACTGGCAGTCTATCACCGTAGTTACGCCGCGGTTCTCCGTGCCGACGATCTTGCCCCTTCGGGAAGTAATATTGCCCAGCACGTCGCCCACGTATTCATCGGGAGTGACTATCTCAACGTTCATCACGGGCTCAAGCAGCACGCAGCCGCCCTTTTCCATAGCCTCCTTGAGCGCCATGCTGCCCGCGATCTTGTACGCCATCTCCGAGGAATCCACCTCGTGATAGGAGCCGTCCAGCAGCGTCGCCTTGAAGTCCACCAGCTCGTAGCCGCCCAGCGCGCCGCTTCCCGCCGCTTCCTTTATGCCCTGCTGTATTGCGGGTATAAATTCCTTGGGTATGCAGCCGCCCACGGTCTTGTTCTCGAACACAAAGCCGGAGCCGGGCTCGCCCGGGCTGAACTCCACCACGCAGTGGCCGTACTGGCCGTGTCCGCCCGTCTGGCGCACGAACCTGCCCTCGGTCTTTACGGTCCTTGTAAGGGCCTCCCGATAGGCTACCTGAGGGTTGCCCACCCTGCATTCCACCTTGAACTCCCGCGTTATCCTGTCCACGATTATTTCAAGGTGAAGCTCGCCCATGCCGGCTATTATGGTCTGGCCGGTCTCGCGGTCAACATAGGTCTTGAAGGTTGGGTCCTCCTCGGAGAGCTTTTGCAGCGTCTGCTCCAGCTTTTCCTGCCCCGCCTTGGTCTTGGGCTCTATTGATACCCTTATGACGGGCTCGGGGAACTCCATTGATTCAAGCAATACCGGCCTGCCCTCGGTGCAGAGGGTGTCGCCGGTGCCGGTCTCCTTGGGGCCTACCAGCGCGGCGATGTCGCCCGCGTATACCTCGTCTACCTCGGTACGGCTGGCGGCGTGTATCAGCACCAGCTTGCTCACGCGCTCGCGCTTGCCCTTGGTGGAATTGTAAACGTATGTGCCGGACTTGAGCGTGCCGCTGTATACCCGAAAGAAGGCCAGCCGCCCCACAAAGGGGTCTGTAACTATCTTAAAGGCCAGGGCCGCAAAGGGCTCATCGTCCGCGCATTTGAGCTGTATTTCCCTTGTGCCGTCCTTGCTGGTACCAACTGGCGCTGGCACATCCAACGGGGAGGGCAGGAAGTCCACTATGGCGTTGAGCAGGGGCTGCACGCCCTTGTTGCGGTAGGATGTGCCGCAGCATACCGGCACCAGCTCGTTTGCTATTGTCTTTTTCCTTATGCAGGCGATCATATCCTCCGGGGAAAGGTCGCCTTCATCAAGGTACTTTTCCATCATCTCATCGTCCGCATCGGCTATGGCGTCCAAAAGCTCTGCCCTGTACCGCTCTGCGTCGGCGCGCATATGCTCGGGGATCTCCTCCTCGCGTATATCCACGCCCTCGTTGTCGTAATACACCTCGGCCTTCATGCGCACAAGGTCGATTATCCCGACAAAGTCCGCCTCGCTGCCTATCGGGAGCTGTATGGGCACGGCGTTGGCGCCGAGGCGCTTCTTCATCATGCTTATGACGTTGAAGAAGTCCGCGCCTACTATGTCCATCTTGTTCACATAGGCTATGCGGGGTACGTTGTACTTGGTGGCCTGATGCCATACCGTCTCGCTCTGGGGCTCCACGCCGCCCTTGGCGCAGAATACCGCCACGGCGCCGTCCAGCACCCTTAGTGACCTCTCCACCTCGACGGTAAAGTCAACGTGGCCCGGCGTGTCGATGATGTTTATGCGATGCTCCCGCCAATATGTGGTGGTAGCGGCGGAGGCAATGGTTATGCCCCTCTCCTGCTCCTGCACCATAAAGTCCATAGTGGCGGCGCCTTCATGCACTTCACCTACCTTGTGTATTTTTCCCGTGTAGAAAAGTATGCGCTCGGTGGTGGTGGTCTTTCCGGCGTCAATATGAGCCATTATGCCGATATTTCTCGTTTTTTCCAGCGGTGTGGTTCTGGGCATTTCCTCTGCCTCCTTTCCCTTGTCGCTATTGCTCCGCTCAACAGATACGGCGTGCGATTGCACGCCGCATTTGAAAATATGCTGTTGTCTGCTTTACCACCTGTAATGGGCGAAGGCGCGGTTGGCCTCGGCCATCCTGTGGGTATCTTCCTTCTTCTTGAAGGCGCCGCCTGCGTTGTTGCAGGCATCCAGTATTTCACCGGCAAGGCGCTCCTGCATGGTGCGCTCGCTGCGGGCGCGGGCATAGCTTACCAGCCAACGAAGGCCAAGGGTCTGACGGCGCTCGGGACGGATCTCGATAGGTACCTGATAGGTAGCGCCGCCCACGCGGCGGGCCTTGACTTCCAGAACGGGCATGATGTTGTTCATGGCCTCCTCAAAGACTTCCAGAGGCTCGCGGCCGGTCTTGTCCTTTATTATATCGAAGGCGCCGTAGCAGGCCTTCTGAGCGGTGCCGCGCTTGCCGTCAAGCATTACCTGATTGACGAGCTTGGTAACGAGCTTTCCGCCGTAAATAGGGTCGTCCAGAACTTCACGCTTGGGTACAAATCCACGTCTTGGCATATTCTGTTACCTCCTTACTTCTTGGGGCGCTTTGCGCCATAGCGGGAACGGGCCTGCATGCGCTTTGCAACGCCTGCGGTATCCAGAGCGCCGCGAATGATGTGGTAACGGACGCCAGGGAGATCCTTTACACGGCCGCCGCGAATGAGAACCACGGAGTGCTCCTGCAGGTTGTGGCCGATGCCGGGGATATAGGCGGTACCCTCGAGACCGTCGGTAAGACGGATACGGGCGATCTTACGAAGAGCTGAGTTAGGCTTTTTGGGGGTCATAGTACGCACTGCGGTGCAGACGCCGCGGCGCTGGGGGCACTGCTTCAGTATAGGTGAATTGGACTTATACTTTACCTGTTCCCTGCCTTTGCGAACCAACTGGTTAATAGTAGGCATTAGGTTTTCTCCTTTTCAAAATATATTTGTTATTTATATTAAGAAAATCCTCTGCAACCCCTTGAAGAGGAATTTTTCCCGATAAATAAGCCGCCGCTTCTGCGCAGAACTGCCCTGAATGCATACTCTGCCCATAAAGTACAGCATTCGTATTCTACAACATAAGCGGCTCGCTGTCAAACGTTTTTAATGATTTTCTTTCGAAAAACACTATATATTTTGCTCTTCCTTCCCTTTTTTCTCCGATGCGGTGAACAGGCCCTGCCTGAGGGGCTCCCTGGAGAATACCAGCCTGCTCATATCCTTGTAGGGGCTTATCTCGAACCAGCCCTTTGCCTTGAATTCGTCAAGGCCTGGCACCTCGAATATGTCCATACAGGTAGTCTCGGAGAACTTTTTTATCATGCTCTTGCGGCTTGCCCTGCCTATAAGCCACGTTCCACCCACTACTATCACAAACAGCAGCAGCGGCATGTAGCTTCCTATGGCGGCTATGGCCTCGGCCGTGGGCGTGAAGTTCAGCACGGCCAGCATTATTATTGCCACGGTAAGGGTGACTGCCGCCTCGCGGTTAGAAGCGGCATTGTGCTTTTTGCGGCAGTTGGAGCAGCAGGAAAGCTGCACCGGCAGCATGGAGCCTATGCGTAGCTTTGTCTTTAAGCCGATGGCGTTCCTTCCCTCCCGTTTGGGTTCCGGATGGCCTATATCAGCCATGGCGTAGCAATCCGCCCTGTTTTTCTTTTCGCCCTTGCAGAGCACGCACTCCTCTCCTTCGAAGAAGCGAGCCATACCGCCCTCCGGCATAAGGCTCTCTATGGCGTCGATATCCGCCTTTATGCCCGCGGCGTTGTCATTTGTCACAGTGCAGGTTCTGCAGCTCTTCATATTGAGCTTTTTGCAGTATTCTCCGCCGTACAGCGGACAGTCTGTCCTTGTGTATTTTGCCATTTCTGATCCTCCATACAATAGCCCCCATGGACAACTATCGCCCATGGGGTCCATTTAAGGCTGTATTTATTGTTCGGTTACGGTAGGGATATCTTCCTTCTCACGCACCTCTACGTTGTGGTAGCGCTTGAGGCCTATGCCGGCAGGTATAAGCTTGCCGATTATGACGTTCTCCTTGAGACCTACCAACGGATCTACCTTGCCCTTTATAGCGGCTTCGGTGAGCACCCTGGTGGTTTCCTGGAAGGATGCGGCAGATAGGAAGGAATCGGTAGCCAGGGCGGCCTTTGTGATACCCAGCAGCTTGCGCTTTGCGACTGCGGGCTGCTTGCCCTCAAGTATAACCCTCTCGTTCTCGTTTTCGAAGGCGAATATATCCACCAGCTCGCCCGGGAGCAAAGTAGTGTCGCCCGCGTCCTCTATCTGTACCTTGCGGAGCATCTGGCGGATAATGACTTCGATGTGCTTATCCGCGATCTCAACGCCCTGGAGACGGTATACGCTCTGTACTTCCTTGAGCATATATGCCTGAACGCCCTTTACGCCCTTTATCTTCAGTATATCGTTGGGGTTGATGGAACCGTCGGTCAGCTCGTCGCCTGCGTCCACCATGTCGCCGTCCCTGACTCTCAGCTTTGAGCCGAAGGGGATAAGGTACTTGGCGCTCTCGCCGTCATCGTTGGTTATGGTAGCCTCCCGCTTCTTGCCCTCGGTAAGGGACACGCGGCCGCTTATCTCGGAGATGACCGCAAGGCCCTTAGGCTTGCGCGCTTCGAATATTTCAACGACACGGGGAAGACCCTGTGTGATATCGTCGGCCGACGCGACGCCGCCGGTATGGAAGGTACGCATGGTCAGCTGCGTACCGGGCTCGCCTATGGCCTGAGCGGCGATGATGCCTACGGCCTCGCCTATGTCTACCTTGCCGCCGGTTGCCAGGTTGGCGCCGTAGCAGTGCGCGCACACGCCGTGCTCGCTGCGGCAGGTGAATACGCTGCGGCAGCTTACGGTCTTTATGCCTGCGTTGATTATACGGTCGCGTATGCTGAAGGTTATCATCTCGTTGCAGGGGATTATGAGCTCACCGGTGGTGGGATCGTAAACGTCCTCTGCGGTGTAGCGGCCCAGCAGCCTGTCGCTGAGGGGCTCTACTACCTTGTTGCCTTCCATAATGGCGCTTATGGGCATGCCCTTTGGACGTTCGCCGCGGGAAGCGGCACAGTCCTCTTCGCGGATTATGACGTCCTGAGATACGTCCACCAGTCTTCTGGTGAGATAACCGGAGTCTGCTGTGCGCAGCGCGGTATCCGCCAAGCCCTTTCTGGCGCCGTGGGAGCTTATGAAGAACTCCAGAACTGTCAGGCCCTCACGGAAGTTAGCCCTTATAGGCACCTCTATGATCTGGCCGGAAGGGTCTGCCATAAGTCCGCGCATACCTGCCAGCTGACGTATCTGGTTCTTACTGCCTCGTGCTCCGGAGTCCGCCATCATAGCGATGGGGTTGTAGGGATCCAGGGAGCTCATCAGCGCGTCGGTAACTTTATCGGTAGCATCTTCCCAGACCTTTATGACGTAGCTCCTGCGCTCGCTGTCGGAAAGCATACCGGCGTGGAACAGGTTGTCTATCTCCGCCACCTCATTCTCGGCCTTGGCGATAATTTCCTTCTTCTCCGCAGGTACCTGTATATCCTGGAAGCCTACGGTTATGCCGCCGCGGGTGGAATACTTATAGCCCAGCGCCTTTACGGCATCCAGCATCTCTGCGGTGCGGGTGGGGCCGTACTTGCGGTAGCAGCGGTCGATTATCTTTCCCAGATCCTTCTTTACTACCAGCTTATCGATCTCCAGCCTGAACATGTCGTCCAGCGTATCCCGCGGCACATAGCCGAGGTCCTGAGGTATTGCGTCGTTGAATATGAGACGGCCTACGGAGGTGTCTATGACGCGGCGGTACTTCTTGCCTTCCCATTCCCGCTCTATGCGCACCTTCACCTTGGACTGGAGGGTGACTTCGCCCATCTGATAGGCCATGAAGGCCTCGTCCTGGCTGCAGAAGACCTTGCCCTCGCCCTTCATGCCGTCGCGCTGGAGGGTCAGGTAGTAGCAGCCAAGCACCATATCCTGAGTAGGACAGGTAACGGGCTTGCCGTCCTGAGGCTTCAGTATGTTGTTTGAGGCCAGCATGAGGAAGCGGGCCTCGGTCTGTGCCTCCACGGAAAGGGGCACGTGAACCGCCATCTGGTCGCCGTCAAAGTCGGCGTTGAACGCGGTACACGCAAGGGGGTGCAGCTTGATGGCGCGGCCCTCTACCAGCACCGGCTCGAATGCCTGTATGCCCAGGCGGTGCAGCGTAGGCGCGCGGTTGAGGAGTACGGGGTGCTCTTTTATTACGCCCTCCAGTACGTCCCAGACCTCGGGCTTTACACGCTCTACCATGCGCTTCGCGCTCTTTATGTTGTGTGCGTATGCGTCCTCAACAAGCTTCTTCATTACGAAGGGCTTGAACAGCTCCAGCGCCATCTCCTTTGGCAGGCCGCACTGATACATCTTGAGCTCAGGGCCTACGACTATAACGGAACGGCCGGAATAGTCCACGCGCTTGCCCAGCAGGTTCTGGCGGAAGCGTCCCTGCTTGCCCCGCAGCATGTCGGACAGAGACTTGAGGGGCCTGTTGCCGGGGCCGGTAACGGGGCGTCCGCGCCTGCCGTTGTCTATGAGCGCGTCCACCGCCTCCTGAAGCATACGCTTTTCGTTGCGGACTATTATATCCGGCGCGCGCAGCTCCAACAGTCTCTTGAGGCGGTTGTTTCTGTTTATAACTCTGCGGTACAGGTCGTTCAGGTCTGAGGTGGCGAACCTGCCGCCGTCAAGCTGTACCATAGGGCGAAGCTCGGGGGGCAGCACCGGCACTGCGTCCATGATTATCCACTCGGGCTTGTTGCCGCTCTTTATAAAGGCTTCCACTACCTCAAGGCGCTTGATGGCATTGCTGCGCTTCTGGCCGGAGGAGTTGTCTATCTCCCTGCGGAGCTCTTCTTCCAGCTTTTCAAGGTCCAGCGCCTGCAAAAGCTCCTTTATGGCCTCTGCGCCCATACCTGCGCGGAAGGATTTCGGCCCGTACTCGGCCTGGGCGTCCCGGTATTCCTTATCGGAGAGCACCTGCTTGTACATGAGGGGGGTGGTGCCCGGATCCAGCACTACAAAGGCCGCGAAGTACAGCACCTTTTCAAGGGAGCGGGGGGACATATCCAGCAGCATCTTCATGCGGCAGGGAATGCCCTTAAAATACCATATATGGGATACGGGGGCGGCCAGCTCTATGTGGCCCATGCGCTCGCGGCGCACCTTTGCCCTCGTTACCTCTACGCCGCACTTGTCGCAGACAACGCCCTTGTAGCGCACCCGCTTATAGCGTCCGCAGTGGCACTCCCAGTCCTTGGTGGGCCCGAATATGCGCTCACAGAACAAGCCGTCGCGCTCGGGCTTCAGGGTACGGTAGTTTATGGTTTCGGGTTTCTTTACCTCGCCGTGAGACCATTCGCGGATCTTTTCAGGTGAGGCAAGGCCAATCTGTATAGCGTCGAAATTGGTAAGCTCAAACAATTTCTTAATCTCCCTTCGGCCTTATTAGTTCAAGTCGTCTGTATCATCGCCGTCTGCGGAAATATCGAAGTCATCTCCGTCGTCGGCTGCATCGTCAAAATCGAATTCGTCAAACTCGGCAAAGTCGCTGTCGTTTGCATACTGGTCCGGTGTATCCTCAAGGCCCGCCATGTTGACGTCCATAGGTGCCACATCCTCGTCGTCTATCATCTCGCCGATCTTTATCTCTTCCTTTGTCTCGTTGAGCACCTTTATATCGAGGCCCAGAGACTGGAGCTCCTTTATGAGCACCTTGAAGGATTCGGGCACGCCCGGCTCAGGCACATTCTCGCCCTTGACTATGGCCTCATAGGTCTTTACGCGGCCCACAACGTCATCGGACTTGACGGTGAGGATCTCCTGAAGGGTATTGGCGGCGCCATAGGCCTCCAGTGCCCAGACCTCCATTTCGCCGAAGCGCTGGCCGCCAAACTGGGCCTTGCCGCCCAGAGGCTGCTGAGTAACCAGGCTGTAGGGGCCGGTGGAACGGGCATGTATCTTGTCGTCTACCAGGTGATGCAGCTTCAGGTAGTACATGTAGCCTACGGATATCCTGTTCTCGAAGGGCTCGCCGGTGCGGCCGTCATAAAGCACCGTCTTGCCGTCCCAGTCCTTGCCTGCCTTTACCAGCATGGACTTTATGTCCTCCTCGGTAGCGCCATCGAATACGGGGGTAGCGATGTTCCAGCCAAGGGTCTTGGCGGCCATGCCCAGATGCAGCTCAAGCACCTGACCTATATTCATTCGGGAAGGAACGCCCAGAGGGTTCAGGACTATCTGCAAGGGAGTGCCATCGGGCAGGAAGGGCATATCCTCCTCGGGAAGTATCCTGGATACAACACCCTTGTTGCCGTGGCGGCCCGCCATCTTATCGCCTACGGATATCTTGCGCTTCTGCGCTATGTATACGCGAACCAGTTCGTTTACTCCCGGAGGCAGCTCGTCCTTGTTCGCCCTCGTGAATACCTTTACGTCTACTATGACTCCGCCCTCGCCATGAGGCACGCGGAGGGAGGTATCCCTGACCTCTCTTGCCTTCTCGCCGAATATGGCGCGGAGCAGCCGCTCCTCGGCGGTGAGCTCAGTCTCGCCCTTGGGCGTTACCTTGCCGACCAGTATGTCGCCGCTCTGCACCTCTGCGCCGATGCGGATAATGCCGCGGTCGTCCAGATTGGCCAGCGCGTCCTCGCCCACGTTGGGGATATCGCGGGTTATCTCCTCCTCGCCCAGTTTGGTATCGCGGGCTTCGGTCTCGTGCTCCTCGATATGTATGGAGGTATAGACGTCTTCCTTGACGAGCTTTTCGCTTATCAGTACGGCGTCCTCGTAGTTATAGCCCTCCCAGGTCATAAAGCCTATGAGGATATTGCGTCCCAGCGCTATCTCTCCCTGATCGGTGGAGGCGCCGTCCGCTATCACCTGCCCGGGTATTACCCGTTCGCCCTTTACCACTATGGGACGCTGGTTGATGCAGGTGCCCTGGTTGGAGCGTTTAAACTTGATTATGTTGTAGGTTCTGTCGTTGCCGTCATCGCCGGCTATCACTATATGGCTTGCGTCAACGCGCTTTACGACGCCGTGCTGGCGGGAAAGCACCACGACGCCTGAGTCTTGTGCAGCCTTGTACTCCATGCCTGTGCCCACCACGGGAGCCTCGGGCTTGAGGAGGGGCACTGCCTGGCGCTGCATATTGGAGCCCATCAGCGCGCGGTTAGCGTCGTCGTTCTCCAGGAATGGTATCATTGCGGTAGCGACGGACACCAGCTGCTTGGGGGATACGTCCATGTAGTCGGTCTCGGTGGCCTTTACTTCGATTATCTCGTCCAGCCTTCTTGCAACGACCCTGTCCTTGGCAAACCACACCCTGCCGTTCTCGTCGGTAACGGTAGGCTCGTTTGCCTGAGCCACTATGTAGTCGTCCTCCTCGTCGGCGGTGAGGTAAACTATCTCGTTGCTTATGCTCTTGTTCTTCCCGTCCACCTTGCGGTAGGGCGCCTCAATAAAGCCGTAGCGGTTTATGCGGGCATAGGTGGAAAGGGAGTTTATAAGGCCTATGTTAGGGCCTTCAGGGGTCTCTATGGGGCACATGCGGCCGTAATGGGAATAGTGAACGTCTCGAACCTCGAATGTGGCGCGCTCACGGTTCAGGCCTCCGGGGCCCAGAGCGGACAGCCTGCGCTTATGGGTAAGCTCCGCAAGGGGGTTTGTCTGGTCCATAAACTGGGACAGCTGAGATGAACCGAAGAACTCCTTTATGGCGGCCGTCACGGGGCGGATATTTATGAGGTTGGAGGGCATGGCGGTCTCGGTGTCCTGTATGGACATGCGCTCCCGCACCACGCGCTCGAAGCGAGTCATGCCGACGCGGATCTGGTTCTGGAGCAATTCGCCCACACTTCTTATGCGGCGGTTGCCCAGATGGTCGATATCGTCGGTGCGGCCTATGCCGTGGCTCATGCCGAGAAGATAGCTTATGGAGGCGGTTATATCATCGGTGATGATATGGCGGGGTATAAGGTCGTACACCCGGGCCTTCAGGAACTTCTTGAGCTCCTCCTCTTCCATGTCCCCCGCTTCCTCCAGAAGCTTCATGAAGGTGGGGTAATGTACCTTCTCGTTCAGACCGGCCTCTTCGGGATCGAACTTCAGGTAGCACCTGGCGTCGACGAACAGGTTGCCGAGTATCTTTACCCTGGCGCCGTCGGGCGCTACGACGTATACGCCGTGTACGCCGGCGTTTTCGATTGCCTCGGCGGCCTCGCGGCTTATTATTTCTCCCTCAGTGGCAAGTATCTCGCCGGTGCCGGGAGCTATGACGTTTTCCGCCGCAGTAAGGCCGTGGAGGCGCGAGGCGATGGAGAGTTTCTTATTAAACTTATAGCGGCCCACTCTGGCAAGGTCGTAGCGCTTGTCAAAGAACAGTGCGTTCAGCAGGCTGCGCGCGGATTCCTCTGTAGGAGGCTCGCCGGGGCGCTGGCGCTTGTATATCTCTATCAGGCCTTCCTCGGTGTTTTTGGTTGTATCCTTCTCGAGGGTTATCTTCAGGCGCTCGTCTTCGCCCAAAAGCTCCAGTATCTCGCCGTCTGAGCTGTAGCCCAGGGCACGCAGCAGCGCAGTTATAAAGACCTTCCTCTGGCGGTCGATCTTTACGTACATTATCTCGTTGCTGTCGGTCTCGTACTCCAGCCACGCGCCGCGGTTAGGTATCACCTGAGAGGCAAAGAGGTGCTTGCCGACTTTATCTATAGATTCGGAATAGTATACGCCGGGTGAGCGGACCAGCTGAGAGACTATTACCCGCTCTGCACCGTTTATGATGAAGGTGCCCTGCTCGGTCATAAGAGGGAAGTCGCCCATGAACACGGGCTGTTCCTTGACCTCGCCGGTCTCTTTATTTATAAGGCGAACTGTAACGCGAAGCGGGGCGCAGTAGTTTACGTCCCTTTCCTTGCACTCCTCCACCGAGTATTTCGGATGGTCGAAATCTATGGAGTAATCTACAAACTCAAGGACGAGCTTTTCGGAATAGTCTGTAATGGGCGAAATGTCGTCAAGAACTTCCTTGAGATCCTCCTCCACAAAGCGCTGATAGGAATTTTTCTGAACCTCTATCAGGTCGGGCATATCAAGAACTTCATTGATACGGGAAAAGCTCATGCGCTTTTTCTTGCCCATGTAAACCTCATGCACCATCGCGTTCACTCCTTATACTTTGTTATTACCATATAACCATGGATTATATTATCGGCGCGTCACTCCATATGAGCATTTCCATTTTGTGGGCATAGGATACCCAGCATGATTTTTGTGGGAAAAATCAACTGTAAAAAGGCCAATCCCCGCAATTTACCATGCTAACGCAGTATATTATTGTAACACCGCGTGTCAAGGTTGTCAACGAGAATAATGGCCTTTCTTAATATTTTTTATATTTGGTTTATGTTTGGTCAGCTTCCGGGCGATCAGCCCAACTTTTTCTATGCCTGCTTTACCTTGGCGAATATCATTCTGCCTGCCGAGGTCTGCAATACGCTTGTAACCGTGACGTCCACCGTCTCCCCCACTAAGCGCCTGCCGTTTTCTATTACTATCATAGTGCCGTCATCCATATAGCCTATGCCCTGGCCGGCCTCCTTGCCCTCCTTGACCACGAACACGCTCATTTCCTCGCCGGGCATTGCGATGGGCTTGAGGGCGTTTGCCAGCTCGTTTATATTGAACACGGGTACCTTGCGCACAGCGGCCACCTTGTTAAGGTTATAATCGTTGGTTACAACCACGCCGCCAAGCTCCGATGCCATGAGTATCAGCTTGGCGTCCACCTCGTCCACATCCTTATAGTCAGTGCTGACTACGGTGATGGGGACGGACTTTTTATCCTGCATGCCCTTGAGTATGTCCAGCCCCCGCCTGCCCCTGTTGCGCTTGAGGCCATCGGAGCTGTCCGCGATATGCTGAAGCTCCCTGAGCACAAAGCTCGGCACTATTATTTCGCCCTCAATTATGCCGGTATCACATATTTCCGCGATGCGTCCGTCGATTATGACGGAGGTATCCAGAAGCTTGGGCCGTGCCGAGCCGTGAGCCTTGCCGTGGCCGCCTGTAACAGGCATGCTGAACTGCCCCTTCCGCCTGCTCATGGCGCTCCACCCAAGGTATCCGAAGGCGATGTACAGTATTACGTCTATGACCAGAACTACCCACGCAGGCTTGAAGCGCGCCACCAGAGTGCTCGCCAAAAATGCAACAACGAGCCCGGCGATCAGACCGCAAACGCAGTAGAGCAGCTGCCCCGCTGGCATTGCTGACATACCGGCCTCGGCATAGCTTATGGCGGCGGTAAGCGGTTCGGCAAATAAAAGATTAAAAATGATTGCAATAATAGTACCCGAACCCACAAACACAAGCGCCAGTCCCCATGGAAGCATGCGCTGATACAGCGTAAGCCCTTCCGGGAAGGTGATAACCCTGTTGGCAAGCGCTACAAGCCCCACACCCACCGCGGCTCCCGCCAGGGTGAGCAATAGTCTTGCGACTTTTTTAGCCAATTCTTAACTCCTTTCGTTTAACGGCCCTTGGCCTTATTTTGATATTACCCGATAATATCTCGGATTTCGTCTATATCCCTGCCACTGGCAG
>ULTX01088513.1_pt1 | contig 12830 bp, 10 predicted proteins | sample 1958041 | NCBI WGS metagenome assembly ULTX01 (sample SAMEA4835747, study PRJEB28245) | human gut metagenome | biome: gut microbiome; material: fecal sample | place: Denmark | collected 2008
CACCTCCGAACGTGAGATAATGTATTTGACAGCAGGTGATTGCCTACTTGCGAAAGTTGAGTTAAAGAATAACAAAAAAAGATAATACAGATGAAAAAGGCACTTACTATCCTGCTGCTGTTGATGGCGACGGTGGCGGTACCGGCGCAGAAAAAGCCGGTGGTCTACAATTTCACAGAGGCTTCGAGCCTGACGATGGTGGGAAAACTGATGACTGACACGCCTAACCCTTACCACAGGGTTGACACCGTGAGGTTCAAGGGGTTCACGACCACGGAGAACAAGCAGGTCAGGATGTCCGCCGGCCTTGCGGTGGCGTTCAGGACGGATTCGAAGACCATTGCCGTGAGGACCAAGTACCTAGACAGAGGCTTCCCGGCAAACACGGGCGGCCTTGCCGCCAGGGGCTACGACCTCTACATCCGTCAAGACGGGAAGTGGCTTTGGGCGGCCTCCAATGCGTCCTACGATCAGAATCCGGAGAACGATGTCACCCTGATCAACAGCATGGACGGTTCGATGCACGAGTGTCTGATGTACCTGCCGATCCTCAGCGAGGTGGAGTCCGTCAAGATCGGCACCGATGAAGGTTCCGTGATCGAACCTATCGCCAATCCGTTCCGCCACAGGGTGGGGATCTTCGGTTCGAGCTTCACGCACGGCATCAGCACCTCAAGGGCCGGCATGGCCTATCCCGAGCAGCTTTCGAGGATGACGGGCCTCCAGTTCCTGAGCCTTGGATGCAGCGGCAACTGCAAGCTGCAATCCTATTTCGCCGACGTGCTTTGCGCCGCCGAGGTGGATGCCTTCGTGTTCGACTCTTTCTCGAATCCGACTCCGGAACAGATCAAGGAGAGGCTATTCCCGTTCATCGAGAAAGTTCAGGCAGCACATCCCGGCATCCCGCTGATCTTCCAGCGGACCATCTACAGGGAGAGCCGCAACTTCAGCACCTCCAGCGAGCGGGGCGAGGCCCGCAGAATGGAACTGGTTGACAGTCTTATGAATATAGCGGTGAAACGTTACCCGGATGTCTACTATGTCAAGTCCACATGCGCGACCGCTCCCGACCACGAGACTTCCGTGGACGGCACCCATCCGTCCGACTATGGCTACACCCTCTGGGCAGAATCCATCCGCAAACCAATCGTGAAGATCCTCCGCAAATACGGAATAAGATAATCCAGATAGACGGATCATTCGGAGCGCCGGTTGAAGACAGCCTAACGGCTGCTACGGCGGAACCACAAGCGCGGCGCCAGACCGCTCTCAGGGGCAGCTTAAGCGCCGATGGCGGAAGAAGAATATTCATTGAAAAGACAAAATGGCGAATCTGAAGACACTGGCCAAGGACACCGCGATCTACGGCCTAAGCAGCATCATAGGAAGGTTCCTCAACTACCTTCTCGTCCCACTCTACACCCACGTGATCACCTCATCGAGCGGCGGCTACGGCGTTGTCACCAACCTCTACGCCTACACCGCCCTGCTGCTGGTGATCCTGACCTACGGGATGGAGACGACCTTCTTCCGGTTCGCCAACAAGGAAGGCGAGAACCCTGACAAGGTATATTCCACGATCCTGACCTCGGTTCTGGCCACTTCCCTACTCTTCGTGGGACTGATCGTGGCCTTCATAGGCCCTGTCTCCTCCGCCCTGGGCTACGCCGCCCACCCGTCCTACGTCTGGGCAATGGCCGCCACCGTGGCCATCGACGCCTTCCAGTGCATCCCCTTCTCCTACCTCCGCTACAAGAAAAAGCCGCTGAAATTCGCCGCCCTTAAACTGCTCTTCATCGGACTCAACATATTCCTGAACCTGGCCTACTTCGTGATACTCCCGAAGACAGGAGTCAACCCTCTGGGCATCTACGACAACGGTCTGGACGTGGGTTACGTGTTCTACATAAACCTCTTCTGCACCGCGGTGACCACCTTCTTCTTCTGGAGGGAACTGCAAGGATTCAAGTTCGGCTTCAACGGAAGGCTCCTAAGGAGAATGATTTCCTACAGCTGGCCGATCCTTGTGCTCGGAATAGCCGGCATCCTGAACCAGAGCGGCTCACAGATAGTGTTCCCTTTCATCTACGGCGAAGGTTCCGATGTTCCTCTTGGTATCTACGGCGCGAGCGTCAAGATCGCGATGATCATGGCGATGATCACCCAAGCCTTCCGCTATGCCTACGAACCCTTCGTGTTCGGCAGCGCGTCGGAGAAGGGCAGCAAGGAGATGTATGCCAAAGCGATGAAGTACTTCATAATATTCACGCTCCTGGCCTTCCTCTGCGTGGTCGGCTACATGAACATCCTTAAATACATCATCGGACCAAGCTACTGGGAAGGCCTGAAGGTAGTCCCGATCGTCATGGCCGCCGAGATCATGATGGGTGTCTACTTCAATCTCTCCTTCTGGTACAAGCTGACAGACCAGACTCTCTGGGGAGCCCTCTTCTCCGGCATAGGCTGCCTGGTCCTCTTCGGAGTGAACATCCTGTTCATCCCCAAATTCAGCTACATGGCCTGCGCCTGGGCCGGTTTCGCCGCCTACGGAGTGGCCATGCTGCTCTCCTACATAGTAGGCCAGAAGAAGTACCCCATCAAGTACCCTCTAAAAGACATCGCCCTGTACGTAGCCCTGGCTCTGGCAATGTTCGCCGTAATGACCTACGCCAACGTCCGCCTCGGAAAGTGGCTGGCGATCGTCTGCAACACCGCCCTGATCCTCACCTTCTGCGCCGTCATCATCAAGCGCGACTTCCCCCTCTCCTCCCTCCCCGTAGTAGGCAAGTACTTCAAGCCCAAGTCCCATTAACGACAACGACAGCGCTCACAGGCAGCGAGTTTTACAACGGAGTTCAATAATAGGAATTCTATAATCAGGAGTTCTATAATGGATTCAGGATGGATTTCTTGTAGTGGAATGTCTGGTAGAGCGAACGGTAGATGAGGTGGGCGTAGTAGGCGGCGAATAAGAGGTGGGCTCCGGCGACGGAGGCAGCATCAAAGGCACCAAGACTCGAAGAATCAAGGGAGCCTGCACCCGAAAAGGCATCCGTGGCACCTGCGGCTCCTGCACCCGAGAAGGCTCGCGCGGCATCAAGGGCACCAGAAGCACCCGCGGCACCCGCGGCACCCGCGGCACCCGCAGCACCATAGGCACCCACTCCCGAAGCGGGAACTGGGCTGTCTATGAGTAGGGAGCCTATGAGCCAGACGGCGAAGAAGGCTGCCACACAGCCTATGTTGGAATCACGCATGGGTTTGGTGGCGGTGGCTCCGGTGTAGATGCCGTCCCAGGTGAAGGCGGGGCAGCTGATCAGGGGGAAGAAGACCAACCAAGGCATGAACATGCTGGCGGCGGCCACCACACTTGGGTCGGAGGTCAGGAGGCGGATCATGGGAACTCCCAAAGCGGCGTAGATGAACACGAAAAGGGTACCTATGGCCATGCTCCAGGCGAAGGTGTAGTTTACTGTGCGGCGGACCATTTTCGGAGCGCGCATTCCTATGAACCTGCCGGTCAGGGCTTCGCCGGCGAAGGCGAAACCGTCGGTGAAATAGGAGAAGGTCAGGAGGAGCTTCAGCATTATCGAACTGGCGGCAAGGAGGACATCACCCAGGCGGGAGGAGATGGCTGTGAAGGCCAGGTAGACTACTATCAGGCAGACAGATCTGATGAAGAGGTCGCGGTTGACCGAGAAGAAACGGCGTACCTCGCTGCCACGGAAGGGAGCTGTGGACAGGAGCGGGGAGCCTTCCAAGACATTACGGAACTTCACCAGGACACGGGAGGCGGCGAAGATGAGTCCTGAATATTGGGCAACAACGGTACCCAGGGCAATTCCTTTGTAGCCAAGGCCTTCTAAACACAGTGACGGGAGGCCGAAGGTCAGCAGGATGCTGAACAGGATGTTGCCTCCGTTGACTATCACGTCGGCCAGCATGGAGCTGAAAGTGTCCTGCATGCCGATGAACCATCCGCGGAAGGCCATGAGGCTCAAGGTGGCGGGGGCTGCCCAGATACGGATGTAGAAATAGTCAAGGGCAAGGGTGCGGACCTCTTCGGAGCAGCCTACGAATAGGAAGATCAGTTTCTGGAAGGGCCACTGTACCAGGATCATGGCTAACGCTATCAAGAAGGCCAGGCCTACTCCCCTCTTTAGGTTGTCGGCGCAGTCTTTCCAGTCGGAGCGTCCGTAGGCTTGGGCTGTCATGCCGCCGGTGCCGGCGCGAAGAAAACCGAAATTCCAGTACAGGAGGTCGAACATCAGGGAACCTACCGAGACTCCTCCGATCAGGGCGGCGGCGGAGGCGTTCAGATGACCTGCCACGGCAATGTCTACCATTCCCACAAGCGGGACGGTCAGGTTGGCGAGCATGCTGGGGAGCGCCAGCCTCAGCATTTCCTTGTTCATCGCATTCATGCGGCAAATGTAGTCATAAAGTGGAAATTTAATGAATCTCCGACCTGGAATATTAAAAGATTTTTAAAGGAATTAATTAACTTTGAAAATTAAGGAATATACCGGCAGCAGCAAAGGCAGCCCAAAAGAGGCGAAGGCGTTCCAGCGGTAGCGAAGGAGGCCCAAAGGAGGAAGGCTGTCTGGCTACAGCGAAGGCAGCCCGAAGGAGGCAAAGGCTGTCTGGCTACAGCGAAGGCTGCACGAAGGAGGCGAAGGGGTTTAGGAATATGCCATCGAAGGCTGAATGCAGGAATATGTCCGTGAATGTTGAAGGCGGGGATATTCCTAAGAAGTCTGAAGACGGGAGTATTCATAGAATCCGGAATATTCATAAAATAGAGTTCAGGGGACAGTTCTAGAGAGTTCAATGACGGTTTCGGGAAAGAGTTAATACAACATATTCAAAAATGGAAAACACTTCGGTTGAAAGGATAAGGGAGATTCACGGGAAGCAGAGGCGCTGCTTCAGGAGCGGAGCTACGCTGGACGTGCGGGGGCGTGTTGAGAGGCTTCGGGCGTTCGAGGCTGGGGTGCTAAAGTGGGAGAAGGCGCTTTGCGAGGCTCTTTGGGCTGACCTTCACAAGTCGTACGAGGAGGCTTACATCACCGAGATCAGCATACTGCTCGGAGAGATACGCGGGCATATTCATAAGGTCAGGAAATGGAGCAGGCCGCAGAGGGTCGGCACGCCGCTGAAGATGTTTCCTTCGTCCAGCAGGATCATCAGCGAGCCGCTTGGCAACGCACTCATCATCGCGCCGTGGAACTACCCGGTGCAGCTGCTTCTCACGCCGCTCGCGGGAGCCATATCCTCAGGCTGCACCGCCGTTCTGAAGCCGTCGCCTTACGTGCCGAACGTCTCCAGGGTCACGCAGCAGATGATCGAGGACACTTTCAAAGATGACTATGTCGCTGTGGTCCAGGGGAACAGGGATGTCAACTCGGCCCTGCTGGAGGAACGCTGGGATCTGATCTTCTTCACAGGAAGCCCGGGTCTCGGACGGAAGGTGATGGAAGCCGCCGCCAGGAACCTCACGCCGGTCGTGCTGGAGCTCGGCGGGAAGAGTCCTTGCATCGTGGACAGGAACGCTGACATCAAGGTCGCCGCCAAGCGCATAGCCTGGGGCAAGAGCCTAAATGCGGGACAGACCTGCATCGCTCCTGACTACCTGATGCTCCACGAGGACATCCAGGAAGAGTTCCTGAAAGAGCTGGAGGCGGCGTTCAAGGGACTTCTGGGCGAGGATCCGAAGGAGTCACGGCACTTTGTCAGGATCGTGAACGACAAGGCTTTCGAAAGGCTCGAAGGCTACCTGAAAGACGGACACGTGGTCTTCGGGGGCCGGACTGACAGGACGGAGCGCTACTTCGAGCCTACCGTCATCGACGGCCTCGGCGAGGACTCCCCTGCCATGCGGGAGGAGATCTTCGGGCCGATCTTCCCTGTCCGGACGTTCAAGGACACCGGCGAGGTCATCTCGTTCGTGACCTCAAGGGAGAAGCCGCTGGCCCTTTACTATTTCGGGGGCGACGGGGAGAACATCCTCCGGCACACGTCCTCCGGCGGAGCCTGCGTCAACGACACGATAATGCACATCGCCAACGAGAAAGTGCCGTTCGGCGGCGTGGGCAACTCCGGGATGGGCAGCTACCACGGCAAGCGCAGTTTCGACGTGTTCACCCACTACCGGGCCGTCGTCAAGACACCGGTCTGGCCGGATCCGCCGTTCCGCTACATGCCGTACAAGTTCTTCAATCTTGTGAGGAGACTGCTTTAGAGAGCCTTCCAAAGGCTCATCCCTAACCTAAAGGATCCTCCCGGATGGAAGGTACGAGACTAAAGGACAATGAATATATAGAGACGGACAATATGAAAAGATCATTCGCTTATCCCCTGCTGGTGCTGTTGGCCGCGTCCTGCGTGGAAGGGAACAAGGCCTACGACGCTTCCGGGGTTTTCGAATCCACCGAGGTGACGGTCTCGGCGGAAGGCAACGGGAAGATCCTGAGCCTGGACTTCCAGGAAGGAGACAGGCTTGAGGCCGGACAGATTGTCGGCTGCATCGACACGGTGCAGCTGCACCTTAGTGAAGTCCAGCTGGAGGCGAGCCGGCGGGCTGTCGGAAGCGGACGGCTCGACATCTCCAGGCAGATCGCCGCGCTGGAAAGCCAGATCGGCAAACAGCGGCAGGAGCTGGACAGATTCACAAAACTGGAGAAGGCCGGAGCCTCTAACCGCAAGCAGGTCGAGGACATCCAGGCGCAGATCGAGACCCTTGAGCGCCAGCTGGCCGCCCAGGAGGAGAGTCTGAACAGTTCCAACCGCAACGTCTCCGGACAGGCCGACGCGCTTGAGGCCCAGATCGAGCAGATCCGGGACAGGATACGCAAGTGCGTCATCACCAGTCCTGTGGCCGGAACCGTGCTGGCGAAATATTCAGAGGCTGGAGAATTCGCAGCCTTGGGTCGCGCCCTGTTCAAGGTCGCCGACATCGACAACATCCGCCTCCGAGCCTACATCACCGCCGACCAGCTGACCACCCTCAAGCTCGGGCAGCAGGTCAGGGTCTTCGCCGACCAAGGCAGCTCCGGGAGGAAGGAATATGCCGGCACGCTCATCTGGATCTCCGACAAGGCTGAGTTCACTCCCAAGACCATCCAGACACGGGACGAGAGAGCAAACCTTGTCTATGCCGTGAAGATTGCCGTGGAAAACGACGGACTGATCAAACTTGGAATGTACGGAGATATCAAATTCTGAATGAAGATCCATTAAAAGGTGTTCCGCCGCCTTGCGGGAAGAGCAAAAGGACGGAAAAACAGCCGGATGAAGACACTGATAGCATTCATACAAAAGGAGTTCCAACATATTCTCAGGGACAAGTGGACCCTCCTGATCATTGTCGGGATGCCGATCGCGCAGCTCCTGCTGTTCGGTTTCGCCATCAACACCGAGGTACGCGACGCCTCGGTCGCCGTGTTCGATCCGGTCTGCGACGAGCTCACGTCCCGCATAGTCGAAAGGATCGATGCCAGCGACTATTTCAATGTCACTGAACGGATTACTGACATCGACAGGATCAACGACATCTTTCGTGAGGGCTACACCAGCCTCGTGATCGTGTTCAGCGACAATTTCTCCAACGACATCCTCAACGGCGAGGCCGGCATCCAGCTGATCGCCGACGGCACCGACCCGAACCAGGCCTCGATGATCACCGCCTACGCCGGCAACATCCTGGCCTCCTGCCGGGAGGAAATCGCCGGAGGAAGCGGGACGGCGGCGGGCATCACCCCTGCCATCAGAATGCTCTACAATCCGCAGGGGAAGAGCTCCTACAATTTCGTGCCGGGAGTCATGGGTCTGATCCTCATGCTGATCTGTGCCATGATGACGGCTGTGGCCATCGTGAGGGAGAAGGAAAGCGGATCGATGGAGGTATTGCTCACCTCGCCGGTCAGCCCCTTCATGATCATCACCGCCAAGGCTATTCCCTATCTGGTGCTGTCCGTCTTCGATCTGATCCTGATCCTCGTCTGCGCCGTGTTCGTGATGGGTGTGCCGATCGCGGGAAGCGTCTTCTCGCTGGCTTTTGTCTCTGTGCTGTTCCTGATCTGCACCCTGTGCCTCGGCCTTCTCATCTCCACGCTGGTGGAGACGCAGATGGCGGCGATGATCGCCTCCGGAGTCGGACTGATGATGCCGACCATGCTCCTGTCCGGACTCATATTCCCTATCGAAAGCATGCCGCGCGTCCTCCAGTGGATCTCGACGGTCGTCCCGGCACGCTGGTACATCCAGTCCATCAAGATGATAATGATCCAAGGCACGCCGCTTGGCCACACCCTCGTGGAAACCAGTGCCCTGACCCTCATTACCATCATACTCATCGTTTTGATTATCAAAAACTTCAAGACAAGGCTGACTTAAGATCATGTTGTCGTACCTCATAAAAAAAGAGTTCAAACTCCTGGCCCGGAACAAGATTGTCCCGGGGATGCTGGTGGCGTTGCCGCTGATGGCTATGCTGGTCTTCCCTTGGGCCGCCAACCAGGAGATCAGGAACGTACGGGTGGAGGTGGTGGACAATGACCGCAGCCCGCTGTCATCAAGGATAGTGGACGAGATCGGAGGCTCGGCCTACTTCAACGTCACGGGCATGTCGGAATCCTACCCGGACGCGCTACGTAAAGTGGACTCGGGCCAGGCCGACATGGTCTTCGTGATCCCGCCGGACTTTGAGAAAGACCTTGTGGCCGGACAGCCCGGCCCCGTACAGATCGCGGCCAACGCCGTGAACGGCACGAAAGGCACGCTCGGCAGCTCCTACCTGATGTCAATGCTCTCGGAATCAACATCTCTGCGGGAATATTCAGAGAAGATGACGGTCGTTTCCGCTGGCAGGGACGTTCCTTCCTTCTCGGTCAGCCCGCTCTACACGTTCAATCCGACGCTTGACTACAAGGTGTTCATGGTACCGGCCCTCATCGTGATGGTCCTGACGATCATCTGCGGCTTCTTCCCTGCCCTGAGCATCGTCGGAGAGAAAGAAAGCGGAACCATCGAACAGATCAACGTGACACCTGTAGGCAAGTTCCATTTCATTCTGGCCAAGCTGATTCCGCTCTGGATCATCGGCGTGGTCATCATGGGGATATGTCTCGCGCTGGGCTGGCTCGTCTATGGCATCGCGCCGGCCGGGAGCCTCTGGACCCTGATGCTTTTCACCGCCGTCTACCTCCTCGTCGTGTCGGGGCTGGGACTGGTCATCTCCAACTACGCCTCGACCATGCAGCAGGCGATGTTCGTCAACTTCTTCTTCATCATGATCTTCTTCCTGATGGGCGGGATGTTCACCCCGGTCAGCAGCATGCCGGACTGGGCGCAGGCGGTCACCCTATTCAATCCCCTTAAATATTTCATCGACGTGATGCGGCTTGTCTACCTCAAGGGCAGCCGGTTCGCCGACATGATCCCACAATTTCTGGCCCTTTGCGGATTCGCCGCCGCTTTCGGGGTTTGGGCGATACTAAGCTACAGAAAATCAAATTAAGACATGAACAGCACTTCTGAATATTCCCTCACCATCGTGGTGCCGGTGTTCAACGAGGAGGACAACATCCGCAACCTCGAAAAGGCCCTGGCAGAGTTTATTCCGGTCAGCAAGGTCAAGACCTGCGTCCTCTTCGTGGACGACGGTTCCTCCGACGGGAGCCTCAGGCTGATCCTGGAGACCTGCCAAAGGCAAAGGGACTTCTTCTACATCAGCTTCTCAAGGAACGCCGGACTGAGCGCCGCCATCAAGGCCGGATTCGACCACACCTTCTCTGAATATGTCGGCTACATGGACGCTGACCTCCAGACCTCCCCGCAGGATTTCAACCTTCTGATCGACGGAATGAAGGATCACACCCTGATGACAGGCTACAGGGCTGACCGCAAGGACACGGCGTTCAAGAGGATGCAGTCCAGAATCGCCAACAGGTTCAGGAATATGATGACCCACGACGGAGCCAGGGACACGGGCTGCCCGCTTAAGATCATCCGCACGGAGGCCGCCAGACGGATTCGATGTTCAAGGGGATGCACCGTTTCCTGCCGGCCCTCATTCTGCTGCAGGATGGAGGTTCTTTCGGCGAGGTCGCTGTAAGGCATTTTCCGCGCTCCGCCGGCAAGTCCAAATTCAATCTACGGAACAGGTTCTGGGGACCTTTGGCGGACTGTTTCGCCTACCGCTGGATGAGACCGAGGTACATCAACTACTCAGTCGGGAAAAGCGATCTCCAGGAGCAAGGCCAACCCGTCAAATAATTGTCTTCCATGAATATGTTCCAGAACATTCCCGTTTGGCTGATCCTGACCATAGGTTTCTCGGCGCAGATGTTCTTCGGACTGAGGACCATGCTCCAGTGGCTGAAGTCCGAGGCCGCACACAAGTCAGTCTCGCCGGTGTCCTACTGGATCTTCAGCGTGATCGGGGCATGTCTGATGTTCATCTATGGTGTGATTAGGAACGACTTCTCTATCATACTCGGCCAGTTCATCTCCTACTACATCTACCTGTGGAATCTGAACGCCAACAGCATCTGGACAAAGATCAAGTCCCTGGCCAGAGTCTTCCTGTTCATCCTCCCCCTGGTGGCGACAGTATTCCTGCTGAATGACGCTCATGAATATTCAGAAAGCTTCTTCAACAACCGCGACATCCCCGTATGGCTGGTTGTGTTCGGCTCCGCCGGACAAGTGATGTTCACGCTGCGGTTTGTCTACCAGTTTATCTTCTCGCACCGCAGGCACGTGTCCGTGCTGCCGCGAGGCTTCTGGATCATCAGCCTGGCAGGTTCCGGAATGATCATCACCTACGGAATAATCCGTCTGGACGCGGTGCTGATCATCGGCCAGGCGTTCGGCATTGTCACCTACATCAGAAATCTGATCCTTGGATCAGGCAAAACCCAATCGTCAGATGCGGAATAAGAGTTCACAGGTTTTTCCAGCCCCGGCTCCTTCTTCACAGGTTGCCGGGCCTGCGGGAGCGTCGCCACTGCGGTGCCGCAAAGGGAACATATTCATCCGCCATCCCATGATGACGGTCTTTGTCTTCTGCGCCGTCTGCCTTATTCCCATGATGGCGATGCGGGATTTCACGCCCTCCAACGAGCTGCGCTACCTGAGCATCGCTGACGAGGCTATCGCCAACGGCCACCTGTTCGCATTCTACAACCACGGCATTCCCTACGCCGACAAGCCACCGCTTTATTTCTGGATAGTGATGCTGTGCAGACTGTTGTTCGGACATCATAGTTGCCTCGCGCTGTCGATGTTCTCTCTGATTCCGGCATTCGCCATTGTCGGGATAATGGACAGGTGGGTGATGAAAGGCAAGTCCGCGATGAACAGGATGTCCGTGGCCGGAATGACGCTGACCTGCGTGATGTTCCTCGGGACGATGGTCGTGCTGAGGATGGACATGCTGATGTGCCTGTTCATCGTCCTGGCTCTCTGGACATTCTACAGGATGTACACCGGCGAAGGCTCCCGGCGCCAGGACTCGCTGACGCTACCGCTATGGATCTTCCTTGCCCTTTTCACCAAGGGACCCGTAGGCCTACTGATGCCGCCGCTGGCGATAGCGGTGTTCCTTGCGGTCAAGCGGGATTGGAAAGGATTCCGCAAGTACCTGGGTCTCAAGACCTGGGGCATCATCGCCGCCCTCTCCGCCGTCTGGCTCACCTGTGTCTGGCTGGAAGGCGGCCTGGAGTACATCAACAACCTCCTTTTCAAGCAGACAGTAGGCCGCGCCGTCAACGCCTTCACCCATGCGAGACCCTTCTGGTTCTATCTGGTGACTATCCTATGGTGCCTGGCTCCCTACACCCTGCTGCTGATCGGCTCATTCATGGCCTCGCTGCTTCCGGTCAGGAAGGCCGGTGCTGAAAAGGTCTCCGATCTTGAGATTCTGTTCCTCTGCACGATCATCTCCACAGCCGCGATGCTGTCATCATTCAGTTCAAAGCTTCCGATCTACCTCGTGCCGGTCCTCCCGTTCTGCGTCTATCTGTTTCCTACCGTTCTTGACCGCATCGGGGAACGCGGATGGATGCGCTGGTCTGTAGGAATATTCCAGATCCTGCTGCTCTGCGCCGGCATAGCCACCCTCCTTTTCCTGAGCGGCTCTGTCACCATACCCGCGGCAGCCAGCCTTCTGGATGAATATTCCTTCGCCCGCGAGGCTCCGGTGGTCAACGCCGTCATCCTCCTGACCCTGGCCAACGCCATGGGGACATGGTTCCTGATAAAGAGGAAAAGTGTGAATATTCCTGCCCTTCTTCTCAGCGCCGGACTGTTCCTGGCGGCCTTCTCCGCCTCGGCTGTACTCCGCGACCTGAACCCGTACATAGGCTACGGCTCAATCTGCTCGAGAGTTCCGGAAGGCACCGATGTCGCCACCATATTCCTTCACCGCCCCGAGAACATCGATGTCTACACTGGCCGCCAGATCACCGACTTCGGAGACGATCCCGCAAAACTGTCCGAGGCGGTCAAAGCCCACATTGAGCTGACCGGAAAGAATGTGGGTTCCGGCAGACCTTTAACGATCATCACCCGAACGTCAAGAATGGAAACAACACCCGAACTGCAGAAACTTTTCAGCGAGGGTACCGTCATTTATGCCGGCCCTTACTGCCTGACTACCATAAGCCGGAAGTAGCCGATGAGAACAGCCGGCTATCCAGACTTGTCTGTGTGCTAAGCAGCAAAGGCACAAATGATCCTTAAAAGATAACCAGGTCTTTTTTTAAGGATTACTTTAACGCAAATTTAGGGGGTATCATCCGAAAATATTTCTGTTTTTTATAATCCGC
>ULTX01033604.1_pt1 | contig 12828 bp, 8 predicted proteins | sample 1958041 | NCBI WGS metagenome assembly ULTX01 (sample SAMEA4835747, study PRJEB28245) | human gut metagenome | biome: gut microbiome; material: fecal sample | place: Denmark | collected 2008
ATTCTATGTGTGAAAGTGATTAGAAGAAGAGATAGCGTTTGTCTTCTACTTTTGCTTTCTGATACAAATCATTAATCAACTGGCTTCCTACAATACGTACGGCCATGTTGTTCAAAGTAGCTTCTTCTTGTTTTGCGTCGAACTTCTCATTGCCCTTATCTTTGGCATATACCTGAATCATGTATACTCCAGCATTACCCTTGATGGGGGCGCTTACCTGATTGACTGCAGTCTTGGAAGCTACGGCACCGATAACCGGTTCGCTGGCGCGTGTCACTGAAATATAAGCCGGTGCGCTGAATGTAACGTGTTTTACAGAATCGCTCACTGCATCTTTCATACCTTTTACCTGAGCAATAGAGTTGTATTTCTTCATTTCGGCCATGAGCTTGTCGGCTTTCTTGTCGCGGCGGATTTCACTTCTCAGCATTTCTGCCACTGAATTGACGTCGCGGTAACCTGCTTCGTGAATCTTGTCAAGAGCGACTACCATCAGGTGGTCGTTTTCGCCACATTCATACAGCGGAGAAACTTCACCCGGTTTGGCGGCAAAAATCCATTTCAAGGCTTCACGAGTAGAACGTACGCCACCCACGTAGTGTTCTGCACTGGAAAGATCGGTACGCGGAGTCAGCGTGTAGCCGCTTTCTTCTGCATTCTTGACCATAGAATCGATTGTAGTGTTCTGTGCTACGAACTGGCTGAATTTGTTGTAAGCCGCATTGTAGGTTTCTTTGCTGAATTCAACCGGACGTTTTACTACAGCGACTTTATATTTGGTCTGCATGCTCTTCTTGTTCATTACCTGCAGAATCAGGTTAGCCTGTCCTATGTTGACGTTTGTCAGTTCATCTACCGGCTGGTTAAGCAGTGTATTGATGAACTTGCTGTTGTCAGTGTCCAGTTCGGCACCTTCCCAGCTTTGTGAATTCACCCATGTGGCTTCGCCTGTCTGTCCGTAGATTTTGGCTACAGCGGCAAAGTCAGCTCCACCTTTCAGTGCATTGTAGATACTGTCGGCCAATGTCTTGGTCTTTTCTTCTGTGTCGGCATATACCTGAATCTGGCGGAACTGGATAGAATCAGGAGAAGAAACTTTAGCCAGTACCTTGAAGGCATTGTAAGAATCGTCGGTCTGATTATAATAAGGACCATACACTTCGTTTACACCTGTTGAGTCAAGGCGTGAAGCAACGTCGGCCGGGAATACAGATTTGCTGACAGGTACGTCTGAGTAGTTTACAGAAGAACCTGTAGAACGAACGAAGGTACCGAAGTCGGATGTGGTAGTGGCCAGTTGGTTGCTGTATTCTGTCACTTCTTTTTCAACGGCTTTGCGGTCTGCATCCGACGGAACGACTTTTACATCGATGTAACGGATGTCACGAGTCTCTACCAGCTGTTTGAACTGTTCTTTCTTTTCGTTGTAGCGGTCCTTGATTTCGCTGTCAGAAACCTGAATGGTTGAATCGTTGATAGAACTGTAAGGAATACCGGCCAGCAGCAAATCGCTCTGTTCTGTACGAGCTTTGAAAGCGTCTTCAGCAGATACCGGGTTTGAGATCAGAGATTTTGTAACCAAGTTCTGGTATTTCTGAGCCAGTGTACTTTCGGCCAGAGTCTTTTCTACAAACTTCCAGAAAGCACCCATCTTCTGGTAATATTCCACGTATTGTGCCGGCATCTTGCTGGCATCCAGGTTTGCATAGTCTACCAGGAATTTTTTCAGCATATCTTTATCGAACATGCCAGTCTGAGGATTCCGGAACGGAGTCTGCATCAGCAAGGGGTGAGTACCTTGTTCGATGATGGCCTGAATTTCTGCATCTGTTACTTTCAGACCCAGTTTTTTAGCCTGTTCAGCAATCAGTTTGTTGTTGACGTAGCTCTGCCATACCTGATCTTTGACGTTGTTCAACTGATCCTCTGTGAGAGAATTCAGTCCGTTGGTCAGTTTGATGACTTCACTGAGCTCATCTACCATTTTCTGATAATCTTGTGCACTGAGAACTTCCCCGTTCACTTCTCCTACGTCTTGTTTGCCTTGATGCGGCTGGAGCACTTTCCAAGCGTCTCCTGCGATGAATGCAAAAAGGGCAAGACCGATAACGATGACCAACAAGGGTCCTTTGCTTCGAATTTTTTGTAAAGTTGCCATTTAAAGTTATTATTTTTTTGTTTATTGTTTTTATCTTTCTGTTATTAGCGCACGAAGATACAAAAAATACTGTTTAGTCGCTATTTTCTGTCAAAAAAATGCTTATTTCTGCACGAAGAGCTTGACCAGTTCGATTCTGGTTGCACTCACTTTGATGATTTTGAAAGTGAATTGGTCGGTTTTTATCACTTCATTCACTTTCGGAATGCTTTGACATTCGTTTAGGATGAGGCCTCCGATGGTCTGGTAGTCATCGCTTTCCGGGAGGTTGAGATTGAAGGTTTCGTTGGCTTTCTCAATGTCCATCCGTCCGGAGAGGATGTATTCGTTGTCGCTGATTTTTCGCGCTATAACGGAGTTGGTGTCGTGTTCGTCTTCAATGTCTCCCAGAATTTCTTCGATGAGGTCTTCCAGTGCGACGATGCCCGATACTCCTCCGAATTCATCTACAACCACAGCCAGGGAGCGTTTCTGTTGTTTGAAAATCCGCATGAGTTTATGGGCTGCCATTGTTTCCGGCACGAAGGGAATTGTACGGATGTTGTTCTGCCATTCATCGGCTCCTTTGAACATTTCTGAAGAATGGATGTAGCCGATAATGTTGTCGATATTGTCTTTGTAAACAATCACTTTGCTGATACCGTTCTCGATGAAAACCTTTTTCAATTCATCCAGTGGAGTGTCTACCTCTACCGCAATGATTTCGGTACGCGGTATCATACAGTCGCGGATTTTTACATTGGAAAAGTCGAGGGCGTTGCGGAATATCTTGATTTCATTGTCAATTTCGTTTCCTTCTTTAGCTTCCTCAATGCTGCTTTGGATGAAATAGTCCAAATCGACTTTTGTAAAAGCTTTTTCCCGGTCTTCTTTGTTGGTCCGGATACCTACCATGTGCAGAATCCCAGTGGAGAGCCAGGAAGAAAAACGGCTGATGGGGTAGAGTAGGATGTAGCATGCAAAAGTTGGCAGGCAGAATATTTTCAAGGTCGCATTCGGGTTGATCTTGAAAAGAGTTTTGGGCATAAATTCCCCTGTCACAAGTATGATAAGGGTTGAAACGATGGTTTCGATGGGTACCAGAATGGCTTGGTTGGTAATGACCCCTGCCAGGATATATTGTTCAATCAGCTGGGCCATCAGAATACCATAGATTACCAAGGCGATGTTGTTGCCCACCAGCATGGTGGAGATGAAATTATTGGAGTGACGGTAAAATACCGAAAGGATGTGAGATGAGACATTGTTCGTTTTCTCCATCTCGAAACGCAGTTTGTTGGAAGAAACGAAGGCTATTTCCATTCCTGAAAAAAAGGCGGAAAAAACCATGGATATAAGTAGTTGAATGATAAGTCCCATAGTGATTGGTTATTTCTATCTGGGAGTTTGGGTACTGTCTGCCGGAGCTGGGTTGTCTTCGACTGTGAAAATACCCGTATTGTTGTAGATTTGATATTCTGTCATTTGTTGGTTGGACTCAAAACCATATCCCGTCAAGACTTTGTCTACCTGCTCGATGCGGATAAACTTGTCGGAATAGATTTTTTCCTTGTCCTGATCCCAAAACATCAGTTGGGTGTCGAATTTGTCACCTCGCTGGCTTTGGATATGTACATTTCCACGCAGTTCCCACAATTTCTTGGGTTCATAATAATAAGCCGTATCTGCCTTGATGCTGGCATCTACATGAAAAATGCTGTCAAACTTTTCAAGATAAATGCCTTTTTCAAAAGCCCAGAAAGGAGGATTGCGATGGCTGTAGATTAGCCACTCAGCAGTAATGATTTTGTAGCGTATCATGCCGGAGTCGGAAATGAGTGTCGTTACACCTATGGTACGCATGTCCGGCAAGGAATCGCTTTCCTTCACGGCAGAAGCCAATTGCTGCTCTTTTTTTCCGCAGGACGGAAAAAAAAGAAACATAACAGTTACCCAAACGGTAACTGTTATGCTTATAGATAGTTTGTATAGGTTCTGTTTTTGTCTGCTTGACATACAATTATCTGATGGTTGTAGTTTCACCGATCCATCCGCCGATTGTGACAGAGTTACCCTTCTTCAATCCCAGGAAGAAGAGGTCTTCATCTTTCGGAGTGTGTCCGGCATACGTGTTGATCAACTTCTGAGCTTCTTCAGCTACACTTGGATCTACGCTCTTTGCACGCTGCAGTTTATCGATGGCTGCAAAGTAAGTACATTTGTTCAATGCAGCTTCGTCGCTCCAGTTAGGACTGGATGCATACATTTGTGCAATCAGAATATAAGCCTTACCATATTTGCTGTTGAATGAGAGCGCTTTGTTGGCATACTGTTTAGCCTTGCTCAACTGTTTCTTACTGAACAATACGACAGCTGCACTGTATGCATAGTCTGCCTTTTTGTCAGCATCTTCTTCCAAGCTGATGGCCTGATCGAAGTACTGTACACTCTTGTCCAAGTCGCCTTTCTTATAATACATATAAGCACATCCGGCAGCAGTTGCGGCAGTCGGTTCAATGGCATGAGCAGCTTCAGATGCTACGAAATAAGCTTCTTCTTCCGTACATTTCAGCATCTGCATGACATTGATAACCTGTTTCAAGTATTCAAGATTTGTCTTGTTCTGGCTTACTTTCGGGCCATAGATAGCTTGCAGGTTTTCACAGCTGGCAGCACCACTGTTGATGAAGTAAGCGTCTACATTGTCTTTTGCTGTTTTCAGCAGTTTTTTGTCTCTTTCTTTTGTTGCAGCTTTCAGCGCTTCATCGGCGTAGCCAGAAGTGGTCAGATAATCCTGGATAAACTGTTCTTTGTGTGCGTCATCTATTTTCAGTTTTCTAGATGAAACATCCATCAAATCCTGAAACATGAAATAGTCGGATGCTGCTTTTTCCAAATCTACAGCTTCTTTGGCCATTTCATAAGCTTTGTTTACGTCCAGGTTAGCTCCCGAGAAAACGATATAATCGTGAGCTTTCATGCCCAGGATAGAACCTTTTGTCATCGGAGTTTTTACCAGTTGGTTCAGTCCGTCAAGGTATTTGATACGCTGGTCGTGTACGGCCATCAGTTCGTCCAAATACTTCTTCTGTTGTGCGGCATCCTTGGAACTGGCAATTAATGCGCGTAAAATCTTGGCTCCATTTGTATAAGTACTAACCTGAGCCAGAGGGGCTTCCGTGAATACGGCCATCCACGGTTTGTATGCGTCAACAAAGTTGTCAGTTTTTACATATTCACTGTAAATACTGATGTTCTGTAAGCAACGGAGACTGTCTTCGCCATGTCCGAAACGTGATCCGTCTTCTACTCCTTTCTGTGCGAAAGTAGCTGTTGCGCTCAATGATAAAGCACACAGCATGGTAAACATTTTCATTTTCATCGTATGTAAGATTAGTTGTTCATTGTGTTTATTTTTCTCATTAATTTACTCTCCACTTCATGAACCAGTGTTCATTGAAAGTCAATCCGATTTTCAGTACAAAACGGTTTTCAGAAAGCATGTCACTTACGTCAGTGGCTGCATGAACATATTGTCCTGTAATGCTCAATACGGTATTCCGCTGGTAGAGTTTTAATGGCAAGCCCAATCCGAAGCTGACTCCGTATTCCTTAGGGCCTTCTATCATGTTCTGAGAATTAGCCGACATCGGTATCCGCAGATTGGAATTCGTATAGTAGAGTCCTGCTCTGTAGCGGATGCGGCTGAAATAATTCCGTCCGAATTCTTTCGGCATGAATTCCGCTCCCAAAGAGACTTTGGAACGGTTCTGATACATATCTGTGCGGTTGTTGTATTTCACTCCTTCCCATTTCTGGAATGTGTAATCCATTTCAACGGTTAAATTTTTCTTGTGCTTCCACGCAAGTCCGACACCATATATATGAGGTATACCGTAAGAATCATTGATTTGTTCTTCATTTACAACCGAGTAGCTGGTTCCATTCGTAATCTGTGTGCCTTGCGTGTCATGACCGTTAAGCACGTGTCCTAAGCTGTATGTAACTCCCAGAGTCAGCCAGTCTTCCTTTCGGATGGGTTGCGTATATTGGATGCCAAAAGTGGCATTATAACTGCTTACCGACAGGCTGTTGTATGTAATAGTTTGGTCACCTCCGTTGCTGAGGGTTGCAGCAGTCTGGTAATTCAATTTGCCATATAAGTATCCGAAGTTGGCTCCGATGGAGAGGTTGTCAAGAATTTTGAATCCAAGTCCGCCAAAGATTTGTTGTAATCCTCCGTCTCCATAAAAATTATTGGAAATGGTGACGTCGCTTCTGTTTTCTATCTCTTTGGTGCGGGTGAAATTGTATCCCACTGTCGAGAAAGGAGTATATCCGATTGTCATGGCCAGTTTGGGATGCAGTCTGAATTGCATGGCTAGATAGTCAAAGCTGGAGTTTTTGGCATTCGATTTGTATTTTCCTTCCTGAAAGTTCGAACTTTTCAATGACATTCCGGCATCAAAAATGAAAGAGAGAGAGTCTACGGCTGTATAAGACGCAGGGTTCATGGCATTTATATGTTCGCTGGTGCGGAGGGCATAGCCTACTCCTCCCATGGCGGCATTGTTTGTGAAGCTCTGATCAAACATGTCACCCAGTCCATAACGCGTGTAAGGTGAGTTTGTGCTTATTTGCGCACATACGACTGTAGAGCTTGCTAGGAGCCAAGAACCAATGAGTATCTTTTTACTTGACATTATAATTCAATATTCTATTTAAACCTTTCAATACTAAAAATCTATCTGCAAAGATGATACTTTTTAAATTTGTATCAAAAGAAAATTTATCTCCTCCAGTTAAAAAAACCAAAAGGTCGGGATATTTCTTTTGCAGAAGAGTGATATAGCCAATTATTTCAAATTCTATTCCTTTGATGACTCCAGAGCGGATTGCAGTTTCTGTATCGTAGCCGAATTCTGGAGTTTCCCCTTTCCTTTCGATGAGAGGGAGTTTGTCGCAGCAGGCATTTAGGGTCTTGAACCGGGTGTAGATGCCCGGTGAAATGTTGCCTCCCAGATAATTTCCTTCTGCATCGATGATTTCATAGGTGAGGGCAGTACCTGCATCTACTACAAGCAGATTTCTTCCCGGCGACAGATAATTGGCTCCGACAACAGCAGCCAGGCGGTCCATTCCCAAGGTCTCAGGAGTTTTGTATAAATTACGGATGGGGACAGGGGTCAAATGGTTGAGTTCAATGATTTCAAATGGAACTCCAGCCAGCTGACGGCGGATGGTATTGCTGAGAGTAATGACCGATGCGATGATTCCTCTTTGAATGGGGTATTTGTTGCATAACATCGACAGCCAGTCCAAGGAATGATTGGATCCCCTTAAAACTTCCACCACCTTATCACCATCGAATACTGCCAGTTTTGCTACAGTATTGCCGATATCAATTACTAAATTCACTTTTTCCTCGTTTATTTTGTTTGCAAAGTAACGTAAAATTTAAATATCTCCACTCATAAAACTGATTATTTATTTCGTTCTTGTGGGAGAATCAATGTATTTTTGCATGCGGAAAAAGGATATTATGAATTATTCAGACTTTGGAAGGTAGGCTTCCGGATGCTGGACAGATGATTATATGAATTATGAAACGGAAATTTATCTTTCTTTTGTGGATTTTGGGTGTGGTGTGTACTGTTCTGCCTGTAAAGGCTACGGAATCGGGCCGGCAAAGTATGGTAGAATCTTTTCGGGCGGACAGCATCCAGTTCAGTTTGCTGACTTGTGCACCGGGAAATGAAATCTATGAACTTTTCGGGCACACTGCAATTCGTTACCAGAATTTCTCTCGTGGGGTCGACCTGGTTTTTAATTATGGGATGTTCAGTTTCAATACTCCTAATTTTGTTTATCGTTTCATAAAGGGAGAGACAGATTATCAGTTGGGCATTATGCCTTATCCTTATTTTGAATCGGAATATGCATTGAGAGGATCCTCGGTTTATCAACAGGTATTGAATTTGAGGCAGCCGGAGAAATTGAAGTTGCTAGAGTTGCTGGAAGAAAATTATCTTCCGGAAAACCGAATATATCGTTACAATTATTTTTATGACAACTGTACCACCCGGGCGCGCGACCAAATAGAAAATAGTATTCAAGGGAAAGTCATCTACCCTTCCGTCGATTGGATAAAGACATTCCGGGGGATTGTGCATGAGTTTACCCAGGACTCTCCGTGGGATCAGCTGGGTATTGACTTGTGTCTGGGAGCCGAAGCCGATAAGCCGGTGGATATCCGGAAGCAGATGTTTTCTCCTTTTTATATGCGCTATTTTGCGGAGGGGGCATATATACAAGAAGCCAATGGAGAACGGCGTCCACTGGTCTTGCGGGAGGATAAAATCGTGGATGTGGAACCGTCCGTGGCTTCTTCTTATTGGATTACTCCGATGGGGGCTGCCATCCTGTTCTTAATCCTTAATGTGGTAATAGGTTATGTGCAATGGAAACGAAAGTCTGTTTTCTGGGGATGGGACATTGTATTGTATGCGGCACAAGGGATAGCGGGCTGCATCATTGCTTTTCTTTTTTTCGTATCCTCTCATCCGACCGTGGGGACAAACTGGCTGCTGATTTTGTTTAATCCTGTTCCGTTATTATACCTTCCTTTTATGGTGTATAGGGATATAAAACATAAAAAAGACGCATATCACCTCTGTAATCTGGTGTATTTAACACTTTTTATGCTGTTTGTTCCGTTTTCACCACAAGATTTTAATTTAACAGTATTACCTTTGGCACTCGGTTTGCTGGTAAATGCTGCAAGCCATGTATTAGTATTGAATAAAAAATAATGAAAGAACGCATACTGACATCTTTATTGACCGTATTTGTCATTACGGGAATGCAGTCTCAGACTCCCTCTGCGGCTCCGCGTCTGGTGGTAGGATTAACGATCGACCAGTTACGGGCAGATTACATTGAGGCTTTTTCTGCATTGTATGGGGAAAGAGGCTTTAAGCGTTTATGGAAAGAGGGACGTATATATGCCGATGCAGAGTATGATTTCATTAATGTAGACCGTTCTTCGGCTACAGCTTCTATCTACACCGGAACTACACCTTATTATAATGGAATTCCTGCCAATCGGTGGATGGACCGGAACACTTTGCGAATTGTGAAATCGGTAGACGACCCGAACTTTATGGGCGTTTATACTTCAGAAAGTTCTTCAGCCAAGTTGTTGCAATGTTCTACCTTGTCGGATGAATTGAAGGTGGCCACTCAAGGAAGGGCTGAAGTATATTCTATTGCACCTACACGTGAAATGGCTGTACTTGCAGCCGGTCATGCGGCCGATGGAGCCTTCTGGTTGAACGATGAAACCGGTAAATGGGGTGGAACGACTTATTATGGTGACTTTCCTGCATGGGTAAGCAGCTATAATGACAAGGAGGGGCTCGATTTTCGGATCAACAGTGTAGAATGGCTTCCCTATCTTCCGGTTACTTCTTATCAATATATCACTACGGAGAATAAACAGCTCAACTTTAAACATAACTTTTCGGATGAGCGTCTGGAAAAATATAAAAAGTTTAAGACGAGTCCCTATGTGAATGATGAAGTGAACCGACTGGTAAATGCCTGTTTGAGTGGTACGCAGGTAGGCCGGGATGGAGTGCCGGATTTGTTGACATTGTCTTATTATGCCGGAAATTATGACCATAAACCCAATTCGGAGTATGGCATGGAAATTCAGGATATGTATGTCCGTTTGGACAACAGTTTGGGTGATTTGCTGGATTTGATTGATCGAAAGGTCGGACTTCGTAATACGCTGTTTTTCATTACTTCAACTGGATATACCGATTCTGAACCCGCCGATCCTGTACAGTATAAGATTCCAGGTGGAGAATTTTATATCAAGCGATGTGCTGCATTGCTGAATATGTATTTGATGGCGATTTATGGTCAGGGTCAGTATGTGGAAACTTATTATGACCGCCAGATTTACTTGAATCATAAGTTGATTGAAGAGCGGAAGCTGAATTTGGTGGAAGTAATGACGCGTGCCTCAGAATTTGTTGTGCAGATGAGTGGGGTACAGAATGCTTATTCTGCTCAGCGTTTGTTGCTGGGGGCGTGGACTCCGAAAATTGAAAAGATTCGAAACACCTATAATCCGAACTGTTCAGGGGATATTTACGTAGAGGTGATGCCTGGATGGTCGGTGGTAAATGAATATTCCCAAAAAGTGGAGGTCGTTCGTGAAGCTTATGTCTCATCGCCTCTGATTTTCATGGGATATGACGTAAAGCCTGAAATTCTTTATTCTCCAGTAAAAATAACGTCAATCGTTCCTACGGTGGCTCATTTTATGCGAATAAGGGCGCCGAATGCTTGCTCTACAGCTCCAATGATTAATATTCGTAAATAAATATGATGACGAAGGGGGCGGATAACTCGCAATTTGGTTATCTTTGCACCGTTGAGATTAAAAAAACTTCATTTGAAAATAATAAAAAGAAATATACAATGGGATTTAATGAATTTATAAGCAAGCTGTTCGGCAACAAAGCAACTCGTGACATGAAAGAAATTCAGCCGTGGGTGGAAAAAGTAAAAGCCGTTTACCCGGAGATTTCCAAGTTGACAAACGACGAACTTCGTGCGAAGACAGAAGAATTGAAAAAATACATCAAGGATTCTGCCGCAGAAGAAAACAAGAAGATAGAGGACTTGAAGGCCACTATCGAAGCCACTGACTTGGAAAAGCGTGAAGTGATTTTCTCTCAGATTGATAAGCTGGAGAAGGAAGTGCTGGATAAATATGAAAAGGCATTGAATGAAATCCTTCCCACTGCGTTTGCTATTGTGAAGGATACAGCTCGCCGTTTGGCCGAAAACGAGGAACTGGAAGTGACCGCAACAGATTTCGACCGTGAACTGGCGGCTCAGGGACGTGACTTTGTCCGTATTGAAGGCGACAAGGCCATCTGGAAGAATCATTGGAAAGCAGGTGGAAATGAAATGACCTGGAACATGATTCACTACGATGTGCAGTTGTTTGGTGGAGTCGTTCTGCATCAGGGTAAGATTGCGGAAATGGCTACTGGTGAAGGTAAGACCTTGGTGGCTACTCTTCCGGTATTCTTGAATGCACTGACAGGAAATGGCGTACATGTGGTTACAGTCAATGATTACCTGGCTAAGCGTGACTCTGAATGGATGGGCCCGTTGTATATGTTCCATGGACTGAGCGTGGATTGTATCGATAAGTATCAGCCTAACTCTGAAGCACGTCGTCGTGCGTATATGGCAGATATCACTTTCGGTACCAACAACGAGTTTGGTTTCGATTATCTGCGTGATAACATGGCGATTTCTCCGAAAGACTTGGTGCAGCGTAAACATAATTATGCCATTGTCGATGAGGTCGACTCTGTGTTGATTGATGATGCCCGTACCCCGTTGATTATTTCAGGTCCGGTACCTAAAGGCGACCAGCAGTTGTTCGAAGTACTTCGTCCGCTGGTAGAACGTCTGGTGGAAGCTCAGCGTAAACTGGCGACTCAATATCTGGCCGATGCAAAGCGGTTGATTGCTTCCGATAAGAAAGAAGATCAGGAGGCTGGTTTCCTGGCATTGTTCCGTAGCCATAAGGCATTGCCGAAGAATAAGCCGCTGATTAAGTTCCTGAGTGAACCGGGTATCAAGGCTGGTATGTTGAAGACGGAAGAAATCTACATGGAGCAGAACAACAAGCGTATGCCGGAAGCGGTAGAGCCGTTGTATTTCGTCATTGATGAAAAACTGAAGAGTGTAGATTTGACTGATAAGGGTGTAGACTTGATTACGGGTAACTCACAAGACCCGACCCTGTTTGTTCTTCCGGACATCGCTGCTCAGCTGTCTGAACTGGAAAATCAGAAAGGTCTTTCTGATGAAGAACGTCTGGCTAAGAAAGACGAACTGATGACCAATTATGCCATCAAGGCAGAACGCGTGCATACCATCAATCAGTTGTTGAAAGCTTACACTATGTTCGAAAAGGATACCGATTATGTGGTGATGGACGGACAAGTGAAGATTGTGGACGAACAGACTGGACGTATCATGGAAGGTCGTCGTTGGAGCGACGGTCTGCATCAGGCTGTGGAAGCGAAGGAAGGAGTGAAGGTGGAAGCTGCTACTCAGACATTTGCTACCATTACATTGCAGAACTACTTCCGTATGTACCACAAGTTGTCGGGTATGACCGGTACGGCCGAAACAGAAGCTGGTGAGTTCTGGGATATCTATAAATTGGATGTCGTGGTAATTCCGACAAACCGTCCGATTGCCCGTATTGATATGAACGACCGCGTTTATAAAACCAAACGTGAGAAATATAAAGCCGTTATCGAGGAAATCGAGAAGATGGTACAGGCAGGTCGTCCGGTACTGGTAGGTACGACTTCTGTCGAAATCTCTGAAATGTTGAGTAAGATGCTGACCATGCGTAAGATTCCGCACAACGTATTGAATGCGAAACTGCATCAGAAAGAAGCGGAAATTGTCGCAAAAGCCGGTCAGAGCTCTACAGTAACCATTGCCACTAACATGGCCGGTCGTGGTACCGATATCAAGTTGAGTCCGGAAGTGAAAGCTGCGGGTGGTTTGGCCATCATCGGTACGGAACGTCACGAGTCACGTCGTGTAGACCGTCAGTTGCGTGGTCGTGCCGGACGTCA
>ULTX01018194.1_pt1 | contig 12808 bp, 8 predicted proteins | sample 1958041 | NCBI WGS metagenome assembly ULTX01 (sample SAMEA4835747, study PRJEB28245) | human gut metagenome | biome: gut microbiome; material: fecal sample | place: Denmark | collected 2008
GACGGTAACAACAATTACCGTTCCAGACACAAAGATAACAAAAAGTCTATAAATAATAAACGGGATTCCTTCACGCTTGCCATGGACGCCATAGCGAACAGGTAGGGAATCGCCGTCAAGCATGGGATGTGCGGATGCTTCGACAGGATCTGTGACCGGGCTATGAGCGGTGTCTGGCGTGCGGGAACAGGAGCGGTGTGGAATGCTGGGATGGATAAGGGGAATGGAGTGGCAGGTAATATGATGAGTATTAACGATATAAGCATTCTCGTGGTGGGGATATTGGGTACCACAAGAATGCTTATGTTGGTTATTTTCAAGAGGTTAGGTGCCACGGGTTGGAGCCTTTGCCCGAGGACTAAGCCGGGTCTTTGGCCCACTCCGTAGCTGACCGTGGGTATCAGTCTTTGTTCTTGACGGGGACTTCTATGCCGGTCGGCCAGGTGGCCGGGGAGTGGGAGACGGCATCGTTGCCGTGGCCGGTCCAGTCCTTCACGGTGTCGCCTTGGCCTTCGTTGAACTTCCAGTAGGCGCACAGGCCCGGGGTCTGCGGATCCACATCGTACATGTTCCTGTAGATCTCCTCCCGGGTGCGGACCACGCTCCAGACGCGGACCTCGCAGATCTCGCCGTCCAGCATTCGGGACATGTCGTCGGGTTCGCCGTAGGAGTGGCCGATCTTGAACATGAAGTGCTTGCCGCGCTCCTGCTTGCCAAGGTTGATGTCCTCTGCCTTGCCGTAGTTGTCGATGGAGCTGTAGAGCTGGCCGTCAACGTAGATGGAGGCGGTCCGGGACTCGGTGTCGTGGGTCACGGCCACGTGGTACCACTCGCCCGGCTGGAGGATCTTGGTCTTGTCCGGAGCCGGGAACTTGATCTCGTGGACCGCGAACTGAAGCTGCTGTTTCGGCCAGCCTGAGTCACCGAAGCGGAGGAGACAGTACTGCTCGATGCCCATGATCGTGGAGATCTCCCGCTTGTCGTCACCGAAGTCGTTGACCCGGACGATGGCCTCGTAGGTCAGCTGCTTCAGGCCGTTGACCACATCGGCGGTAGGGCTGCCGGCGTCAAAGCCCGGCACCTCGAAGTAGTTGTTACGAAGGCTGACCGCCGAGGTGATGGCGCTGGAGCGGCGCACGACATAGCAGACGGTGCGGGAGCCCTCAAGCACGCCCATGCCTCCGGACACGCCTCCGATGGTGACAGGGAGGAGGTAGCCTTTGTCGATCTCAAGGTCGGTCAGGGCGTGGAAGTCCACGGTGACGGGCTTCGAGGAAGCGTGGCCGGCGGGGATGACCACCGAGGAGGCCGAAAGGGTGTAGTGCTTGGGGTCGAGGGTGGAATAGCCTCCGCCGAGGCGGGAACTGTAGAGGGAGACCAGGGACGGATCGGCTCCGATGCTGACGCTAACGTCCTGCTCGGCCGGGAAGGCGAGAGTGGCGGCGAGGGTGCGGGAGCCGGTCTCGGTCACGTTGTTGAAGGTGAACTGGTTGAGTTCCTTGACGCGGGCGGCGTCGATGTAGACCACATTGTCGAAAGGTGAATCCTTGGTGTAGTCCCTCTCACCGCATGCGGCCAGCAGTGCGAGCATGGCCGCGGCGGCGAGGCAAATGAATATACTAGTAATGTTACTATGTGTCATAATGATTACGGTTTATTATCACCGTCAGACACTCCATTGGCACATTGTGTCCGATTGGAAATCAAAACAATTAATAATTTTTGTTGTGTACTACACCAGTCCAGCAAACGGTTCTATCCCAAACATTTGAAGCAAAATTATTCATTGTATTAGAAGCATCCCATTGGCGTAGGTTGAATATCATCAAATTCCCATAGTCATCATAATCTTCTGTACAACTTTGAATTGCCGAACTATTCGGATATGTGTATCCTTCGCTATAGATGTGGACTGACAATTTCGCCCACTTACTTTTAGGCAATCCTGTAGGCGGTGTTGCGTTGCACCCGTAATTAGGGTGCATGTAGTCAAGCGAATTAAAGACCGTCGCGCCCATATATGGAATATAATTACCATAGGAGAATGCCGTGATCAGTTTGTTAGGCATCAGTTGGCGAAGCCTGGTGACGAGATTGCCTAAAATGACCGCGCTCGGAGATGGCAGTCCGGCAGGTGCCAGATCGTATCTCGCGTACTCGTCATCAAGATCCACTCCGTCCAGCCCGTAGGTGTTGACACAGGTCGCCACTTGCTGGGCGAAACTTTCGAGCATGGCCGCATTGAGGTTAGCGAATCCTACTCCGGTGTGATCGCCAAGCAGACCAAGCAGAACCTTGATCCCCTTGTTCTGCAATGGCTGAACCAAGGTGCTGACATTGTTCAGAATGTAAGTTTGATTCTGGTTGTGATGCAGCCAAGCGGAAGTAGCGTTTCCGCGGATGTTGGAAGCGAACAGGATGACGTGGTCAACAACTTCCTCACGTGGGGAAGAGTTGCAGAAGTAGTACTCTCCGGCATTGAGAGGGTTTATGTCGTTGGTCTCGACATAAACAGTGAGTTTAGGAGTTTTCGTCCCAACTGCGCGTGTGGAGAGGGATGTCACATTTGAGGAGGCTTCTCTTGACAGAGAGGCTTCCTTATTGCTGCAACTTTGAGATACGGATGAAAAAACCGTTGCGACAAACAGCAAATAAAACCAGTTAGCATTAAATGTTTTCATAATTCTGAAATAAAAATAATGATTGTAAAAATGAATTTTCCCCTGATAGGAGGAGGCCGTTTACATAGCCTAACTTCCCCCTCAAGGATTGATAATTAAGATTCAGCTTTGTATGGGGTACATAAGGAACTTTTGATGGAACCATATGTTAGTCCTTATTTAGCCGAAAAAAACTGCGTACCCAGCCGCATATCGCAACCTGAGGTACTATTTGTGTTTATCTGTCCATTGGAGTATAGTGTTATTGTTAGATAGTGTTAACCATATAATCATTAGTTAAATCATACTGTTACCAGTCTTTTCTGAACATACCATATGTTATGTAATTGTACTTACATGTACTTTCATGAGAAAAAGTATATTTTCCTTTTTTTGTTGTCCAAGAGCCATTATCTAATTGAACTCCTGCTCTACCCTCATCATGAAAATAAGTATAGAAACTCCATGTTGATCCAAGATACCCTTCGTATGCAGTTTGTTCGTTTGCTCTCAAATCAAAACCAAAAACGATAATGTTATTATTTTTATGTCCAGTTGATTTCCAACCAGCTAATATATTGTAAGAGTCTTCAACATTTTTGTAGTACTCCATAGGATTTGCCTCTCCTGAAGGATTGGTCTTATATCGTGGAATGTTCACACTTCCATATTTTTCGGGAGTTAGTCCTGCGATTGGCTTGCGTATGTATTTACTGAATTGCTGGTTTGCTTCCCAAGGCTCTATAATCTGTATAGGTTCATGTTCTTCTGAATAGCCGTGCCAAGCATAATCAATATACTTGCCGACTTCAATTCCTCCGCATGCCGCTACGTCATAAAAGTATTCCGTAGGCTCATCCTTGTCTACAATTGTAATAAGTTTATCTGGTAATGCATTACGAAGAACTTTTATCAGCTTCGGGTAAGAGGTGGTGTTTATTGAAGGCATACCTTCCTTGCCATAACCACTATCCTCGTCCCAAAGGTTAATACCGTCTAAGCCATAAACTTCGATGGTGTTCTTCACTTGTTCGGAGAAATGTCTGATTTGTGATTCGTTCATGTTGCAAAAGCCTAACCCTTTTCCTCCGCCCTGAATGCATAAACAAACTTTTTTCCCTCTGGCTTGGAGTGGACGAATATATTTTACGGCATTCTCAAGCACGTAACGTAAATCAGGACTTAAAGAAAGAACACTGTTGCCGTCGTTAGAGTCATAGTCAACTACGGCATGTTTTATATTTACAACACTGCCTGCGAAATAGAACGTTGCATCAGAACCCTTTGCTTTTCTACGAATGAGCATCACGTCAGCCAATAACGGTTGATAAAGTTCTGTGTTTACATAAAACACAGACATGAAATCTGTCTCGCTTTCAGCCATTATTTCTTCATCCGCTGGAACCACACCGCTGTCTGCTATTGTTTGATACGGATTAATACTAACTATATATTGAAGTTTCCTAACGGAATTATTTCCATGTGAATCTTTCAGCCTGATCTCAAGAGGAAGCAGATAGATTGTGTGAAGGTCAAGATTTGTATTATTTATTTTGATAGATAATCTTTCTGAATTAGAATCGCCCGTTTTTATACAAAGAGTCTCGCTGTTTAGGTTTAGGTTAGCAGTAGGAAGCAGTTCCATTTCAAACAGTATTTTGTAATAATTTGTACCATATAGTTTCCAGGTCGCCACTACCTGCGCGTTTCTTCTTTCCACTTCGGCAAGGTATTCTTCGGTGAAGGTGTCGCCGATGGTGATCTCGGCGGTCACGTCGCCTGTGGCGGGCTTGTCAAGGGTGAGGAAGAGTTCGTCGATGATGACGGTCTCGGGATCCTCGCCTTCCTCGGCGGCGAAGAGGTCTACCTTCGTGATTCCGGAGAAGGAGTGGTCGCTGCGCATGGCACTCCTGATGAGGGCGAAGGATTCCTCGTCCTGGAGGGTGCCGGCGTCAAGGCCAATCGCCTCCTCCTCGCACGCGGTGAGTCCGGTGGCGGCGCAGAGGGCGAGCATCGGGAGGAGGATTGTGGTTATGTGTTTTGTTTTCATGACTTTATTTGTTTTGAGGGTTTATCTTGACGGGTTCATGGTGCGGATGACCGAGCGGGTGACCGCGTAGTTCATCGCGGAGTTATAGTAGTCGTCTCCGATGCCTCGGATGGCCAGACCTCCGAGCGGGCCGAGGGAGGCGACATAGTCCATGATCAGCGGGACCTGGCTTTTCTTGACGTTGTTGCCGTCGGCCATCTCGCCTCCGATCGATGCGGAGAGCAGCACCTTGTCTTTGCTGATGCCCGGGGCGGAGAGAATCCCTGCCATCATCAGCTTGAGATCCACGACGTTGTCAAGGTCGGCTGTAGGGGCGACCAGGAGGCTGAGCTTCGCGATGTCCGAAGGCTCAAGGGCTTCCGGCAGTCCTTCGAAGACCAGCGTTCCGGACGCTCCGGCGGCGGATGAGAGTCTTGAGACGATGAGTGCGGCTGCCTCCTTGCGGGCCGCTATCTCGGCATCGGTGCCGGAGTAGAGCGGGTTGCAGGTGAACGCGAATCCGTCCAGGCCGAGTTCGGCTGCAAGGCCTGTGATCTTGTCCAGATAGGCTCCGAGTCTGGAGACATCGCCCAGCTCGGTTCCGGCCATCCCCGCATAATCCACCAGGAACAGAACCTTGGTGCTCTTCTCCTGAAGTGACGGGATGTCCTCCTTGTCGAATCCGGTGAGCCTGTCAGGATGGGCGAGGGTCACGATGTCCAGAGAGTCAGGCAGGGAACGGAGGTAGCCGCCTTCGTTGACGGGTTTCTCGGCTCCGTTGTCGAAGCGGGCGTAGGTGAGGAAGTGGCTGCTGTTCTTGTAGTCACGCAGGACTTCCATGTAGCGTGTCCATAGTTCAGGGGCGCGTTCCTTGGCCCCTTTCACCTTCAGCTCCAGAGGCTCTGTCTCGTTCCACTCGGAGCAGCCGGCCAGAAGACAGGCGGCGGCGAGGAGCGAAAGGCAGAAGCGGAGAAGAAGGGTGGCAGGTGATGCTGTCGCTTTCATATTCATATTCATTAATTATCTGTTTGATTGTCGTTTGTGTCACTCTTTCGGATGGAGGGAAGCGGCCTCATGGCTTTTTGTCCCACCAAAGTCTTGTGCCTCCGTTGTCAGGGCCTCCGAGGGCGGCGACGGCGGCGGCGATGTTCTTAGGGTTCTCTGAATACTCCAGAGGCGGGTACCACAGGCGTCGGATCATCACGCCGGAGTCGATGGTTCCTCCGCTCTTGTTCTCCACAACCGGGATGAGTTTCGGGTAGCCGGTGCGGCGGAACTCGCTCCACGCCTCGACGCATAGAGGGAAAATGGCTATCCATTTCTGGGTGATGACGCGCTCAAGGTTGCGTTCGAAGTTCGCGTCGCCGTCCTCCCAGGCAATGGTGATCCTGCTGCGCGGGCCTGTCTTGTCGGAATAGGTGCCAAGAGGGTCGTTGTAGGCGGCGGGGATTTTCTCGGTGTCCGATGAATATTCATCCGCCCCTGCGACGCCGTACTGCTCGAACGAGAGGGCTATGGCGGTGTTGTAGAGAGACTTCGCATCCTCGCCCATATTCCATCCCCTCAGCGCTCCCTCCGCGCGGAGGAACGTGACTTCGGCGGCGTTCATCCAGAGGAACGGGCTGGTCTCGGTGATGACAGGACGGGAGTACACTCCGGTCACGATGTCTTTGTTGGCCACGTCGATGCCGATGCGGATGCCGTAGAAGTCCTCCTTCTTGTTGTAGAGGCCTTTTGTGAACATCTTCTCGCGGCGAGGGTCGGAGTAGCCGTTCATGTAGCTGATCAGGTCGGCTCCCACGCGGTGGTCGCTCCAGTCGTTGAACACCATCGCGGAGCGGTTCTCGGCCACGGTGAGGAAGGCGTTGTCGGCGTTGGCCGTGATGACCCCGGCGGCGACGGCCTCCTGGGTGTCATAGGCAACGGCGAGGGACTCTCCCTCGGTGTCGGCGAGTACTTTTGAATATGGGATCGGGCCGTACATGTCGGTCATCCTGTGCATTATCGCCACCCTCATGAGCTTGGCAAGGGCCACGGCCACAGGATCGTCCGTGAAGTTGAGGATGTCGCGGTAGAACGGGTACGTCTTTGTGAACACATCCGAGAATGTCTTGTTCTGCCAGTCTACCGGAGGGTTGTAGGTCTCGAACTTGTCCGTCCAGGCCACGGTGGCTCCGAAGTAGCCGGCGAATGGTCCTGCGGCCAGGGCCTCGATGAACTGGTAGAGGTGCTCCTGGGTCGGCACGACGAGGCCTTGCATTCCCTTGAGGGTGGAGCCTATGATGTAGCCTTCGCGCTGAAGCTCCTCGTTGTCAACCTGATAGGGTTTCCTGTTGAGTTTGTCGAAGTTGTCCGTGCAGGAGACGAGGGCGAGAGCCAAGGTGATGAGGACCGTTGTTATTTTGTGTGGTTTCATGTTCTTTGGGCTTTAAAAGTTAATCCTTGCGTTCAGACCGACGCTGCGGGTACTCGGCATCATGAAGTAGTCGATGCCCTGGTAGTAGTTGCCCGTGGAGGCCACAGACTCCGGATCGAACGGCGCTTTGTTGCAGATCATCAGCAGGTTGCGTCCGACAACGGAAAGCTGTACGGAGCAGAGGTTCCCGAACCAGGAGCGCGGCAGGGTGTAGCCTATGCTGGCTTCCTGGAGACGGACGTTGGTGGCGCTGTAGGTGTAGTACTGCGGAAGCCCGCTCTGGGTGCCGATGGCGGTGTACCAGGTCTGGGCGTCGACAAGGGTGCGTCCGTTGACGAGGACTCCTCCGTTGTCCCTCGCGAGGGCTGATGACTCGGAGACTCCGTACTGGTCCATGGCCGCCTGTGTGGCTGAGTAGACCACGCCGCCAAGACGGGCGGTGACGAGGGCGCTCAGGTGGACACCCTTCCAGTCGAAGGCGTTGCGCCAAGCCAGGTTGGCCTTAGGGAAGACGCTTCCGAGCTTGATGTCCTGAAGGTTGTCAACGGTCACAAGGCCGCCGGACGGGTCGATCTCGACCATGCCGTTCACGTCGCGCTTGAGGCCGGACTGGGTGTAGAGGTCGCCGAGGGTGCCGCCGGTCTTGAGGATGAACCGCGCCTTGCCGAGGCCTCCCACGTCAAGCCTGTCCTTGTTGATAATCTCTCCGGTCTCCGGGTGGCGGTAGTCCTTGACAAGTTCGACGATGCGGTTCCTGTTGGCGGACATCGTGAAGCCGGACTCCCAGCGGAGGCCGTTTCTCCAGGTGTGCCGGTAGCCGAGGGAAAGTTCGACTCCCTGGTTGCGCACGTGACCTGTCTGGAGGTAGATCGTGGAGTAGCCGGACGAAACGGAGATCTTCGGGTCGAAGGTCTGGTTCATGGTGTTGGCCCGGTACCAGGACAGGGCGACACTCAGATCCTTGAACAGACGCAGATCCAGACCAAGTTCCCAGGAGTCGGTGCGCTCGGGCTTGAGGCTGCCGATCGGGTAGTGGGTCTTAGGTTTCCAGGTCTGGGTGGTCTCGTCATACTCATAGGTAGGCGATGTCAGGTTGCGCGGGTACGGCATTCCGACGGAACTGAAGGAGGCGCGTACCTTGGCGTAGTCGATCGCCTTCGGCATCGGAAGCATCTCGGACAGGATCGCCGAAAGTCCCACGGACGGATAGAAGAACGACGAGGTCGATGAGTTCGCAAGCTGGGAAGCCCAGTCGTTCCTGCCGGTGAGGGTGAGGAACAGCATGCTCTTCCATCCGGCCTCGACACTGGCGAAGACGGACTGGGTCTGCTCGTTCCATCCTTCCTGACGGGCCTTCTTCTTGGTGTTGTCCAGATCGAATACGTTGAACACGTTAGGGATACCGTTCTCCCTGATCGGGCCGCGGTAGCTCAACTCGTCGTAGCGGTTGTCGGAGATGCTGGCTCCGAGGTTGGCCACGATGGAGAAGTCGCCGAATCGCTTGTCAACGTTGGCGAGGATGTCGGCGTAGGTCTGACGTTCCTGTGGATCCGCCACGGCGTAGTAGCCTTGGGTGCTGCCTTCGGTGATGGTGGAGTTGGAGCTCGCGTAGAGTTTCTGCTCATACTTCGTCGTGGAGTTGTCGATGCGTACACGCCCCGACAGGTTCAGCCAAGGGGTGATGTCGTAGCTGAGGGCGGCGGAGAGCATGTAGCGTCTGCGGTTGTTGAGGCGCAGGTTGCGGTAGGCTATCCAGTAAGGGTTCTGCATCCTGAGGTCACCCTCGCCCTGCGGCCAGAACATGGTCTTGATCTTGCGGGCCGGATCCCAGCGCTCGAAGGTCTTGACGAGACAGAAGTCGTCGCCGCGAGGGAACAGGTAGACCGGAGTGACCGGATTGGAGTAGACTCCCTGGTTGGTCATATTCCTGTCATTCTGAACGATGTAGCTTCCGCCGACATCGAGGCGCATCCTGCCGTCCAGGAAGCTCGTGCTGTTGCGGAACGTGAAGTTGAGACGGTTGTAGGTGTTGTTCGGAACCATGCCGTCGGACTTGACGGAGGCCGCGGAGACGAAGGTCTGGTTCTTTTCCGTTCCCGCGGAGAGGGTCAGGGAGTTGGTGTAGACCTTGCCGGTCTCGAAGAAGTCCCTCGGCTCGTAGCCGGTGCGGGAGGACTCGTTGAGGAGAGGCCCCCAGCTGAGGATCGTGGAGCCGTCGGACTTTCCCCGGCTTCCCGTGCCGTAGCGGTTCTGGAACTCAGGAAGGACGAACGGGGTGACGAACTCGGTGTTGGTGGAGAAGGTGACCTTAGGCTTTCCGGCCTCTCCCTTGCGGGTGGTGATCACGATGGCTCCGTTGGCCGCGTTGCTTCCGTACAGCGCCGCCGCTGCCGCTCCGGTCAGGATGGACACACTCTCGATGTCGTCAGGGTTGAGGTCGGCGATGCTCTCGGTCATTCCCCTTGATCCGAACTCCTTGTCGCCTCCTCCTCCGAAGTTGTACATCGGAACTCCGTCGATGACGTAGAGGGCGTTGCTGCTCTGCTCGATGGACTTGACACCACGCATCACCACCTTGCTGGCTCCTCCGACTCCGGCGGAGCTGCTGTTGATCGTGACACCGGCCACCTTACCGCCGAGGCTGTTGATGAAGTTGGCGTCCTTGACGGCGAGAAGCTGCTCGGACTTGACCTGCTGGACGTTGTAGCTCAGGGCTTTCTGCTCGCGTCTGATGCCCAGGGCCGTGACCACGACCTCGCTCAGCACGTCCACGTCGCCTGTCAGCTGGATGTTGTAGACAGCCTTCTCTGTCACCTTGACGCTTGCCGGCTGGTAGCCCAGATAGGTGAAGCGGAGGACGTTGCCGGTCGAGGCCTCGATGGAGAAGCGTCCGTCGATGTCGGTGATCGCTCCCACGTCTGTGCCTTCCACGGTGACGCTGGCTCCGATGAGGGGTTCCTGTCTCTCGTCAAGCACCCGTCCCGTGATCGTTCGTGACCGCGGGCGGTTGTCCTGAGGCTTAGGGACGATCTTGATGTAGCGATCCTTGATCTCGTAGGTGAATCCTGTCCCGCCAAGGATGGCGTTCAAGGCTTCGGGCAGCCTCGCGTCCGTAAGGTTGAGGCTGATGGCAGGGCTGGACTCAAGGGCGGAGTCGTTGTAGCCGACCGAGAGGCCTGACTGCCTTTCGACTTCCTTGAGGGCGCTGACCACGGTGATGTCCTTTTTCTGAAGGTTTATCCTGACATCTCCCTGCGCGCTGGCCGGAGGAGAGATCAGGAACATGCACAGAAGCCAGGCGAGGGCCATGAACGCCGTCGCCCGCTTCCGCTGTTTCGCATTATTTTTGTAATTTCGCAGCATAGACTACTTAATAATTGGTTCATTAATTTTGTTGTTTTTGAAGCGCCGGAGCTGTCGCCAAATTGTTCGCGGCGTTTCGGGACTCAGGACAGATGCCTGATTGTTGGGTGGTTCTTGATTTCGGATCCGGGACGGAGGCCTGCTCGCCGGCAACCTCTCCGCTCTTGGCGGGAACCGGTTGCCTTGAATGGCTGCCTGTGACGACATCCGTACTGGTCATGGCGGCGGTGTCCGTCCGGGTCCTTTTTTACATGGTGAAAAGTTTTTTAAAGGATTACTTTAAGCGTTAACGATCAATCTATTATCGTTCAGACGGCTCGACGGCGGCACCTTGTGCGGCCGGAGCGGTGTCTGAGGTGATGGTCATCGGACATATTCCTTATACAATCATTTCCGGGTGATGCGGCATTTGTCGTCTTCGATCCGGAATTTCAGGATTCCGGTCACGTCGGTGATGACTTCCATCACTTCTTCAAGGGAAGCATCCTCCCTGAAGCGGAAACTATAGCGGTCCGTGCTGAAGTCGTGGAGCCTGTAGACGAATGTGACGTCGAAGCGCCGCTCAAGCACGGTGATGATGTCGGAGATGGTCATCTGGCGGAAGACCAACTCACCTCTCTTCCAAGCCGTAACGTCCTCAATGTCAGGCACTTTCAACTGAAGACCACGGTCATCCTTGTTAAAGACCAGCTGCTCTCCCGGGCGCAGGATTCTGCTCTTGGAAAGGTTGTCGAACTCGACAAGCACGCTGCCTTCGAGGAGCACGGCGCTGACCGCCTTGCCGTCGGGATAGGCCGACACGTCGAACTCCGTTCCCAAAGCCGTGACCTGGAACCCGTCCGTCTTGACCACGAACGGCCGCTTCGCGTCAGGCTGCACCTTGAAGCCCGCCTCTCCGATAAGGAAGACGCTACGCTCCTTCCGCCCGAATTTCTCCGGATAGAGCAGGGTGCTGCCCGAATTGAGCCGCACCTCGGTGCCGTCAGGCAGGGTGAGCGACTTGATCTGTGAATATGGAATGTGTGCCTGGACGAGGTCTGGTTCGTCTTTCGCCATCCGGAGGAGAGCCGCCCCCAGCGAGAGGGACAGCAACAGTAGTACGGAGGCCGCCGATGGCCAGAGCCACCTTGGAAGTCGGCGACGGATGTGGGTGGATAGGATTCCGCTACGGAGCCGGCTACGGATGCCGGTGTATGGGATTCCGCTACGGAGCCGCCATTCGGCCAGAGCGCGGTCAAGGTCAGGTTCCTCAGCCTGCAGGAGCGTCTTGTCGAAGAGTTCCCTCAGCGCCTCCTCCTTCTCTTCGGCGTGGTTACCGTCCGTCAACCAGTCATAGAATCGTGCGGTGGTCTTCTTGGAAAACCTATGCCCGACGAACAGAGAGATGATTTTTTTCGCGTACCCGTTCATATTCAAGAAGTGTTATAATCAGTGTCACTGACTATAAGACGTATAAACAGGGGCGACTACTTAAATCTTTTTTGAATATTTATTGAGAGAGCCGCTTGGATTTGTCTGAGGACTATCTCCAAGCCACCTTCATGGCACCCCCATTCCGGCAATCCTCGCCGAAGTGTCGCCCGGTCACCGGAAGGTGTCGGGCATTCAGAAATTTCAGCATAATCGCAAGGCTTTCCAAGCGGAAGCTCAGATGAGATGCAGGAGGAGGAACAGGAAGATGATTCTGCGAAGTTCCCGGAGGGCCAGATAGATTTGATGCTCAACTGTTCTGGTGGAGAGTCCGAGAGCTTCGGCGATCTCCTTGTTGCTCATGCCGTCCAGACGGCTCATCCGGAATATTCTTTTTCTGCGCTTCGGGAGCCTTTCGATGGCCAGTTCCATCAGCAACTGGATTTCCTCGGCGTAGAGAGGGTCGAGGGGAGTGCTTTCGGAGAACAATCCATCAAGGGCTTCCGGGCGGAAGTCCCCTCCGTGTAGGCTGGTTTTTCGCCTTTTCCTGATGAAGTCCAGGGCGGCGTTGCGCGCCATCGCGTAGATGTAGCCGCTGTGACCGCCGTCTCTTTCCGCCCAGATGTCGTGTCTTGTCCATAGTCTGGCGAAAATGTCTTGGGCGAGATCCTCGGCGTAGGCCTCCGACTTCAGCAGGGCGGCGATGAAACCCTTCACTGCCGGATAATGGGCGATGAATATTCCTTCGAACCGCTTTATGAGATCATTTTCTTCTGTCATGGCCTGGACTCATTTTCGGCACAATATAACAATAACTTACGGAAATCCTGCGATTCCGCAGGATCTCCGCAAGCATTTTCGTAAGCACAAAAGAGCGGCGCTGACGGCTAGACCGTCTGCTCGATGTTCCAGACAAAAGCCCTCAGACCA
>ULTX01016731.1_pt1 | contig 12775 bp, 10 predicted proteins | sample 1958041 | NCBI WGS metagenome assembly ULTX01 (sample SAMEA4835747, study PRJEB28245) | human gut metagenome | biome: gut microbiome; material: fecal sample | place: Denmark | collected 2008
TTATAAATAAAGTTAAATTATAGTGTTGCGGAATTAAGGTAAATGCGTTGTGAAACGCTTATCATCATTTTTTACTTATACAAAAAAATAAAACATTGGAGTTCAATAGGGATATTGAGATTCCAATGTTTTTTTTATACACTAAACTGAAACATATTATCATGTAAAGTTGACATATCATCATGTAACGTTGTCTGATTTATAACCTTTCAGTATAAATCAATAGTCTATTTTATTGTCTACTTCCACAATTGATAGAGGATTTTACCCATAGACTGTAGACACAGATTATTTCTTTTCATTACCTAAATCTATCTGCGATATCTGATTCAACAGATTTACAGCCTGCCCTACAGTCTTCACATCATTGATGCGAAGCATTCGCTTGTTAAATTTTTCCTTCAGAACACAATCTTGAATATGACTGGTAACGTAAGCGAGTATGCGGTTAAACATCTGACTTCTGTAGAACGGACTGTTTACATTGCTCACAAACTGCATCTGCATATAGCCCTGCTTGAGAATAATTTTCTCGCAACCTAGCTTCTTGCCTACCCTACGCAGACCTACCACATGCATCAGTTCGTCTGCTTCATGAGGCACAGGACCAAAGCGGTCTATCATACGCTTGCGGTAATCCTCTACTTCCTCATCGCTCTCCAGACGGTCCAGTTCACGATAAAGGAGCATGCGCTCACTGTCACCCGGCACATAAGTCTGAGGAAAATACATCTCCAGATCGCTCTCTATGCCACAATCGTCAACGAAATCATCACCCGTAAGCTGGGCACCTTCATCCATCTTCTCCTGATAAAGATCACAGAACTCCTCGTTCTTCAACTCTGTGACAGCCTGAGAAAGAATCTTCTGGTAGGTTTCATAACCCAGATCTTCCATAAAACCGCTCTGCTCAGAGCCCAGCAGATTACCCGCACCGCGGATATCCAGGTCCTGCATGGCGAGATTGAAGCCGCTACCCAGTTCGCTGAACGTCTCCAGAGCCTCCAGACGGCGACGCGCCTCAGGAGTAAGTGCACTCTTAGGTGGCGCCATCAGATAGCAGAAAGCCTTCTTGTTGCTTCTTCCTACGCGTCCACGCATCTGATGCAGGTCACTCAATCCGAAGTGATGAGCATCGCTCACGATAATCGTATTGGCATTGGAAATGTCGATACCATTCTCTACAATAGTGGTAGAAAGCAGTACATCATAATCGTAATTGATAAAGCCCATGATGATTTTCTCCAAATCCTCAGGCTTCATCTGTCCGTGACCGATTGCTACCCTACAGTCTGGGATATGCTTCTCGATGAGCATCTTGAGCTCCGGAAGCTTGGATATTCTGTCGCATACGAAATAAACCTGTCCGTTTCGGCTCATCTCGAAATTGATGGCATCGCAGATAACTTCACTACTAAACGTTACCAGTTCGGTATGAATCGGATAACGGTTAGGTGGCGGAGTGCGCATGATACTCATATCCCGGGCGCCCATCAGAGAGAACTGGAGGGTTCGCGGAATCGGAGTGGCACTCATCGTGAGTGTATCGACATTTACCTTGAGCTGACGGAGTTTCTCTTTGGTAGACACACCGAACTTCTGCTCTTCATCGATGACGAGCAGTCCCAGGTCATGCCATTTCACGGTCTTTGATATCAGCTTATGCGTACCTATGAGGATATCAATCTTACCCTCTTTCAGGGCGTCAAGCACCTCTCTGGTTTCCTTCGTTGTACGGGCTCTACTGAGATAGTCTACCCTTACAGGCATGCCTTCCAGACGCTTTTTGAAAGTCTGATAGTGCTGGAAAGCCAGAACGGTAGTAGGCACCAGCACCGCAACCTGCTTGCTGTCGCACGCTGCCTTGAAGGCTGCACGGATGGCAACCTCAGTCTTGCCGAAGCCCACATCGCCACAAACCAGACGGTCCATCGGTCTGCCGCTCTCCATATCCTTCTTCACCTCCTGAGTAGCCTTATTCTGGTCTGGCGTATCTTCATACAGGAAGGAAGCCTCCAGCGTATGCTGCAGATAATTGTCGGCACTGAAGGCGAATCCCTTCTCCCGTCGGCGCTGGGCATAGAGTTTGATCAGGTCGCGCGCAATGTCCTTGATTCGCTTCTTAGCTTTGTCCTTGAGTTTATCCCAGGCACCTGTACCCAGTGTAGACAGGCGAGGCGGAGTACCGGTATCGCTGCGGCGATATTTGCTGATTTTATAAAGCGAGTGGATAGAAACATCCACCTTGTCATTGTTCGTATAGACGATGCGGATCATTTCCTGATAGCTGTTGCCCGCAGGAACCCTAACCAGACCACCGAACTTGCCGATACCGAAGTCTACATGCACGATAAAATCTCCCACTTCCATCTCCTGCAGTTCCTTCATGGTGAGTGCCATCTTGCCGGCTCTCGCTTTATCTGAGCGCAGGTTATATTTATGAAAACGGTCAAAAATCTGATGATCGGTAAAGAAACACCACTTCTTGTCATGGTCAGTAAAGCCTTCATGAAGCGTCTTGTCTACCGGTGTAAAACGGATGGCGTAGCGCTTCAGCTCTTCGCTTTCAAAGATATCCTTCAGGCGCTGTTGCTGCTTCTGGCTATCTGCCAATATATATAAGGTGTAACCCTGGAGCAGGAAATCCTCCAGAGTTTGACAAAGCAAATTGAAATTTTTATGGAAAAGAGGCTGTGGAGCGATATTAAAAGGTATCACAGCCGAACTCTCTGACGGAGCGACCTTGCCGAACTCGATACGGAGATGAGCCGCTACTGCCTTCTTGAAATCGAGCGGAGAAACGAGATTGAGCTCGGTCTTCATGTCACGTCTGATGCGCTCAGCCTCTACCTCAGTAGCCCCCTCCAGCTGCTCGGTAAGGCTCTGCGATGAGAAGCCTTCGGTATAGATCTGACCGATGCGGTCGCAAACGAAAGAAAGGTCTTTCGCAACGACTGGCGTACTTTCGGAGAGAAAATTGAGGAAACACTGCTTGTTGCTCTCGATATGGGCGAGTTCGGGCACGATTTCTATCTCTGTGCGCTTCGCCTGCGAGAGCTGGGTCTCAACATCAAAGGTACGGATAGTGTCAATCTCATCGCCGAAGAAGTCGATACGGAACGGATATTCGCAGCTGTAGGAATAGACATCGAGGATGCTTCCACGCACGGCAAACTGACCCGGTTCATAAACATAATCGGTTTCTTTGAGTTCGAAATCGCGCAGGGTATGAACCACATCGGTCTGAGCAATCTGCTGGCCTACAGTCAGTTTCAGAATCCGTTCATCCAGATTCTGCTTAGCCACAACGAGTTCTGCCAGTGCATCGGGATAAGTGACTACCAGGAAATGTCCTCCCGAAGAGAGGCGCGCCAGCACCTCTGTACGTAGGATTTCGTTCGCTGCATCACGCTGCCCGTATTTCACGGCACGCCGATAGCTGGAAGGAAAGAAGAATACCTTCTCCTGCCCCATCATCTGAGTGAGATCGTGATAAAAATAGCCTGCTTCATCGGCATCATCCAGTACGAAGAGTACCGAACGCCTCATCTTCCCCTGCAGAGAAGCAAAGAACATCGGAGCCGAAGAGCACAGCAAACCCTGGAGAAAAATGGAATGAACCGACTTTTTCCCCATCAAATCAAAGAGGGCATCCGCCTGTGGCGAACGCCCGTATGTTTTTTCTATCTTTTGGATTTCCATCCAAGTACTGATTACTGATTACTGAGTATTAATCCTTCTTCGGATATTTCTTGAACCAGCCATCCAGGCGCAGTCGCATCACGCCAAAGAAAGCCTCACCAAAGATGCCACCACTCATCTTGCTCACACCTTCACGACGGTTAACGAAGATGACAGGCACCTCCTTGATCTTGAAACCTATTCGATGAGCCGTATATTTCATCTCTATCTGGAAAGCATAGCCCTTGAAGCGGATAGCATCCAAATCTATGGTTTCCAATACCTTACGTCGGTAGCAGACGAATCCAGCTGTGGTATCATTCACCTTAAATCCGGTTACGATACGTACGTATTTAGAAGCGAAATAGCTCATCAATACGCGTCCGATAGGCCAGTTGACCACGTTCACACCCGAAATATATCTTGAGCCTACAGCCACATCATACCCCTCATCGTGAGTTGCCGCATAGAGACGAGGCAAATCATTAGGATCATGACTGAAGTCGGCATCCATCTCGAAGATGAAGTCATAGCCCTGCTTCAATGACCATTTGAAGCCCATGATATAGGCGGTACCCAAACCGAGTTTACCCGAACGCTCCAGGATATGCAGACGACCGGCAAACTCATTAGCCATCAAGCCCTTAACAATGGCAGCAGTACCGTCAGGACTTCCGTCATCGATAACGAGGATATCAAACTGCTTTTCGAGACCGAAGACAGCACGGATGATTTTCTCGATGTTTTCCTTCTCATTATATGTAGGAATGATTACTATGCTATCACTCATAACTTCTTCTAATTTTAATGATTCTGATTCTATATAATGTAATACAGATGCAAAATTACAACTTATTTTTGAAATAACAAGCAAAAACCCGAAATTATTGGTCCGGATTCTCTACAAACCCCTGATATTTCTTGTCAAGTCCGTTCATGATCGCCTCATAGCTCTTGTTCATCAGGTTCTTGATATTGTCAGCTCCCTTGCCTATCGGCTCGATAGGCTCATGGATGGTGAGCTTCAGAGGATGCCAGAAAGCCCAGTAGATGTCCTTCATGCGAGGCTTCACATCAAAACTGCCATTGATGGTAAGCGGACATACCGGCAACTGCAGTTCATCGGCCAGCATGAAAGCACCGCGGCGGAACACGCCCATGTGCCCCGTAAACGAACGGGCACCCTCTGGGAATACCACCAGCGACATGCCCTCTTTAAGCACCTCGCGAGCACGGTCATAAGAAGCACGGATCTTAGAAGGTCCGCTCTTGTCTACAAAGATGTGGTGCGCATACTCACAGGCGATACCGATGAGAGGTACTTTGCGCAAGCCCTTCTTCATCATCCACTTGAAGTTTCTGCCCAGGAAACCGTATATCAGGAAAATATCGAAAGCGCCCTGATGATTGGCCACGAAAACATAACTCTGGTTCTTCTTGAGATGCTCACGTCCCTCCACCTTTACAGGCAGGAGGAGGATGCGGACCCAAAGCCAGGACCAATACTTGCCGGGATAATAGCCCCAGAAATGGCCATTGCCCAGCATACATCCCAAAACGGTAGATAGGCTGGTTAAAACGCTAGCTACCAACAGGATAGGCAAGCATATTACAAGCTGATACAGACGATATAAGTACTTCATTTTTTATTTAAGAATGAATAATTTAACACTCAACATTTAACATTCAACACTCCTCATTTTCTTTTGAGTGTGATGACCACGATTTCTGCCGTAGCCCCTATGCGGATTGGAACGGTACCGCCCAGACCCGATGTGGTATAGAGCTGGCAACCCTCCTCCTCGAAGAGGCCGTAATCATAGGGAGTAAACATCGACGGACGCAAGCCCAGGATACTGATCTGCCCCGCATGCGTATGACCGCTCAGCGTAAGCTGCGGTGCTACGACCAGCGAATCCTTTCTGTCAGGTCCTATCACATCGCCATCCTCATCCTTCTCCTTATTAATAGTAGAAGGCCAGGTCTCGCGCCATTGCCTCGGAATATGCTGCAGCATCAGCACGAAAGAGCCTGGTCTGATGCCATACAACGCCTTCCTTACGTTGGTTCGCTTTGGTTTGTCATAGTTCTCTGTACCAGCTACATAGATGCTGTCAGCGCCTCTATGCACCGCCACATGCTCATTCATCAGCAGGCGCCATCCGCAACTCCGCTGGAAGTCCTGCATCCGCTTCTCGAACGCAGCTATCTCCTGCTCATCATCTACATCCATATAATAGGTGTAATCGTGATTGCCCAGCACACTCATCACGCCATCTCTGGCTTTCAGACTGCTGAGCAGCGCCTGATACTCAGGCAGTTCATCGGGCGTAACATTCTGTAAATCACCCGTAAAGCAAATCAAATCAGGTTTTTCGGCATTAATGCTGTCGATATCGCGCTGAGGCAGATGACCACGCCAGCCATAGTATGACCCGAGATGGATATCGCTAAACTGAACGATGCGATAGCCCTCGAAAGACTTCGGCAGATTAGGTACATAGATGGTGATACGCTTGACTTGCATCTTAGGAAAACCTTCGGTAAATCCGTAGATAAAGCAGAAGAACGCCACCGCTCCCACTACCAGTCCGAGGAGCTTGCCCCAGTTTCGATGGCCGTGAAGGAGCCGCATACAGCACCAACCGAAGACACTGAACAGGCTGAAGACAAACTGCGGAACCGCACATACTGCCATCATCATAAACCAGATGTCGATGAGCACCGGATTGCGTGGCAGGAAGTTGGGCAGCATCGTGATATACGCGCTGTAGGCGATAACCACGAAAGCCGGCAACCAGAAGAGCACCCGCTGCCAGAGACTCTTCAGCCGTAACTTGCCATACCTTTTATATATCCACAGATACGGCAACAGGGTGAATACCACTACGGGTATCAATATTCTTGCTATCATTTCTTGATCAAACTTGATTGAAGATACGTTTTCATTGCCTGCACGGGCACTCCTCTGCGCTGTGCATAGTCGCGAAGCTGGTCGTCTCCTATCCGTCCCAGTTCGAAATACCGCGACTTGGGATGCGCAAACATCAGCCCCGATACACTGGCATGAGGCGTCATCATTCCGCTTGTGGTGAGCCGGATGCCCACCTGACCCATATCGATGAGCTGGTCGATGATGAAGTTGGCACTGGTATCGGGCAGCGAAGGATATCCTATAGCCGGACGGATGCCCTGATAGCGCTCCAGATGCTGGTCTTCGATGCTCAGCTGCTCGTCGGGAGCATAGCCCCAGATGCTGCGTCTCACCTCTTCGTGCAACTTCTCTGCCGTGGCTTCAGCCAACCGGTCGCAGAGTGTCTGTGCCATCATATTGAGGTAGTCGTCCGAGCGATATTTCTTCTCCAGACCGCCATCTACCGTCGTGCAGAAGATACCCAGCCGGTCTGTTATTCCACTGCCCAGAGGACGGATGAAATCAGCCAGACAGAGATTGGGTTCTCCCTGAGCCGCCGGATGCTGCTGACGGAGCATCGGGAAGCGGACTTTATGCCCTTCCAGCCAGATATCATCCCCCTCGCTGTTCGCCTCGAAGAGTCCGAAGACGGCATAGGTATGATATTCGCCTTCCCATGAATGGAGCATATCGAGCGCCTCTGCCTTCAGCTTTTCCTTTTCCTCTCGAGGTTTGCCGCTCAATCCCCAGGCATGATAAAAGTATAGCCAGTTGATATATGGCTCAATTTCGCTTATATTGTATACTATTCTTCGCATCCGATACGATATTTTATTTTACAATCCCCGTAAGATTTCCCTTTTTCAGGAATTGTTTCTGAACTCCAGTTCCTCTCCTCTGCAAGCGGCATCAAACACGCCTTTGTCGTAGATAAGACGACCGTTACAGAAAGTCTGTTCCACTTTCCATGCAAACTCATCACCCTCTACAGGGCTCCATTTACACTTGCTCTGAATCACCTCTGCGGTCACCTTCCAAGGCTCTCCCTTGCGCACCACAACGACATCAGCCTTATAACCCGGACGCAGGAAGCCGCGCTGACTGATATGGAACAGACGGGCTGGATTATGGCACATCAGTTCAACCAGGCGTTCGATACTGATTACCTTTTCGTCAACAAGTTTCAGCATGCTTACCAGCGAGAACTGTACCATTGGCATACCTGATGCAGCCTTGGCACAACCGCCCTGTTTATCCTTCAACTGATGAGGAGCATGATCGGTACCTACTACAGTTATCTTACCATTACCCAGCGCCTTACGCAAAGCTTCGCGGTCAGCATCGGTCTTTACTGCAGGGTTGCATTTGATGCGTGCGCCCTTCACAGCGTAATCTTTATCCGAGAACATGAGATGAGCCACAACCGCCTCGCCTGTAATATTTTCATCCTTACCAAAGAACTCCAATTCCTTAGCCGTAGTAACGTGGGCGATATGGAGATACGCCCCGCTTTCCTTAGCCAGCTGCACCGCCAGAAGGCTGCTTTCATAGCAAGCCTCCTCGCTGCGTATTTCCGGATGATGTTCTACGGCAGGGTCCTCACCCCATTTCTGCTTAGCCAGCTGCATGTTGCGGTTAATGATTTCGGTATCCTCACAGTGGGTCATCACCGGCAAATCCAGCTCTTTCGCCTTCTTGAAGATAGCCTGCAGCGCCTCATATTTATCCACCAGCATATTGCCCGTACTGGAGCCCATAAAGAGCTTGATGCCCGGTACACGATGCGTATCGAGCTGTTCAAAATCATTTACATTATCATTGGTAGAACCAAAGAAGAAACTGTAGTTCACATGACTCTTCTCAGCGCCCAGCTTCCGCTTCGCCTGCCAGGCCTCCAGAGTGGTAGTCTGAGGTACCGTGTTAGGCATCTCAAAATAACTGGTCACACCACCAAAGGCAGCAGCGCGGCTTTCGCTCTCGATGTCAGCCTTCTGCGTAAGTCCCGGTTCACGGAAGTGAACATGATCATCAATCACACCCGGCAAAACAAAACACCCCGAGGCATCGATGACTTCATCGTAATTGCCACGGGGTGCCTCGCCTTCATATATCTCCTTGATAAATTCACCATCCAACAAGAGGTCGCCCACAAAAGAGCGACCCTCATTTATAATGGTTCCATTCTTGATTAATTTCATATTACTAAACTTATAAAATGAAGAGTTTTACAAGATGTTAATGCCCAAGACCTTGAAAGAGTCCTGTTTCTATTCCTGACCTTCCTGTTTTTCAGGAATCGTAGGCGCAGCCAGTTCGTTGGCTGTAGGTGCCGGAGCCGCATCAGGATTTACCTGTGGAGCCGCTTCCATCTCTGGCAGCATGCCGCTCTGCGCATCTCGTGTACCGTTCATAATCTCCTGATTCTCTTGAGCTTTCTTATAATAGTCCTTTACATAAGGATCATTCTTGAAATAGTCGGTAGCCTTGCTCATGATATCCTCAATCCAAGGAGAGAGCATCGGATACTGGTTACCCATTGTAACGAGGAAGAAGACGCCCGGTCCCAGCACATTGTTGAAGTTGTCGGTAACAAACGAAGTGATGAGCTTGTCTTCCTGCTCAGAGAGGCGGATGGATTCCTCGTTCAGCCGCTTGTTGACAGCCACCATATCGCTACCGTTCATGATAGCCTGGTCGTGCTTGTGCACCAGTTCGCGCAACTGATTCTGAATCTGCTGGTATTTCTTGAAGAATCCGAAGAGTTTATCGTTCATAGGCGTACCGCTTACCACCTGCTGTGTATCATCAAGCTTCACCGTAATGCTTCCACTCTCCAGCACCAGCGGCAGCACAGGGTCATCATCCATGAAGATATTCGCCATCTTCATAGAGTCGACAGAACCCTGAAAATGGAACTGTCCGTGCACTACATCGCAAGAATCCACGTTCTTGAAATCGTTGTTTTCCAGTATCTTAAGGTACAACATGCGTCCGTCCAGAGTACTTACATTAGAAGTACCCGAGATTTCGTAACTGTTGGCACAAGATGCAAGTGCCATCAAGGCAATGAATGCGTAAAATATTCTATTCATAAGCTATCTATATCACTTTCGGTGAACAAAAGTACAATCTTAATTTGAACTGACGAAATAAATTGCTGCAATTTAATTCATTCTTACAAGATTTATGTTTTGTTTGCACTCCTATTGGCCACCGAAAGCTTTTTACTCGTCCTTTCTATATTACTGATTGTTTTCCTTCTTCAGTTCATGAGAGATGCGATGCGTGGTATACAGTTCCAGCAGGGCTGCGATGAGGAGGAAGACTACCCACTTATTATAGAAATAGGTGATATAGGTCTCATAATTCTCAAACCAGCGGCGCAGAAAAGCATACACCGTATCTACCATCGAGATGCCTGAGAGCACGAAGAAGATGTCTGCTACATACTGCATGCGCTTCAGGCGGTGGATAACCAGCGAAGGTCCCTCATAGAACTGCATCGCCTGCATTACACTGAAGAGTATGGTGCCCAGCAGGAACCCCCAGCTCGTTACCTGCACCAGCTGCGGATGTGAAAAACCAAATGCGAAGCAAGCCGCACCGACAACCATCAGCACGCCGCCCAGCAAGAAAATAGCACTTTCCAGTTTACTCAATTGTTTCATTTTCGTCTTGTTCGTTAGTTTTTTCCGGAATATCCGAACTCAATACAAAGATGTCTTCATCATCAGTCTTCATGAAATAACGCTGGCGGGCTATCTTCTCAAATGCCCGCGCACCATGCTGCATATCGCGCAGGGTATGCTTGTCGTTTTCATACTGCTCACGATACTTTTCTATCTCCGAACGGAGCGTAGCTATCTCTATCTGGTACTTAATGTGCTGTCTTACACTGTTGTCGTCAACTACACCAACTACCAGAACACCCGCTACAATCACTATAAGATACTTATAATGAGCGAGATAATTCCATATAATACCAAGTTTTTTACTCATTTCTTCCGAATTTGTTTGCAAAGATAATATTTTTTTGTTATCTTTGCATCATCAATTAAGAAAAAATAATGGAAGAGTATATAGTTTCTGCAAGAAAGTACCGTCCGATGACCTTCGATTCGGTTGTCGGACAGAGTGCATTGACCACCACTTTGAAGAATGCAGTGAAGAGCGGCAAGCTGGCGCACGCCTATCTTTTCTGCGGTCCGAGAGGTGTGGGCAAAACCACTTGTGCCCGCATTTTTGCGAAGGCAATCAACTGCGAGCACCCTCGTGAAGACGGCGAGGCATGCAACAAATGTGAGAGCTGCCGTGCCTTCAATGAGCAGCGTTCCTACAACATCTTCGAGCTGGATGCCGCCAGCAACAACGGTGTTGACCAGATTAAGGTTCTGATGGAGCAGACCCGCATTCCGCCTCAGGTGGGCAAGTATAAAGTGTTTATCATCGATGAGGTCCACATGCTCTCAACAGCCGCCTTCAACGCCTTTCTCAAGACGCTGGAAGAGCCGCCTCAGCATGTCATCTTCATCCTCGCCACTACCGAGAAGCATAAGATTCTGCCTACCATCCTGAGCCGATGCCAGATTTACGACTTCGAGCGAATGACGGTAGCCAACACCATCAACCACCTGAAGATGGTGGCTGAGAAGGAAGGCATACAATATGAAGAGCAGGCGCTCGCCGTGATAGCCGAAAAGGCTGACGGAGGTATGCGCGATGCCCTCTCTATCTTCGACCAGGCTGCCAGCTTCTGCATGGGCAACATCACTTACCAGAAGGTGATCGAGGACCTGAACGTGCTCGACAGCGACAACTATTTCCGTCTGGTAGACCTGGCTCTGGAGAATAAGGTGGCCGAGATGATGGTAACACTCGACGGCATTCTGAGCCGCGGTTTCGATGGCGGCAACATGATACAGGGGCTTGCCCAGCATATGCGCAATGTGATGATGGCGAAGGATCCTCAGACCCTGCCTCTGCTCGAGACCAGCGACGACCAGAAAGCCAAGTTCCAGGCTCAGGCCCAGAAGGCACCTACACCTTTCTTATATAAGGCGCTGGAACTGATGAACCAGTGCGATATCCATTACCGCGCCAGCAGCAACAAGCGATTACTGGTAGAGCTCACCCTGATACAGATAGGCCAGATTACGCAGCCCGAGGATCAGGATGTGCCTAGTGCGGGGCGTACGCCCAATAGATTAAAATCCCTGTTTCAGAAACTCCTGGCTCAGTCTAAGCTTGCCTCTCAGGGTGCAGGTTCTGAGCCTTCTGGCAGCAGCGAAAACCGGTCATCACAGCCGGGAGCGTCTGCTGCTACAGCTACTGCTGTGCCTTCGTCAGGGGCACCGACAGCCGCTTCTGCAGCCTCCAATGCTGCATCTTATTCTGCATCTGCCACCGCAGCCGCATCTGCCTCTCCAGAAGGCTCAGCCGCTGCCGGAGCTGCTACTGATGCTGCATCGCCTCACAAGCCACGACTCAAGAATATCAAGCTGGGCGGCATAGGCATGACTTTCTCTAACCTGAAGAAGAGGGAGGAGAACCAGCGCCGCCTGCACAGTCCGTATGATGATACCAATGAGGAAAAAGCGACCATCACGGGCGACCAGAACGAGTTCACCCAGGAGCAGGTGGAAGCAACATGGTTCAGCATGTGCATGAGAATGCAGAACAAGCTGGATTTCATAGGATTAGCCAACCGCATGAAGAGTATCGTACCGAAGATAACCAACTATCCGCAGATAGAGGTTATCATCAACAACCAGCTCTTACTAGACGACATTTTGAACATCAAGAACCGCATTCTCAAGACTTTCGTCTTAGGTCTTCACAACAGCGAACTGAGCATCAGTTACCGCCTTGCCGACCAGGAAGAGGTAGGCAAGGTTCTGACCAAGAATGAAGTTCTGGAACTTCTTATGGAGAAGAACCCTGCAATGAAAAAACTCACAAAGGACCTGGATCTGGTCATGACATAGAAGATACTCCACACGATACGAAATTCTCCACTCCATGTAGGACAACCTATACGGAGTGGAGAAACTAGTACTATTTTCCCAGATGCCGCCATTATACCCGGGCGTATTATGCCCAAAAGTGTACTCAGTACTCAGTATTCAGTTTTTTTCGCGATAGTTACCATTTTTGTGGTTACAAATTGTAAGTAATTATTTT
>ULTX01011932.1_pt1 | contig 12698 bp, 10 predicted proteins | sample 1958041 | NCBI WGS metagenome assembly ULTX01 (sample SAMEA4835747, study PRJEB28245) | human gut metagenome | biome: gut microbiome; material: fecal sample | place: Denmark | collected 2008
GACGCCTCATTCAACGGGTCGGCCAAGACGCCTGAGGGGGATAATTCCTACAGAATACGCTCGCCTTACAGACTCAACGCTGGAGCGGCGTTCACCTTCGCCGGGATGGCTCTCATCAGCGCGGACTACGAGATGACCGACTACAGCACGATGAAGTTCACGAGCAAGGACGGAGGCTGGAGCAACGACACCTTCAGCAGCCTGAACGACCAGATCCGCAACTGCATGGGCGTGTCGCACATGGTCAGGGTCGGCGCGGAATTCAAGCCGCTGCCGGAGATCGCCGTCCGCGCGGGCTACAACTTCACCACCACTCCTGAATATGTCTACGAAGGCAACAGCAAGACAAAGCTGAACGACAGGATCAACGCGTTCTCGGTTGGCCTCGGCTACTCATCAAACGGCTCGTTCTTCGCCGACATAGCGGCGAGGATGACGATGCTGGCCGATGAATATATCTCCCCTTACGCCGACTACCTGTCCGACCTTGCGTCACCGATGATCCTCAACAAGAGGGACATCTACAACGTCACGGCGACGATCGGCTGGAGATTCTAAAGATTTTTCAGATAAGAGATCGAGTCAGGGCCTTCGTTGAAGAGAAGATCCATGATCGATAGATTCGGCACGAAACCGTACTTTCCGGCAAAGACCTGAAAGTACGGTTTTTCCAGTCTCAGATCCCTTAGTATGTTGTCATGGCGTTTGGGGTGGATCAGCTCACGATAGTCGGTTCCGTAACGGCATGTTTCCACAGGAATCTCACGGGAGCGCGCGGGAACATATTCTTCAGTCATCCTCAGGTCGGCGCTGATGCCGATCTTGCGGAGGAAGTAGTTGAGGATCAGGACATCCATTTCGAAAAGTGTCGCGGGACGAGAGTCCAGAATCCCGAAGAGCTCGTCCTTGTAGTACTCAAAATAGGCCGAGGACTCATAGGCCGAAGCGATCGCCCTCTCGGTTCGGACCAGCCACGGGGTTGAATAGTCCACCTTGATCTCGGTTATGGGCAGCTCATGCGTACCACCTTCATGGACTATCGGGAAGTTGAGGCTCGCGGGGCCGTCGGCGGCATAGTACCGAAAACGGTTCCGCCAGGACTGCTTCTGATAATGCTCGCATGCCTCCAGATAAACGACAGAAGGCTTCACCTTGTCCGGAGACAAGATGAAGTCTTTAGCTATCAATGCGAAATAGCTGATCGGCGGGAACCAGGCCACACTGAGCAGCAAGGCCGCCTCCTCAGTCCTATTCAAATTCTCCTTTCTCCCTGGAGTCGTTAGCCCTGATGATTCCACGCTTCGAGCTTCTGATGAAATTCAGGATGGTGTCACGCTCCTCGCTCTGAGGGAAGCCGGCCTCCACCTTGGCGCAGCCGTCGGTGATGTTGTAGCCGGAGAAATAGATCGTGTCGTAGATGTCCTTGATGTTGCGCACGACTTCGGAGGAGAAGCCACGGCGGCGGAGTCCGACAATGTTGACCCCGGAGTAGCAGATCGGGTCGCGTCCGCAAAGCACATAAGGAGGGATGTCCTTGTTGATCTTGGACATTCCGCCGACCATCGCGTGGCATCCTATCTTCGAGAACTGGTGCGCCTTGGATCCACCACCGAGGATAGCCCAGTCGTCCACAACGGTCTCGCCGGCGATGCCGACAAAGCTTACAAGGATGCAATGGCTGCCGACCTCACAGTCATGAGCCACGTGAACGTAGGACATCAGCAAGGTGTTGCTGCCGATCTTGGTCACGCACTTGCCGCTGGCCTTGGTGCCACGGTTGATCGTCACGCACTCGCGGATGGTCACGTTGTCGCCGATCTCCACGTAGGTTACCTCTCCCTCGTACTTAAGATCCTGAGGGATGGCTCCCACGACAGCCCCGGGAAAGACCTGACAGTTCTTCCCCATCCTGACGTAGGAATATATCATCGCGTGAGGATGGATCTTGCAGCCGTCGCCGATCTCGACATCATCGTCGATGAAGGCGAACGGGCCGATCTCAATGTTGTCGCCAAGTTTAGCCTTCGGGCTGACTGACGCTAATGGTGAAATTTTGTTCATATCTTCAGTAATTATCAGCAAGATTTCTCACGGACGGCCACGGCAGCCCGTGTGTTGATGGTGTGTCCCGGCTTGAAGGCCGTAACCTTTGCCTTGAGGTAGCCTCCGGCAAGCCTGAGATCCCCGATCAGATCCAGAAGCTTGTGCCTTCCGCACTCGTTGGGGAAATGCAGCTGTAGATTGTTGAGGTACCCGTTGTCGTTGATGGACAGCTTCGGCACGTTGAACAAGGCCGACAGCCTTTCAACCTGCTCCGGCTGGACAGGATGCTCGACAATCACGATGGCGTTGTCAACGTCGCCGCCCTTGACAAGGTTGTTCTGGAAAAGATACTCAATCTCATGGAAGAAGACGAAAGTACGGCAAGGCCCTATCTGGGTCGCGTAGTCGGTAGACTCGTCCCAGTGGGCGGTCTGAACTCCAAGAACCCTTGAGCCGAAGTCCACGGTGATGTCCATGGACGGAGCGTCCGCCAGGGTTATCCGCACATAGGATCCGGTCTTCTCATCCTTGATCTCAATTTCCTCAGGGATCGTGACATACTGTCTCTCAGCGTCCTGCTCCCTCAGGCCGTCACGGGAGATGGCCTCGACATAGTACCGGGCGCTGCCGTCCAGAATCGGCACCTCCACGTTGTCGATCTCGACAAGAGCGTTGTCCACGCCCATACCCGTGAGCGCCGACATCAGATGCTCTATCGTGGAGACCGAAGCCTCCCCTTTGGAGATCGTGGTGCTTCTGGCTGTTGAAGAAACGTTCCCGGCGAGTGCCTCGACGAATGCGGATTCTCCCAGATCCACCCTGTGAAATACTATTCCTGTGTTCTCGGGAGCCGGTTTGAGAATCATTCTCGAGATTCTGCCGGTATGGAGTCCCTTTCCGTGGAACTCATATTCGCCCGCAAGGGTCTTTTGCTTATAAGAAGTCATAATCTATCTTTTGCAGACTGCGTAAAATACAACAGACTGCAAAGATAGCAATGAATTTTTGAATATTCAAGGATTCCTCCCGCACAATAGTAGCAAAAGGCTACTATTCCTCGCCCTGACGCTTGAAGACGGCGTAGCTGCGGAGGTAATTCTTCAGAGGGAGGGCCGGGGAGCCGAGGAAGACCTGGCCGGACTTACGGATGTTGCCGATGACTCCGCACTGGGCGCCGATGGTGGTGTTGTCGGCGATGTTCAGATGCCCCGCTATGCCGACCTGACCTGCCAGTATGCAGTTCTTGCCGATCTTCGTGGAGCCGGCGATGCCGCACTGGGCGGCCATCACGGTGTTGTCGCCGATCTGGACATTGTGGGCTATCTGGCAGAGGTTGTCGATCTTCACTCCGTTGCCGATGATGGTTGACTCCATCTCGGACTTGTCGATGGTGGTGCCGGCGCCGATCTCGACGTTGTCGCCGATGATCACATTGCCGATGTGTTCGATCTTCTCCCATGTACCGTCAGGAAGTGGCGCGTTGCCGAAACCGTCCGAACCGATCACAGCGTTGGCGTGGATGATCACGTTGTTCCCGATCACCATACCAGGGTAGATCACCACTCCCGGATAGATGATGCAGCGGGAGCCGATCACCGTGTTGTCACCGACGTAGACATTCTCGTAGATCTTCGTGTAGTCACCGACCTTGGCGTGATGTCCGACATAGGAATGGCTGCCGAGATAGACCTTTTTACCGAACTTGGTGGTCAGGAACCAGGAGGAACGGAATCCTCTGTGTCTCTTGTCAGTACGTTTCTGGGTAGAGACATATTTAAGAAGATCGGCCAGGGACTTGTAGGCGTCGTCAACCCTGACCAGTGTGGAAATGACCTTCTCTTTAGGCTCAAAGTCCTTGTTGACAAGCAGGATGCTCGCCTTGCAGGTATAGACGTATCTCTCGTACTTCGGGTTGGCGAAGAAACATAGTTGTCCAGGTTTTCCATGCTCTATCTTCGCGAATGATGTCACTGTGGCCTGCGGGTCGCCCTCAACGGTTCCTTTCAGCACCTGTGCTAATTGCTTTGCGGTAAATTCCATCTTTTACTGACAATTTTTAGTCTTCAAATTCTTAGGTAATCCTTAGTAACCTTCAAATAATAACCTGCATCATCTTAAGGAATCTTTTCGGTCTATATCTCTTTTCTCATCAGTCATGTGCCACCGGCACACTCCTTCTTCGAAAATAGATCTATCCTCGAAAATCTTCTCTTAATCTGAGGCAACTTATTTTTTTCATGTTACTTAAAAAACAGCTTGGCAATCCTTGATTGTTTCACCAAAAAAAATTTTATCGATTACCAATCGGTCTGCAAAGAAAGCAATTTATTTTCATATTCACTAAATTATTCTTATCTTTGCAACGTTGTGAGAGATAGGGGACGAAAGCGTCTCCTATCTTTTGTGTTATCAAACAAGGGTTTTTATGGATAAGGAAAAGATAATCTCCAGCATCGGAAACGCCGTCGGCGAGCGTGGCTGCTTCATCGTGGATGTCACGGTGAGCAGAGACAACGACATCGTCCTGACCATCGAGAAAGAGACGGGAGACATTGACCTTGAGGACTGTGTCAGCGTCAACGACGCGTTTCTCGCCATTTTCGACAAGGATGCCGAGGACTACTCCCTCACCGTCACGTCCGCAGGACTTGACCAGCCGTTCAAGGTTCCAAAGCAGTACGCCAAGGCGATAGGTTCGGCTGTGGAGGTGCAGCTCAAGGGAGGCAGGAAGATCACCGGGATCCTAACCGAGGCCGACGATGAGGGAATATCATTGCGCTACTCCCGGAAGGAAGCCGTGGAGGGGAAGAAAAAGAAGGTGATCGTGGAGCATGAGGACAGGTTCACCCATGAGGAGACCAACTCCGTTGTTCCGCACATAGTGTTCACGAAATAAAAGCAAAAGAGTATAGAAATGGAAAAGAAAGAAGAAATCACTCTCATTGACGCCTTCAAGGACTTCAAGGAAGAGAAGAACATCGACAGACCTGTGATGATGGGTGTTCTGAAGGACGTTTTCCTCACACAGATCGCGAAGACCTACGGCTCCGCGGACAACTTCGACGTCATCATCAATGTGGACAAGGGCGACTGCGAGATCTACCAGAACTTCGACGTGGTGGAGGAGGTCGAGAACCCCAACACCCAGATAACCCTGGACCAGATCAAGAAAGAGACCGGTGACGACGACTACGAGATCGGAGACGTGTACACGAAGAAACTCTCTCTCGCGTCATTCGGAAGAAGGGGTATCCTGAACATCAGGCAGAACCTCCAGGGCAGGATCATGGACATCGACAAGGCCAACATATTCAAGGCCTATTCCGACAAGGTCGGAGAGATCTTCTCCGGCGAGATCTACCAGACATGGTCAAAGGAGGTCATCATCCTCGACGACGACAACAACGAGCTGCACCTTCCTAAGGCCGAGCAGATTCCTGGCGAGAGATTCAAGAAGGGCGACACCATCCGCGCCATCATCAAGAGCGTGGAGATGAAGAACAACACCACTCCTTACATCACCCTTTCCAGGACATCCAACGAGTTCCTGGAGAAGCTTTTCGAGCATGAGGTTCCCGAGATATTCGACGGGCTCATCACCATCAAGAAGGTGGTCCGCGTTCCTGGCGAGCGCGCCAAGGTGGCTGTCGAGTCCTACGACGAGAGGATCGATCCGATCGGAGCGTGCATCGGCGTGAAGGGTTCCCGTATCATCGGCATCGTTCGCGAGCTCCGCAACGAGAACATCGACGTGCTCCAGTGGACCAACAACACACAGCTTCTCATCCAGAGAGCCCTCAATCCGGCAAGGGTATCCTCCATCGATCTCGGCAATTCCGAGGAAGACAAGATCAAGGTCTACATGCAGCCTGACGAGGTGAAGAAGGGTATCGGACGCGGCGGCTGCAACATCAAGCTCGCCGGTATGCTCGTGGGCAGGGAGATCGAAGTCTGGAGAGAGCTTCCGAAGGACGAGGCACAGGAAGAGGAGGACGTTCTTCTCAGCGAGTTCAGCAACGAGATCGACCAGTGGGTCATCGACCGCCTGGAGGCCATCGGCTGCGACACCGCCAAGAGCGTGCTCGCCTTCTCGCCTGAGGACATCGCCAAGAGGGCAGACCTCGAGGATGAGACCGTGGCGGAAGTGTTCCGGATCCTCAAGGCCGAATTTGAAGACTAGTCCGCCAGAAAGGACATATTATTAATTTAAAGGGGTTGAATATGGCAGAAATCAGACTAAATAAGATAATAAGAACATACAACATCGGACTTCAGAACCTTGTGGATTTCCTGATCAGCAAGGGTGTGGAAGTCGAAGCCAATCCGAACGCGAAGATCTCTGACGATCTTCTTCCGCAGATCGAAAAGCAGTTCGGAAAGGATCTTGAGCTTAAGCAGGCCTCCGAGAAGGTTGACATCAAACTCAACGAGATTCTCGAGAAGACCTCAAGGAAGCAGCAGGAAAACGCGAAGGAAGAAGAGGACGAGGAGCCTGTAAGAGAGACTGTCATCAAGACAACCATCTTCACTCCGGTGGAGCAGAGGCAGGAGGCCGCGCAGGCACCTCAGCCTGAGGTCGCGCCTGAGCCAAAGGACGACGCGCAGCCGGAGCGGGAGACGGCACCGTCACCGGAGCCTGAGACCAGGACTGCGGAGGAGGCTCCAGCCAAGGAGGCGGAGCCGGAAGTCCGTCAGGAGCCGGAGCCTGTGAAGGAGGTTCCTGCAAAAATGGGAGAGAAAGCCGAGGCGGTGACCGAAAGCAAGCCGCTGCCAGAGACCCCGAAGGTGGACACCGTCGTGAAGGAGGATGTCCCTGCGCCAACAACCCCGGCGGCAGGCAAGGATCAGCACAACGGTGAGAGACCGGATGTCAAGCATGAGAAGAAGCATGTTCCGGCTCAGGCTAAGCCTAAGGAGGAGCAGCAGGCCAAGGCAAAGCCTCAGGCTCCGGAAGAGAAGCCGTCTGACGACGACTCGACTCCAGGGCTTAAGGTCCTGGGCAAGATCGACCTGTCACAATTCGAGCCGAAGAAGGGAGGAAAGAAGAGAGAGCGGATCGCCAAGGGAAGCCAGAAGGTGGATGTCGCCAAGGAAGGGAAACAGGCTGACAACAGCTCAAAGAAGGACAAAGACAAGAACAAGAACGCCAAGCAGGGACAGGAGCAGGGCAAGGGCAACAAGAAACGCAACCGCGGCGCGGACCGTTTCAAGCCTGCCATGACCGAGGAGGAGCAGGAGGCGATGCAGAAAGAGATCCAGAAGCAGGTCAAAGAGACCTACGCCAGGATGAACGACAACAAGAAGAACAACTTCGGAGCCAAGTACAGAAAGGAGAAGAGGGAGCAGGCCGCCGCCAAGACACAGGAGGAGATGGCACATGAGATGGCGGAGAAGAAGGTCCTCAAGGTCACTGAGTTCGTGACCGTGAACGACCTCGCCACACTCATGAACAATACTCCTGTCAACGAGGTCATCAAGGCTTGCATGGAGCTTGGTCTGATGGTGTCCATCAACCAGAGGCTTGACGCCGAGGCGCTTGTGCTTGTCGCCGAGCAGTTCGGCTACAAGGTCGAGTTCGTCACGGCTGACCTGACAGAGGAGATCGAGGGCAGCAGCGAACAGGTTGACCGTGAGGAGGATCTCGTCCCAAGGCCGCCGATCATCACGGTGATGGGTCACGTTGACCACGGTAAGACATCGTTGCTCGACTATATTCGTAAATCCAACGTGATCGCCGGAGAGGCCGGAGGCATCACGCAGCACATCGGTGCCTACAACGTGAAACTTCCTGACGGAAGGCGCATCACGTTCCTGGACACCCCTGGCCACGAGGCGTTCACCGCCATGCGAGCCCGTGGAGCCCAGCTGACCGACCTCGCCATCATCATCATCGCCGCCGATGACGCGGTGATGCCTCAGACAGTCGAGGCCATCAACCACGCCCAGGCCGCCGGCGTACCTATGGTGTTTGCCATCAACAAGATAGACAAGCCAGGAGCGCAGCCTGAGAAGATCTATCAGCAGCTGGCGCAAATGAATATCCTCACGGAGGCGTGGGGTGGAAAATACCAGAGCCAGGAGATCTCTGCCAAGAAGGGACTCAACGTGGACAAGCTTCTTGAGAAGGTTCTCCTTGAGACTGACCTTCTTGATCTCAAGGCCAATCCTGACAAGAACGCCGTCGGAGCCGTGATCGAGTCCTCTCTGGACAAGGGCCGCGGCTATCTGGCCACCGTGCTTGTCCAGGACGGAACCCTCCACACAGGCGACATGATGCTGAGCGGATGCTACTACGGTCGTGTGAAGGCCATGTTCAACGAGAGAGGACAAAAGGTGAAGGAGGCCGGGCCATCTACGCCGGTTTCTGTTCTCGGTCTCAACGGAGCGCCGAGCGCAGGTGACAAGTTCAACGTCATGAGCGATGAGAAGGAGGCCAAGGCCATCGCCAACAAGCGTGAGCAGCTCATCAGGATCCAGGGTATCAAGACCCAGAAGCACATGACCCTCGAAGAGATCGGACGACGGATCGCGATCGGCAACTTCAAGGAGCTCAACGTCATCGTCAAGGGAGACGTGGACGGTTCCGTGGAGGCGCTGTCCGACTCGCTCATCAAGCTCTCCACCGAGCAGGTACGCGTGAATGTGATCCACAAGGCCGTGGGAGCCATCTCCGAGTCCGACGTGATCCTTGCGGAGGCTTCGGATGCCGTCATCATCGGATTCCAGGTACGTCCTTCCACGGACGCGAGGAAGATCGCGGACGAACAGGGCATCGAGATCCGTATCTATTCTGTCATCTACGACGCGATCAACGATGTGAAGGATGGTATCGAGGGCATGCTTGAGCCGATAAAGAAAGAGGAGATCACCGGAACCGCCGAGGTCAAGCAGACCTTCAAGATCTCCAAGGTCGGCACGATCGCCGGCTGTCTTGTCAGGGACGGAAAGATCTCAAAGACAGCGCAGTGCAGGCTCATCCGCGATGGAATCGTGGTCTACACCGGAGAACTCGCCTCGCTCAAGAGGGGCAAGGACGATGTCAAGGAGGTGTCAGCAGGCATGGAGTGCGGTATCGGCATCGAGAAGTTCAACGACCTCAAGGTCGGCGACAACATCGAGGCGTTCGTGATCACCGAGATCAAGCAGAAGCTTGACTGATCGGCGCGTCCGCGGAATCGGAATTGATGAATATGACAAAGGGACTGGCGGTCTGCCGGTCCCTTTGTTTTTTAGCCCTCACGCCTCGACAGGCACCGCGGCATGTCCGGCGCCGCTATTCTACGATTACTTGACTCCGTAAAGGAGGCGGTACAGCTTGACTGTACGGACAGCCTCGGCGACATCATGGACGCGGAGAATGTCCGCCCCGTTCTGCAGCGCGACGAAATCCGCCACCTGCGTGGCCGGCAAGACATCGGACGGCGTGACGCCCAAAGGTCTGAACAGAAAGCTCTTGCGGGAGAGACCCACAAGAATCTCCTTACCGAACTCCTCGAACACGGACATCTCGCGCAGCAGCTGCCAGTTCTGCTCAGCCGTCTTGGCGAAACCGAAACCGGGATCCAGGATCCAGTTCCTGACCCCATACCTGTCCGCCTCGGCGGCGATCCCCTCGAAAAACTCACGGACAGCCTCTGTGACATTGTCGTAGTCAGTAAGGCTCTGCATGTTCTTCGGAGTGCCGCGCGTGTGCATGGCGATGTACGGCAGGCCAAGCTGGCCGAGCAACTTCCACATCTCACCGCAGCCGCCGCTCACATCGTTCACGACGAACGGGCCGATGATGTCAAACGCCTTGCTGACGACCTCCGGGCGGAAAGTGTCGATGGAGATCCTGACACCCGGATGCTCCGCCGCAAGGATACGCAGCGCCGGCTCAAGCCTGCTCCACTCCTCCTCTCCGCTGATGGAGTCCGATCCCGGACGGGTGGAGCATGCACCGAGGTCAAGGATGTCCGCTCCCGAATCAAGCATATTCACAATCCTTCCGCGGAAGCCTTCCTCATCGAAGGTTCCGTCTGGACGGAGGTTGCGGCTGCCCGCGAAAAACGAGTCGTCGGTGAGGTTGACAATGCCCATCACCTGGATATTTCTGTCTACAGAGCTTCCCATAATGGTTAAAATTTCAGCAAAATTAGACAAAAAATGAATATCTTTGCGCATAAAGAAAACAATCGCGCTATGTTGGTCGTTCTGGAAGGCTTGGACGGAGCCGGGAAATCAACGCAAGTCAAGAAGTTAAGGGCATATCTCGAAAAGATCTGCCCGGAGTTGGAGTACATCCACTTTCCAAGGTACGACGCACCCGTCTACGGAGATCTCATCAGCCGTTTCCTCCGGGGGGACTTCGGCTCAAACGAGGCGGTGCACCCGCAACTGGTGGCACTGCTGTTCGCCGAGGACAGGCACGGAGCTGCCCCTGCCATGAGGAAGGCCCTTTCGGAGGGCGGCACGGTGCTGCTCGACAGATACGTCTACTCAAACATCGCCTACCAATGCGCGAAACTGCCGGATCCGGACGAGAGAGAGCGCCTGAGGAATTGGATCATCGACACTGAATATGGCGATTTCGCCCTGCCGAAACCTGACCTGAACATATTCCTGGATGTTCCTATCTCGTTCATCGAGAGCAAGTTGGAGGAGTCACGCACAGGCAGTGACAGGGACTATCTCCACGGTTCGCAGGACATCCACGAGGCGGACATCGAATTCCAGCGGCAAGTCCAGGCCATCTACCGCCGGCAAGCCACGCTTGACCCAGACCTCATCAGGATCGACTGCTCGGACGAGTCGGGAGAGATGCTGCCGCCGGACGCGATATTCGCAAAGATCAAAGAAATTATTGACGAACACATCGAGAAAAAATGAAGAACGTTTACCTTTTCAGGCTGAGAAGGCTGTGCGCTTTCATCATAGGAGTGGTCTTCGTGATCGCTGGAATATTCAAGCTCCTTGATCCTGTCGGAGCCGGGCTGGTGATGGAAGGCTACCTCCGCTTCCTCCACATCACCTTCCTTCTTCCACTTGCAAAGGCAGGAGCCGTGACCCTCGCCCTCCTGGAGGCGATTCTCGGGTCGGCCATGATCTGCGGAGTGTGGAGGAAACCGGTCGCCGTGATCACCACCGCCATGATTGTCTTCTTCACGGCGCTCACCCTCCTGCTCGCCATCTTCAATCCCGTCTCGCTGACGGACTGTGGATGCTTCGGGGAAGTGATTCATCTTACTAATTTCCAGACATTCCTGAAGAACCTTGTGCTGCTGGCTCTGGCGCTGACGGCATTCCTTCCGTTCAGGAATTTCGGCAAGAACAGGAAGCGGAAATATGTCTCCTTCGGCATCGTGACCGCCTCACTCATAGCATTCACGGTGTACTCGTTGACCGCCATCCCGCTGGTGGACTACACTGCATTCACCCCTGGCAGCGAACTGCTGGCCTCGGAGGATGATGACGACGGGAACGATGACGAGACAGGGTACTACAAATCTACGATAATCTACGAGAAGAACGGCCAGGAAGGAGCCTTTGATCTGGACAACCTCCCGGACTCGACCTGGACCTACGTCCGTACTGAGACCATATTCATCAACGGCACTGATGTCGAGGACAACGAGCCGGCGCTTTCCTTCTCTGACTCCTTGGGCAACTATCACGACAAGCTGGCGACCGTCGGCAACGTGCTGGCCGTTTCCGTCTATGACGCCGGGAGACTGAGCGGAGACCGGTGGACAAGGATCGCCGACGCCCTGGACGGAGCCAAGGCCGCCGGGTTCACTCCCCTGCTGCTGGTCTCCTCGTCCAAAGACCAGTTCGACAACCTGGCCGCGCTCACGCCCGAAATCCATTCCAGACTGCTTTCCTCAACCTACCACGCTGACAGAAAGACCCTTGTCAGCCTTAACCGTTCGAACGGCGGCGCGACGTGGTTCAGCGACGGCGAGCTGATCCGGAAATATTCCAATGGGAGAATCCCGTCCGGTGAGACGCTGAGCGGGAAGACCGTGGACGACCCGACCGAGGAAATGCTTCATTCCAGCACCAGGAAGCGCCTTCACTTCCAGGGATTCATCCTCTATGTCTTCGCCATGCTGCTGATTCTTTGATTCCGGTACCCGGAACCTACGCCCCCGACACTGTGATCCATCCTTGGATTCCAGCACTCGGTACTACGGCCTGGCCTAGAAGCCGGTGTAGTTCCAAGGGGTTATGGAGCGGAGTTCCTCCTTCACTGACTCGCTGACATCCAAGCCATTGACGAAATCCTCGATGGTCCGCTCATCAATGGCGGCACCCGTTCTGGTGAGGTTCTTCAGAGTCTCGTACGGATTCGGGTAGTTCTCGCGGCGGAGGATAGTCTGGATGGCCTCGGCGACCACTGCCCAGTTACGGTGCAGGTCGGCGTCAATGGCCGGGCGGTTCAGGATCAGCTTGCCGAGTCCTTTCTTCAAAGATGCCAGGGCAATCAAACCGTGAGCCACAGGGACACCGATGTTGCGCTGGACGGTGGAGTCTGTCAGGTCTCTCTGCAACCTTGAGATCGGAAGCTTCATCGACAGGAACGTCAGCACGGCATCAGCCATGCCGAGGTTGCCCTCGGCGTTCTCGAAATCGATAGGATTGACCTTGTGAGGCATGGCCGAGGAGCCGACCTCGTT
>ULTX01071802.1_pt1 | contig 12667 bp, 9 predicted proteins | sample 1958041 | NCBI WGS metagenome assembly ULTX01 (sample SAMEA4835747, study PRJEB28245) | human gut metagenome | biome: gut microbiome; material: fecal sample | place: Denmark | collected 2008
CGGGGGCACACTCGCATTTTCCATAGTGGGAACGAAAGAGCTTTGGGTGTCAATTTCTTTGAGTGGATTTCGAAAGACGTATGAAACATGGTTAAAAGAAGTGCTTCTCAAAATATATAGTTGTTGGGCAGTAGCTTCATTCTCTTATAGAGAGATGTTGCGGATAATGAGTAAAACTGAAATAAATATAAATAGGAAATGAAACGTGCGCTTTTATTATTTATGATAGTCGTCTCCTGTGTCTCGCAGGAACTCTGTGCGCAGAAGGTGGGTGTGAAAACCAATCTGGCGGCAGATTTTGCGTTGAATCCCAATATAGGATTGGAGGTAGGTCTTGCTCCCAAGTGGACACTGGAAGTGGATGGCCAGTTCAATGCGTGGACGCTCTCAAACGACAAACGCTGGAAGCATTGGGCAGTGCAGCCCGGAGTCAGGTATTGGCTATGTGACCGCTTGGGTGGCTCCTATTTCGGTGCCTATTTGCACGGCGGACAGTATAATGTCGGCGGCATCAATCTCCATGTGAATTTTCTTGGAACGGACTTTCGCAAACTGAAGGACACCCGCTATCAGGGGTGGTTCGCCGGAGGAGGTGTGTCATACGGTTACGCTTTTGTACTTGACCGGCATTGGAATTTGGAAACGGAAATAGGCATCGGTTATTCCTATACCCGTTACGACCGTTTCCGGTGTGCCGGATGCGGCAAGAAAATTGAAACGGACAAGCCGCATCACTACGTGGGTGTCACGAAAGCGGCCATTAACTTGGTTTATCTATTCTAAATTACAGTGAAATGAAAAGGACGATATTCATACTGGCAACCCTGCTTGGCATGACAGGTATGTCTGAAGCGGTGGCTCAGGACACGAAGGACATTCTGCCCGGTGTGTCTGTTGAGAACTTCAATATGAGTCGCAATGGCAAGTACCTTACCGTTACGATGGATATAGATTTGTCGGAGCTTGATGTGAACTCCAACCGTGCCGTATTGCTTACCCCACGGCTGGCCAACGGGACGGATTCGCTAGACCTGCCGTCGGTGGGCATCTACGGACACCGCAGGTATTACTATTATATGAGGAACGGGATAGGCACGATTTCCGGAGAATCGGAGCTTGCCTACCGTATGTCGGAAAAGCCGGAACGGATGGAATACACCAACCCCATCGTCTATAAGGACTGGATGGACGGGGCCACGCTCAGCCTCCACCGCAGTGACTGGGGATGCTGCCAGAAGATACTGGCGGAATACCAAGGCAAGCTGGGGCGGCATCGCGAGGCGTTCTTCCCCGAACTGGTATTCGTGCAGCCTAAGGCCGAAGTCATGAAAAGCGGTTCGCTGTCCGGATCGGCATACATCGACTTCCCGGTCAACCAAACGGTGATTGATCCCGGCTACCGACGCAACACGGCTGAGCTGGGTAAGATACAAGCCACCATCGACTCCGTGCGCCTCGACAAGGACGCCACCATCACCGTTGTGTGGCTGAAAGGTTTCGCTTCGCCCGAAAGTCCGTACAAGCACAATGCCGACCTGGCCATCGGGCGTACCGCCGCACTCAAGAAACACATCGGCCGGCTGTACCACTTTGCAGACAGCATCATCCGGACCGACCACGAGCCGGAGGACTGGGCGGGATTGCGCCGCTATGTGGAACAGTCTGACATGGATCACCGCACAGAGATTCTGGCAATGATAGACAGCGACATGGAGCCGGATGCCAAAGAAGCGAAAATCAAACGGACCTATCCGCAGGAATACCGCTTCATGTTGCAACAGTTCTATCCGGCACTGCGCCACACGGACTACCGTATCGACTACACCATCCGCACGTTCAGCGATGTGGAGGAAATAAAACGCATCATGGCCATGCAGCCGCAGAAGCTGAGCCTGAACGAGTTCTACCTCGTTGCCGGAAAGTATGAACCCGGCACGGACGAGTTTACCGATGTGTTTGAAACAGCCGTGCGCATGTTCCCCAACGATGAGGTTGCCAACCTCAATGCCGCCAATGCCGCCATCCGCCGCGATGATTTCGCCACGGCACGCAGGTATCTCGACAAGGCGGGCGACTCTGCCGAGGCGGTCTATGCGCGTGGTGCACTTGCCGTGCGTGAGGGCGATATCGCCACGGCACGCAAGTATCTGACCAAGGCGAAAGAGATGGGGCTGGAAAAGGCGACACTCACGCTGGATGAATTGAATGAAAGACAAAAGAGATAAAACTTAGTAATAATTTTTAATTTATAACAACATGAGATTTAGATTGCTATTCTTGTCAATGGTCGCCGGACTGGCGTTCGTTGGCTGTTCCAGCGAGGAAGACATCGCCCCCGGCAACAACGATGAATTAAGTGAGCCTCAGTTTCTGACGGTAAACCTTGTAACCAACCCGACTAATGGGACCCGTGCTGGCGGTGACCAGCACCCAGGCGACCCTAACGACGCCACATACGAAGAAGGTCTCGATGCGGAGAACAAGGTAACGAAAGTGCGCTTTTACTTCTTCGATGCAGACGGTAATGCTGCTAAAGTAAAAAAAAGCGGTACCGAATGGGTCAACTATCTGGAGTGGGAAAATAATGTCACCGAGGAAGAGGATAACAATATGCCTAATGTAGAAAAAATCCTCACAGCACAGTTGATTATCGAGACTCCTGCGGGAGATCTAGTCCCGAACCAAATTGTTGCGATTATCAACCCAATGACAGAGGAACCGAACACAGAGCGCTCCCTTACAAGCCTTGCTGGTGTAGCGCACGACTGTAAGACAGCCACCACCAGTGGCAATTTTTTGATGAGTAACTCCACCTATGCAAAGGACAACGTAAAGCAAATGGCAGTCAGTGCGGTAGGTAAAATCAAGAAGACCCCGGGCGAAGCTCTGAATGACCCTGTAGATATTTACGTTGAGCGTGCCGTAGCAAAAGTCCGCCTGAACAGTACTCTGACGCCGCTTAGTGGCACAGACAACATTTTCAAGACTTCGACTGAGGACAAAACACAGGAAGTGACAGTAGGCGATACTAAAAAAGAAATCTACGTCAAGTTCTTCGGCTGGAACACCACCGCCGTTTCCAACAAATCCCGTCTTGTTAAAGAAATCAATCCGGGATGGAGCACCACTCTGTTCGGTACCGCTTCTACTCCGTGGAACTGGGCGGAATACTGCCGTTGCTTTTGGGCAATCAATGCAAACAGCGTAGGTTACGAGTATGGCGCATTTGTTCCGGATACAGAATCGAAACAAATTGACGGCAACAAGTTCCAGGCTCAGGCCAAGACAAAATTTGACGGAAAAGACTGGGTTTATGTAAACGAAAACGCATCGCCATACGTTTCCGATATCACAACATCGGAAGGCAATAGTGCTTCAACACCCACCAAGGTTATTATTTCAGCCCAGCTTGTTGATAAAGACGGCAACGCACTCGAATTTGCCGAGTACGGTGCGACAAGAACAACTATCGACGGGCTGAAAAAAATCTTTGCAAATAGCTGCGGCCTTTACAAAAAGGTAGAAGTTGAAGGTGAAACAAAATTCGTCAAGATTACTCCGGAAGAACTGACTGTAAAAACAGCTACCGAAGTCGGCGAAACAAGTGACCAAAACGGCAAACCGGATATTGAAAAGCCGGGGCGTTACAAATCGTACGTTCAGCTGGCAACCGATGAAGATAGCAAATGGTATGCATCGAACACCGAAGACGCACAGCCTCTTACTGCCAATGAAGCCAACGCCCAACTGCAAGGTCTCGGCTCTGCGAAAGTATGGAAAGATGGTTATACCTATTACTACTTTGAAATCAGACACTTTGGCGACAAGATAGGTGTTGTGCGCAACCACATCTATGACGCAACAATAACAAAACTGGCAGGTCTCGGCACACCGGTGTATGATCCGGATGAAATCATCTATCCCGAAAAACCGGAGGAAGGTGAAGAGTCATTCATCGCAGCCCGTATCAACATCCTCTCTTGGCGCGTAGTTAAAAACGATGTGGAACTCAACTGGTAAAAATGATGGATAAGTGTGATGCCTGCGTATGCGTATGCGGATGACATACTGATATGATGAAAGACTAATAAACAAACCATCGGATGGGGAGGGATTCCCCGGAGGGACTCTCTCCCCGTCCTTAAATATTTTCAACAAAATGCACTCGCGCATCGGTGCAAAGAGAGATGCGACCTTGGAAATTCCCGTGAGGCATTTCCCACTTGACACGGAAATCCATACTCCGACAATTGCCGGAGATACTATATATACGATGAACAAAAGAATACTGACATGAATATATCGGCTTGTATCAGAAATGCATGGTTTGTGGCGGTAGCCGTTTTGCTATTCCCGCTTGTCGCTTGCAATGGAGTGATTTACGATGAAGAAGGCGATTGCTCGGTGTATTATCGCCTCAAATTCCGCTATGACATGAACCTGAAGTGGGCGGACGCTTTCGCAAACGAGGTTTCGTCTGTCCATCTGTACGCCTTCGAGCGGTCGGGCGTGCTGGCATGGCAGAAAGCGGAACAGATTGTTCCGGGAACAGCGGAAGACTATTCGATGCTGCTCGACCTGCCCCCCGGCGACTACAAGTTGCTGGCATGGTGCGGGCTGCAGAACGACGGCGAGCGTGACGAATCATTCTCCGTACCCGAAGCCCGTGTGGGCGAGACCCGTATGGAACAGTTGCAGTGTGCGTTGAACCGTCAGCACGATGAATCGGGCGCATACAGTGAGGAACACTTGTACCGTCTCTTCCACGGCACGTTGGATGTATCGTTGCCTGTCAACGATGACGGCGGCAGCTACGAATACACCATGCCTTTGATAAAGAACACCAACCATGTCCGCGTCATCCTGCAGCACTTGTCGGGAGTAGATGTGAATAAGGAAGACTTCATCTTCCGCATAGATGATGAGAACGGCCTTATGGCGTACGACAACGAACTGCTGGCCGATGAGAACATCAACTACCGCCCTTGGGATATACAGAATGTCGAGGCCGGCATCGGCAGGGAAGGCGACAGTGCCGTCAGCAAGGTGAAAGGCCTCGTTGCCGACTTCACTGTGGGCCGCCTGATAGAGACACACCGCGAGAAAATGATGCTCACCATCACCAACCGGGAAGGCAAGACGGTGGCACGCATTCCGGTGATAGACTATGCCTTGATGGGAAAAGAGTACTATGAAGAGGAATACCGCTACCCGATGGACGAGAGGGAGTTCCTCGACCGTCTTGACGAGTGCGTGATGACTCTCTTTCTCGACGAGGATCACAACTGGGTCAGCTGCGTCATTCAGATTCTGTCATGGCGTGTGGTGCTGAGTAATGTTGATATTGAATAATTAGATAGAAGGATTGGAACTGATGAAACCGAACATTATACATAGCATTGTAGTCTGCCTGGCGGCGTTCGCACTGCCGTTTATGGTGGCGTGCAGCAGTCAGGAAGAATCCTTGCCGGAGGAGATTTCGGAAGCTATCCTGCATCTGAACGTCGAGCCGATTGGGCAGACAAGGGCGGGTACGGCAACGTTGCCCGACAATGAGAAGATGCACAGCGTGCGCGTCATTGTCCTGCATGAAAACGGGACGGTGGAGCACAACAAGTTCTATTCTCTGGACGGTGCACAAGTACAGATAGCCATCCTGCTCAAGGTGACACCCGACGAGAAGAAAAAGATATACCTCTTCGCCAATGAGGAGAGCGTGTCTGCAGTGGAAGGCGTAGCGGATGATTCACAATCGCTGACCGATTTCTTTGAAGGATATACTGATAGTAATGAAGAGTCTGGTTTTGAAGACGCGGTGAACGGCCTCTACTTCGCCCCGGACTATTCTGCCGGGAAACCCATCCCGATGTCCTCCATGTACGAGATAGATTTCCCTGAGAAAGGGAATTTCGACGGGGTGTTCTATGTGGTGCGCGTTGCCACCAAGTTCACCGTGAACTTCAAGAACTGGCGTGGCGAGGAAGTAACCGTGGAAAACTTCACCATAGCGAGCCATGCGGATAAAAACTTCCTGATGGCGCATGTCAACAGCTACCCTGATACTCAAAACCATGAAACCAACCAAAAATACCCCACTTGGATAGATTGGCTGAAAGCGGTTTCCGATGCCTCAAACGTGGATAGCGATGCAGCCACTGAAGAGTTCGGTTGGCTGACGGACTACAGACTGCCGGAACAAACTACGGCAAAAGTCTATACCCATGAAGGGCTTAAAATTGGGAAACCCACAGTTGATATAGAAAAACCGGACAATTCAGAACCGGGCGTGGCAAGTGATGTTCCCGTTTTCTACCTGCCCGAAAGTAAAAATCTCAAAGCGGGAGCAACAGAACAGGAGTACATCTTGACAATCAAAATAGCCGGAAGGGCTGAACCTTTCGTCTGCAAACTCGATAAGTTGAAGGCTCTCTTCCGCAACACCCATCTTGTGGTGAACATAACCATGTATAACAGCAACGAAATCGTAGTGGATGTAATCCCCTACAGCGAAGTAATCCTTGAACCGGACTTCGGATTGTAAAACAATAAAAGGAAAGAAGAATATGAAACGTTTTATACAATATATTATTGTCACTCTGACAGCCTTGGCAGCAACCGGCTGCCAGGACGACTTCATGAAGCAAGAAATCATAGGCGAAGGCAAGGCGGGCATATCTGCCACGCTGGACTTCAAACCGATGTCCTCGGCACTGTCACAGACACGTGCTGCCGGCGATGCCCTGAAAGAGATAAAGTCCCTACATATATTGTTGTATAATGAGCATAGGGAGCTTCTGAAAAGTTGGACACAGAATGAAACTAAACAGGAGTTGAGAAATTATAAAGTGACTTCTAAAGACCGTACGGATGCGGATGCGGAAAACGGACATAAGGCTGAATCAACTACGGCACGCGCCACATTCACGTTACCGGGAGAAATAGAATACGGCAAATATTATATCTATGCCGTAGCGAACATACCTGACCTGCTGACAGAATATGCCGAAAGCATAAAGACAGTGGACGGCCTCAAAAGCATTCCTCTCACATGGGACAATACAAAAAACACTGAAACCGGTGAATATAATGTGGTCAACAACGGTCAGATGTTAGGCTGTTTCACAAACTCTACATCATCCAACAACTCAAGTGATGAGTCTCTTATAATAAATAGCAAAAATGTAAAACTCCATGCTTGGCTACGCCGTGCGGCATCGAAAGTGACGGTGGCATTCGATGGTAGCAACTTGAAAGAGGGTGTATTTATCTATCTCCAATCCGTGCAGATTAAAGATATTCCTTCGCAATGTTATTTGGGAAAGGATAATAACGTGGGAAAAGAGGGGTACATCTTGGCTGTGCCAAAGAACGGGCCTGATATGATTGATGGAGAAATCATTACTTATCATGAAGGAGATATAGCAGAAGATTTTGAATACGGGGAAGGTTGTGCGGATCATCGTGTCACGGTAGGTAGCCCCCATTTCGGTTCTCACGATGAAACAGCTCCCGCGCTGTATTTTTACGAGAATATGCAGGGCGCAGATGATAATATGCCCGACAAACGGCAGGATGCCGACAATAATGGAATACTTGACTTTCCGGGATTACCAGACAAGCCGGAGAAATACCCTAATTACCGTCCAAAAGACGCCGTACCTTACGGTACATACATCGAAGTACATGCGCACTACATATCCAACAATTCCGAGAGATTGGGCAACGGGCACATCATCTATCGTTTCATGCTGGGACAGGACGTGAAAAAAGACTATAACGCCAAGCGTAACTGCCACTACAAGCTGACATTGAAATTCAAAAACTTCGCCAATGAAGCAGATTGGCATATCGAGTACGAAGAGCCGGAACCGGGCGTGATGACTCCCGAGTCTTATTATATCTCATACTTGTATAACCATTCCATGATGTATCCCATCAAGGTGAACACGGGAGGCCGAAAGATAGAATACATAAAAGCGAAAATCTTGGAAAACAACTGGGCACCTTATAATGCCAGTAGTGAGATTTATTACACGGGTGCTCCGAATGGTGTTGCAGCACCGTGGAACGGTTTTCTGTCATTACACAAAACAACGGAAACGGTTTTATATGAAAATATAATCGGATCAAATGAGCAATACTACAACACAGATCCCAAACGTGGAGAACGTGAATATAAAGATTTTGTTTTGCCTGAGGGCATAACTTCCAAGGAATTCACAACGGATGTTTCACATCCGGACGATAAATACCGTGTAGAAAAACACCCCACGGAAGCAAATACATACAACATCTATATTCCTATGTACACGCGCGCCAAGCAGATGATATCAACGACCGGATACACGGGGAATAATCCCTACGTGGCATATCAGAGAAAGGCGAGAGTCAAGATTACAACTAAGTTGGAAGGATTGAATGAAGTATTTACCAATGAAGTCCCGATATACCAGGTACGTCGTGTTGTGAATCCGAAGGGGATATATAGATCTCTCAAAAATAACAAGTCGTTTCATGTCGTGTTGAAACGATTGCCGAGAGAGAATGACCAAATGTTCAAAACATTCCAATCTGAAGGACAATGGAAAGCCTATGTCGTCAAGGAAACGAATGGAAAAGGGATTACTTTATCGGTAACTGACCCTAATACAACGGAGTTGAAGGACGATCCGGAATATGGGAAAGCCATATATGGTAAAACCGGCAGCGTAATTGATTTCAATGTGAATTTTGAGCAGTCGTCAGATAACCTGTCAGAGAACCGTTATGCTATTATCCGCGTGGAATATCACAATTATACCTGCCAGCATCTGATTTTCGTGCGGCAAGGTGACAAACCTGACGATTTGGTTGCAGGTGGTGTGAAGTGGTATGCCATGAATATGAAGACTGCAAGCGAATTGGCTTCCAATCCGTTGGACGAAGGATCGCTGTTCAAATTCGGAAATTGGAGTCAGCCGATAGACGCGTTGAGTAATAAAAATCCGTTTGAGCCGTGGATAAATGTTACACCGAGAGATTTCAAAGTATATCCTGAAGATGGCTTGACCAATGCAGCAACCAGAGGTAAAATGGGGTGGACAGACATTACTCAAAGTAATACGACCAATGGGTTCGGTAATCCTCAAATGGCGAATGCCAGGGTGGCTACGGGCAAAGACTTCTGGGAATTGAGGAATAGTTATATAGAGCAGGGATACGGTGTATTGTATGGAGATGATGCCACGGAGACGGCTGATGACATCGTAGAAGCTTACGGCTATGACTATGTGCATAATAAGTCAGGACGTGGAATGAGAGGCTGTTTCGCGTATAACCGCGAAACGGGTAAAAATCTGTTTTTCCCCATTGGTGCCTCCGGCTACGGACACAGAAAACAAAGCTATACTGCTACTTGGGGAGATCCTGAAACCGTCAATGGAGTATTAAGATATTCTGCCGGCCGGACAAAATTATATCCCGATCCCGTGGAGCGTCCGTTGTTTTATGACTTATACAAACGACCGGGAGGCATCTATTGGTTAAATGCGGAAATTTCTCAAGACTACTTTACGCCGACGGACGGTGTCAGCCTGGGATGGGATATCAACTATTTCTCATTTGATTTCAATTTTATCAGCAAGGGCAACCTGATCAGAAGCGGTGGCTCTGACGCGTGTTTCGTGCGTTGCGTGGTAGATCCATGATTATGAGAGAAAATCCTTATTTTAATATGGCTTTAAAAGAGTGCGAATGCAACCGGATAAGGGGCTGCAAGCCGGAGACGGAAGCGAAATACCGTCCGGCGTTGGAACTATATGCCGCCACAGACCTCTCCATCGCCGAGATATGCCGGCAGTGCGGGATTTCCATCAGCGGATTTTCCCGTTATATCGGTATCTACCACCGGCATCTGATGCTGGAGCGCAACGGCATCAAGTGCAGCCGGGAAGAAGCCGGCGGTATCAAGATGAACCAGAGGCGTGGGCAGAGGCCCGAAACACATGCCAAGTATAAGGAGGCCATCGCAGCGTGCGACAGCATGGACTATATAGAGTACAACGTGTCGCAGATAGCCCGCGAGTTCGGATTGAGCGGCACGAACCTCGGCCGTCAGCTGCGGACGCATTATCCCGAAGTGCTGGAGTTCCGCGAGAGGGCACGGCAACGGCTGGGACTGGACGACGGCCTGCCCCGGGGCACGCGTCCGTGGTGCAAGGAACAGTATGCCGAAGCGGTGGAGCTTCTGCGTGCCGACCGTTATATCACGGTGCAGGAGGCAGCCGACCGCTGCAATGTCTCCTACACCGGATTGGAACAACATTTGATATTCTACCACAAGGAACTGGTGGAGAATCGCATCAAGGTGCGCAAGAAGGCCGTGAGACAGCAGCGCAAAGGAAAGATAACGGGACGCGGTACCCTTCACGCCCCGAAGCCCGAAACGATAGAAGTGTATGCCGAAACCCTCCACCTCTACCGTACCACCCCGATGTCTGCCCGGAAAATAGCCAAACAGACCGGCGTATCAATAAAAGGCTTTTACGAATACCTGCAAACCTGGCACAAGGATTTGGTCTGTGAGCGGAAAGGCATCCCTTACGAGGAAGGCAAGCCAGTGGAGTGGTCATCCGTGCGAAGATACAATCCTGCCACCGCTGCCAAATATGCGGATGCCATTACCCGGCTGAAAGAAGGCGGGCTTTCTACGGCAAAGGTCGCCGCCGAGTTTGGTTTGCATCCTGAATGTTTCAGGCAATACCTGAAAGAGCATGAGCCGGAACTCTATGCCCGGCAAGGTATGGTCAAAACAGAAAGCGGTCGTTCTATGGCAAACCATAGCATGGGAAAATACAAGGAGGCCTTGCACCTTTATGCTACGACAACCGAAAGCGTGAAATCGCTGGCAAGACGATTCGGGTTCAACGACTGCTCCTTCGGCCAGTTCATCAGAAGACATTTCCCCGAACTGCACGAACAACACCAAAAACTGGTGCAACAGACGAAAAAGACTGATTAAGTTCACACTATGCTGATACGTTCTTTGGGAGCCAAACCGGACTAAAATTGAATCCTGTTGATGAGTTCTATTGCCGTAATGTCACGCATGAGGGTGAACCCGAACCATTTTCTGCCCAAATCCTTGATTGAAGCCCCTATGTGGTACACTTCATTGTCTATGAGCAGAAACCGGTCGTGTGCCTTGTTGAATCGCTTTACCTCGATAAGCGGATATTGGGCGTTGTGGCGGTCAACATCAAGTTGGAACTGGTTGCTGACACGCTGCGTGTAGATAGTGGCTGATACTCCTTCCTTTCTTTTATCAAGCAAAGTCAGCACGGTATCATCCGCATAATTGTCAATCAGCACAACGGACTGTTCAGCCTTCCGAATTAAATCAGACACGAAACGGTAAGCGTCAAACACCTGCCCGTCATAGAAGATGCCCTGCACAGGAGGAACGTCGGCATCCAAACGCTTGAAAACCTCGTCGATGCGTCTGTCGGTCACTTCCTGATGCTGTTTCATTTCCAGTTGGTGATACTCTATAGTCTCAAGCCTTTGGAATAATTGGGCATTGGCCGCAATAAAGCGGCGCATGGACACAAAGGCTCTCATAATGCGAATATTGGCTTCAATGGCTGTTTGGGAATGAAGTACACTACTAAGCATGGCGACACCATTTTCGGTAAATGCGTATGGTAATTTTCTCGCTCCCATAGTGATGGATTTGGATGTCGCAAATTGCGACTTCCATTCTTCAAACTCTTCTTTGGTAAGTTGAAACATGAAATCATCAGGAAAACGTTCGATATTTCGCTTTACCTGCTCGTTCAGACGTTTGGTTTCCACTCCATATATTGCTGCCAAATCCCTATCAAGCATAACCTGTTTCCCTCTGATTATTCTAATCATCGGTTAAATGTTGGTTACTTCGGGCAACTGGTCGCAATTTATGACCGATTCGTTTGCTATGCCGTTTGTATTTTCCCTTTCTTTCGCCATTGTCCTGATTTATTACTCGTTTTCGTTCAGACCTTTGATAATTTCGATACTCAATGTGTTTTCTATTTTGCAAATGGTTTCCAATGACATATTCTTTTGTCCTTTCAGCATCTTGGATATATATTGCTGGGTGCAGTTCATCTTTTCGGCAAGCATTTTCTGTGTCAAACCAAGTTCAGACATCCGCTTTGACATGAGGACGGCAATAGCCCGTGAGTATTGCGTCCAATCCCTTTTATCCTGCCCTGATTTGACTGTCTGCGATTCAGTTTCCAAAATTCCACAAGGCATCTTGTATGTCACTGTATTCATTGAAACGATTGCATTGCTTAATTCAGTTGCAAAGGTAGCACAAATATTTGAAATTGCACAACTTCCGGGTTGTTGTTCCGTGGAAAGAAACGAAATGCCATGCCTAAATCAAAAATTTAGGGAAGTAGAGACTTGTCGCCTTCCCATTCATAATGGTAATGAACTTCCATGCTGTTAATTCCTATCTTCTACCATAAGAACAACATTTCTCTATTTATTTGTTGTGAATTTGTTGCGCATAGATTATATATCTACTTGTTGTGGTTGATTATCAATATATTAATGTTTTTGCAAAATCAATGAAGTTGAAGGTACATCTTTAGATACGGCGAAATGGTTTGATCATAATCCAACTTGGATCGGACGACAG
>ULTX01032863.1_pt1 | contig 12644 bp, 8 predicted proteins | sample 1958041 | NCBI WGS metagenome assembly ULTX01 (sample SAMEA4835747, study PRJEB28245) | human gut metagenome | biome: gut microbiome; material: fecal sample | place: Denmark | collected 2008
TTACTTTTGTAGAATTCTTTAAGAATGCAGGTTACGAAGGTGGTGGAAAAGAATATAAACCTTTCAAAAACTAAAAGAAGATAATGTCAATTAACGGGGTAGGTACTGTTCTCCGGTCTGCTCCCATCGTTTGACGGTGTTGAAGGAGAAAATGAAAAACATTGTATAAAATTAAAAATTTATAATTATGGAAATGAATCTTTTGATTGCCTACATCGGCATCGCAATTATGGTAGGTTTGTCTGGTATTGGTAGTGCTTATGGTGTAACTATTGCAGGTAACGCTTCTATAGGTGCTTTGAAGAAGAACGACAGTGCTTTTGGTAATTTCTTGGTGTTGACAGCTCTTCCTGGTACACAGGGTCTGTATGGTTTTGCCGGTTACTTTATGTTCCAGAGTATCTTTAATGTTTTGACTCCAGAGATTACCGGTATTCAGGCATGTGCCGTATTGGGTTCCGGTATTGGTTTGGGTTTGGTGGCCCTTTTCTCTGCTATCCGTCAGGGTCAAGTTTGTGCCAATGGTATCGCAGCTATCGGTCAGGGTCATAATGTATTCGGTAATACTTTGATTCTTGCCGTATTCCCAGAGTTGTATGCCATCGTTGCTTTGGCTGCAACCTTCTTGATGGGATCTGCTTTGGCATAATTGCCAATATTCATTTATATTGCGCCGGGAAGTCTGGAAAGGGTTCCCGGCGTTGTTTTTTTGGTGAGAAGGATGTTATGAGGTAGTCATTCTGTAGCCATATTTTATCAGTTCTAAGATGTTCTGGCTGGTGGATACTGAAGTTTTAAATTGCGCGGATTAGTGTAAGTGAATTGTGTAAATCTGTAAATAATGTTATTTGTGTGGTAGATTACTTTCTTTTTAGAATCAGTACATACAAAATCTTTATGTAAGAAAATAGTTTGAATTTCTTCTTGTATTTCAATGTTTTTTGTATCTTCGCAGCCGATTAGAAAATACTTGAAACAATGATGAAACTGCTTTTGAAGCCTGATTATATTTTCGAATCAAGCTGGGAAGTCTGTAATAAGGTAGGAGGAATCTATACCGTTCTTTCTACACGTGCCAAGACACTGCAGGACAGTTATCCCGACAAGCTTTATTTTATTGGTCCGGATGTATGGTCAGGTAAGGAAAATCCTCTTTTCGTAGAGGATGATGCTTTGCTGAAAGCATGGCGCGAACACGCTTTACAAGAAAGTGGGCTGAAAGTGAGGATTGGTAGATGGCAGGTGCCTGGTTTTCCGATAGCCATCTTGGTGGATTTTACACCTTTCTATGCAGAAAAGAATGACATCTATACACAGGCATGGATGGATTTCAAAGTTGATTCTTTACATGCCTATGGCGATTATGATGAAGCGTCTATGTTTTCATATGCTGCCGGAAGAGTAGTGGAGAGTTTCTACCGTTATCATTTTACATCTAAAGATAAAGTCGTTTATCAAGCGCATGAATGGATGACGGGGTTGGGAGCTCTGTATATTAAGAAACATGTACCTGAAATTGCTACAGTGTTTACTACTCATGCCACTTCTATCGGCCGTTCCATCGCTGGTAATAATAAACCTTTGTACGACTATTTATTTGCATACAATGGAGACCAGATGGCTCGCGAGCTGAATATGGAATCCAAACATTCCATTGAAAAACAGACAGCCCATAATGTCGATTGTTTTACCACTGTCAGTGAAATTACTAATAATGAGTGTAAGGAATTGTTGGATAAACCAGTTGATGTAGTACTTCCGAACGGTTTTGAAGATGATTTCGTACCAAAAGGATCTGCTTTCGTTGCTAAACGGAAGAAGGCCCGTAAGGCTATGCTGACGTTGGCTAATAAACTGTTGGGTGAGGAATTTTCGGATGATACGTTGCTTATCGGTACGAGTGGACGTTATGAATTCAAGAATAAAGGAATTAATGTCTACTTGGAGGCTTTGAATCGTTTGACGCGTGATAAAAACCTAAATAAGAAGGTTTTGGCGTTTATCAATGTACCAGGGTGGGTAGGCGATGCCCGTGAAGATCTGATAGAACGGTTGAAAAGCAATAAGAAATTCAATACACCGTTGGAAGTACCTTTCATAACTCATTGGTTACATAACATGAGTCATGATCAGGTCTTGGACATGTTGAAATATTTGAATATGTCAAATGGTCCGGAATCAAAAGTGAAAGTAATTTTTGTTCCCTGTTATTTGGATGGACGTGACGGTATTATCAATATTCCTTATTATGATTTGATTATTGGTAATGACTTGAGTGTGTATCCATCCTATTATGAACCATGGGGATATACTCCGTTGGAAAGTATTGCTTTCAAGGTTCCTACCATTACTACTGATTTGGCTGGTTTCGGCTTGTGGGTAAACTCTACATTGGGTCATTCCGGTACATTGAAAGATGGTGTATCTGTTATTCATCGGACAGATTACAATTATTCTGAAGTGGCTGATGCCATTCGGGATTCTATTACAGAATTCTCTCATTTGTCAGATACTGAGATAAAGAAGATTCGTGAGAAAGCGGCTTCTATAGCCGAAAAGGCACTGTGGAAACATTTTATACAGTACTACTATGAAGCGTATGATGTTGCTTTGCGCAATATGCAAAAACGCATTTCCTCTGCTAATGTAAATAATGATTAACCTTTTTTTGAAATATGAAAGTTAGAACTAATTATGTAAATGATCCGGTTTGGAGAGAAGTAACTGTCAAATCACGTATTCCAGAATCATTGCAGATGTTGCAGGAATTGGCGCATAATATCTGGTGGTCATGGAACTACGAAGCTACAGATATGTTCAAATCATTGGATCCTGAAATCTGGAGTCTGGTAGGACAGAATCCGGTTGCATTCCTGGAACGCTTGAATTATGAAAAATTGGAAGCCCTTTCTACCAATAAGGAAGTATTGGATAGAATCAATAAGGTCTATGCCAAATTCAAGGCTTATATGAGCGAAAAGCCAGACAGCAGCCGTCCGTCAGTCGCTTATTTCTGTATGGAATACGGCTTGACTCATGTTCTGAAGATTTATTCAGGTGGTTTGGGTATCTTAGCCGGTGACTACATGAAGGAAGCTTCCGACAGTAACGTCGATATGTGCGGTATCGGTTTCTTGTATCGTTACGGTTATTTCAGCCAAAGTTTGTCAATGGATGGACAGCAGGTTGCCAACTATGAACCTCAGAATTTTGCTAGTCTGCCATTGGAACGTGTAACCGATGAAAACGGTAAGCCGTTGGTTCTGGATGTTCCATATCTGAATTATTATGTACATGCTTATGTATGGCGTGTAAATGTTGGTCGTGTTCCTTTGTATCTGTTGGATACAGATAATGAAATGAACAGCGAATTTGACCGTCCTATTACTCATCAGTTGTATGGTGGTGATTGGGAAAACCGTCTGAAACAGGAGATCCTGTTGGGTATCGGTGGTGTATTGCTGTTGAAGAGACTGGGTATTAAGAAGGATGTTTATCATTGTAACGAAGGACATGCAGCTTTGTGTAACGTACAGCGTCTGTGCGATTATGTAGAAAGCGGTATGTCATTCGATGAAGCATTGGAAGTTGTTCGTGCTTCTTCATTATATACTGTACATACTCCGGTTCCTGCCGGTCACGATTACTTCGATGAAGGTCTGTTCGGTAAGTACATGGGAGGTTATCCGCAGCGTATGGGTATTTCTTGGCAGGATTTGATGGATTTAGGTCGTATCAATCCGGGCGATTCCAACGAACGTTTCTGTATGTCTACTTTCGCTTGTAACACTTGTATGGAAGTGAACGGTGTAAGTTGGTTGCACGGAAAGGTTTCTCAAGAAATGTTCTCTGGTATTTGGAAAGGTTATTTCCCGGAAGAAAACCACGTAGGATATGTAACAAACGGTGTACACTTCCCGACTTGGTGTGCTTCTGAATGGCAGAAACTGTATGCAAAACATTTCGACAAGAACTTCTTGAAAGACCAGTCTAACCCGAACATCTGGGAAGCTATCTATAATGTACCTGATGAAGAAGTCTGGAAGACTCGTGTTGCCTTGAAGAACAAGTTGATTGATTACATCCGTCAGCAGTTCCGTGATACATGGTTGAAGAACCAGGGAGATCCTTCACGTGTTGTTTCTTTGATGGATAAGATTAATCCGAATGCATTGTTGATTGGTTTTGCCCGTCGTTTTGCTACATACAAGCGTGCTCATCTGTTGTTTACAGATTTGGATCGTTTGGCTAAGATTGTCAACAATCCGGATTATCCGGTTCAGTTCCTTTTTGCCGGTAAGGCTCACCCGCACGATGGTGCAGGTCAGGGATTGATCAAGAAGATTGTAGAAATCTCTAAACGTCCTGAATTCTTGGGTAAGATTATCTTCTTGGAAAATTATGATATGAAGTTGGCTCGTCGCTTGGTATCTGGTGTTGATATCTGGATGAATACTCCGACCCGTCCGTTGGAAGCTTCCGGTACATCTGGTGAAAAGGCTTTGATGAACGGTGTTGTCAACTTCTCTGTATTGGATGGTTGGTGGCTGGAAGGTTACCGCGAAGGTGCAGGTTGGGCGTTGACAGAAAAACGTACTTATCAGAACCAGGAATATCAGGATAAATTGGATGCTACTACTATCTACAGCATTCTGGAAACTGAAATCCTGCCGTTGTTCTATGCCCGTAACAAGAAGGGTTACTCTGAAGGTTGGGTGAAGACTATCAAGAACTCTATCGCTCAGGTAGCTCCTCACTATACAATGAAACGTCAGTTGGACGATTATTATAGCAAGTTCTACTGCAAGGAAGCTGCTCACTTCAAAGAATTGGCTGCAAACGACTATGCACGTGCCAAGGCTTTGTCAGACTGGAAAGAAGAAGTAGCTGCCAAGTGGGATGAAATTCAGGTTCTTTCTGTTGACAGATGTGCTGAACTCCAGCAGGGTCATGTAGAAAACGGAAAAGATTATACTATCACTGTAGTAGTAGACGAAAAGGGTTTGAACGATGCTATCGGTATCGAACAGGTAGTAACTTATACCAACAGCGATGGCAAGGAATGCATCTATTCTGTAACTCCGTTGAAGCTGGTTAAGAATGAAGGCTCTATCTATACTTTCGCTGTTACTCATAGCTTCTCTAATGCCGGCAGCCTGAAAGTGTCTTACCGTATGTTCCCGAAACATCCGGACTTGGCACATCGTCAGGACTTCTGCTATGTACGTTGGTTCGTAGGATAATCTTTACAGATTTTATAAAATGAGGGTGTACTTTTCAGTACACCCTTTTTTTATTCTCTTTTTAGCGTGAAATTTCTTAATAAATCTGAATGTCGTGCAGTAAATACAGACTTTTTTTCTTTTGTGAGTAAAAGAGATTAAAATATATTTTTACTATGAAAGGATTGAAGTATTATTTGAGTGCTTTGTTGGTGGGGACTTGTGGGATGTTCCAAAGTTGTGATTCAGATGACGGCTTTTCCATAGGCGATATCGGGCGTGATTGGGTAACGGTTCATGTTGAAGGAACAGGAGCTTATAGTTTTACAGGTGATACGTGGGGAACCATGTGGCCGGCAGCAACAGCTATATGGGGATATAGACCAGTAGAAGGTCAGCGAGCTATTCTTTATTTTAACCCGTTGTATGAAAATTTCCAGTCGTATGATTACGGTATCAAACCGGAGTATATCTACGATATCCTGACAAAGTCTGTGGAAGAACTGACTTCGGAAAATGAAGAAGAGTATGGAAACGATCCGGCTTATATCAAGGATGCTTGGATAGGTGGAGGTTATTTGAATCTGGTATTTGCCCAGCATGTTCCACAAAAGGAACCTCATCGGGTGAGTCTGGTACGTGCTACAGATGAATTGACAGATGAGGGATACATCCAGCTGGAATACCGTTATAATACTTATGGAGATACTTTGGATGTGCGTATGATTGAAGGAGCCGTAAGCTATAATCTGAATACTTTGGATTTAGAGAATGCCAAGGGCATCCAGTTGAAAATCAACGATGCAGTGAAGGGAAACCGTGAAGTAATCTTTACCCGTATGGATGAAGACACACCGGAGGCTGCTAAGGAACTGGATTTTTCAGGAATGAATGCCCGTTGAAAGGTTCGTTGGGATTGGGTATAAGAAACTGTTTTTGATGCTTCCTTTCAGGTCATGTCAGGCCTGGGAGGAGCAAGCGATAAGATTTCTGTCTGTTCGTTTGCAAGAAGTCAAAACAGTTTCTTATTTTTGTAGTGTTCGGATAGATTTAAACAGACTTTTATGAAGATATTGATTGTAGAAGATGACAATGATTTACGCGAAATCACAACGGCTTCGCTGGAAAAAGAACGCTACGTGGTGTCTCAAGCTCCTGATTATCGGACTGCACTTCGGAAGATAGAAGATTATGATTATGACTGTATCCTGTTAGATATCATGTTGCCGGATGGTTCCGGCCTGGATTTGCTGAACGAACTGCATGCACTGGGCAAGCGTACCAATGTTATCATTCTTTCCGCAAAAGATTCATTGGAAGATAAAGTGCAGGGATTGGATTTAGGAGCTGATGATTATTTGCCCAAACCCTATCATCTGGCTGAACTTCATGCACGTATCAAGAGTCTGTTACGTCGTAACCAACGGGAAGGTGAGCGTAAGGTAAAGTGTGGAAATGTCGAAATTGTTCCGGATCTGTTCAAGGTCAAAGTCGCAGATGAGGAAATAGAACTCAATCGGAAGGAATATGATATTCTGCTTTATTTCATGTTGCGTCCCGGAAGACTGGTCAATAAGTCTACACTGGCAGAATCTGTGTGGGGAGATCACATTGATCAGGTGGATAACTTTGATTTTATTTATGCACAGATTAAGAATCTGCGGAAACGTCTGAAAGAGGCCGGAGCAACAGTAGAGTTGAAGGCTGTTTATGGAATCGGTTATAAATTGGTGGTAGAATGAGACTGTTCAAACTTGCTATGTGGAGAATGGCGGCTGCCATGGTTGTGATACTTACAGCATGGGCGGCTTTTTTCTATATGGCTGTCATGGAGGAAGTGAATGATGAAGTAGATGATTCTTTGGAAGATTATGCAGAAACTCTTATGATCCGTTCACTTTCTGGCGAAGAGATGCCGACATCGAGCAACGGTTCGAATAACCAATATTATTTGTATGAAGTTACGGCAGAATATGCTTCCCGTTATCCACACATTACTTATCATGATGAGATGGTCTATATTTCTCAGAAGGAAGAATATGAGCCGGCTCGTGTGCTGATTCAGATTTTTCAAGTGGGAGATGGAAGTTTCCGTGAATTGGTAGTCTATACGCCCACTATTGAGAAACAGGACCTCCAGCAAGCTATGTTAGGATGGATTGTGTTCTTGTATGTTCTGCTCTTTTTGGCTATTCTGTCGGTCAATGCGTGGGTGTTCAGACGGAATATGAAGCCCTTGTATGTATTGTTGGATTGGTTGGACAGTTATCGGCTGGATATCCGTTCCAAACCTTTGGAGAATCCTACTCGTGTCACCGAATTCCAAACGCTGAATGAGGCTGTATTACGTTCCATAGAGCGTAGTGAGGCTTTATACGAGCAGCAGAAGCTGTTTATCGGCAATGCTTCGCATGAGATGCAGACTCCTTTGGCTGTATGTAGAAACCGTCTGGAGATGTTGATGGAAGACGAAACGCTTACAGAAAAACAGCTGGAAGAGTTGGCAAAGACTCATCAGACCTTGGAGAACCTTACACGGATGAACAAGGCACTGCTGATGCTCTGTAAAATTGAGAACCATCAGTTTGTAGATGTCCGTTCTCTTTGCCTGAACGAACTGATGGCTCATTACCTGGAGACATACAGCGAGGTATACGGTTATAAACAGATTCGGGTAAAGATAGAGGAGCAAGGAAGATTCTATACTGATATGAGTGAATCGTTGGCTATGGTTCTGGTGACTAACCTGCTCAAGAATGCCTTTGTACATAGTGACGAAGGGGGTGAAATCCGTATTTCCTTTACTGATTCGGTTTTCAGTATATCGAATGAAGGAGGAGAAGCTTTGGATGCCGGCCGTATCTTCGAGCGTTTTTATCAGGGAGCCAAAAAAGAAGGGTCTACCGGCCTGGGACTTGCGCTGGTGAAATCCATCTGTCGGGTCAGCCAGCTGTATATTTCCTATTCTTTCAGTGAAGGTCGGCATGTCTTTTCTGTTAAAAAATGATTTTTTTCATATTGAAGCATCTGTTTTCAGTTTCTTTTCAGATTCACTGCTGATATTTGTCGTAGAAACTTAAAACAATTATTTATTTACCTTTTAAAATACGATGCTTTATGAAACGATTCTTTTTAATGCTGATGTGTGTGTTCACAATGTCTACAATGGTAATGGCGGATAATGAAAAACCGATTCAGGTGGGTGAACTGCCGACAAAGGCACAGACTTTTATTTCTACGTATTTCAAGTCGCATAAGATAGCGCTGGCTAAGGTAGAGACTGAACTGTTTTCTAAGATGTACGATGTCATCTTTACGAATGGAGAGAAATTGGAATTCGATAAGTCTGGAGAATGGCTTGAAGTGAACTGCAAGCAGACAGCGGTGCCTTCGCAGATTGTACCCGAAGCTATCCGTACTTATGTGAAAAACAATTATCCGGATGCAAAGATTCTGAAGATTGAACGGGATAAGAAAGGATATGAAGTGAAACTTTCCAACCGTTGGGAAATCTCCTTCGACAGCCAGATGCGGGTGATTGATATCGATGATTGATAGATTAATGTTCTGTTTGTCAAATTTTTATACTCTATAAAATTCGTCCGTTTGTTTTATACGAAACAAACGGACGAATTGTTTAAGATGTCCTCATGTTTCACTTAAAACATGAGGACGTTTTTTTGTACTTCTTATTTGTTGTAGAATAGATAGGGTTATTTTGCTTTTGTAATAGAACATGTTATCCGATTTTACTGTACCTTTGTCGCGGTTTTTTTGATTAAGGTAAATAAAAATGGATAACAGTGTGACAGATAAACGTTCCCGCAGCAATGAAATAGATATGCTGAACGGACCGTTATTCAAGAAAATCCTGCTGTTTGCTCTTCCGTTGGCGGCCAGCAGTTTGTTACAGGAACTTTTCAATTCGGTGGATGTGGCGGTAGTGGGGCACTTTGTAGGTAGCGAGGCCCTTGCGGCTGTGGGAAGTAACGCGCCGGTCATCGGATTGCTCATCAATTTGTTTATGGGGGTCTCCATGGGAGCCTGTGCCGTTATTTCCAACCATATCGGACAGCAGGATGACAGGAGTATACACAATGCCATCAGTACCGTACAGTTGGTAGCTGTTCTCAGTGGCTTTTTTCTGCTGCTGTTGGGACAGATAGCTGCCAGACCGATACTGACGTGGATGGGTACACCTCCGGAGGTACTGGATGAGGCTGTGACGTATTTGCGTATCTATTTTCTGGGTATGCCTTTTATCATGGCTTTCAATTTTGGAGCTGCAATTTTGCGGAGTATGGGCGATACACGTCGTCCGCTGTATATCCTGGTGATGGCAGGTGTTGTCAATACCCTGCTTAACCTGCTGTTTGTTATCTGTTTCGGTATGGGAGTGGCCGGAGTAGCGGTATCGACAGGGATAGCCAATGCTGTGAGTGCGACATTAATTGTACGTCTCCTTCGTAAGGAGAAGGAGCCTTTTCGTCTGCATTTCGACAAGATGAAAATCCATGCCGTAGAACTGAGCCGCATGTTGCGTATTGGGGTACCGGCAGGTATTCAGGGCATGATATTCTCTATATCGAATGTGGTGGTGCAGTCCCCCATCAACAGCTATGGAGCCGATGCGATAGCCGGTTCGTCGGCTGCGCTCAACTTCGAATATTACTGTTACTTCATTATCCAGGGTTTCAACGGAGCCGCTATCAGTTTCATTGCTCAAAACTATGGAGCAGGGAAAATGGATAGAGTTCATCGTATCTTCTGGATTTGTATGGGTTCCAGTGTAGCTTTCTGTGCGGCTTTCAACTGGCTTTTTGCCTGGCAGGACGATTTCTTTCTGAATTTCTTTTCCAGTGTACCGATGGTACATCATTATGGAGCTATCCGTATGCACATTGTATTGGCGTTACAGTTTATAGCCAGCAGTTATGAGATTGCCGGTTCCTCGTTGCGTGGAATGGGTAAATCGCTGGCTCCTGCCATACTCACGGTTTTCGGTACTTGTCTGTTGCGTATCGTATGGGTGTATGGGGTATCTCCGGTTTGGCGGGGATATGACATCTTGATGATGGTCTATCCGGTATCGTGGGTACTTACGGGGTTACTGGTACTTACGGCCTATTGGTTGGAGGTGCGTAAGAAAGTGGTGGGAGTAAAGCAGTAGTCCTGAATGAATTTCCGAATTAGTTAAAGAAATTCAAAATCGAATTCAGCCTGTTGATTAAGTCGCCTTTCTTTTATTTCTTTAGATATCTCTTTGTAGGTGCACCGTTCAGTTAACCGATGGTGCACTGCTCAATTGGTATTCACAAAATATAAGGACTATGACTAAAAAATACAAGCCCAATTCTCTGTAGGAACTGAAGGACTTAGTGAGCGATAAGAGCGTTCACCTTGGCGACATTGACACTTCTTTGATAACGGACATGACAGAGCTGTTCCGTGACTCAACGCGTAAAAATTTCGACGGACTTGAAACGTGGGACACCTTGAACGTGACCACGATGAAGGGCATGTTTTACAGGGCGAAATATTTCAACCATCCCATAGGGAACTGGAATGTTTCAAAGGTGGAGGATATGTCGTACATGTTTTGCGAAGCACCGGCCTTCGACCAGCCGCTTGAGAAATGGGACGTCTCGAATGTCCACTACATGGATTCCATGTTCGCCTGGGCGTACAGCTTCAACCAGCCAATTGAGCGCTGGAACGTCTCGAACGTATATAACATGAGAGCGATGCTGTATTTCGCAAAGAGTTTCAATCAGCCACTTAACTCGTGGAACGTTTCAAATGTTTATACCATTACATGTATGTTTGGCGGTGCGAAAAGTTTTAACCAGCCGCTTGACAAATGGGATACGTCGGGAATCCAGGAAATGGCGTACGCCTTTTCCGAATGTTACGAGTTCAACCAGAACATCGACTCGTGGGATACGTCGCAGGTCACGTATATGGATGGAATGTTCGACAGGGCGATATGCTTCAACCAGCCGCTTAACTCGTGGAAGACGGGCAATGTAAAGTTTATGAGGCGTATGTTCTGCGGGGCATCGAGTTTCAACCAGCCGCTCGACCAATGGGACGTGAGCCGCGTTGAAACGGCCGAAATGATGTTTAAAAATGCGACAAGCTTCAGTCAGCCGCTCGGTATGTGGCAGATATCGAGAGACTGTGACGTTAACGAGATGTTTCTGGATGCTCCACACTTTACCGATGTCAAGATTTTGACGCTCAACTTCGCCCATACCAACAAAATGAGATACCGTGAATATTTGAAGAAAGTTCTCGGCAGGCTCGACGCGGCCCAAGTGTACGTCGAGCTCTTGCGTTACAGCGACAAATACTCGGCGAAATATAAGCGCGAGCTTGAAGCTGCCCATTCGGAACTGAAAGCTCCCGTTCGCACTGCCACAGGAACAGGAAAGCACAAGCCCCGCTCAAAAAAAGAGCTTATAGAACTCTTGGATATGGGAATTCAATTGCCGCTTGATAAGATTGATACGTCGTGCATAACCGACATGGAAGGTCTCTTTAAGGACTCTAAGAGCAGAGACTTTACCGGCCTCGAAACGTGGGATACGTCAAACGTCGTAACGATGAAGAGCATGTTTGCCAATGCGGAATACTTTGATCACGACATAAGCGGTTGGAATGTCTCAAACGTGCGGGATATGTCCCACATGTTCGACGGAGCAAGAAGATTCAACCAGCCGCTGGATAGTTGGAACGTCTCTAACGTGGAGAACATGTACGAGATGTTCGCCTGGACGAGAAAATTCAATCAGTCACTGAACAGTTGGAACGTCTCTAACGTGCGGAATATGTCCCGTATGTTCGCTTGGGCATCCAGATTCAACAAGCCGTTGAACGATTGGAACGTCTCGAACGTCGAGAACATGTACGAGATGTTTTATTACGCGGAAAAATTCAATCAGCCTTTAAATAATTGGAATGTTTCTAATGTACGGAATATGACCCGCATGTTCGGCGGAGCAGAAAAATTCAACAAGCCGCTGAACGATTGGGACGTCTCCAACGTGCGGGAGATGATCGAGATGTTCTACAACGCGTCGAGCTTCAACCAGCCTCTTGACTGCTGGGACGTCTTGAACGTACGGGATATGTCTCTCATGTTTCACGGCGCGTCGAGTTTCAACAAGCCTGTCGGCGCATGGAACACTTCCGCCGTTACTGATATGAAACAGATGTTCGAAGACGCGGAAAAATTCAACCAGCCGTTGAACGGTTGGAACGTCTCGAAGGTGAAGGACATGAGCAAGATGTTTTACAACGCGTCGAGCTTCAACAAGCCTTTGAGCAATTGGAATGTCTCTAACGTCGAGAATATGACGCAAATGTTCGAAGGCGCGGAAAAATTCAACCAGCCGTTGAACGATTGGAACGTCTCGAAGG
>ULTX01052348.1_pt1 | contig 12642 bp, 6 predicted proteins | sample 1958041 | NCBI WGS metagenome assembly ULTX01 (sample SAMEA4835747, study PRJEB28245) | human gut metagenome | biome: gut microbiome; material: fecal sample | place: Denmark | collected 2008
AAAGGGCAGAAGCTCCTAGCCCAGGGCAGCGCCCTGGGTATTATGGACGCAAACTTGTCGCCCTGTAAGGGCAAAAGCTTTGTTTATCGCCTGGTATTTTAAAGCTTTTGCCCTTACAGGGCGCCTTGCTGATTGCCAGTATACCCAGGGCGATGCCCTGGGCTAGGAGCTTCTGCCCTTTCAGGGCGTGCTGCTTCCGGAGTTTGTGGACCTTCAGCCCGTTGCTTGAACGGGCATGAGAAAGTTTAGCATTTTACATTTTCTCAACCGGAAAACTATGAGTTGCTAACCGGAAAACTATGAGTTGAGAACCACAAAACTATGAGTTAGTTTTTTTAACTTTTTAGCCCATTTTCTATCTTTTTACGCCTAAACGGCTCAAAACAGAGGCTTTTAAATCTTCTTCTTATAGCAGCGATGACGGCGATGCTGTTCGCTCTCCAGATACTGCCACTGGCTCTGAACACCGGTATTGGTCTCCATCTGCGGCATTGCCTCAGCCCATTTAAAGCCATAACGGCGATACTGCTCAATCAGATCGGCAAAAATAAGCGCATTGGCTCCCTTCTTGCGATATTCCGGAAGAACACCTATCAAGAGCAAATCTACCGTATCCGTCTTGTGCCACTTCAGAACCTTCAGCACCTTCAGCCAACCCGTAGGGAAAAGCTTGCCATCGCCTATCTCGCGCAGCGCATCGGTAAACGAAGGGAAGGAAACACCGAAGGCAACCAGCTTGTTGCCAGCGTTGCCATCTACCACACCCGTTACCAGGTTCAAGTCAGCCTTCTTGATATAAGTATTTACATATTCATCGATCTGCTTCTCCGTAAGCTGCTGGAAATCATAGAGATTCTTGTAAGTCTCGTTCACGATTTCGAACACCTTCCTGCCCATTCCTCCCGAGGTCAGTTCCTGGCGGGTGAACTTATGAACATGCAGATTATATCGGCTCTCTATCATCTGGGCAGTCTTGGCAAACTTAGCCGGCGTCACTTCCGGAATCCTGATGCGGTACTCCAGCCAGTCGTTATCCTTCTCATAGAGCGGATAACTCTCCAGATGCGTCTTATAATAAGGATAATTGTAATTGATATACATCGTAGACTTCCGGTCGAAGCCCTCGATGAGCAAGCCCTCACGGTCCATATCCGTAAAGCCGAGCGGACCTACGCATTCGTTCATTCCCTTGCTCTTGCCCCAGTTTTCTACCGCGCGCAACAAGGCACAGGAAACCGCCACATTATCCACGAAATCAAACCAGCCGAAGCGAACCTGCTTCTTGTTCCACTCTTCGTTGGCACGATGGTTGATAATGCCAGCAATTCTACCTACGATACGAGCCTCGCTGTCAACCGCCAGGAAGTATTGAGCCTCGCAGAATTCGAAGGCAGGATTCTTCTTTGGGTCCAGCGTATTCATCTCATCGAAACGCAAAAAAGGAATGGCAAACTTATGGCCTCTGTAGAGATCATAATGAAACTGAATGAAGGTTTTCAGCCCTTTTTTAGTCGTTATCGGTATGATTCTTATCTCATCATTCATTAGTATATTGTTTTATGTATATATATTCAATTGCGGTGCAAAAATACAATAAATTTATGAATAATGCAACTCTTTTCTTATAAATTTATAAAAGTTTGTTCATAATTGTCCAACTTTGTGGATATTTATGTACCTTTGCAGGATGAAATGCCCCAAAAGAGCATCATAAAGTTATGAAGAAAGAGAAAAGAGACAACTATACGTTCCTCACACATGCCCCTGTGCATCATGTGATTTTCACGATGGCCATACCAACGATTATCAGTATGCTGTCGACGAGCATGTACAACCTCGCCGACACTTATTTCGTGGGCAGCATCAACACGCAGAGTGTGGCAGCGGTAGGCGTTTCCTTTGCAGCAATGGCTGTGATTCAGGCGATTGGTTTCTTCTTCGGTCACGGAGCGGGCAATTATGTTTCGCGCCAGTTGGGCGCCAAGCATACGGAAGAGGCACAGAAGATGGCAACAACGGGCTTTGTGCTGAGTTTTCTTACCGGTCTTCTCATCGCCATTCTGGGTCATCTTTTCCTCACTCCGCTCTGTCTTCTGATGGGTTCTACGCCCACCATTCTTCCTTATACAGAGCGCTATCTGGGCATTATCCTGCTGGGTGCTCCCTTTATGACCACCTCGCTTACGCTGAATAATCTGATGCGATTTCAGGGCAATACGATGTATGCGATGAAAGGCATCATGTCGGGTGTGCTGCTCAATCTGATTCTGGCTCCTCTGCTCATTCTCTACTTCCAGCTGGGCATTACCGGAGCCGCCGTAGCCACCCTCACCAGCCAGTGTTTCGGCTGCGCCATGCTCTTTTGGATGACGCATAAAGGCGAGAACATCCGCATCCGTCTCTGCAATTTCACCCCTACCCGCGCCTTTGCCAAGGAGATTATCTTCGGCGGAACCCCTTCGCTGTCAAGACAGGGACTGGGAAGTATCGCTACGCTGATGCTCAATGTGGCAGCAGGTGCGTTTGGCGATGCAGCCATTGCGGGCATGAGCATCGTTACCCGCATCTCCTTCTTCACCTATGCGATGGTCATTGGTCTGGGTCAGGGATTCCAGCCGCTCTGCGGATTCTGCTACGGCGCCAAACTCTACGGGCGCGTAAAGGAAGCCTTCTTTTTCTGCATCAGATGCGGCACGGTTTTCCTCAGCGTCTGTGCCCTTCTCGGCTTCATCTTCTCAACTTCCATCATCAGCATCTTCCGCGATGATGCAGCGGTTGTAGCCGTAGGTTCGGTGGCTTTGCGATGGCAGGTGCTCAGTTTTCCGCTCGTAGCCAGCATCGTGCTCACCAACATGCTGATGCAGACCATCCGTAAACCGGTGAGAGCCAACATCGTAGCGGCGGCACGAAGCGGCCTTTTCTTCATTCCGCTCATCTTCATCCTCCCCTATTTCTTCGGACTGCTGGGCGTGGAGATGTGTCAGATGTGGGCAGATTGCTGCTCGTTTGCCGTTGCGGTTCTGATAGCCTGGAGCGCTTTCAGGGATATGAGAAGAGAGCAGATGGAACTTGGGAAAAGCCACTAGAAGATAAGAAGATACTAGAAGATAAGAGAAAATACTTGAGATAAGAGAAATGGAGAAGATTTATTACATAGGATTGGACGTTGGTTCTACGACAGCCAAAATAGCCGTTATCGACAGCGATAACCGGGTAATTTACTCAAAATACGAACGCCACAACGCTCGTGTCAACGAACTTGTGTCGCAATATTTCGATGAGATTTTAGCTCTTACCGGCGATGCAGAGGCAAGAATCTGCGTAACGGGAAGCGTAGGAATGGCTACTGCCGAACAGCTCCAGGCGGAGTTTGTACAAGAGGTGGTGGCTGCATCGGTCTATGCCCGTACTGCCCATCCTGAGGCGAAGGCGCTCATCGATATTGGTGGCGAGGACGCGAAGGTTATCTTCTTCAAGGAAAACGGAAATATGGAACTGCGCATGAACGGCAACTGTGCCGGAGGAACGGGTGCTTTCATCGACCAGATGAGTGTGCTGATGGGCGTAGAAAACCAGAAGATGAGCGAGTTGGCGATGAAGGCAGAACACGTTTATCCGATGGCTGCCCGCTGCGGCGTATTCGCCAAGACCGACATCCAGAACCTGATGGCGCGCAATCTGCCCGAAGCAGATATTGCAGCCAGCATCTTCCATTCCATCGCCGTACAGACGGTGGTTACGCTTTCTCACGGCATCAGTTTCGAGGCTCCTATCCTGCTCTGCGGCGGTCCGCTGACCTTTCTTCCGGCTCTCCGCAAGGCTTTCTGCGATTATCTCCATCTCTCTCCAAACGACTTCATCGTATCCGGAAACAGCAATCTCATTCCGGCTCTGGGCTGTGCTTACCGGGCAAAATCGGCAGATTCTGCAGCCTCAGTATCTGTTCTCAGAAGTCGGATGAAAAAAGAAATACAAACGGAATGGACCAGCAGTCTGCTGCCTCTGTTCAAGAATGAGAAAGAGCACCAGGAATGGCTCAAATCAAAGGCGAAATTCGCTACCGAAACCCAACCGCTGAATAAAGGGAAACAGCAGGTTGTGATTGGTATTGACTCGGGCTCTACTACGACGAAGATTGTTGCGGTAAGGGTGAATGCGGAGACGCCTACGGGAGATATTGTCTTTACCAATTACCGCCTGAATCTGGGAAATCCGATCAAGGCAGTAGCGGATGGACTGAACGCCCTGAAGCAGGAAGCTGCATTGCGAGGCGCTGAACTGGAAATCGTAGGCTCCTGCTCTACAGGTTATGGCGAAGAACTCATCAAGGCGGCTTTCGGCCTCGACAGCGGCATTATAGAAACAATGGCGCATGAAAGAGCTGCTGCCTCTCTCATGCCCGACGTGAGTTTTATCCTGGACATCGGCGGACAGGACATGAAGGCTATCTTCGTGGAGAAAGGGGCTGTGGTGCGCATGGAACTCAACGAGGCGTGCAGTTCGGGCTGCGGAACATTCATCCAGACCTTTGCCAACAATATGGGTTATTCTGTAGGCGATTTTGCCCAACTCGCCTGCCAGTCGAAGGCTCCCTGCGACCTGGGAACCCGCTGCACCGTCTTCATGAACTCGAAGGTAAAACAGGTGCTCAGAGAGGGCGCATCTGTAGCTGATATTTCTGCCGGAATCTCTTATTCGGTCATCAAGAACTGTCTTTATAAGGTATTGAAACTCCATGGTAATGAGAACCTTGGAGGCAAAATCGTTGTGCAGGGTGGTACGATGAGAAACGATGCGGTGGTAAGAGCATTTGAGTTGCTCACCCATACCGAAGTGGCACGAAGCAACATGCCGGAACTGATGGGCGCCTACGGCTGTGCCCTTCATGCGGCGGCAGATTACAAGCATCGCACATCTGCAGAAGACGAGCACCCTGCCTCATCAAGATCCATCGATGATCTCCAGAATCTGGCTCATTATGAAACCAAACAGCTGCAATGCAAAGGCTGCGAAAACCATTGTTATGTTTCCCGCTACACCTTTGCCGGCGGTAACCGATTCTACTCCGGAAACAAGTGTGAGCGTGTGTTCAACAATAAGGGAGCAAACGGGACAAAAGGCAAAAACATTTACGAATACAAATATAGTTTACTGTTTGATAGAGAGGCAGTTAACCCACTTGACGCTGTAAAATACAACGTCAAAGTAGGCATTCCTCGCATCCTCAACATGTACGAGGAATATCCGTTCTGGAATGCGTTGCTCCGGGCAGCCGGATTGGACGTGATTCTCTCTTCCGATTCCACTTTCAGCCAGTATGAAGGAGCCTTGAATACGGTGATGAGCGACAATATCTGCTTCCCGGCTAAACTGGCTCACAGTCATCTGAAGGAACTCAACGAGAACCCGAAGGTTGACCGCATCCTCATGCCATACGTGGTTTATGAACATAATGACGACCCGAAGAATACGCTGAACAGCTTCAACTGTCCGGTCGTTTCGGGCTACAGCGATGTCATCAAATCGGTCATCAATCTGAAGAAACCAATCGATACGCCCGTCATCAACTTTGCCCAGCCTAAGGCGCTGGAAAAACAGATTACCGATTATCTCAAACAACTGGGAGTAAGCAAGAAGGCTGCCCGTAAAGCGCTGAGAGAGGCTCTCTATGCTCAGGCAGTATATGCAGCTGAAATCAAGAAACAGGGCTGGGAGATTCTGAAGCCAAACAAGGGACTTACGATTCTGCTGGCTGGCCGCCCTTATCATACAGACCCGCTGATTCAGCACAAGCTGAGCGAGATGATTGCTAATCTGGGAGTCAACGTCATCAGCGAAGACATCGCCCGAGGTAATCTCTTTGCAGATTTCAAAGACTTCAATCTGGAGGGCCTGGCGGCAGAAAGAAATGAGGCAGCATTAGCCAGCCAGGACAACAACGAAGCATACAACTGTCAGCCAGAGACTTATCTCGTGAAGCAATGGGCGTATATGAACCGCATTCTGAAGGCAGCGCAATGGGCAGCCGAACAGGGCGATGAGGTTCATTTCGTCCAGATGACCAGCTTCGGCTGCGGTCCTGACAGTTTTATCCAGGACGAGATTCGCGACATCATGAAGCGCCACAACAAGCCTTTCACGCTGCTGAAGATAGATGATGTGAGCAATATCGGCTCCCTGAAGCTCCGTGTCCGCTCGCTGATAGAAAGCCTGAAGGGAGTAAAGGAAGTGAAGAGTGAAGAACGAAGAATGAAAAATTCAACAGCTGAAGAAATTCAACATTCAACACTCAACACTCAACATTTACAACAGACCAAGGTATTCACCAAGAAGGACATTCATCGCAAGATTCTCGCTCCTTTCATGACCGAATACCTCACCCCTATCATTCCGCCTATCCTGAAACTGATAGGCTATGATGTAGAGGTACTTCCGATGAGCGATGAGGTAAGCGCCGAACTCGGCTTGAAGTTTGCCAACAACGAAGTCTGTTATCCGGCAACACTCATCGTCGGCGACATCATCAAAGCCTTGAAATCAGGCAGATACGACCTGAACAATACGGCAGTAGTAATGAGTCAGACGGGCGGCCAGTGTCGCGCAACCAACTACGCCGGTCTCATCAAACGTGCGATGATTTCCAATGGATTCCAGGATATTCCGCTGCTCACGCTCGGTGTAACAGCCTCAACAGGCGAAGCATCAGGCTCAACAGACGACAAGCAAGACTACAACGAGCAGGACGGCTTTAATGTGCCTTGGCTGAAATACAGTCAGATTATCGTTACCGCCATTTTCTATGGCGATGCAATCAACGAGATGTACAACGCCTGCATCGTAAGAGAGCGTAAACCGGGCATTGCCAGAGAGTTGCGCGATAAATACATGCAGCTGATAGACGGACCTATCGCCCAGAATTCAGCCAAAGGACTCATCCGACTCCTGGAACAGGCAGCCGAAGAATTCAACCAGATGACCCTCGAAAGAGAACTGCCGAAGGTAGGAATCGTAGGTGAAATTTTCCTGAAGTTCAATCCTTTCGCCCACCAGTTCCTGGAGCAGAACATCATCTCGCGCGGCATTGAGGTGGTTCCGCCTCTGCTTGCCCCTTTCTTCCTGCAGGAATTTGTGAACGTGGAGATACAGAAACACATGCGGCTGAGTTGCACCAAAGTGCCCGATTTCATCATCAAGGGCGCTTATCAGGCGCTGATAGGCAGAAGATTGCGCCAGGTAAACAAGGCTGCCGGCAAGTTCCGCTACTTCCGTCCGTTCACCAATATCTATGATGATGCAAAGGACGTACAGGGACTGGTTTCGCTCGCAGCCCAGTTTGGCGAAGGCTGGCTTCTGCCTGCCGACATCGTAGGTTACATCCGTGATGGCGTGAACAACATCATCTCGCTCCAGCCTTTCGGCTGCATCGCTAACCACGTGATTTCCAAGGGCATCGAGAAACGTCTCCACGACCGTTTCCCTACACTCAACCTCGTATCGCTCGACTTCGATTCCGGGGTTTCAGAGGTAAACGTCACCAACCGACTGCTCCTCTTCCTGGACAGCATCGCAAAATAAGACAAGCCAGACCCATGTACGGTAAAACACCGTACATGGGTCTTTCCGTCTTTCCTCCCTCAAAAAATCACTCTAAAAAATACAAAAAACCGTAGCTATTTCTTTGTCATTCAAGAAAATAATCGTATCTTTGCACTCAAATTTTATTGAGACATTAAGAAAATGAGTAAAGATACATTAACTCATCAGCTGACAGAGACCATCGAGGAGCTTTCGAGCGCCGAATCTATGAAGGGTCTCTTCCATCAGCATCGAGACGGGAATCCACTTCCTTCGGGCAAGGCGCTCGAAGAAATCATCAGTTTGTCCCGTTCTATCCTCTTTCCGGGATATTTCGGCAATTCTTCGGTAAATATCTCAACCATCAAATATCATATTGGAGTAAGAGTAGAGAAACTCTATGAGATGCTGTCAGAGCAGATTCTCGCCGGTCTCTGCTTCGCCAACGACTGCGAAACGGAAACCCAGGCTGAACTGCAGCACCAGCGTGCCAAGGCAGGCGTGATTGCAGCCAAGGTAATCATGGAATTTCCAAGACTGCGCAAGATTCTGGCTACCGATGTAGAGGCTGCCTACGAGGGCGACCCGGCTGCCATGAGCCACGGAGAAATCATCTCCTGCTACCCGGTCATCAAGGCGATTACCAACTACCGTATCGCCCACGTACTGCACGAACTGGGAGTGCCGCTCATTCCGAGAATGATGACCGAGCTGGCGCATTCGGAAACCGGTATTGATATTAACCCGGAGGCTACCATCGGCAAGCACTTCACCATCGACCACGGTACGGGTGTGGTGATTGGAGCTACCTGCATCATCGGTGACAATGTGAAACTCTACCAGGGTGTAACCCTCGGAGCCAAGAGTTTCCCTCTCGACAAGGACGGCAACCCTATCAAGGGAATCCCTCGCCACCCTATCCTCGAAAATGATGTCATCGTCTACGCCAATGCCACCATCCTCGGTCGCATCACCATCGGAGAAGGCTGCGTAGTGGGAGCCAACGTATGGGTTACCAAGGATATGAAACCGAAAACAAAGAAATATAAAAAAGAAAAACAAAGTTTATTAGATATAGAATTCAATAATGGAACAGGAATTTGAACTCATTGCCAAGACCTTCATGGGCCTCGAGCCTGTCTTGGCTGAAGAGCTCACCCAGTTGGGTGCCAATAATGTACAGATCGGTCGCCGCATGGTGTCTTTCACAGGCGACAAGGAAATGATGTATCGTGCTAACTTCCAGTTGCACACAGCCATCCGTATCTTAAAGCCTATCAAGCACTTCAAGGCTAGAAGCGCTGAAGAGGTGTATGATCAGATCCAGAAGATCAAGTGGGATGACATCTTAGACGTGAAGAAGACTTTCTCTGTTGACTCAGTAGTCTACTCAGAGGAGTTCCGCAACTCACGCTTCGTAACCTACAAGGTAAAGGATGCGATTGTTGACTGGTTCCGCGAGAAGCAGGGTACACGTCCAAATATCAGCGTATCTAACCCAGATATCCGCCTCAACATCCACATTGCAGAAGACAATGCCACCTTGAGTCTCGATTCGAGTGGTGAGAGTCTGCACCGCCGTGGCTACCGCCAGGAGCAGGTAGAGGCTCCTCTGAACGAGGTTCTCGCTGCAGGTATGATTCTGATGACCGGCTGGAAGGGCGAATGCGATTTCATCGACCCGATGTGTGGTTCAGGTACCATCGCCATCGAAGCTGCCCTCATCGCCCGCAACATCTCTCCAGGTGTATTCCGCAAGGAGTTTGCCTTTGAGAAGTGGAACGATTTCGACCAGGATCTCTTCGATATGATTTATAACGACGACTCCCAGGAGCGCGAGTTTGAGCACCATATCTATGGTTACGATGTTGACATGAAGGCTGTAAACACAGCTAACCTCAACGTTCGTGCTGCCGGTCTTAGCAAGGACATCACCATCTCACAGGCTGATTTCAAGGACTTCACCCAGCCAGCAGAAAAGAGCATCATCGTGATGAACCCTCCATACGGTGAGCGCATCTCTACCCCTAACCTCCTGAACACCTACAAGATGATCGGTGAGCGCTTCAAGAAGGCTTTTGCCGGCAACGAGGCTTGGGTATTGAGCTACCGCGAGGAGTGCTTCGAGCAGATTGGTCTGAAACCATCTATCAAGATTCCTGTATTCAACGGAAGCTTGGAGTGCGAATTCCGCAAGTATGTGATGTTCGACGGCAAGATGAAGGACTTCCGTTCTGAAGGCGGTATTGTGAAGACTGAGCGCGAGAAGAGCGAGATGGCTCAGAAGCACCGTTTCAAGAAGGAGCGTGAATTCAAGAAGCGTATTAGCGAGGAGACTGAAAACGAGGAGGACGATATCCGTTCTTTCAAGTTCCATACTCACCGTCTGGAAGACTTCGAGAAGAAGCGTGCTGAGTTCCATAAGGGCGGCCGTTCACGTATCGGCGGCGGTCGACGCAATGATGACGACGATGACAAGCGTGGAAGCCGCAGCTTCAAGGGCGACCGCAAGGGTGGCCGTGACTTCGGTGGAAAGCGTTTCGAGAAAGGCGACAAGCGTGGTGGCTTCAAGGGCGACAAACGTGGTGGCCGTGATTTCGGAGGCAAGCGCGGAGGCAAGAAGAACTTCAGCGTTGACTTCGACGACGAGGATTAAAGACATATCGACCCATGCGTCGTGTTTCACGACGCATGGGTGTTAAACCCGATAAAGTAAAGAATATAATGAATCTGAAGAATTCAATTTATAAATTATCTTTTGCTGCTATGATCATGATGGCTATGAATGCAACCGACTTACAGGCTCAGGGCGTGGTTCCTGCTCAGAAAGGCGAGAAAACCTTTACATTGGAAGACCTGAACTTCGGCGGCAACAACTATCGTAACATGGTAGCTAAGAACCGCTGGTGCACCTGGTGGGGCAATGAACTCGTTCGCCAGGATGTGGATGCCTGCTATCTCGTCAACAAGACGACAGGCAAGGAGACCAAACTCTTCGGTACCAATGACATCAACCAGTGGATTGCTCCTACCAAGGACATCAAGGTAAGAGCCCTCTACAATGCTCTCTTCCCTTTTGCAGGCAAGAGCATCGTGATGGTAAACAACGGCAGCAAGACTTATACCATAGACTTCAAGAAGCATAAGCTGCTGAGCGAGATGGATTTTGCTGACGGCGAGAACCTCCTGGAGGCCAACGCCCAGCAGAACGCCTTCGCCTACCTGAAGGGCAGCAACCTCTATGTGCGTACCTTCGATGTAACCAGCAACGCCCTGACAAAAGAGAAGAAATCTCACGATTTCCAGCTATCAAAGGATGGAAGCCGCGAAATTGTTTATGGACAGAGTGTTCACCGCGATGAGTTCGGTATCAGCAAGGGAACCTTCTGGAGTCCGAACGGCGAACTGCTCGCCTTCTATCGCATGGACCAGAGTATGGTAACCGACTATCCGCAGGTCGACATCCCGGAAATCGGTTTCAATCATCCTGAAACACAGAGTTGCATTGCTACTCCTGCACCAGACAAGTATCCGATGACAGGCGAGACATCACACAAGGTAACCGTAGGCGTGTTCGACTGCATGACCGGCAAGACCATCTATCTGAAGGCGGGCGACCCTACAGACCGCTACTTCACCAACATCGCATGGAGTCCGGACAGCAAGACCATCTATATGTTCGAACTGAACCGCGACCAGAACGACTGCAGTCTGACAGCCTACAATGCAGAAACCGGCGAGAAGACAGGCGAACTCTATCGCGAAACCGACGAGAAATACGTGGAGCCTTGCCACCCTATCCAGTTCCTGCCTTGGGACAGCAGCAGTTTCATCATGCAGAGCCGCAAGGATGGCTACAACCACCTCTATCTCTGCACCCTGGGCAAGCACGGAAGCCGCATGGCAAGCAATACAGAATCACTCGAAATCAAGCAGTTGACTTCCGGCAAATGGGAAGTGATGGAAGTGCTCGGTTTCTACAGCAAGCGCAAGAGTATCATCATCGCATCCAACGAGAAGTCGCCTATCCAGAGAAACATCTTTGCCGTAGATACAAAAACCGGCAAGCGTACGCTGGTAGATGATTGCGGCAAGGGATGGCACAGCGCCACTTTGAGCGAGAACGGACAGTATGTCTTCGACAACTACTCTACTCCTACCATGCCTCGCAAGATTGCCCTCGTGAATACCGAGAACGGCAAGCGCACCGCTTACTTCACAGCCGAGAACCCTTGGAAGGGCTACAATGTGCCTGAGTACAGCTGCGGTACCATCAAGGCTGCCGATGGCGAAACAGACCTCTACTGGAGAATGGTGAAACCGGTAAACTTCGATCCGAACAAGAAGTATCCTACCATTATATATGTATATGGTGGACCTCATGCCCACAACGTAGATGCCCGCTGGAACTACTCTAGCCGTGGTTGGGAAACCTACATGGCAGAAAAGGGCTATCTGCTCTTCATCCTCGACAACCGTGGAAGCGAGAACCGTGGCAAGGCTTTCGAGCAGGCTACCTTCCGCCAGCTCGGACAGATTGAGATGCAAGACCAGATGAAGGGTGTGGAATATCTGAAGACGCTTCCTTACGTAGATGCTGACAAGATTGGCGTTCACGGCTGGAGCTTCGGCGGATTCATGACCATCTCGCTGATGACCAACCACCCTGATGTGTTCAAGGTAGGCGTAGCAGGCGGTCCGGTAATCGACTGGCACTGGTACGAGGTGATGTATGGCGAGCGCTATATGGACACCCCACAGACCAACCCAGAGGGTTACAGGAAGACCTCTCTGCTCTATCAGGCAAAAAACCTGAAGGGCAAGCTGCAGATTATCCAGGGCTTGAACGATGTGACCGTAGTGCCACAGCACTGCCTCACCTTCCTCAAGGCTTGCATCGCAGCAGGCACCCAGCCAGACTTCTTCGTCTATCCTGGCGAGCCTCACAACATGAGAGGTCATCAGAGCACTCATCTGCATGAGCGCATCAGCAATTATTTCTTCGATTATTTGAAATAACAAATTCAAGTTTCGCAAGTGGTTCAAGAACGGGCTGAAGGCCCAAAA
>ULTX01040521.1_pt1 | contig 12595 bp, 9 predicted proteins | sample 1958041 | NCBI WGS metagenome assembly ULTX01 (sample SAMEA4835747, study PRJEB28245) | human gut metagenome | biome: gut microbiome; material: fecal sample | place: Denmark | collected 2008
ATTTTTTATATGAGCAATATGTACTTCTGTTAATGCTTACCATGATCCAGTATATCAAAGATAAGAAAACATTGTCTCTGCAGCCACTCAACCAATGGAAGATGATTCCGGAGGCATGGACTCAAAAGGCTGCCGAAAGAGACGCTAAGCTATTGTTTGAATAAGCAATAACGAACCTTCTCTAAAACAAAAAGATCACAAAGTGCCTGAGAATAAATCTCTACACTTTGTGATCTTTTCCTTTATAACCGTTTGCTACTTAATCCAGTTTCAATACAGCCAGGAACGCTTTCTGTGGAACTTCTACGGTTCCGATCTGTTTCATTCGCTTCTTTCCTTCTTTCTGCTTTTCCAACAGCTTACGCTTACGGGAAACATCACCACCATAACACTTGGCCGTCACATCTTTTCGTACTGCCTTGATGGTTTCACGTGCAATGATCTTTGCCCCAATAGCTGCCTGAATAGCAATTTCAAACTGTTGCCGCGGGATTAGTTCCTTCAGCTTCTCACACATCCGGCGACCAAAGGTCACACTGTTGTCGATATGAGTCAGTGTTGAAAGCGCATCCACCGGTTCTCCGTTCAACAGAATATCCAACTTCACCAACTTACTAGGACGATAATCATGCAAATGATAATCGAAGGAAGCATATCCTTTCGAAATACTCTTCAACTTGTCGTAGAAGTCGATAACGATTTCTCCTAAAGGCAAATCATAGATAATCTCAACACGATCACCTGAAATATAATTCTGCTTCACCAGAATACCTCGTTTGCCCAAACACAAAGTCATAATCGGTCCGATATAAGTTGTGTTCGTTATGACAGACGCCCGAATATAAGGTTCTTCAATATGATCAATCAATGTCGGATCGGGCAAACCGCTCGGATTATGTACTTCCTTACAGTTTCCTTTCTTATCATATACCAGATATGATACGTTCGGAACTGTCGTGATCACATTCATATTGAACTCACGATCCAAACGTTCCTGTACAATCTCCATGTGCAACAATCCCAAGAAACCGCAACGGAAACCAAATCCCAAGGCCGCAGAACTTTCCGGCTGGAAAGTCAAAGAAGCATCATTTAACTGTAACTTTTCCAATGAAGCGCGCAGATTTTCGAAGTCTTCCGTCTCAATCGGATAAACTCCGGCAAAGACCATCGGCTTTACTTCCTCAAAACCAGCGATGGCTTCCGATGCCGGACGGGCCACATGGGTAATCGTATCTCCCACCCGAACTTCCTTAGACGTTTTGATACCGGAAATAATATAACCTACATCGCCTGTACGAACTTCATCCCGAGGAGACATCTCCAACTTCAAAACACCTACCTCATCGGCATCATATTCCTTACCAGTAGCAATGAACTTCACGTGATCACCTTTGCGAATCACCCCATTTTCTACCTTGAAATAAGCAATGATTCCCCGGAAAGAATTGAATACAGAGTCGAAAATCAAGCATTGCAACGGAGCTTCCGGATCACCTTTAGGAGCAGGAACACGTTCTACAATTGCATTCAATACATCTTCCACGCCTTCTCCAGTCTTTCCACTGGCACGCAGAATATCACTCCGGTCACAACCCAGCAAGTCGATGATTTCATCTTCAACTTCTTCCGGCATGGCACTCGGCAAATCGATCTTATTCAAAACCGGAATAATCTCCAGATCATTCTCAATTGCCATGTAAAGATTGGATATTGTCTGCGCCTGAACTCCTTGCGATGCATCCACAATCAGTAATGCTCCTTCGCAAGCCGCAATCGAACGTGATACTTCATACGAAAAGTCAACGTGCCCCGGCGTATCAATCAGATTCAATATATAACTTTCACCTTTGTAGGTATAATTCATCTGGATAGCATGGCTCTTGATCGTAATACCTCGTTCACGTTCCAAGTCCATATCATCCAATACCTGATCTTGCATATCTCTGCCTTCTACCGTATTCGTATATTCCAACAAACGGTCTGCCAGGGTACTTTTCCCATGGTCAATATGAGCAATAATACAAAAATTGCGGATATTCTTCATTTAGTCCTTTGTATCTTAAATCATTTCTGTTTGCAAATATACAAAAAATTCAATTATCGAAGAGCCTTCTATCCTTTGGAGCATTTGTCTGTAATCATTCAAAAGGAAGGTTTCGTAAGCTCATAGGGCTTTGTAACAGACTTCATTGGAGCATTTTTCCTGCTTCAAAGAGTCTTTTTTAGCTTAAAAGCGTTTCCAAATAATAAATCAAGTTAAATACAGCGATTTTATGCCACAAAATTATGCTGAATAACATAAAACCTCTATATTTGCACTGTGTTTTTCATGGTATTAGATTTAAGGTTAGCAATGAAGATTGGTTGTCGTGATGACAACCTTTTCTTTTTTATAGACTTTTCTTTTCTATCTTGATATAGAATTCCCAGTTCATGGCTTATTATTTCGATTGTTCTTTGTCATCAATCAGATAAAGAGGCAGAGCTTTGACTGGTTTCACGGAAATATGATTCCCCTTCTTTCGGCAAATCAGGCATTCCCGTTTCAATTTACGGCGCGAAAAGCTGAAGACATAATTGGGATTAAAATGAACGCCATTAAAGCGAACTTCAAAATGCAAATGAGCCGTTGTTGCCCGACCCGTATGTCCGGTTAAAGCAATAGGCATTCCGGCTTTTACTTCATCGCCCGGCTTGACCAGATTCTTGGAGTTATGGCTATATACGGTCTCCAAGCCATTATAATGACGAATAACAATCACATTTCCATAGGCCGCATACGGTTTAGAAAGCCGCACAACACCATCGAATGCAGCCACAATCGTATCATTCGGACACGTCTTGATATCATATCCGGAATGATGACGACGCCTGCCGCCATAAGGAGATATTACTTTTGCTCCCGGCAAAGGGAATGCATAATCGCCTTCCTGTATCAACGACAAGTCGATAATCTCCGTATCCGAATCCTGAAAACGGGCTACATCTCCCACTCCAATATGATTGATCTCCCGACTGGTAAAATCGGTCGTGATCATCTTACGGGGAGAAGCCAGTAATTCCAACTTTCCTGTTTCCGGATATTTAGGAAACTCAACCATAGGGATCGTTATCTCTGTCGCAGGGAAAGAAGGTTTTGCCGGTGGTAAAACAGGAGGAAGATTCTTTTTCTTACCATATACATCCTGGGCCGAATGACTTAGCAAGAGCACAGCCAAGAACATTCCGCTATAAACATACTTTTTGATCCGAAATTTCATTCTTAAAAAAATTTCGAACAAAGGTAGTAGAAAAAGAAACTAACTGCAATACAAAAAATGTTATACGTCTTTCTGCTACAAATCATTCGGTTCAACGTATGCCTGCCGGTTCAACAAACGGTAAACATAGCATTGACTCATAATGACCAAAGGATAAGCTACCAGCAATCCGACAAGGAATAAAACAACTCCGATAATGAGGATAAGCAATTGGGCCAGCATAAGCAGGAACAAAGACAATTCATGTCCTTCCGTCAGATTCCAGCTTTTCTTCAAAGATTCAATGATTCCGGCATTTTCATCTACAATGAACTGTGCGAAGAATTGAAAACGAAGGTACAAATATATTCCCGGAATAATAAAGCAAATAAGACCCACTATAAGCAGCAAACTGAAAAGCAAATCAGCTATCAAGTAATTAACAATCTTGGAAGGGTGCGACATATAAGCCGAAAACTGAGGCTCATCACCATCCATTGTCTGAAACATATTCTTGATATATCCCAAGGCAAAAATACTGGAGATAAGGGCACTGATCAGCGTTGTAAGCAATCCGCCTCCCATTGAAGCCGACAAAGGCATCATCAACAAACTAACTGTAAAGGCAATCAAACACAAGCCGATAAACAAACCAGCCAAAATCCAAATTTGAGACTTTACGTTTTTCCAACTAGTACTCAGTACTTCCGAAATAACAATCGTGGTATTCATGATGATTTTAATTTAAGTTACTAGATCAAAAGTAAGCAATAATTATGGAAAAGCAAGTGTTTGCCATAAAAATATTACACAAAAAGTGATTTTATTCTCCATTTTGATTTTAAAGCATCCCTTTTTCACTACCGAAAAAGAGAACATTTCCGCAGACAAATCAACCATCTTCCACCTTCATTTCAAGATAAAGACATACAAACTACTCAGGTTGTGATACGAACTTCACTTCCATTCATATTTTTGACAAATGTGGTAAAGCTTTTCCATATATGTCAAAAAGCTTTATCACATATATAGTAAAGCTTTACGACATCTGTCAAAAAATTAGTTTCTAACCAGATTCAAACCTCAATCCAAGCAGAACAGAGTATCCGTAAGACATCTCCCTTCTTTTTCTTTCCTAAAAAAGCCATATGGCACAATTTCTATACGGAACAATCAATATTCATTTTGTACCAAAACGATATCTTTCGTTTGAGAAAATGATATAATATGCACACAAATATGGTTAAAATAAAACTATGTAATTCCCCCATTTTATAGAAATAAATTACCTTTGTGACTAAAATAAGAGTAAAAAAGGAAATGACAAAGCAGCATTCCTAAAGGGAGCGAAAAATAAGCGCAATAGTTAATTCAAGAATAATTTTCAAATTTAACAATTATATGAAGAAACATTTTTTGAAGTTTATGGTAACTCAGGGTAAGTACATGGCAATATGTGCTACTGGGTTTATTTTGTTTTCTTGTGGAAACAGCCAAAGTGGAATGAAGATGGGAGACGACGAATATGCTGTTGCTACAGTAACAACGACTTCTAGTAACCAGACGAAATCTTACCCAGCAACAATCAAAGGAACACAGGATATCGAAATCCGTCCGCAGGTTTCCGGTTTTATTGTCAAACTTTGTGTAGATGAAGGTGCAACTGTCCGGAAAGGACAAGCTTTGTTTCAAATAGATCCAACTCAATACCAGGCAGCCTATAATCAGGCAAAAGCTGCTGTTGAAACAGCCGAAGCGAACTTACGAACATTGACGCTGACAGAAAAGAACAAACACATGCTGTTTGAAAAGCAAATCATCAGTTCGTTTGAATACGAAACAGCTGTCAACAATCTGTTATCAGCCAAAGCTGCATTGGCCCAAGCAAAAGCATCGGAAGTAAGTGCCAAACAAAACTTGGATTTCTGTACTGTTACCAGTCCTTCGAATGGTGTAATCGGCACATTCCCCTACCGTATCGGTAGTTTGGTAAGTCCGTCTATTGCTGAACCGCTGACAACGGTTTCTGAAATCAACGACATGTATGTTTATTTCTCCATGACAGAAAAAGACCTGTTGCAACTGACAAAAACAGGAACTTCTTTAAAAGAAGAACTGGAGAAAATGCCGGCAGTCAAATTACAGCTGGCTGACGGAAGCTTCTACAATGATGAAGGAAAGATTGATGCTGTCAGTGGTGTAATCGATCAGACAACCGGTTCTGTAAGTATGCGTGCAATCTTCCCGAACAAGAATAACATCTTGCGTAGTGGAGGTACAGGAAATGTTATTTTCCCGTATGCAATGGATAACATCATCCTGATTCCGCAATCTTCTACGGTTGAAATCCAGGACAAGAAGTTCGTTTATGTATTGCAACCCGACAGCACACTGAAATATACAGAAGTACAGATCTCTGATTTGAATGATGGTCAGAATTACATTGTAACCAGCGGATTGAATGCTTCTGACAAGATCGTGGTTGAAGGTGTACAACAATTGCACAACGGGCAAAAGATCACCCCTATAACACAAGCACAACAAGAAGCGAAATACCAACAGCACCTGAAAGATCAGCGCGATGGTAACTTGGCAACCGCTTTCAATTAATTTTTATAGGATAGACAATTAAATCAGATATAAAATGAAATTAGATAGATTTATAAACCGTCCGGTGCTATCAACCGTAATCTCTATTTTGATAGTCATCCTGGGTGTTATTGGTCTTACGACCTTACCTATTACCCAATATCCGGACATCGCCCCTCCTACCGTATCGGTTAGAGCAACTTATACGGGAGCCAATGCGACTGCCGTATTGAATTCTGTCATTGCCCCACTTGAAGACCAGATCAATGGTGTGGAAAACATGATGTATATCACATCAACGGCTTCAAACACCGGTTCGGCTGATATCAGTGTTTACTTCAATCAGGGTACTGATCCGGATATGGCAGCCGTAAACGTACAGAACCGTGTATCCATGGCACAAGGTCTGTTGCCTGCCGAAGTAACAAAAGTCGGTGTGACAACACAGAAAAGACAGACTTCTATGTTGATGGTATTCTCATTGTACGACAAGGAAGACAAATACAACATTGAGTTTATCGAAAACTACGCCAACATCAACTTGATTCCGGAAATCAAACGTGTAAATGGTGTAGGTGATGCCAACGTGTTAGGTCAGGACTATTCAATGCGTATTTGGTTGAAGCCGGATATCATGGCTCAATACAAATTAGTGCCCAACGACATTGCAGCAGCGTTGTCTGAACAGAACATCGAAGCGGCTCCTGGTCAGTTCGGTGAACGCGGAAACCAGTCTTTCCAATACACCATCCGTTATAAAGGTCGTCTGCAAAAGCCCGGTGAGTTTGCCGACATTGTTATTAAAGCCTTGCCCGACGGTGAAGTGCTCCGCTTAGGCGATATTGCTGATTTGGAATTAGGTCGTTTGGCTTATACATTTAATAATACGGTAAACGGTCATAAAGCCGTTTCTTGTATCGTTTATCAGATGGCAGGAACCAATGCAACCCAAACCATATCTGACTTGGAAAAAGTTTTGGCAGAGGCTGAGAAATCTTTACCGGAAGGACTGGGTATTAACATCGCACAAAATGCCAATGACTTCTTGTTTGCTTCTATCCACGAAGTTATCAAGACTTTGATCGAAGCATTTATCCTGGTATTTATCGTGGTTTATATCTTCTTGCAGGATATGCGTTCTACCTTGATCCCGGCAATTGCCATCCCGGTTGCTTTGGTCGGTACCTTCTTCGTATTGAAATTGATCGGTTTCAGTTTGAACTTGTTGACATTGTCTGCGATGGTGCTAGCCATTGCGATTGTGGTCGATGATGCCATCGTCGTCGTCGAAGGAGTCCATGCGAAACTCGACCAAGGATATAAGTCGGTTAAGCAAGCTTCCATCGATGCCATGAACGAATTAGGTGGAGCCATCGTTTCTATCACTTTGGTCATGATGTCTGTATTTATTCCTGTAAGTTTCATGGAAGGTACAGCCGGAACATTCTACCGTCAGTTCGGTTTGACCATGGCTATCTCAATCGGATTCTCTGCTTTGAATGCCTTGACATTGTCACCTGCCCTTTGTGCAATCTTGTTGAAACCTCATGGAGATGAGACCAGCCTGAAAGAACGTGTGGGCACAGCGATGAAAGCATCCCGGACCATCTTGCTTCGCCGTTATACGGATGCGATCGGAAAACTGCTCCACCCGAGTATCACATTGATCTTTACATTCATTGCTATTATTGGTATGATCTCTGGTATGTTCAGCTTTAGCGAACACCCGGTATTGTGCGTCATCTTCGTCATCATTAGTGTTTTGGCACTGTTGGGTATGACGACCGATAAATTCAAGAAGGCATTCAACTCAACGTATGAATCTATTCTGAACCGATACAAGAAAAACGTATTGTTCTTCATCCAGAAATCAGTTCTTTCATTCGGACTGGTAGTTGTCGCTATTGCCCTTTTGATCTTCTTCATGAATACAACTCCAACCGGTATGGTGCCTAATGAAGATACAGGTACGATCATGGGTGCAGTAACCTTGCCTCCTGGAACGTCACAAGAACGAGCTATGGAAGTATTGAACAAAGTAGATAGCTTGATTGCTGCAGAACCTGCCGTTCAGTCACGAACCGTTATTTCTGGTTTTGGATTTATCGGAGGTCAAGGTCCTTCTTACGGATCTATCATCATCAAACTGAAAAACTGGGAAGAACGTTCATTGATGCAGAACTCAGATATCGTTGTTGGATCTTTGTTCATGCGTTCCCAGAAGATCATTAAAGATGCTCAGGTATTGTTCTTCGCTCCGCCTATGATTCCTGGTTATTCAGCTTCCAGTGATATTGAATTGAACATGCAGGATAAGACCGGTGGTGACTTAGGACGTTTCTTTAATGTCATTACAGATTATATTTCAGCCTTGAATGCCCGTCCGGAAATTAGCCGTGCACAAACGACATTCAACCCAAGCTTCCCGCAATACATGTTGGATATCGATGCAGCCGCTTGTAAGAAAGCCGGAATCAGTCCGAGCGACATTCTTTCAACAATGCAAGGTTATTACGGAGGTCTTTATGCTTCTAACTTCAACAGTTTCGGTAAAATGTACCGTGTAATGATCCAGGCAGAACCGGATGCAACGAAAAACATGGAAACACTGAACAGCATCAAAGTTCGTGGTAGCAGCGGAGAAATGGCTCCTATCTCTCAGTTTGTATCCATGAAGAAAATATATGGTCCGGATGTGATCAGCCGTTTCAACCTGTATACATCTATTAAAGTCATGGTTGCTCCTGCTTCTGGTTATACATCAGGTCAGGCTTTGCAGGCCATCGCTGAAGTAGCCCAGCAAAACTTGCCGGCAGGTTTCGGTTATGAATTAGGAGGTATGGCTCGTGAAGAGGCCGAAACAAGTAGTGGAACAACAGCCATTATTTTCGTACTTTGTTTCGTATTCGTTTATCTGTTGCTGAGTGCCCAATACGAAAGTTATATTTTGCCGTTGGCCGTATTGCTGTCTATCCCGTTCGGTTTGTTAGGAAGCTTCTTATTCGTCAACGGAATGGGATCACTGGGTAGCATCCCGGCCTTAAAGATGATCTTGGGAACGATGTCTAATGATATTTATATGCAAATTGCATTAATCATGTTGATGGGTCTGTTGGCTAAGAATGCAATCTTGATTGTAGAGTTCGCCCTCGACCGACGCCGAATGGGTATGAGTATATCTTGGGCGGCTGTATTAGGAGCCGGTGCCCGTTTGCGTCCTATCCTGATGACTTCATTGGCTATGATTATCGGTTTGCTTCCGTTGATGTTTGCCTTCGGTGTAGGAGCTCACGGTAACCGTACTTTGGGAGCTTCAGCCATCGGTGGTATGTTCATTGGTATGATATTCCAGATCTTTATTGTTCCTGTATTGTTCGTCGCATTCCAGTACTTGCAAGAGAAAATCAAGCCTCTTGAATGGGATGATTTGGACAACAGTGATATGAATAGCGAAATTGAACAATATACACAAACAAAAGAATGATTCGGATGAAAACAAGTAATATATTTTATATGATGTGCGCAACTGCTTTATTCAGCAGTTGCCACATTTACAAAGCGTATGATCGTCCTGAGGATATCAACGCTGACGGCATCTATCGGGATCCGATTTCTCTTACAGACACATTGGCCGTAACGGATACAACCAATATGGGTAATGTACCCTGGAAAGAGATGTTTACCGACCCGAAACTGCAAGCTCTGATTGAAGAAGGATTGGCCAATAACGTAGATATGCAAGCTGCTATCTTGCGTGTGGAAGAAGCACGTGTCATGCTGACATCTGCCCGCTTATCATTCTTGCCTTCCATCAATCTGGCTCCGCAAGGGACTGCAACTACCATGGACGGTGGCAGTTTTGTTAAGGCCTATACACTTCCTGTTGCAGCCAGCTGGCAGGTAGATTTATTCGGTAAATTATTAAATGCAAGTCGTAGTCAGAAGACAGCTTATTTGCAAAGTCAGTATGCACAACAGGCTGTACGTTCTCAATTGATTTGCGGTATTGCCAATACGTATTATACGTTGCTCATGTTGGATCAGCAAGAAGAAATCACTGCCAAAACAGTGGATATTTATGCTGAGAATGTCCGTGTAATGGAAGCCATGAAAATAGCGGGTATGACAACTGAGGCAGCTGTAACTCAAACCCGTGCCGTTTATCATCAGACTTCTGCTTCATTGATCGATTTAAGAAGACAAATTCGTGAAACAGAAAACTCTCTATCTGTTTTACTAGCAAAAGCTCCTCAGCAAATCGACCGAGGAACATTGGACGAACAGATCATGCCTGAAGACCTAACAACAGGTGTTCCCTTGCAGCTGCTGGCAAACCGTCCGGATGTTAAGATTGCAGAAATGAATCTGGCCAGTGCTTATTATTCAACCAACCAAGCACGTGCAGCCTTTTATCCGGGTCTGAACATCACAGCAACAGCCGGATGGACAAACGGTTCAGGAATCACTGTTTCCAACCCGGGTCAATTCATGTTCCAGGCATTGGCATCGTTAGCTCAGCCGATCTTTAATAATGGTAAACTGATTGCCAACTTAAAGGTTACAAAAGCTGAAGAGGAAATCGCGAAAATGAATTACCAGCAAACGATTTTGTCGGCTGGTCAAGAAGTAAGCGATGCTCTCCACTTGTATGATGCCTGCAACAACAAGCTGATTGAAGACAAAGCACGCATCGAACAGTTGGAAAAAGCGGTGGTCTATACAAAAGATCTTTTCCAAAGCGGTAGTGCTACATATTTGGAAATACTAACATCACAACAAAGCCTGTTAAGTGCACAGTTAACGGAAGTTTCAGATAATATCCAGCGCATCCAAGCTGTTATCAATCTGTATAGTGCATTAGGTGGAGGAAGAGAATAACCGTTTAAAAAGATACAATTATGATTAGTCCTTTAGCTTATGTCGATGCAAGTGCAAAATTAGGGAACAATGTTATTGTTCATCCGTTTGCATACATAGATAAAAACGTAGAAATAGGCGACAACTGCGAAATTATGCCTTATGCCAGCGTATTGAGCGGAACTCGCATGGGAAAGGGAAATCGTGTCTTCCAACATGCCGTATTGGGTGCTGAACCACAGGATTTCAAATACAAAGGTGGCGATACATTGTTGGTCATCGGTGACAATAATGTAATTCGTGAAAACGTGGTGATCAACCGGGCAACAGCCGATGGTCAAACTCAAATAGGAAATGGCAACTTTATCCATGAAGGAGTTCATATTTCTCATGATACAAAAGTAGGCAACCACTGTGTGATCGGTTACGGAAGTAAAATCTCCGGCAACTGCCAAATTGAGGATTGCGCTATTTTCGGAGGAAACATTCTCGTCAGCCAAGGATGTAGAATTGGTACTTGGGCTATGATCCAGACGGGATGCCGCTTCCGAAAAGATATTCCGCCTTATATCGTAGCGGCTAAAGAACCGACTTGTTACTATGGTGTGAACGCAGTCGTTTTATCGCACGAAGGTTTCGACGCCAAGGTCATCAAACATATCGGTCATGCCTATCGAATTCTTTTCCAAAGCAACTGTAGTGTCTTTGATGCGTTATTGATGATTCGTGATCAGGTTCCTATGAGTGAAGAGATTGAACACATCATTCAATTTGTAGAAGCGTCCGAATTAGGAATCATCCGGGAATAAAACGGTACAGATTCCATTACATACCCGAAGGCGACGTCTGGAAAAAATGAACCAAGACGTCGTCTTTTTTGTTTTTATTAGAAAAGGAGGTTTCTATGGCAAGACCCGTCATACCCGGAATGTCGGCAGATGAACAAGTAAAACTGTACGAACAATTACGACATTATAACGAAGGCCGTGAATCTTATAAAGTATCGGGTGTATATCTGTTGGTACTTCCTCACGATAACAAACCGAAATATTCTCTTTGGTGCTATTCGCCGGAACTCGAAAGAAATCCCATTCTCTTCATTCAGGATTTAAGCGAACAGATTCAGGAATCGCTGCGGATGGCGACCTCGATGTTCTTTTGTTCCAAACGTAAACTGCTGATTGTTGAATACAATGAGAAGCATATGGCGCCCAAAGGAGACGACTTGATTGGGTTTGGAAAATACAGAGGCCATTATTTATATGAAATCCTACAAATTGACCTGGCGTATGTCATTTGGATTGCCAATAAATATACTCCACGTATCCCGAAACAAGAACGCTTTGTTCAAATGGCACGTGTCTATGTCTCCATACATCTGGATCGGATCAAACAAAAGAAGAAAGTAAATGAGACCTCTCAATATCTGGGTGTAAAAGGACAAACCGTCAAAGACTTCACTCTAAAGGTAACACATGTACGGTTGGAAGACGATCCCTACAAAACGGGTGTGAATGGAAATGAGCCTGTGTTTTATGTAAACCAGATCGTCGGATCGACAGATATAAACGGTAACCGGGTTATCATCATTTTTCCGGCACTTTATCCCAGCCTGGTTTCCGGTCAGTTATCGGCTCTAGAACATACTTATCGGGCCGGAGAAATCCTGCATATCTCTTCGGCCCGCATATTCAAAACATTTGAGTATCGTGGTATCAAATATACCCGTCTCTATTATGTCCGCTTAAAACATTAATACATTATAGCATATATCGCAACTGGTCCAGCATCAGCGGTATTTCGTCTTCTTCAATACCGGCTTTCTTCAAATCAGGAATGTCCTGCTCAAACTGATTATAAAACTTGAACGTAAGCATTAACAGAAGTACATATTTAAAAGGTTATAG